>ERZ1031327.97-NODE-97-length-12755-cov-4.887244_pt1 | contig 12755 bp, 7 predicted proteins | sample MGYA00518211_ERZ1031327 | MGnify/ENA primary metagenome ERZ1031327 (study PRJEB33718, sample SAMN03159839) | human skin metagenome | collected 2014-02-25 | study: EMG produced TPA metagenomics assembly of the PRJNA266117 data set (Human skin bacterial metagenome and...
TACACTATCCTCTTCGTCGGCAGCGTCAGATGTGTATAAGAGACAGGCGGTGGGCTGCTCGGCCGAGGTCTCGGGCGCCGAGGTTTCAGGCGCGGACGTCTCCGGGGTCTCTTCTGCCTCCGCTGGCGCGGTGAACACGCGGAAGTCGGAGTAGCGCGGGTCGGGGCCGCCGGTGGCGGAGGCGTCGCGTTGCGCGCGTGCGTACCAGAGGTATTCCGCGCCCGGTTCCAGGCCGTCCCAGGCGAACTCGGCGGCGGTGCCGTCGGCAAGCTGAGCAGATCCCAGCTCCACTGGTGCGCCAAAGGCGGCGATGCCGGAAGTGGTCACCTGCTTGTCGTACTGCAGGTCGGCGTCGTAGACAAACTCGTCGGATTCCGGAGTGTAGCCCAGATCGCGCGGGTCGTTCCTCCACGGTTCGAAAGACTGCAGGCGCGGTGAATATGCGTTGGCCGCGACCTTCCCGGAATCCAGGTCGAACTGGTAAAGGCGCGTGTACAGGGCGTCGCGGGCGCCGTCCTCCTCGTACGACTGGTAGTCCGCAACGGTCTCGATGACGCGGGTGCCGTCCTCACGCTCGGTGATGCGCTGGCGCACACCGTGCAGGTGGCCGGAGAAGACCAAGACGACGTTGGAGTGGGGTTCGACCAGGCGCTCGAACAGCAGGTCGCCCTGGGCGGTCCAGCGTCCGTTGTCCGGGTTGGAGCGGGCGTCCTCCTCGGGACGCAGATACTCGTGGGTGGAGAAGATCACGTTGTGGTCCGGGTGGTCCGTGATGACCTTGTCGGCCCAGTCGATCTCTTCCTCGGAGGAGTCGAAGCCCATTTGCAGGAAGAGGAACTTCGCGCCGTCGCGCTCCATGGTGAAGAAGTTCGACGCGTTGCCGTCCGGCCCGTGGCCGCCCCACCAGGAGTTGGACTCGTAGCGCGAAGCCGGGAAGTACTCGTTGAACATCTCGTTGGATGCGCCCCACACGTTGTCGTGGTTGCCCGGCAGGATGCCGTAGGGCATGCCGGTATCCTCGAAAATCTTCATGATCTCGGAGGCGCGTTCAAACTCCAGCACCGCACGATCCGGCTCCTGATTGCCACGCAGCCAGTTCTGGATCACGTCGCCGGTGTGCACGGATGCGATGATGTCGCGCGCATCCTTGTTTGCGGCCAACCACGCGATCATCTGGGTATACGACGCAGGGTTCTGCTCGGTGAGGTACTGCGAATCCGTCACGTGCGCGACGGCGAGGTCGTACTCGCCCGGGGTCTTGAACATCTGGTTCGTCTCGCCGTTGGAGTCGCTGAACGGATCCGCCACGCGCTTGCCGTCCTGCACCAGCACGTCCACGGTGCCGTCGCGGTAGAAATCGGCGACAGCACCGGTGCCCACAAGAGTGACGTCGGTGCCCTGTTCACCTGCCGCGGTATCCACACGCTGCCACTGACCAACAGTGTGGTTGTAGAAGTACATCTGCAGCTCGTGGCGGTCGCGGGAATGCCCGCGCCACGCAATCGACACCACGTTGTCCTCAGGGCGTTCCACCGCCAGCTCGAAGCGCTGGTACGGGAACGCGCGGCCGGTGTCCTGCGCCTGGTCCATATTGCGGACGTCCGCGGCGCGGGTCTCGCCCTCCCCCACACGCTGCTCCAGCGCCGCCTTTGGGGAGGCGCCGATGAAGCCGGCTGACTTCTCCCAATCGATTGCTGCCGTCTTCGCACCGAATGCTGTCACGTCGGCGTCGGCGGTGCCGGAGGCGGTGAGCGAAGTGCTCTCAGAAAGCTCAGGTACACCGGTGCGAGCCGCGCGCTCGACCTCAACCGGATCGAGTGAGCCCTCTACGGGTTCGGTCACGTCGCGGTATTCCGGGCCGTCCGCCGAGCCCGGAGTGGCCGGCGCGGTGACAAAGTCTGCCCAGTTGTCGCCGGTGGACTGCACTCGGTGCCAGGCGTAGTCGTGCTTCTGCGCCTCCTCGATGGAGGTATACCGCATGCGGCGATCCAGCGGCACGCCGGCGGAGGAGCACGGGCCCTCCGGTGCGTTTGTCACTTTGCCTACGTCGTCGTAGTAGACACCGACGGCGTCGAGAAGCGTGCCTGCAGAATCCGTGATCGTGGCACCGTAGCCCTCCTGCTGGAAGGTGGCGTCGGTGGTAAGCGCATCCTTCACGCCCGCCTCCGGACGCGCGACGGTGAGCACGCCGCCCGGAGCCAGCGAGAGCCCGTCCGGCACCACCGCTGCCGGCTCCAGCATGCGGCGCCCGTCGGCGGCACAGTAGTCCACACGCAGCCCGGACAAATCCGCGGACGTGGAGCCGTTGTTAATGATCTCGATGTACTGCGCCTTCTGCCCGCCCTTGTCATCTGGGCGGCCGGCGGCGATCTCGTTGATCACCACATCGCCCATCTTGGGCTTTCGCACCTCAATGGCCTCAACGTCCGGGTCGTACTCGCCCGGGGTGCGGATCGCGCGCACGTAGTCCTTGATGTTGTCGCCGGTGAACGCGACGCGCTGGTAGGACTCGCCGGAGGCGAAATCGAGCGTGTCGCTCAAAGGCTCGCCCGCCGTGCACGGGGAATCGACGCGGTCGAACACGCCAACGGAGTCCACGACGTTGCGGTCCTTGTCCACCACCATCAGACCGAAGCCATTGACGGCGTTGAACGAGGTGCCGTAGGTCGCGTCCGGGTGCTCCACCGTGGAGTCCGCTCCGGTGCGCGCGGCGGTGAACACCTCTCCCGGCGCCATCTCGCCGTCGGGCAGATTGAGCTGCAGCATGCCGTCGTACACGCGCCCGGTGCCGGTGCAGCGGTAGACCTGCCACCCGGTGACGTCCACAGGCGCATCGCCCGTGTTGGTCAGTTCGAAGAAGTTATCGCCGGCACCGCCCGGGCCGCCGTTGGTGACCTCGGTGATCTTCACCGCTGAATCCACGCGCTGGTGCTGCGGGGCCTCTGCGTTACGACGCCCAGGGGTCCTCTCCGCCACAATGAAATCCCGGCGGTCATCGCCCGTGATATCCACGCGCTGCCAGGACTCCCCATGCAGTCCGTTGAGCACGCCGGGAAGTGGCTGGCCCATGGCGCAGAAGCTCTCCACGTCTTCGCGTGCGGAGCCGACACGGTCCACGATCTTGCCGTCCTGGTCGAAAACGAGCAGGCCGTACTGGGTGGCAAAGGAGATGTCGAACGTGGTGTCCTGCGCTGCGCGGATATCCGCGCCCGCCTGTCCGGAGCGGCCCGCAGTGAAACGCTGGCCGGGCTCCAACACCACGCCGTCTAACTGCTCGGCGGAAACCTGCGGCACAGACGCGCGCACGCCGGTGCCGATGCAGCGATACACGCTCCAGCCAGTCATGTCTTGCGGCGCATCACCGTAGTTCTGCAGTTCGAGGAAGATGTCGCCATTGCCATCCGGGCCGGTGTTGGTCATCTCCGAGACCAGCACGTTCGCCCCACCGGTGGTGTGCGGCTCATCGTGGGTGTACTCGGGTGTCTTCTCCTCTGCGGCCTCGCCCACCTCGATCGCACCCGCAGTGCGCTTCGCAGCTACGAAGTCCGCGGCGTTGTCGCCGGTATTCGAGACGCGTTGGTAGGAGACGCCGTCTGCGGCGTCCAGGCTGGCATACGGCAACGGCGTCCCGTCAGCGGCGGCGGAATCCTGGTTGTCCGACCAGGCGACTCGGTCCCAGATGTCACCGGAGGCGTGGTAAAGCACCACGCCCGCTGCCCCCTCGGTGAAGCCACGGCCGCTTTCATCGCGCGGCACCACAACCGCTTCACCGGGCTTAAGCTTCTCGACGGGCATCCGCTCCGCCCACGCATACCCCGCAAAACGGCGTCCGAACTGGTTGACCACGTCCACGCGCAGATCAGTGACGTCGACCTCCTGATCGCCGAAGTTGGCGATCTCAATCAGCCCCTCCCCGTCTGCGCCGGTGTGCGCGACTTCGGAGATGAGCACGTCGCCGCGCTTCGGCGCCGCCGACGGCTCCGTGGCATTCTCCGCACCCGGGGTGCGCGGCGCGCGGATGAAATCCGCGGCGTTGTCGTCGGTGTCCTGGGTGCGCTGGAAGCTCTCGCCGGCGGCGGAGTCCGTGGTGTTGGCCAGTACAGTGCCCTCGCCGCACGCCTGGCTAGCAGTGCCCGGGGATTGGACCGCTACAGCATCGACATCCTCGCCGGAGCTATCGCGCAGCAGCGCGCCGTAGGACTCGTTTGCTAGCGAGGTTTTGTACCGCTGCTTCACGTCCGCGTCCGCGATTGTGGACTGATCGCTCTCCCGCGCGAACAGCCAACGCTCCCCCGCACCGATCGTGCCCTGCAGCGTGTTCTGAGGCGCTGACGCCACCGAACCCGTGCCGGTGCAGCGGAACAGCTCCCAGCCGCTGACGTCCACAGGCTCGTCGCCCCAGTTGGCAATCTCGATGAAGTTGTCGTGGTAGCCGCCAGGGCCGCCGTTTGCGAGCTCACTGATGACCACCTGGCCGCCTGGCTGCGCAGCCGCGTCCGCCGCCTTCGCCGGTGCTACCGCTGCGACAACCGGCAGCGCGATAACGACACTGGACACAAGGGCGGTGCAACCGCGCACCGCCCGTTTCCGAATTCCCATTTTTAGTTCCTTAGCAATACGTTGCGCCCCTCTCTGGGGCGCATGCAGTGGAGCTTATAGGTGAAATGGGAACCTGCGATTACCTTAAGGTGAAATGTGAATTAACTAAATTTTATTAGACAGTTGGGCAAGAACCGAGGTAGACCAGCTCGTACCTATGCTGCGAAGAATCCCCGATTGAAGCCACATCGCACAAATCTCCATTAGCGTCGAGTCCAACAGTCGCCCGTTTCGCGAGCAGACGACAAGCAACGCCACCACTGCGCACCCCGCAGCACATCCTCATGCAACTCCCTCGCGTATCCACCGTGTGCGCCCCCACAGCAAACACGGTCACATCAGGTCGCAATTGCCTATCGACGACCACAGGTTCCCCCGCACTCGTCGCCACCACAACCAACTCAGCACTCCCCAACTGGCCCAAGGGGTACGGCAAATCCGACGGCTCGCTCCGCGAGACAAACATCACCGTCGCCTCCCGCACCCCCTGCAAGCACATCCGTGCGCGCATGCGCCCCGCCCCCGCACACCCGAGCTACAGCAGCTACCGGGTTGCGCACCTTCGCCAACGTGACGGTGTCGATGACAATCACGGGTCATCAGCATTACACGCCGCGACAGAAATACTTCCTCACCCAGAGAACGAACTCGGGCAAGAAGATGCGTGGGGCCAGCGGGGCTCGAACCCGCGACCGACGGATTATGAGTCCGCAGCTCTAACCGACTGAGCTATGGCCCCTTCGGACCCACGATGCATTGCATCGTGGGCTATCTACGGCGCTCAACCATGAGGTAATAGTGACTTAACAAAGCACTAACGCCATAGCCCCTTTGTGTCAACAACTTCCTTTTCCGTAAGAACCGAGCTATCGAGGTCCTTAAACTCATTGTGATCCACGAGTAGCAATACTACGTCTGCCGCCGCTACAGCTTCTTCGGCACCTACTAGCGATACATTCGAATATTCCGAAAGGTTCGTGGGTAGAGATTCAATGTTCGGCTCGGCCACCAGAATTTGATTCTTCGAGAATTCCGCGGCGAGCTCGCCGGCGATTTCCAGCGCAGGCGACTCTCGGAGGTCATCGATGTTTGCTTTAAAAGCAAGCCCAAGCACAGCAAGGGTCTTCTCGGAATCATCTCCCAAAGCTTCCGCAGTCTTCTCTACGACCCATTGCGGTTTAAAGTCGTTTACGTCTCGAGCCTGCTTAATCAGTTTTGAGTTACTTGGGTCCGCCGACACGATAAACCATGGATCGACAGCGATGCAGTGCCCTCCGACACCGGGGCCCGGCTGAAGGATATTGACACGCGGGTGGTGGTTTGCAAGCTCAATCAACTCCCAAACGTCGATGCCCAGGCCGTCTGCGATTAGCGAAAGCTCGTTCGCGAAGGCAATGTTGACATCCCGGTACGAATTCTCGGTAAGCTTCGCCATTTCGGCAGTCACAGCGTTCGACTCTAGAAGTTCACCCTTGCAGAAAGAAGCGTAGACCTCCTTCGCCATCTCTGTGGCCTTCGGGGTCATTCCGCCGATGATGCGGTCATTGGTCCGCAGCTCCTCCATCGCGAAACCCGGGAGAATTCGCTCGGGGCAATGCGCGAAATAGATCACCGGTTTACCTTCTGAGTTCTCGGCACCGTCAGCGGCCAAGTCTGGGCGAAGATCCAGGATACGACGAGCCATCTTCTCAGTGGTCAGCGGCGGAGAGGTCGATTCGAGCACGACGATTTCACCACCCTTAAGGTGTGGAGCCAAAGTCTCAGCCGCACTGTAGATGAACCGCATGTCAACCGTGTGATCGTCATTGAACGGGGTTGGCACAGCGAGTATGTAGGCGTCTGCTTCCACCTGTTCAGTAGTGGCGGAGAAGTTGCCACTGTCAATCGCTTGACGAAGCTCCTCCTCCAGGCCCGGCTCCACAATCGTGACCTGACCTTCGTTAATCCTGGCTACGTTACCGGCGTTAACGTCCACTCCCGTAACCTTGACACCACTGTTAGCCAGGACGACTGCGGTCGGAAGTCCGATATAGCCCAATCCGACGAAAGAAACGTGCACTGTGTACTCCTTGAGGTCGATGTTACCCCGTATATTTTAGTCCATTAAAAAGCGGTTAGCGAAACTCGCTCGTCTCTCGTGCTGCAGTGCTCAGTCACCAGCGATACGAATTTGAACTGGTTCATACTTCCTCCTTGCATAGTCAATAATTTCATTCGCTAACGACGATCTCCCTCGGGCCTCGGCAGCACTCCACCTTTTGTAGAGAGTCGCTACCCAGTTCACAGATCCCTCAGAAACCAGTTCGCCTTCGTGTAGCCAAATCGCTCGGGTGCAATTTTTTTCAATAGTCTGTGCCGAATGAGACACAAGAAATACAGTCCCTGAAGCGTCGAGAAACTCGTTCATTCGTTCCTGCGCCTTTCCCGCGAAAGTACTGTCCCCCGTCGATAGAGCTTCATCGACCAGCAGTATTTCGGATCGAACGGCAGTCGCGATAGCGAATTTTAACCTCGCCGCCATCCCGGAAGAATAAGTACTCAGCGGTCGATCAATTGCATCGTTCAATTCCGCCCATTCGGCAATCCCCCCTTGAAGTTCATCCACTTCCCGCGGTTTCAATCCCATTGCCAGGAGGCCGAGTCGGATGTTTTGACGACCGGAAAGGTTCCGTTGCAAAACAGCCGACACACCGAGCAACGTTGGCTGTTCAGAAACCAGCACGGTTCCTGTGGTGGGTTTCTCCGAACCAGCAATCAACCTCAAAAAAGTCGACTTTCCCGAGCCGTTCTTACCCAATACGCCAACGGATTCACCTGCATACGATACGAAATCAAGCGGTTGAAGAGCCTCCACCTTTCTCATTCGGGAGCGAAACAGCGCTTTTCGTGAGCCATGGGCTGTTAGGAGATAGTCTTTTCCCAGCCCTTTTGCTATCACAGTCGGTCTAGGAGACGGTTGCATATCGTTCCTCCGCATTCCAAAAGAAGATCAAGCCGAGGATTAGCAAGCCAATCGTCCAGCAAGTCAAGCTCATGACGATCTGCGGATCCGGAACACTTCTATAAATCGTTACTTCTCTTGCCGTCTGCAGGAACTGGTAAACAGGGTTGGCTTTCATGACGGAAGCCAAAACCGGGTGTCCGTCGAACCGCTCAAGGCTGTAGAACACGCCCGATACGAAAAACAGAGCTCGATTCAACAGTGCAACCAGCGGTTTGACATCTGGAATGAACGCAGTAACCCGAGCGATGACCAGCATCGCGCCCAGTACAAAGATATGAACCATCAAATAAAGGGGAATGATTAACAAAATCGTAAATGAAGGCCCGGTGGGAACCTGAAAGAGAAAAGCGACGGTTAACGCAACCGTCATTGGTATCAGGTTGTCGATCATTTGACGCAGTAGGACCGAAATCACTACCGCGGCTCGGGGGAAAGTGAAAGACGAAATCAGAGCCCGAGAGGTCTGTATCAGGCCAGCCCCCATGCTAAGGCCTTTGGACACGAATCGAATGAAAACCACCCCGATAACCAGATACCCGATGTAATTCTCAATTCCCCTCGAGATTTTTAGCACCAAACCGAAAATCACGGCATACAGCAACACATCGAAAAGTGGCTGTAAGACAAGCCAAGCTCTCCCAAGAAACATATCGCGTCCCGACTGCAGAGCCCTGCTGCGAGCATGCGCAAAAATAAAGTGGCGCCACTGGTAAAGCTCCAGTATGTACCGCGTGATAGATGGCCGCGCGTTAAGTGTTTTATAGTCGCGAGCGTTGATGTCGACAGTAACAGGCTCACGCCCATTTGAAACTATCTGAGAGCGCCGATTGCTCATTTTCATCTAGCCTCCAACCGATCCCGCAATTGGCGTGTTAGAGCAGCGATCGTCCACGACTGAGACTCTCCGCAAGGTTGACACCGGACGAGAAATGGAAGTTGACACCGTTAGGAACTTACTAAGCGACACCCCCCCAAGGCAAGAACCAGTTGATGCCACTATCAATCTAAAGGTCAAAGAGCGGCAGCTGAAGAGCTGTAGCGGGTGGTTGTCCTTCAATCTTCAAGTGCCCACCTTCCTCGACGATTTGAGCACCCATTGGTTCCCCAAATGAAATGCATAAGCGAGCATCAACCGCTGTGCTTGGAGTATGCGAAAATACCAAATGCGTAGTTTTGGTGACTTTGTTTGTAGCGTTGGAGATGACCGCTTTGACGCTAGTCTTGCTGATCTCCCCGTGCTCAATTGCTAGCTCAGGAACATCCTGCCCAACCCAAGAAAGAAAGACCTCGGCATCCCCATTCGTTAGTTTGACAGCACCAGCTTCCATAAGTTCGACATTTACCTCCGGCGACAGCACAAACCGGTGAGTCCACGTTTCGTTTCGTTTCGAAACACCCTGGTCTCTGATCAAAACCAAACTCCGATCCGGTACGGCATATACCGACCTACGAAGCTTTGCGTCAGTAAAACCAAAGTTGTAGCCTGAAACGAGTTTGAGCTCTTTAGCATCTAAGAAGTGGTCGGTAGCGATCACTTTCGAATAGCGATTGTCGGCCGGGCGTACGTAGGCTCTTCCTGCGTTGAACGAGGAATGAGCCCGATAAGAAGCTACGAATTTCCTGTAGACGTTTTTACCGTAGTTGTACTTACCTGAGTCAACTAAAAAATCCTTAGCCTTATAATTCAAGAGAATACTGAGGTCGTCGGCGTGTTTGTGCGCTTTCGCGGAATAACCGCAGATGAAGGCAAGGTACAATTCGGAGCTCTTGTCTTTAAGTACTGCGAATCCGCTCATCTCGTCACGGAAGCTCTGCCAATTAAATGCCCGGATATTCCTCTGACTACCAGTGTCACCGATGTTGGGCACCTTGCCATCCGGTTTGGAGATTCGCTTCATGTGTTGCTCGTTAAAGCGCAGCTTTGTAAGAACACCTTCACCCAACGTCAAATCGTTGACGTTGAGAAACGTTTCAAGCTCCCGGTACATCCTCATCACCATATTGTGATACTCAGGCGAATTCTCCTGATGCATCCCGGTTTCACTGAAAGTTTGCCAAAAAATACTTTCAGCTCTGCCTATCCCCCGAAAGACGTAGTCATATCTGCCCAACCCGAGTCCCAGGGAAATCAGAGCCATATCCATCATGAGCCCGTGATTATTCATTCGATGCAGAGAATCGTCCATTAACAATGTCGCATGCTGATCCAGCATGTCGACGAAGCGCTGTTTGGGAAAAGGACGATGCTCCCCTTCCATTAGCGCGAGGTACTGCATCAACACCCGCGCCCTCGCTCCGACCGCATGATCATACCAGGTCATCTCGGTAGATCTGCCGGATTCAACGAAGTTCATCCAGCTGAGGACGATTTCGTCAGCCTTGATTAGATAAGCTTCATTTCCTGATCTCTCAAACTCTGCAAGCAGTGTGCCTACAACTCGTAGGTTCTGGAGATAAAGCTGATACGAGGTCTCAATCCCCGGCTCCCTATGCTCCCAATCGAAATCACTAGAAAAGTCAATATCAGCATAATTAGGGAATGGTTCAATCACGTTGCGTAGTGCTTTGTCCGCAATTCGCTTTTGAACTGGGGACGGCTTACTATCTTTGCCGCCCAATAGGGGTAGAACTGTTTTTGTTTCAAACATCTTTAACTCCTCGGTCTACAATCCTTCGTAGAATTCTATTTATAAGCGACGGGGAGGATATCGCTCGCGTAAGCAGCTAACGCTTGGGTCTCCAAAAACTGCGGCTCTGAACCAAACTCCGTCAAGAGTTGGCTGGCTAGCCGATTTCTGACTGATTTTTCCTTCGTTTGTGAGAGGATGCGCGAAGCGTGATGCAGATTCAACACGGTGGCCACCTGCTCTAGAGTCCGCAAGCTTTTCACCATATCCGAGTCCCAGACCCAAGTCGCTCCCGAGTCATCACCAAGATATGTGGCCCCATTTGAATCGTTGACTACAAAATGCATGCCTAGAGGGTAGCCACGCTCACCCGTACAAAACTCCACCAAACTGGCCTCATTTCCGACACATAGGACGTGAGCCGGAAGAAGTGGGAGTAAACGTCCAAGCTCTTCAATCGCGCATTGCGCTGTAGCGTCTATTGTTTCGTCGATTTGCAAGACAACAACGTCATTTAGAAATTTAAAGGGTTGTTCACTCAGAAGCTTTAAAACCTGATCCACAAGATCCTCAGGGGCTGACGTCAGAACGTCACTCTTTCCTCTTTCCAAATGGTCCGAGACTGTTACATTTGCTACATCATCCCGAAAATTCACGTCTAGCGTGATTGGATGACTCATACAATCCGCTGGACGCTCAGCATCCTCAACCTGCTTTGCTCGCCGAATCTGCCAGCGACTCTCAGTGTCTATGATGCCTTTTCGGGCAAACGGCAACGCTGCCCACTCGGCCCCAGCCTTGCAAAACACATCCGTGGCAAATCTGGCCCGACGCGCGGTGTCCTCGTGCAGTGCCTGCTGCATGAGCATTCGTAATCCTAGTCCACTGTCACTGCACTCGAAAAGCTTCTTTGAAATGCTGGCAGACAACCGGTTCGAAGACGTCTCGTGACTGTTTCTTTCGGCGAAACTCTCCGCTGCCTGTCGAAGTTTTGGGATTGAGCTCATAGTTAATTGGTTTCCATCTCCGACAGCATGCGATTGACTCTTTGAACAGTAAATGGGCGACTGCGTGGCATATGGCCAGCCCGTGGGTCCGCGTAATACTCCACATTTACATTCATTGATACGTTTGGCTGCTTGGCCGCCCGCTGACTCAAAAATTCGAGAAGAACCGGGAACTGTGTTTTATAGTCTTCGCGGCTTGCTACGTTGAGCAAATAGGTGCCGCTAATCCCGATTCGATCATCCAAAAATCGGTTAAACACGTTGCACCTCTCGGGGAACTTCCGTCGAACATCATGAATCGACATCGAACCAAATGAGCGCCTTAGAGCGTCTTTTACCGCTGACGCGTGATATTTCGTCCAGTCGAATTGGGCATTGTTGACGAGAAAACGGGACCTTCGGAAGTACGCATGCAACGCTAACGCTTGGAAGCCACCAGCGGAGCTCCCAAAAAAGAGCATGCTGGAATCGCTGACGCCGAGTGCCGAACTGATGAGTTCAACACATTGGGCCATGGCATTCTGAAGTGATGACGTTCCATTGCCCTGCGACCACCCAATTCTAAGATTGTTTGCAGGAGTCAAAGTTGCGTCGGCCAAAATTAGCACATTCGCATTGAACTCATTGATCCAGGACCTCCGCTGAAACACCTCGCGAGGGTCTCGCCCCTTCTCCCGTTGAACGGCACCATTCAGCATGACAAGTAAACGGTCAGGGAAATTGGGATTAGGAGCGAAATATCCTGGGACGACATGGCCATTCGCCAGGAAACGGAACCTTTCCGAATTCAATGCGTCCGTTGGGTTCGAGTTTGAGTGTAGAACTGCCCAGTCGTCAAATGAACTAGTCATTTAGCGCTCGATTCAGCAGATCAACAACCTCTGGATCCTCCGCGACATCCGGTCCGTAGAGGTCCGTTAGTTCGCGCAACAACGAAATACATTCAGCGCGTTCTTCCGGGGCTACGAAGCGAAGTTTCGCGATGTACCATCCTTCGAAAAACTTTTTGAATCGATTCCTGCTGTATGCCTCCAATAGACCGATCTCCCGTAACCACTTGACCCGAGCCTCTTCCAGAATCAGATATTTCCGGTAGAAGTTAGGTGAAACTGAGTTGACCGTCGAGTTTGTCACAGCTGCGTAATAAGCGTGAACCGGTCGAGTCGTGATGGTGATCTTCCGAGCGTAAAATACCATTTGCTGGAAGAAATAGGAGTCTTGGCCGACGGCCCCCACTGGCTGTTCCAGATTAAGCGATTTCAACCAATCTGTACGTGCTACCAATGCCTGAATGCTCATGGGCTGGAAATTCAGCTTCTCCAGCAACTCGAAATTATTCCCGTTCATATCCGGGGCCTTTGCCTTCGCCGCCCGTAAGGCCTTTGCATTATTGACAGTTACGACGTTGCCTTTAAACCGCAGCATGTTTCCGATTGCAAAATCGACATCTTGATCTTCACAGGCCTTAAGGCTGTCTCTTATACACATCTCCGAGCCCACGAGACAAGAGGCAATCTC
>ERZ1031327.106-NODE-106-length-11989-cov-4.700687_pt1 | contig 11989 bp, 9 predicted proteins | sample MGYA00518211_ERZ1031327 | MGnify/ENA primary metagenome ERZ1031327 (study PRJEB33718, sample SAMN03159839) | human skin metagenome | collected 2014-02-25 | study: EMG produced TPA metagenomics assembly of the PRJNA266117 data set (Human skin bacterial metagenome...
GAGGAGGGCAACGGCGGCGGCTGGTGGAAGTGGCTGCTCGGCCTGCTGGTCGCCCTGCTGCTGCTGTGGCTGCTGTGGTCCCTGTTCTCCGGCGACAACGGCGAGGGCGAGACCGTTACCTCCACCACCACCGCCGCAACCGAGGTTGTCTCCGAGACCACCACCGTTGAGGACGGCGCTGCTGAGGGTGCCGAGGAGTCCGCCGCTGAGCCGGCAGACGAGACGGTCACCGAGACCAACATCGTTGACGAGATCACCGAGACCCTGGCACCGGAGGAAGCTCCGGAGGGTGCTGCGGCTACCAACTAGTCGCCACAAAAAGCTTTACCCCGCGTCTCCCAATCGGGAGCGCGGGGTTTTTGCTGCCTGCAGGTTATCGGGCGGTGTCGGTGAGCGGATTTTGCACCCAGCTCATCATTTCGCGCAGCTCTGCACCCGTCTTCTCAATCGGGTGCTCGGAGACCTTCGCCCGCAGGTCCTCCAGCTCCTTATTGCCGCCTTCGACGTTGTCGACGAGGCGCTTGGTGAACGTGCCGTCCTGGATGTCCTTCAGGATCTCACGCATACGGTCCTTCGCGCTGGCATCGATGACGCGCGGGCCGGAAAGGTAGCCGCCAAACTCCGCGGTGTCGGAGATGGAGTAGTTCATGTTCGCCAGGCCGCCCTCGTAAATCAGGTCCACGATCAGCTTCATCTCGTGCAGGCACTCGAAGTAGGCCATCTCCGGCTCGTAACCTGCCTCGGTGAGCACCTCGAAGCCAGACATGATCAGGTCCTCCAGGCCGCCGCAGAGCACGGCCTGCTCGCCGAACAGGTCGGTGACGGTTTCCGCCTCGAAGGTGGTCGGGATGACGCCTGCGCGTGCGCCGCCGATGGCCGCGGCATAGGACAGGGCGAGCTCCTTGCCGTTGCCCTGCGGGTCCTGCTCCACTGCGATCAGCGCCGGCACGCCCTTGCCGTCTGCGAAGGTGCGGCGGACCAGGTGGCCCGGGCCCTTCGGCGCGACCATGGCGACGGTGATGTTGTCCGCAGGCTTGATCAGGTCGAAGTGGATGTTCAGGCCATGGCCGAAGAACAGCGCGTCGCCGTCCTTGAGGTTCGGCTCGATGTCCTCGGTGAAGATCTGGGCCTGGGAGGTGTCCGGGGCCAGCAGCATGATCACGTCGGCCCACTCAGCGGCCTCCGCGTTGGTCTTGACCTCGAATCCGGCCTCGCGCGCCTTGTCGGCGGACTTGGAGCCTTCTCGCAGGCCGACGACCACCTCAACGCCGGATTCGCGCAGGTTCTGCGCGTGGGCGTGGCCCTGGGAGCCGTAGCCGATGATGGCGACCTTCTTGCCCTGGATCAGGGACAGGTCTGCGTCGTTGTCGTAAAGCACGTCGATTGCCATGTGTACGTCACTTCCTTCATTCTGTGAGACGGTCATTTCACATTATGACACAACCGTCTCGGGTTTTTAAGATTTACTCTGACTTCGCCATCGTCTTGGATCCGCGCGATAGCGCCACCGAGCCGGAACGCGCCAACTCGCGGATCCCGAAGGTGTCCATCACCTCGAGGAACGCCTTGAGCTTTGCGGAGTTGCCGGTGGCCTCAATAATCACGGAGTCCACCGCCACGTCGATCACGCGCGCGCGGAACAGGTTGGCGGCGTCCACCACCTGCGGGCGGGTCAGGTTGTCCGCGTTGACCTTCACCAGGAGTAGCTGGCGGCCGACAGACGTGGCGTCGTCAAGCTCGAGCACCTTGTGCACCTGGATGAGCTTGTACAGCTGTTTGGTGATCTGCTCGACCGCGTGGGGCGTGGCGTCCACGACGACCGTGAGTCGGTTGATGCCCTCCTTCGCCGTCTTCGCGGAGACGAGGGAGACCAGGTTGTAGCCGCGGCGGGTAAACAGCGCGGTGACGCGGGTGATGATGCCGTCAACGTCGTCGACGAGCACCGACAGCGTGTGGCGTGTGATCTGTTCGGGCTGTGCCATGGTTAGTTTCCCTCCTGCTCGAGCGCTTCGATGGTGTCGTTGATGGCCTCCGGCGTCTCCGCCGCAGACTCCTCCTCGCCGAAGAACGGGCGCATGCCGCGCGCGTACTCGATGTCAGAGTTAGAGGTGCCGGCCGCGATCATCGGCCACACCTGCGCGTCCTCGCCGACGACAAACTCGACCACCACCGGGCGGTCGTTGATCTCGCGGGCACGCTGTATCGCCTCCTCCACCTCGTCCGCGGAGGTGACGCGGAACGACACCGCGCCAAGTGCCTCGGACAACTTCACAAAGTCCGGGACGTAGACCTCGCCGCCGAGCTTGGTGTGCGAATAATGCCCGTCGTAGAACAGGGTCTGCCACTGACGCACCATGCCCAGGTTGCCGTTGTTGATAAGCGCCACCTTGATGGGGAATCCCTCGAGGGCGGCGGTGGTGATCTCCTGGTTGGTCATCTGGAAGCAGCCGTCGCCGTCGATGGCCCAGACTTCCTTGTCCGGCATCGCCGCCTTGGCGCCCATCGCTGCTGGGATGGAAAAGCCCATGGTGCCCGCGCCGCCGGAGTTGATCCAGTGGCGCGGCTTGTCGTAGTCGATGAACTGGGCGGCCCACATCTGGTGCTGGCCCACGCCAGAGACGTAGATCGCATCGGGACCGGCGATCTTGGACAGCGTCTCCAGCACGTACTGGGGTGCCAGCGTGCCGTCGGTGTGCGGCTCGTAGCCGCGCGGGAAACGCTCCTTCAGATCCATCAGGCGGGCAATCCACGGCTCGATGCTGGGGGCTTTGACCTTGTCTTTTTCTCCGAAGTAGTCGGTGAGCTCAGACAGCACCCGTTTCGCATCGCCGACGATTGGCACATCCACCGGGCGGATCTTGCCTACCTCTGCAGGGTCGATGTCGGCGTGGATGACCTTCGCGTGCGGAGCGAAGGTGTCGGTGTCGCCGGTGACGCGGTCGTCGAAACGCGCGCCGATCGCGATGAGCAAGTCGGACTCCTGGAACGCGCCCACCGCCGGCACGGTGCCGTGCATGCCCGGCATGCCCAGGTAAAGCGGGTGGTCGTGCGGGAACGTCCCGAGCGCCATCAGTGTGGTCACCACCGGGATGCCGGTGGCCTCCACAAACTTGGCCAGCTGCTTGTGCGCGTTCGCTTTAACCACGCCGCCGCCGATGTAGAGCACGGGGCGTTTCGCCTTAGCAATCATCTTCGCAGCCTGCGCGATCTGGCGGTTGTGCGGCTTCGTGTTCGGCTTGTAGCCCGGCAGGTCCACCTTCGGCGGCCACACGAATTCGATCTCGGCGTTTTGCACATCCTTCGGGATGTCCACCAGCACCGGGCCGGGGCGGCCGGTGGAGGTGATGTGGAACGCCGCCGCGATCGCGCTGGGAATATCGTCCGCCTTGGACACCATGAGGTTGTGCTTGGTAATCGGCATGGTCACACCGCGGATGTCCGCCTCCTGGAACGCGTCGGTGCCCAGCAGCGGCGAGCCAACCTGGCCGGTGATCGCCACCAGCGGCACCGAGTCCAGGTAAGCGTCGGCGATCGGGGTGACCAGGTTGGTCGCGCCCGGGCCGGAGGTGGCGATGCACACGCCCACGTTTCCGGAGGCCACCGCGTAGCCTTCCGCGGCGTGGCCTGCTCCTTGCTCATGGCGCACGAGGACGTGGCGCAGTTTCTCGGCACGAAACAGTGCGTCGTAAAGCGGGAGCACTGCACCACCGGGCAGACCGAATACGATCTCGGTGCCCAGTTCCTCGAGGCTGCGCACGACTGCGTCCGCACCCGTCATACGTTCGGGCTTTCTTTTCTCTGCAGCTGCCACGTGAAGGCTCCTTGCTTGCTCGACTCTGCTTGGTATCGCGATCCCATACAACAAAAGCCCCCGACGAGCGATGTGCTCTCGAGGGCGCTTGGTGTGTGAGCGGCGTGTAAAACGCACCCGCTACGGCAAGCGCCGTCGGGAGAGAATAACTACAAGTCGCTCGTTGATCACGATTTAGAACTGTAGTGTCCCAGGCAACATCTCGAGGGTTTTTATTCAAGTATTTAAATTGCGGGCTATTGCCTATCGACGTTCCAAAGGTGACTACCATCCCCAACTATGACTGACACGCCGGAGCACACCCAGCACGTATTCAAGCCCACGCGCGAGCACATCCTCGCCATCGTGCTCGCCACCGGCATCGCCCTGATGGGCATCCTCTGGGCGCCGAAGTACCTGGCCTGGCTGCTGATCTTCCCCGCCGTCTGGCTGGCTTGGGTGCTTGCCTCTTCCACCACAGTGGACGAGCGCGGCATCACCGCCAAGTACCTGGTGCGCAAGAACGTCACCCTGCCGTGGCGCGACCTCAAGGGCCTCGCGTTCAAGGGCTCTGCTGTTCATGCCGTTACTGTCGACGGCGCGGAGCACCCGCTACCCGGCGTGACCTTTAACTCGCTTCCCGAACTTGCCGAGGCATCCAACGGCCGCATCACCGACGTGATCACCGCAGCCCAGGAGGCCACCGACGGCAAGTACGAAATCATCGACAAGGGCGGCCACAAGGTTTTGCTCTCCCGCGAAGAGTACGACGCCTACGTTGCCGAGCACCCGGACCTGCCGGGCCCGCGCCCGTCCTCGCCGAATACTTCCTCTGAAACTTAAGGAGTAACCACCGTGATCCCACTTCGCTCACGCGTCACCACCATCGGCCGCCAGGCCGCAGGCGCCCGCGCACTGTGGCGCGCCACCGGCACCGGTGAGAACGAGTTTGGCAAGCCGATCGTGGCTATTGTGAACTCCTACACCCAGTTCGTTCCGGGGCACGTGCACCTGAAGGAGGTCGGCGACATCGTCGCGGACGCCGTGCGTGCCGCCGGCGGAGTGCCCAAGGAGTTCAACACCATCGCCGTCGACGACGGCATCGCCATGGGACACTCCGGCATGCTGTACTCCCTGCCGTCGCGCGAAATCATCACCGACTCGGTGGAGTACATGGTCAACGCCCACACCGTAGACGCCATGGTCTGCATCTCCAACTGCGACAAGATCACCCCGGGCATGCTCAACGCCGCGATGCGACTGAATATCCCGGCCGTGTTCGTCTCCGGCGGCCCCATGGAGGCCGGCAAGGCATTCTCGGTCGGAGGGGTGACCAAACCGAAGTCCGACCTCATCGACGCGATCGCACTGTCCGCCAACGACGACGTCTCCGACTCGGAGCTCGACAACATCGCCAACAACGCCTGCCCCACCTGCGGCTCCTGCTCCGGCATGTTCACGGCCAACTCCATGAACTGCCTCACCGAGGCGCTCGGCCTGTCCCTGCCGGGAAACGGCACCACGCTCGCCACCCACACCGCTCGCCGCGAACTGTTTGAAAAGGCCGGCCGGACCGTCATGGAGCTGTGCGAGCGCTACTACGGCCAGGGCGACGAATCCGTCCTGCCACGCAACGTGGCAGGCGTGAACGCCTTCCGCAACGCCAAGGCGCTGGACATGGCCATGGGCGGATCCACCAACACCATCCTGCACAGCCTCGCCGCCGCGCAGGAGGGCGGTATCGACTTCGACCTCCACGACATCGACGAGCTGTCCCACCAGATCCCCTGCCTGTCCAAGGTCGCCCCGAACGGCGAAGCCCACGTCGAGGACGTCCACCGCGCAGGCGGCATCCCGGCGATTTTGGGCGAGCTCAACCGCGCGGGACTGCTGCATGCGGATGTGCACTCGATCGCGTATCCGTCGCTAAGCAAATGGCTCGCAGACTGGGACATCCGCGGCGGGTCCGCGACCAATGAGGCGCTGGAGCTGTACCACGCCGCCCCCAGCGGAGAGCGCACCACGAAGGCGTTTTCCCAGAGTGCGCGGTGGGCGGAGCTCGATACCGACGCGGCAAACGGCGTGATCCACGACGCCGAGCACCCGTTTACGTCCGACGGCGGCCTGGTGGTACTGCGCGGCAACCTCGCACCCGACGGCGCGATTTTGAAGACCGCCGGCGTGGAAGAGGGCCTGTGGGAGTTCACGGGTCCCGCCCGCGTGGTGGACTCGCAGGAGCAGGCCGTTTCCATGATCCTCAACCGCGAGGTGCTCGAAGGTGAGGTCGTGGTGATCCGCTACGAAGGCCCCGCCGGCGGGCCGGGCATGCAGGAGATGTTGCACCCGACGTCGTTTTTGAAGGGTGCCGGCCTAGGCAAAAAGTGCGCGCTGATCACGGACGGGCGTTTCTCCGGTGGCACCTCCGGGCTGTCCATCGGCCACATCTCCCCCGAAGCCGCCGCTGGCGGCCTGATCGGCCTGATCGAAAACGGCGACACCATCTCCATTTCCGTATCCAACCGCGAGCTGAAGCTCGACGTGGACCAGGCGGAGCTGGACAAACGCCGGAAAACGATAGAAGCCTCCGACACCCCGTGGACGCCGAACCGCGTCCGGGAGGTGTCGAAGGCTTTGCGAGCGTACGCGAAGATGGCCACCAGCGCCGACAAGGGCGCCGTGCGCCAGGTGGACTAAGCGACCGGATTGACCCCGGTGCCGAACCACCAGATCAGTCCGGCGGCCGCCAGGCCGAGCAGCGCGCAAATCCAGCTGGAGACCAGCGGGCGCTTGGCCCAGCCGCGCGAGGCGTCGATGCCGTAGCGGCCCGGGCCGGTGAACTGCACGACCAGCGAAGCGGCTAGCAGCATGACCGGCACCCAGGTCTCCGGCGTCCAGGCGAAGACGTTGAAGCCGTCAGACTGGGAAACGAACGCGTGCAGCGCCATAAACCCGGTCACAGCGATCGCGACCAGCGCCGCGATCGGGGTGAGCAGGCCTAGCAGCAGGAACACGCCGGCGGCCAGCTCGAGGGTGGGCACCACAACGGCCAGACCGGAACCGTAAGGGTAATCTGCAAACGCGCTCTCCAGACCGGAGATACCTTCGTTGCCGCCGAGGCGGAAGAACATCGCGACGGAGTCGATGATCAAAAACGCACCGAGGAACAGGCGCATCAAGAACAGACCGAAGTCCGTGGTGCCGCGGCGGGTCTCCTCCTCCACCACGGCCGGCTCGGTGGTCTCGGCGGTCTCGGCGTAGGCCGGCTCAGTGGCGACATACGCTGGCTCGCGGTCCACGGCCACCGTCTCGTTGGTGCTGTCAAACGAGGTGGTCTCCGGCGCCTGCGGAATCAGCGGGCCGTTGTTCTGCTCGCCGCGCGGGAAAATTTCCGTCGGGGCAGCCTTGCCCGTGCGGGTGTAAAGCCCGTCGCCGGTGTAATCCGGCACATCAGGGGAATCCAGGTTTGTCAGATCGTTTTGCTCATTCGGGGTGAGATCGCGTGGGTTGTTAGCCATGCCAACAAATGTATGCGAAACCACTGCCTGATCCTTGGCAACGCGCCGTTAAAAACACCAAAACCGCCCCTGTGCGCTGCACTGTTGACAGTGGAAGCCTTTGGACGTCGGTTAGCAACGGCACCCCCAATGGTGTTACCCTCGGCTCCGCTCTTTCTTAATTAACTTTCATTAAGGATCATCATGGGTAAAACCTTCAAAGTAGCCCTCGCGCTGGTGGGCCTCACCGTCGGCGCGGGCTTCGCTTCCGGCCAGGAGGTGATCCAGTACTTCCTCGCTTTCGGGTACTGGGGCATCCTCGGTGCGGCTGTCGCTGGCGCCGCAATCGCCATCTTCAGTGGCTGGGTCTACCAGCTCGGCTCCTACTACATGGCCGACGACCACAGCGCCGTGTTCAAGAGTGTCTCGCGTCCGTGGCTTTCGAAGTACATGGACATCACTACGATGTTCACCTTGTTTTGCATCGGCTTCGTCATGGTCGCCGGCGCAGGCGCCAACCTGGAGCAGCAATTCGGTTTCCCCACCTGGGTTGGCTCCACAATCATGACCGTGCTTCTGCTTCTCTCCGGCCTGTTGGACATTGACAAACTCACCAGCGTTTTCTCCTACATCACCCCGCTGCTGATCGCGTGCCTGCTCGTCGCCTTCGTGATCACGCTGATGAACATGCCGTCCGACTTCGGGCACATCAACGAACTGGCACAGACCAACCAGAGCGCGTCGGGCACATTCGGCAACTGGTTGATCACCGCGCTGAACTACGCCACATTGGTGATGATCATGGATGTCTCCATGATGCTCGTCTTCGCCGGCTCCCACATGAACCCGGCACAGGCGGGCAAGGGTGGCCTGCTCGGCGGCATCATATTCGCCGTGCTGCTGCTGATCCTGACCTTCATCCTGTTCTGCAACATGGAAAACGTCATGGATGCCGATATGCCGCTGCTGATGGTCTTCGACTCCATGCACCCGGCCGTCGGCGTGTTCGTTTCCATTGTCATCTACCTGATGATCTACAACACCGCCGTCGGCATGTTCTATGCCAACGGTCGCCGCCTGAGCCACGACAAGCCCGGGAAGTTCCGCGCGTACTACACCGCCGCGGTCCTGGTCGGCTTCGCCCTGTCCTTCATCGGCTTCGCCGACCTGGTCGGCTGGGTCTACCCGCTTCTGGGCTACCTCGGCCTGGTGCTGGGCGTCGTCATGGGTGTGGCCTGGTTCCGCGACCGCAAGAACATCCAGGACGAGACCGGACGCCGCGAGCGCCTCGCCGAGCTCGCAGGCACCCAGCTTGATCCCGAGCGCTCGGACCTCACCGGCGCGGAGCGCAGCGAGGTCGACTCGCTGACCTCCGACTCCAATGTTGGCGGCAAGGAACTGTGGCAGTCGGTGCAGGAAGAGGTTGCGGCGGACATGCACGCCGATTCCTCCAGCGACTTCGACATCAAATCCGTCCCGGCGCTCGACCCCGAGTCCGACTCCTACGCTGGCGCCCCGGATTCCCAGGACGAGAAGATCCAGTGGGAGGCGTACGAGGAGATGTACAAGACCGGCGAGTTCCCCGCCGTCAAGCCCGAGGACAAGCCCCAGGGCAAGTAAGCACTCGCTTTTCGACGTCCCACTCCGCCCCGGCCAACGTGTGTTGGCCGGGATTTTGCGCTACTGGGTTTTCCTTGGACTAACCCACCGCAGACCCCTAGTAAGGGAGCCAGAGAAAGCCCTGTTTTGGGCCATAATCTGGATCGCTTACTAGGGGTCTGTCGGTACGAGGGGCACAGGGCCAGTTACTTCACAGATCCACGTTCCGAGGCGTGAACTCAACTCGCGGCGGATCAAAATCGTTGTCATCACCCTGCATCTGAAACGACGCCACCCATTCGGAGCCAGCTTCAGAGGAGAGCTGCACGTACGAAGGCTCGCCACGATCAGTGTTCACGACTGCACTGACGTCCCGGTTAGATTCTCTTGCTGAAGTAGCTGCCATGCGAACCTCCATTTAGGTACGTACCTACACGGTAGGGGTGGGCGGCAATGGGGACAACCCCTTGCGTTACAAATGGTGAAAGGCAAGTGGTGAATCCCCGCCTATCCGAGGACTTTCACCACTTGCCTTTCACCATTTGCGGCCGGAGCGGCTGATGCCGCCGAGTAACTCTACTCCGCGAGCTTCTTCGCGATGAGCTGGTTGACCTGCCCCGGGTCAGCCTTGCCCTGGGTTGCCTTCATCACCGCACCGACGATGGCGCCGGTGACCTTCTTGTTGCCGGCCCGGTACTTCTCCACGATGTCCGGGTTGGCGGCCAGCGCCTCGTCGACGGCCTTCTCAATCGCGCCGTCATCGCGCACGACCTCCAGGCCGCGGGCGGCGACGACCTCGTCGACAGAACCTTCGCCGGCGATGACGCCGTCGATGGCCTGGCGGCCCAGCTTGGTGGTCAGCTTGCCTTCCTTGACCAGCTCCACCACGCGGGCGACGTCGGCCGGGGTGACGCCGAGGGCGTCGAGGTCCTTGCCGGCCTCGTTGGCCTTGCCGTTGATGTAGGAGACCCACCATGCGCGGGCCTCATCGGGCGTGGCGCCGGCCTCGACGGTGTCCACGATCAGGTCGAGCGCGCCTGCGTTGACCAGGTCGCGGAACTCCTTCTCCGGCAGCTGCCACTCCTCCTGGATGCGGGCGCGGCGCACCCACGGCAGCTCCGGCAGGGTGGCACGGATTTCTTCGACCCACTCCGGCTTCGCAATCACCGGCGGCAGGTCGGGGTCGTTGAAGTAGCGGTAGTCGCTCGCCTCTTCCTTCGGGCGGCCCTTGGAGGTGGAGCCGTCCTTCTCCTGGTAGTGGCGGGTCTCCTGGACCACTTCCCCGCCGTCCTGCAGCACGGCGGCCTGTCGCTGCATCTCATAGCGCACGGCCTGCTCGACGGACTTCAGGGAGTTGATGTTCTTGGTCTCGGTGCGGGTGCCGAATTCTTCCTGGCCAACCGGGCGCAGGGACACGTTGGCGTCGCAACGCATGCTGCCCTGGTCCATGCGCGCGTCGGAGACGCCGAGGGCCTTGACCAGCTCGCGCAGTGCGCCGACGTAGGCCTTGGCCACCTCGGGTGCGCGCTCGCCGGCGCCGGCGATCGGCTTGGTCACGATCTCGATCAGCGGGATGCCCGCGCGGTTGCAGTCCACCAGCGACGCGGTGGCGCCGGTGATGCGGCCGGAGGCGGAGCCTAGGTGGGTGAGCTTGCCGGTGTCTTCCTCCATGTGCGCGCGCTCGATTTCCACGCGCCACTCGGTGCCGTCCTCGAGCACGACGTCCAGGTAGCCGTCGTAGGCGATCGGCTCGTCGTACTGGGAAATCTGGTAGTTCTTCGGCTGATCCGGGTAGAAGTAGTTCTTGCGCGCGAACCGCGAGGACTCGGCGATCTTGCAGTTCAGCGCCAGGCCGATCTTGATGGCCCACTCCACGCCCTTGGCGTTGACCACCGGCAGCGCACCGGGAAGCCCGAGCGAGACCGGGTCGATGTTCGTGTTCGGTTCCGCGCCGAAGTGGGCGGATGAGGTGGAGAACATCTTCGTCTCGGTGGCGAGCTCGACGTGCACCTCAAGGCCCATCACGGGGTCGTACTTTTCGAGTACTTCGTCGTAATCCATCAGGTCGTACGCAGTCATGCGCATCAGTCTACTGCCCCGCCCCGCGCCATCGCGCTACAGCTCGCCCCGTCTCTGCACCCACACGAATGCCGCCGTCTTCTCGCGGCCGACAGCGAGCGCATTGCCTCTCGACGGCCCATTGCCCACGTGCACCGTCCCCCACAGGGTGTCGCCGGTTTGGGCCGGCAGGACGTCGCAAAGCAACTGCATAGCTACGGGTGCGAGGCCGCGACCGCGGGCATTGTCGTCGAGGAGAAACTCGTAGACCTGAAAGCCGCGCATGCCGTTTGCGTCGTCGCGGGCTGCCGCGATGATGCCCGCGCGCTGCCCGTCTACCTCGATCGCGCACAGCGCACCGGTCTCCGCGCAGCTCTGCAGCTGCTCCAGGGTCGCGGCCTCCGTCCAGGTGCGTACTTCGGGCCGTTGCCTTGCGACGTTGCCGCGGGCCGAAGTCCGCGAACTCGCTGTGCAGTTGTTTGGCGTACGTGCCTAGGCGGTCGTGCTGCGGCGGCGCGGAGGTCGCGACAACGTGCACGAACGGCTTGCGCGCGTTTAGCCCCAGGAAGCGGATCCCGGCGATGCACCAGTTACCGTCCGCAAATTCCACGCGCCGGTTCGCCCACGCCAGCGGGTCGGGCACGTCCGGCCCGCCGAGAGGTTTCAAATGGTCGCAGAAGTCGGCGCCGAACTCCGCGTTTGCTGTGTGCTCGGCCTGCGGGCGCATCTCCTGCACCGCGAGCTCACGCCGCTCGTCTGCGGTGTACCACTCGCGTAGATGATGTGGCATCCACGCCTCGTAGGCGCTGGCCATCTGGTCAAGCAGCGTCATTTCAGCGATGCTACTGCAGGGGCGGTACATATAGACGCCCACTGCGAATGAGAGAGCAGTCCCTTATAGTGTCTCCAAGTGAAATACCCCGATTTTTCTGACAGAAATACGCGTGCCGGCGCGGTAGGAATCGTGGCGGCCGGAACGCTCATCCTAGCGGCGCCGTTCATCGCCCAGGCTGCAACGGAGGAAGTCGATCCCGCCACCACGGAGGTG
>ERZ1031327.110-NODE-110-length-11752-cov-5.332649_pt1 | contig 11752 bp, 10 predicted proteins | sample MGYA00518211_ERZ1031327 | MGnify/ENA primary metagenome ERZ1031327 (study PRJEB33718, sample SAMN03159839) | human skin metagenome | collected 2014-02-25 | study: EMG produced TPA metagenomics assembly of the PRJNA266117 data set (Human skin bacterial metagenome...
TTCAGCGGGGTGTCGTCGATAGGCGGGAGCGTCCGGGCCGCATCCGCGAGCAGCGCCAGAGGCGCGAGGGTGGCGTCCCAATCTTGCGGGGTGGCGTCGCGGCCCAGCTGGGCAATCGCCCACGCGCCCTCGAACCAGACGGCCTGCACAGCGGCGGGGAGTTGTTCGAGCGCAGTGAGCACTCGCCTATCGACGAACCTCCGGCCCGCCCCAGCCTGCGTGGCAAAACACGTGAACCCATGGTGCGTGTCCAGTTCCACCAGGTCGTCGGAGCCTTCCGCCGCGAAATCCGTGCGGCGGAAATCCACCACCGCGCTGGTCTCGGCGCCGGTGCCCATGGCGATGACGGTGGCCTCCCCCAGGTCCGCCACGTGCGCGTCGTGCCCATAGGCGGCGCCGGTGGCAACGTTTCGGGCGGGCGCTCCCCCGGCGGCGGCGCCGCGCGACCACTCGCTGGCCAGCATGTCGTCGCTGGACGCAAACGCGTAGCCGTGTTCGCGGGCCCAGGCGCGGCGGGCGCGCTTGCTGGGCTTGCTGGGCTTGGCGGGTTTGGCGGGGTGTGTGCTGCGCTCACGGGAGTCCGACGCGAACAGCGCCACGGCGGCGAGCAGCGCCACGAGTGCGAGAACGAACAGCAGGATGACCATCGCGGCCTATGCTACCGCGCGGCCCGACACTAAATGTCCGTCGCCACCGGGTTGTCGCGGTTCGCGCTCCACTGGGACCAGCCGCCCACGTAATGGGTGAGCAGCGGCAGGCCGGCGTGCTCCATCGCCGCCAGCAGCAGGGCGGAGTGGTTGCCGGAGCCGGAGTAGGTGATCACGCCGGCCGGGTCCGTGTTTTGGGTGACGCCCAGCTGGGAGAAGCGGTCGCGGATCGTGTCGGTGTCCTTCACCTTGTGGCTTTCCGGATCGAACAGGTCGTTGACCGGCAGGTTGCGGGCACCCGGGATGTGCCCGGCGCGAAGATCCAGGATTTCGCGGAGGCCCTGGAAACGGCGGGCACCTCTGGTGTCGATAAGCAATCCCTCAAATGCCCTGACGTCCTCCATGGTTGCGGACGGCAAGTTGCCCTCGGTGAGTTCGACGCCGCGCGGGACGACGATGCCGCCCGGGCCCGCGACCGTGGGGAAACCTTCGCCGTCCCAGGTGGCGAAGCCGCCGTCCAGAATGTGCACGTCCGTCACGCCCGCCCAGCGCAGGATCCACCACGCGCGGGCGGCGAACAGGCCGTTGCCGCCGTCGTAGATGTACACCGGGCGGCCGTCCTCGATGCCCCAGCCCGCGGCCGCTTTCCTGACAACGTCAATGCTGGGCAGCGGGTTGCGGCCCACCGCACGGCCGGGCAAGCCGGCAAGCTGCACCGACGGGTCGCAGTACAGCGCCGTCGGGATGTGCTCCGATTGGAATTTGGACCACGCTTTGCCGTCTTCCGGCTCCCACAGCGCGGCGATAATGGTCTGTTTTTGGCCAGTCTGGATGCGTTCGTTGAGTTCAGCGGCGGAGACAAACACGCTCATGGCCGCAAGTGTAACGGTGTTCTACGCCATGTACCCGGGAGCGAGCTGGATTGTGCCCTGCTCCTCGAGGCCGCTGAGCCACTCGGTGATCCCCTCACGCGGACAGTCCGCGCCGATGCTGGCCGCAAGCATGCCGCCCGGGCCGAGCTCCACCCGGCAACCGAACGCCAGCAAGGTTCCGGCGATCTCATCAGGGTCCAGGCCCTCCGGATCCTCCGGCAGCACACGCACCGTCGATGCGCCGCCACGCACCACCACGCGATCCACATGGAACGCCCCACCCACCGTCACGCACTCAACGATGTCGCCCATCGCGAGCGTCGTATCCACGAACGGAACGCTCGCCACCACAAAATGATTCTGCCCAATCTGGTGCGCCTGCAGCTGCTCGCTCTCGACGCTCGGGATTGCAACGCGGGTGAGAATAGTGGTGGATGCCTGCATGCAGGGCAGTCTAGTACTTGATAGACATGCGGCCGGCAATCTTGCCGTTGCGCATGTTTTCAAACACCTCGTTAACGTCATCCAACTCGCACGCGATCACGTGCGGCTTGACCTCGCCGCGCGCGTAGAAGTCCAGCGCTTCCGCCATATCCTGGCGGGTGCCCACCAGGGAGCCGCGGATGGTGATGCCGCGCAGGACAATGTCGAAAATCGGCGCGGGGAACTCCCCCGGCGGCAGGCCGTTGAAGACGATGGTGCCGTTGGAGCGGCTCATCGCGATGGCCTGGCCGAAAGCGTCGGGGTGCGCCGCGGTAACAAGCACACCGTGAGCACCACCGTCGGTGTACTCCTGTACTGCTTCACCCGGATCCGTGGTCTTGGCATTCACCGCAAACTCTGCGCCCAGGTTCTTGGCCAGTTCGAGCTTGTCGTCCGCGATGTCGACCGCGATGACGCGCATGCCCATGGCCACGCCGTACTGCACCGCAAGGTGGCCGAGTCCGCCAATACCGGAAATCACCATGAACTGCCCAGGCTTGGTGTCCGCTTCTTTCAAGCCCTTGTACACAGTCACGCCCGCGCACAGGATCGGAGCAACCTCAACCGGGTCCGCCCCGTCTGGGATACGCGGCGCGTAGCGGGTGTCCACCAGCATGTACTCACCGAAAGAGCCGTTCTGGGTGTAGCCACCGTATTCTGCCTGCTTGCAATACGTCTCCCGGCCGGTGCGACAGAACTCGCACTCGCCACACGCAGACCACAGCCAGGCATTGCCAACCATGTCGCCAACCTTCACCGAATGCTCGCCCGGGCCCAGCTCTACAACCTCGCCAACGCCCTCGTGCCCCGGCACGAATGGCGGCTGCGGTTTGACGGGCCAATCTCCTTCAACCGCGTGGAGGTCGGTGTGACAGATCCCGGAAGCGTGAAGCTTCACCAGTGCCTGGAACGGGCCTGGTTTTGGCAGATCGATCTCTTTGACATTGACGCTGGGACCGAACTGTTCGGCCACTGCCGCGCGCATTGCTGTTGGGGTGGACATGGGAATTCCTTTCCGACGAAATACAGTTACAAGTCATATGGTACAGCTCACATCGAACTGCGAATGGATTCGCAGATAACATTTTGGTATTTGGCCGGGCTATAGAAGTGTCGGCCTAGACTGCATGCGTGACTGAATACCTTGCCCCCACCAAGAAAGTGCGCCTCGCTGATTTCGCGCGCAAGAAAGCCGACGGCGAGAAGTGGGCGATGCTCACCGCGTACGACTACGCCACCGCGAGGGTGTTTTCCCAGGCCGGCATCGAGTGCCTCCTGGTCGGCGACTCCGCAGCCAACGTGGTCTACGGCTACGACACCACAAACCAGGTCTCCGTGGACGAGATGGCGTTCCTCGGCGCGGCCGTCGTGCGCGGCGCGGGACATGCGCTGGTGATCATGGACCTGCCGTTCGGGAGCTACGAGGCTAGCGACGAGCAATGCGTCCGCACCGCCACCGACCTCGTGCGCCGCACCGGCGCCCACATGGTGAAGCTGGAGGGAGGCGTGCGGATCGCCCCGCGCATCCGTGCGCTGAAAAACGCCGGTCTGGCGGTGTGCGCCCACGTCGGCTTCACCCCGCAGTCCGTGGACAACCTGAGCGGGTTCAAGGTCCAGGGCCGCGACGCCGGGGCCGATCAGCTGCGTGACGACGTCAACGCGATTGTCGAGGCCTGCGCCGACATGGTGGTCTTCGAAATGGTGCCTGCGGACTTAGCGGCGGAACTGACCGCCTCGTGCCCCGTCCCGACCGTCGGCATCGGCGCAGGTGCAGGCACTGATGCCCAGGTGCTGGTCTGGCACGACATGGCGGACATCCCCGCCGGCGACCACCGTGCGAAGTTCGTGCGAAAGTTCGGCTCGGTGGGCGCGGATCTGGCCGCCGCGGCTGCCGACTACAAGCGCGCCGTGCACACCGGGGAGTTCCCGGGGCCGGAGCACACGTTCTAGGCGGGCGCGGGGGCGGTCGGCGCTACTTTGCACAGACCCTGGGAGGCTTACCCTGGGTTCGCGCAAAAAATTGCCGCTCCCAGGCTGAGGATCCCAGGGTTTGCGAATCGGGGCATGCAGCGGGAGCGCGCCGCCACGCTAGAGCTCGACCGGGGCGTTGTCCAGCAGCCTCGTCGATCCGACCTTCGCCGCCACGAGCAGGCGCGCCGGCCCCGTGTACCCGTCGGGCAGCTCGGACATGTCCTCGGCGGTGGCCACGAGGTAGTCGAGGTGGAGTCCTTCGGTGGCGTCGAGAAGCAATTGTGCTTCCGAGAGGCTGCCGGTTGCCAGCGCGCGCGGGATGGCCAGGGCGGTGACGCGCTCCTCGGCGGAGAGGTAACGGTTGCGCGAGGACAGCGCGAGGCCGTCGGTGTCGCGCACGATCGGGCAGCCGTGGATTCGCACGGGAAGGTGCAGATCATCCACCATCTGACGGATCAGCGCGAGCTGCTGGTAGTCCTTCTCGCCGAAAAGCGCGTCCGAGGCGCCGGTCAGCGCGAACAGCTTCGCCACCACCGTGAGCACGCCCGCAAAATGCGTGGGCCTAGTTGCGCCCTCCAACACCCCGCCGAGCGGACCGGGTTGGATCGTCGTGCGCGGGCCGTGCGGGTACATCGTCTCGGCGGAAGGCGCGAAGACAGCGTCGACGCCGAGGGCCTCAAGCTTTTCGACGTCCTCAGCCAACGTCCGCGGATACTTCTCCAAATCCTCGCCCGGCGCGAACTGCAGCGGGTTGACAAAGATGCTCACCACCACGGGATTGCCCAGCGCTTTGGCGGCGCGAACGAGGGCGAGGTGGCCGCTATGAAGCGCGCCCATGGTGGGCACGAGGGAGATGGGGCCGGCCGGAAGCGCCGTAGCCAGCGCTTCCGGAGTGTGCACGAGTTGGGTCATACGCCCATTATCTACCCCGCGGCAACGTCCAGGCCCTCGCCTCCGTCGGCGACGTCCACGTGGACGGTGTCGCCGTCGACGATCTCACCCGCCAGCAGCTTCTTGGCCAGGCGGTCGCCGATGGCCTGCTGGATCAGGCGGCGCAGCGGGCGGGCACCGTAGGCCGGGTCGTAGCCGCGCTCGGCCAGCCAGGACTTCGCGGAATCCGACACGTCCAGTATCAGGCGGCGGGCGGCGAGGCGCTCGGCCAGACCCTCAAGCTGGATGTCCACGATGCCGACGAGCTGGTCCTGGCTCAGCGGGTCGAAGACCACCACGTCGTCGAGGCGGTTGATGAACTCCGGCTTGAAGTGGTGCTTCACCGCCTCCATGATCTGCTCGCGGTCGCCGCCAGCGCCCAGGTTGGAGGTGAGGATGACCACGGTGTTGCGGAAATCCACCGTCCTGCCCTGACCGTCGGTAAGGCGCCCTTCGTCCAGGACCTGCAGGAGCACGTCGAAGACGTCCGGGTGCGCCTTCTCGACCTCGTCGAAAAGCACGAGCGAGTACGGGCGACGGCGCACGGCCTCGGTGAGCTGGCCGCCGGCATCGAAGCCGACGTATCCCGGAGGGGCACCGACCAAGCGGGCGACGGAGTGCTTCTCGCCGTACTCGGACATGTCGATGCGGATCATGGCCGCTTCGTCGTCGAAGAGGAACTCCGAGAGCGACTTGGCCAGCTCCGTCTTACCCACGCCGGTGGGGCCGAGGAAGAGGAAGGAGCCGATCGGGCGGTTCGGGTCAGCCACGCCGGCACGGGAGCGGCGCACCGCGTCGGAGACCGCGACGACGGCTTCCTTCTGCCCCACGACGCGCTCGCCGAGCACGGACTCCATGTTCAGCAGCTTTTCCGTCTCGCCCTGCATCATCTTGCCGGCCGGGATGCCGGTCCAGGAAGACACGACGTCCGCGATGATGTCCGGTGTGACCTCCTCTTCCAGCATGGTCTTGTTGCTGGCCTCGGATTCCGCGCGCGCAACCTCGGCCTCGAGTTCCGGGATGCGGCCGTAGCGCAGCTCGGAAACCTTGGCGTAGTCGCCCTCGCGCTCCGCGATCTCGGACTCGTTGCGCAGGCGCTCGAGCTCCTCCTTCGCGGACTGGACCTTGTTCACCTCCGCCTTCTCGTTCTCCCAGCGCGCCTTCATCTCGCCGAGACGTTCACGCTGGTCCGCGAGCTCCTCGCGCAGGTGCTCCAGGCGCTGCGCGGAGGCGGCGTCGGATTCCTTCTGCAGGGCAATCTCCTCGATCTCCAGGCGGCGCACGATGCGCTCGAGCTCGTCGATTTCCTGCGGGGAGGAATCGATCTGCATGCGCAGGCGGGAGCCGGCCTCGTCGACCAGGTCGATGGCCTTGTCCGGCAGGAAGCGGTTGGTGATGTAGCGGTTGGACAGCTCCGACGCCGACACCAGCGCGGAGTCCTGGATGCGCACGCCGTGGTGCACCTCGTAGCGTTCCTTCAACCCGCGCAGGATGCCGATGGTGTCCTCCACCGTCGGCTCGCCCACGTACACCTGCTGGAAGCGGCGCTCCAGGGCGGCGTCCTTCTCGATGTACTGGCGGTACTCGTCCAGCGTGGTCGCGCCGACCAGGCGCAGCTCACCGCGGGCGAGCAGCGGCTTGATCATGTTGCCGGCATCCATCGCGGAATCGCCGGACGCACCGGCGCCGACGATGGTGTGCAGCTCGTCGATGAACGTGATGATCTGCCCGTTGGACTCCTTAATCTCGTCCAGTACGGCCTTCAGGCGTTCCTCGAACTCGCCGCGGAACTTCGCGCCCGCAACCATGGAGCCCAGATCCAGCGAGATCAGCGTCTTGCCCTTGAGCGACTCCGGCACGTCGCCGGCCACAATGCGGCGGGCCAGGCCCTCCACGATGGCGGTCTTGCCCACGCCCGGCTCGCCGATGAGCACCGGGTTGTTCTTCGTGCGACGGGAAAGCACCTGCACCACGCGGCGGATTTCCGAATCGCGCCCAATCACCGGGTCGATCTTGCCTTCGCGCGCACGTGCGGTCAGGTCGGTGGAGTATTTCTGCAGCGCCTGGAACTGGTCCTCCGGGTTGTCGGAGGTGACGGTCTTGCCGCCGCGCACGGAGGGGAACGCCTCCTTCAGCGCGTCGAAAGTTGCACCGCGCTTGTGCAGCAATTCGGCGGCGTCGTCCTTGCCTTTGGCAATGCCGGCGAGGAGGACGTCGGCGGAGACGTATTCGTCACCGAGCTCGCCCGCAAGGTCCTGCGCCGTGCTCAGCGCGGTCTGCAGGTCGCGGTTAATGCCCGGATTGGCCATGCCCTGGCCCTCCGCGCTCGGGTAGGAGCTAATCAGCTCGCCGGCCTCGCGCGCGACCGTCTCCGGGTCCACGCCGGTGGCCTTGAGCACCGGAGCGGCGATGCCGTCCTCCTGCTTCAAAAGCGCCTCGAGCACGTGTGCCGGGCGCATCTCCGGGTTGCCGGCGGCGGAGGCGCGCATCTGCGCCTGCTGCAGGGCCTCCTGTGTCTTCTGCGTGTACTTGTTCGCCATGATTCCATGGTCCTTTCTTGCCTAATGTTTGTTTCGCACTAGGTGTAACGCACAAGAAGTTGAGTCTGTTCCTGTCAACGGCAAAAAAGTTGCGCGGGGTTAGCTCACCTTGGGTAGAGTTTTCCGTTGTACAAGCTCAACAAGGGGATGGGTACCAAAAAGTGAATGTGGCAAATATTTGCCTCATTCCAAAATCACCACACCTGCCTCTAAAAACTTCAGGGGGAACCATGCACACGCCACCAGCTCTTCGGGGGTTAAAGCTCATCGAACTTATGCAATGGGGCCAGCGCTTCGCCGGCTGGGAGCTCTCGGAGCTCACCGGCATCAAACCGCGCACCCTCCGCAACTACTTCACCCAGCTCAAAGCCGCCGGATACTGCATCGAAAGCACACCAGGCGCCGACGGTGAATATTGGTTAGACCCCGGGCACTACGTGTACCCGCTGCACTTCACCAACGAGGAAGCGCGAACCATCGTCATCGCGCTCGACGTTCTCAGAACCGTTGCCCCGCCCGATAGCCCACTGATGCAAGACGCGAAAGTCCTCCACTACCTCATCGGCCGGCTCCTCCCGGGCGCCGCGTTGGACGAAGTGCATCAGATGGGAAAGGAGGTGACGCGGGGGCTCATCAAGATGCGGGCAGTGTATTCGGTTTGGGAGGAAACCGAAGGACGTCGATAAGCATCAAGCTTTACGACGATCTCTTGGCCGGTATCCACTTCATCACGTAAGCCAGCACGACCACCCCGACCGCAATGGCGAACGCGATCCAGCCGAAGATGGCGGTAAAGCCGGCTATCACCGCGATCGGCGCGATGATGGTGGTGCCGATTTCGAACGGGCCGAAACCGACATAGGCCACGCCGTACTCATTGAGCGTGCCGGATTTTAGCTTCGGGTCCACGATCTTCAGCAGCGCGATGCCGGTGGCCACGGCGGCGGTGGCCCAGCCCCAGCCGAACAGGCCGCGCTCGAGCCACTTCTCGCCGAAGAAAGTCGGGCCGGCCCAGAGCATCCACACCACGCAGAACAGGGTGCCCAGCAGGAAGAGCAGCAGAAGCGCCTGCCAGTAGCCCGCCAGTGCTGCGGGGACGATGGAGGCGATGCCGAAGGCGATCATGTAGTCCGTGGCGGCCCCGGAAACGGTGCTGATGGTGGAGCTGTCCAGGTAGTTCGGGCGCCCGACGAGCTTGAGCACCAGGCGGCCGATGAGCCCGATGACGAATGCCATGGCGAACAGCGGGATGGACACGTTCGACCACTGGTCCTTGATCAAGCTGTTGACCATGTACGCGATGAGCACGGTGAACGCGATGAAGCCGGCGTGCAGCGCCAGCGGCTCGATGGACGAGGGGTTAGTGGTGGCCTTGCCGATGGAGGGGCGCTCGTCTTCGTTGTGAATGTAGCCGGTGCGCAGGTCGTCAGGCAGCGTGCCGGCGAGCTGGGACGACTTGCCCTTGCGGATGCCCCAGTTGGCCATGATCACACCGCCGACGATGGCAACCAGGGTGCCCACGGTGGCCGAGGTGAAGCCGATGGAGGAGGCCCCTTCCACGCCGATTTCCTCGAGTGCGGAGCCCACGGCCGCCGCGGTGCCGAAGCCGCCGATGAAGCCGACCGGCAGCATCATGCCGAACCACGGCTCGGTGCCGAACACAGGCGCAAAGACATACAGGCCGAGCAGGATGAACAGGCCCCACTGGCCCATGAACATGGCGGTGGAATAGCCCCACATGTTGCGGGCACCGGAGGCGACGGAGCCGCCGAGCTCCATCGAGTACGCCATGGAGGCGAACACCACTGCGATCAACAGCGTGGTGTACGTGCCCACTTGGTCAGACCAGTGGATCACGCCCAGCACCTCGTCGCCCAGCAGCAGGCCGAGCAGACCTGCGGTGATCGGGGCGGGCAGCAGCAGCGCCTGCAGCACCTTCAGCCGGTTGCGCAGAATGTTGCCGACGATGAGCAGGACCGAGATCCAGCCGATGTCCGTGAGCAGCGTATACGGGGTGAATTCCACCGCAGCACCTCTTTTCTATCCACTTATCACATTTAAACCGGGTGCAACTTTAGCCCACAGCCGCTAGGTAACCTGTTTTCATGCCTTCTGTCCCCTTTTCGCAGACGTTGCGCACCCACGGCCCGCAGGTCAGCCGCGCGTGGCGCGCCCGCTTCTCCCAGGCGTACCCGCAGGCGGAAATGATGCTGCCACCTGGAGACGAGATGCCGCCGCTGCTTTTACGCGCCGCCCTCGCCGTGCTCGAACGCCCCGCCGAGGAAGTCCGCGACGAGCTCAAAGCGCTGGCGCTGGATCTGCGCCGCACAGGGTTTCCGGCTGAGGAGTACCCCAACGCTGTGCAAATGCTTATCGACGAAGGCGCGGACGCCGAAGCCGACCGCACCGCCCTATCCGACGCGGCCGAGCTGATGCGCGATGCCGCCTCCCAGGCCGACTACGCCGGCGTGCCCGCCGCCACCGCCGCGCAGGTCACCAGCGTGGCGCACCACGGCGAGGTGCAGGTGGTGCGCCTGGAGGCCGGCACGCCGGTTCCGTACTCCTCCGGCCAGGTCATCCCCGTGATGTCGCCGAAGCGTCCCGGCGAGTGGACCTGCTTAGTCCCGGCGCTGCCGTCCAATCCGCTCGGGCAGCTGGAGTTCCACGTACCCGGCGGCATTCCGTTGGAGCCGGGCGACTGGTTGACGTTGGGGGCGGCGCGCGGTGGGCTGCGGGAGGTTGTGGACAAGCAACTGCTCCTGGTTGCCGCCGAGGGCGGTATCGCTGCGGCGAAGGCGCTGGTGTTCCACTGCCTAGAGCAGCCCGATCCGCCGGAGGTGCACCTGGTCGTCGGCGCGCGAGAGCCCGGCGAGTGGTACGAGACTGCTGCGCTGGATGCGCTGGCCAAGGCCCAAAACTGGCTGGATATTACGTGGGTTGCAGAGTCGCGTGTGGGGGCATCGCTGGAGCAGGTGGCCTCTGGCGTCGGCATGTGGTGGGGCCGCGAGGTGATCGTGTGTGCGCAGCAGGAGCGGGCGGTGAGCCTGGCCGCTGCACTGGAGGTCGCCGGGGCGCAAGACGTGCAGACCGTCGCCCCCGATGCGGTGCCGGAGTGGTTCAGCGAATAGCGCTGTGCTCCCGAATCTCCGCCAGCGGCAGCTCCTTGCGCGCCTCGGTGGCGTCCGCCGGGTCGATTTCCACCACTAGCGTTTCTGGCCCGTAGCCGGCCTCCGCAAGCCGCTGGCCCGTCGGCCCCACCACCACAGAGTGGCCCGCGCCAGTGGGCCCTGAAGGCTCCCCGGCCTTGGTCTCGAAGTCCGGGCGAGCCTGGCCAGCGGCCGCGACGAACACCCCGGCATCCAGCGCACGCGCGACGGTGAGGATGCGCCACTGCTCCACCTTGCCCGGCCCATCCGCCCAGCTCGTGGGCACCACAACCACTTTCGCGCCCCGTTGAGCGAGCGCCTGGAACTGCTCTGGGAAGCGGATGTCGAAGCAGGTTGCCACTCCCACGGTCACGCCGTCGTGCTCAAACGTGACCAGCTTGTCGCCGGGGCGCACCGTGTCCGATTCCTTGTAGTTGAAGGCGTCGTACGTGTGGATCTTGTCGTATCCCTTATGCGCCCCGCCGCCGGTGATCAGCGCGGTGTTGTAGACGCGGTTGTACTGCTTGTCGTCCACGGTGTTCGTGTCTGCGGGGCGGAACATGCCGGCGACGATGGTGACGCGGAGCTCGTCGCTAAGCTTTTTCAGCCCTGTGGCGAACGGGCCGTCCAGCTCCTCTGCCTGCGTATCCAGCCGCCCCTGCCCGAACGCCTGGCTGGTGGCCTCGGGCAAAACGATCAGCGTGGCGCCTTGGGCGGCGGCGTCGCGGATACGCGGTTCGATGGCGGACAAATTTTCCATCTTGTCGCCGCCGGCGGCAATTTGCAATAGCGCGATCTTCATGTGGATAACTCTAGGTGCGTCTCGGGGGAGTTATCCACAGATTCGGTTCAGGGGATTGCGTCGACTGTTGCGTTCGCGGATGGTTCGTTGCATGACATTTCTTCAACTGACCACAGACACCGCACCCGCCGCCCGCAGCTGCATCCGCAGCTTCACCGTCCTCCCTACCACCCACTTAAGCCCCTCGCGCTCCGCGTCCGCGCTCACATCGTTGCAGGACAATGAGCTTTTGCTTATCGACGAATGCACGTCCCGCCTTGATACCCACCTCCGTGAAGTCGCCGCGTTTGCGTCCGAAGTGGAGCAGGCTGATGCCTGTCTCTTATACACATCTGACGCTGCCGACGAAGAGGATAGTGTA
>ERZ1031327.115-NODE-115-length-11525-cov-6.724499_pt1 | contig 11525 bp, 4 predicted proteins | sample MGYA00518211_ERZ1031327 | MGnify/ENA primary metagenome ERZ1031327 (study PRJEB33718, sample SAMN03159839) | human skin metagenome | collected 2014-02-25 | study: EMG produced TPA metagenomics assembly of the PRJNA266117 data set (Human skin bacterial metagenome...
CCCCTGGAGCATCCACTGCCAGGTCACGCCCTCCTTCGCCAGCTCCGCCGCCGGGCGCCACGCGAGTGCAGCGAGCCCCACGCCTGTGGAACAGCAGGCCGCCATCGCTCTCGCGGCCGCGGCGCCGGAGCTGGCGAAGGAGGGCGTGACCTGGCAGTGGATGCTCCAGGGGTTGGATGGGCTGCGCGGCGCCATGGGCGATTCGCCTGCCGCCGCCTGGTTCGACACCATGCTCGAGATGTTCCGCGCGATCCAGGCTGCGGAGCAGATGCACTGGTGGTTGGAGCGCTTCGGCGTGATCCCCCGGACCCCCACGGGCACGGAGGGGAGGCAGGTGGTGGCGCGGGAGCTCGTCGCAAAGCTGAGTGCTCAGGCTATCGACGCCGCGGGGCTGCGCGCCGCCTACGATCACCCCGCCAACGCCAACCTGGTGGCATCCGCGAAGCTGGCGGGCGACTTCGGGCCGCGGCACATGTCGTACTACAAGCTGGGCTACACCGACATCCCCGGCGGGTACTCGGTGGAGGGGCGCACCGGCTACGACTACGCGCTGGGCTGGCTCGGCGAGGTGGTCGAGGGGGTTGCCGGGAAGTAGGCAAGAGAAATGCCCACCAGGGTGGACCTGGTGGGCATTAGCTCTTCGGGGGCTTACTTCTCCTTGTTGGCGGAGTCTTCAGCCTTGGACGAACCCTTGGCCTCATCGGCGGAGTTGTTGTCCTTCTTGTCGGCCTTACCGGAGGAGCCGTTCATCAGCGTCTCGCTGCCGGTGGCCTTGCCGATCATGTAGGAGGAGGTGTACTCCTCTGCGCCGCAGGCGCGCATGACACCGTCGACTGCGAGCAGACCCAGGGAGATGGCGCCCAGGGCACCAGCTGCCATGCCGAGCATCTGCGGGTTCTCGATGGAGAATGCGCCCTGGATGCCAGCTGCGCGCTGCGCACGGTCCTCGTCGTAGATGCCGAGGCCGCGCTGGATCTGATCGTTTGCCTGCTGGATCGCACCGTTGATCTGCGCGGAGACGCCCTCCAGGCCCGGGATCTGGACCTGGGAGAGGATGCCCAGCGGGATAGCCAGCAGCAGCGGAGCGGTCAGGCCCACGATGCCGGCGATGCACTTGCCGTCGAGCTCAGCAGAAGAGCCCTTCTCCTCGACGCGGGTGCCGCTCTCAACGTTGACGTTGATCTGGATCTCACGCTCGCCGTAGGACTGACCGTCCGGGCCGACCAGGATGTAGGACGCCTCGTATTTGCCTTCCTTCAGGTCCTTACGCGGAACCAGGGTGACACCCTCGTCAGTGATCTTGACGTCCTCGAAGTGCTCCTCGCCCTTGGTGAAGATGAGCTTGTCAACGTTGTCCGGGAAGGTGACGTTGACCGGGGAGTCGTTCTTGATGCTGGTGGAGATGACAACCGGCAGGTCGTGGTTCTCGCTGATCACATTACCCTCGGCGGTGCGGGTGCCCTCCGGGTAGATGGCGTAGGAGACGGTGCGGACCAGGTCGCCGTTGGAGTTGCGCTCCTCGACGCGGACTACCTTGCCTGCGGAGCCGTTCTTCGCGGTCAGCTCGACGGAACCGTCGTTGTCCTTGAGGTCAACCAGGTCGCTGCCGCTGACAACGACAACCTTGTTGCCCTCGTCCAGCTTCTTCAGCTCCTTAGCGTCGCCCTCGATGAGGAAGTCGGTCTGCTGACGTGCGCCGGTGGTCTTGGACTTGACGATCTCCAGCTTGTAGCGGTTGATCTCCTTGCCGTCCCTGTACTCGGCAACAATGCCGGTCTCGCCGACCTTGTCGGCCTTCGGACGCAGGATCCACTGGCCGTTCTTCTCCTCCGGTGCCTCGAACGCGTCAGCGCCCTTGATCACCTGGAAGCGGTTCTCCTCGTTGACCAGGGTGGCCTGGAACTCGGTGGAGGTGGAGATCTTGTAGGTGTAAAGGCCGTTGCGCTTCGGCTCGGTCAGGGTGATCTCGTACTTCGCGTACACGCCACGCTCGTCGCTGACCTGGATCAGCGCCTTGCCGGTCTTCTTCTTGTTCTCGCCGGTGACGAGCAGCTTGTCGCCCTCGCGGGTGACGTCCACGAGATCCTCGCCCTCGAGAATCTCGACCTTCTCGCCGTCCTCAGACGCGATGGTCGCGGTCTGGTTCCAGCCCATGGTGGTGTCCTCCGGGGTCACCTCGGCGCTGCGGCCCGGGGTGATCTCGAAGGTGTAGCGCTCGAAGACGTAGCCGTCGTCGGAGACGTTCTCGATGACCAGGGTGCCCTTGGCGTCGCGCTTCGGGGTCACCTTGATCTCGGAGGCATCCTTTTCCGGCTGCTCAGCCAGCAGGTCGCCACCCTTGGCAACGCGGAACTTGGTGCCGTAGAGCTTCAGCTCGTTATCCGCGGTGATGGTGTAGTTCATCTCGCGGACCGGGGACGGCTCGACCGTGTAGGTGTAGGTCTTGACCGGCTTCTCGCCGTCGGCAGTCTTGGCGTACTCCACAACCTTGACAGTGCGGGTCTCGCCCTCCGGAACCGGCTTGAACTTCAGGTTGAGGTTGTCCTTGTCGCCGAAGTCAGAGCCGTCAGCGCCCTCGGTGAGGTACTCGCTGCCCTCGACAACCTCGAGACGGTTGAAGTCGATGGTGCCGCGGGAGATCTCGACGGTCGCGCGGTCGTTGACCTTGCGGTTAACTTCCTGGTTCTCAACATCTTGCTCAGCCTGCGGCGCGATGTCGACGATCCAGACAGCGACCAGACGGCCGTTCTCGTCCTTGATGTGGACGGTCGCCTGGCCACCCTCCGGGTTGGTCGGGGTGACAACCCAGTTGTCGCCCTTCTTCTCAATCTTCGCCACGTCGCCGCCTGCGACGATCTCAGCGGTGTGGTTCTCGATGTACTCGATGAAGAGGGTGTCCGGGGTCTCGGACTTGTACTCGAGCTCACGGTGGGTGACGGACGGGCCGGCGTTCTTATCGTCGATCAGCTTCAGGGTGTACTTGTACTCGAAGCCGTTCTCGTCGGTGAAGACGATCTCAACATCGCCAGTAGCGCCGTCCTTCGGGGTAACAACCCAGACGTCGCCGTCCTGCTCGATGGTGACCTTCTTGTCGCCGTCGCCGAGGATCTTGTAGTCGCCGCCGCGGTACTCGATCTTCGCGGTGGAGGTGTTCAGGATCTCACGGGTGACGTCGAACTTGGAGGTCTTGTTCTCCACGGTGACGATGTTCTCGCGTATCTCGCCGCTGTCCTCGGTGATGCGGACAATGACGTTACCGGTGTAGTCCTCGCCGGCCTTGACGGTGACGGTGCCATTCTCCTCGTCCTTGAGGATCTCAACTTCGCCGTGCTCCGGCTGGATGAGGTTGCCGTCCTTGTCGTAGCCCAGACCCCAATCGATGTCCTCGCCCGGCTTCCACGGGATGGTGGTGATGCGGTCTTCGCTACCAGCATTCAAGGTGTAGAAGAAGTTGTTCACCTTGACGTTGAGGGAATCCTTCACAGCAACGGTGTCGGTGACCTTGATGCGGTAGATGTGCTGGTTGCCCTTGTCATCGGTAATGAGGATCTCAACCTCGCCCTCGCCCTCGAAGTCCTCGCGCGGGGTGATGACGAGCTTGCCGTCCTCAGAGCGCTCGACGATGACGATGTCGGAGCCCTTGATGATCTCGAAGGTCCACTTGTTGCCGATCTTCTCCGGCATCTCGATGACCTTGGACTTCTCGCCGTAGGTGAAGCCTGCGAAGTAGTAGTACTCCGAAACTTCCTTCACGCGCTCGTAGTATTTCTCAACGAAGTACTTCTCGACGTCGGTGACCGTGGTGGTCGTGATCTTCGGCTCTGGCGTGATCGTGGTGGTCACGGTCTCGGTCACGGCAGGGTTGGTGGAGGTGACGGTGGTGACCTGCTCCGGACGGGTGACGGTGGTGCCCGGCTGGGTCACGGTGGTGCCCGGCTCGGTGACAGTGGGGCCCGGCTCGGTGACGGTGGTGCCCGGCTGGGTCACGGTGGTGCCCGGCTGGGTGACAGTCGTGCCCGGCTGCGTCACGGTAGTAACGACCTCTTGCGGGCGGGTAACCGTGGTGGTGACCGGGGACTCAGTGATGGTAACCGTCTCTACGATCGGCTCCGTGGTCTTCGGTGTGGTCTCCTCGCTCGGCTTCGGCTTCGGATCCTCCTCAAGACCCGGCTGCGGGACCGGGATCAGACGCTGGAAGGACTTTTCCGGAACGATGTTGAAGTCGTACCCCAGCGGCACAAGCACGGTGACGTACTCGCCCGGCTTGACGGTCTTGGCAATTTCGTCGTGGCGGTCAAGCTTGATCAGGTAGTAGTTCGGTTCACCCTTCGGCGCATCATGGCGATCGATCCTGAAACCGGTGAGGCTTTCGAACTGAGAGTTGTGGAACTTCTTTACATCCTCGCGAGCCTGGTTCAGGTAGCCCAGCTGGTTGGAAAGCAGAGCGCGCAGGATCGCATTTTTGGCCTTAATCGCATCTGCCTTGGAGGTGTCGCCATCTGCATAGGCCTTGTAGTCCTTCTGCAGTGCCTTCACCACGTTGATGGCCGCGATGTGGATGTCCTCGCTGATGCGGTCGCCGTCGCCGACGCGACCGGACGCGCCGGTGAGCTTGCGCACCTCGTAGTTACCGGTATCCCAGGGGTTACCCAAACCCCAGTCGATGCACCAGCCCGCGCCAACGCTGGACGGGAGTAGGTCAATCGCCTGGTCCTCGGACACGGTCTGCTGACGGATCTGGTCGTAGCGAGCCAGATCTGCGCCGCTGAGCTTCTCGTAGGCACCGACGATCTGTTGGCTGGAAGTTTTCTCGCTTGCGGCCTCCGCGAGAGGAGCGGATACGACCGCGCCCGTAGCCATAACACCAGTGACCATTGCGGTCATGATGCGCTTTTTCAGGTTTGCGTTATGCAACGTCATAGTCCTTCAACGTCTAGGGAGATATTCGAAGCAGCCTGGAGAGTTCCTGAACACGGACCCCAAAACTGACAGACCCCTATTCAATCGCAATGAACCGGCGAAAAGAAGTCCTTAACCCCCCTGAAAGCCATAAAAGTCCAGATATTAAGACAAAACTCATAACCCCACCCCGCTGACCTCGACCTTTGTCCAACTTTTAAACACAAATAAGTCGAGTGATCTTCACCACAAAAACGTCGGTTCTCCTAAAATGTGGTGCTGAAATGCCGAAAACCCGGTGCCGAATTGGCACCGGGTTTACAGGTTAAAGGCAGGTTTTACTTGGCAGAATCCTGCTCATCGGAGGAAGAAGAGGAAGCCTTCTCCTCCTCGCTGTTTTCAGCCTCAGTCTTGGACGGCTTGCCGGAGGAGCCGTACATCAAGAAGTCGCTGTCAGTTGCCTTACCCAGCTGGTAGGAGGAGGTGGACTCCTCCTGGCCGCAGGCACGCATGACCTGGTCAACAATCAGCAGGCCTACAGTGATCGCGCCGAGGGCGCCGGCAGCCATGCCGAGCTGCTCGGTGTTGACGCCCTGGAACGCGTTCTGGAAACCAGCTGCGCGCTGCGCACGATCCTCGTTGTAGATGCCCAGGCCGTGCTGGACGCGGTCGTTGGCCTCACGCATAGCGTTGTTGATCTGTGCGGACACGCCCTCGAGGCCCGGGATTTGAACCTGGGAGAGGATACCCACCGGGATGGCCAGCAGCAACGGTGCAGACAGACCAACCAGGGAAGCAATGCACTTGCCGTCCAGCTCGCTGGAGGAGCCCTGCTCCTGGACCGTCGTGTCCTGCTGGGTGATATTGATAATCACCTTGTCCTTGTCGATGACCTTGCCGTTCTCAACCGGCACCACCATGAGCTTCTTGCCGCCGTCGAGGTGCGCACCCGGCAGAACACGCAGCTTGCCGTCTTCGCCGACCTCAATCTCCTTGCCCGGCTCCAGGCGCTTCTTCTTGGTGCAATCGTCGTTGTAGCAGACGTAGACCTCAACGGAGTTCTCGCCGCCCTTGACGTTGATGTCGATGCCCTTGTCGGGGGTGCCCTTCCAATCCAGCTGCGGCGGGGTCAGACCCTCAGACGCGCGCGGGATCTCCATCTCAACCAGGCGGACCGGGTTGCCCTTGGAATCGCGCTCCTCGACCAGAATGGTGCCGTGCTTGTCCTCGGTCGGCTGGATGAACAGCTGGCCCTTGGAGTCCGGCGCCGCGTTGGTGATCAGGTCCTTGCCGCGGACGACGTGCAGGGTGTTGTTCTTACCCGGAACAATCTTGTCGTTGATGTCGCGCTCGTAAACAACGCGCTCTTCAACGAACTTCAGCGGGGTCGGCTGCTCCACGATCTCGATCGTGTGGCGCTTGACCACCTTGTCGTTCTTGTCTACTTCAACAACGGTGACGGTCTTGCCAACGGAGTCCTTGCCCTTCGGGGTCAGGACCCACTTGCCGGTCTTCTCGTCGAGCTCGACGTTGACGTGCTCCTCACCGTTCTCAACGCGAATCTCGTTCTTGTTGATGCGGGTGATGGTGAAGCTGCCGTCCTCGGTGAGCTTGAAGTTCTGCTCGCGGGACTCAGAGCTGCCGCCATTGCCGATTGCACCCGGGACAACGTCGATGTTGTAGATGACATAGACGCCACGGTTGTTCTTGACCTTGACCTGGGTCGTGCCCTCAGCGCCATCCTTCGGGGTGACGACGATGGTGTTGCCGTCCTTGGTCACCTCAACCAAGGACTCGTCGGTGACCTCGTAGTCGGAGCCCTCCGGGAGGGTAAGCGTCAGCTTCGAAGACCCTTCGAGCTTGATATTCTCCTCGCGCGGCGTGGACGGAGTGACATCAATGGTCCACTCCTCGAACGGGAGGTCGCGGGAGTTCAGGTTCTCAATAATGACCTGGCCCTCAGCGCCTTCCTTGAAGTAAACCGTACCGTTCTCGATGCGGGCGATAAGGTCCTCGCCCTTGACAATGCGCTGGTTCTTCACCGAGATGTTGAGCTCGTCCTTCGACTCAGCGTCAATCTGCTGCTTATCGATTTCGCCCTTGGTGACGTTCAGGGTCCACTCGGCGACGGTCTTACCGTTCGGGGACTTCTCAGCGACGACGATCTTGCCCTCGAAGCCCGGGTTCGGCAGCACACGGAACTTGCCGTCCTCGGTCTTGATCAGGGTGGCGTTGTCCTCACCCTCGATGATCTCGAAGGTGTTGCCCTCGGTGCCCGGCTTAAACTGCGCGGTATTGCGGTCTTCCAGGTCCTGGGTAAACTTCGGGGTCTCGTACTGAGCGTCTTCTTCCTTCGGCTTCGCCACGATGGTGTACACGCCGACCAGGACGCGGCCGTCCTTAGCGTTTTCGTCCGGAGCGTAGAGGTTGAAGATGCCGGTGCTGTTGACCTTGTTGTTGATCTTGAAGCCGCCGTCGGTCTTCACGATCTCCCAGTTGGCTTCGTCGCCGCCGGTCTGCTTCAGGTCCCAGCCCTCGCCGCCGGCCTTGACGTCGACAGTCGTGCCCTCTTCGATGAGGTGGGTCTCAACGTCGACCAGGACGTTAGCGCCCGGCTTGATGTCCAGGGTGTAGGTGTAGGTGTTGCCGTCGGCGTCCACGGCCTTGAGCACGACCTTGCCCTCAGCGTTCGGCTTCGGGGTGATGATCCAGGAGCCGTCGCGCTTCTCAATGGACTCGATGAGATCCTCGCCGGAGACGATCTCCGGCTTGTTCGGGATGTCTGCCTCGATGTCCAGCTTGTAGGAGTTGGCGTTACCGATCACGCGGGTCTGCGTGTACTTGTCGGAAGTGGCGTCGATGTTGAACTCGTAGACGTTCTTGTTGCCCGTCTTCTCGCCCTTGTCGTCCTTCTCAAACACCACGATCTTGACGTTGCCCCTCAGCACGCCGTCGTTGATCTTGACGTTGAGCTTGCCGTCCTTCTCCTCGGTGGTGACCAGGCCGTTGCCGGCCACGATCTCGTAGTCCCAGCCGGCCGGGATGTCGATGCTCTGGTTCACACCGGAAACACCCACGTTGAAGTAGTGGTTGTTCACGGTGACCTCGCCGGTGGTCTCCACGGTGGTGGACTCGTTGACCACGTCGATGACGTACTCGTGGCGGTTGCCCTCGTTGTCCACGACAACGATGCGGACCTTGCCGCTGCCTTCCTTCTTCGGGGTGATCTTGAGGATGGCGGTGCCGTCTTCGCGGACCTCCTTGGTCACCTCGACCAGGCCGTTGGAGTCGTCGACGAAGTCGATCTCCCAGGAGCCCAGATCCTTGACCTCGATCTCCTCGGACTTCTCGCTGAAGCGGAAGTCGAAGGCGTAGGAGAAGTGGCGGAAGTAGCGCTCGACCACCTTGGTGGTGGTCTTCTCCTCGCGCTGGGTGCTGGTGACGGTGGTGGACTCAACCTTGGTCTCCGGCGCAGCGGTGGCGGTGGCGGTCACAGTCGGCCCCGGAGCCACGGTGGTCGTGGTGGAGGTCGACGGCTTCGGCTCTTCCTTCACGTCCGGCTCGAAGCCCTCGAGGCCCGGCTGCGCGATGGTGACGATGCGCTGGTTGGTCGGCTCCTTGGACAGGTCCTCGTACACATTGTAGGAACGCGGCAGCAGGATGGTGACGTACTCGCCATCCTTCACGTTCAGGCGGGAAGAAGCGGCGTCGTTCTTAGCCAGGTAGTAGTTGGCCTGGCCGCTCTGCTCGAAGTAGCTCTTACGCACCTCGAAGCCGGTCCACTGCAGGAACTGCTGCGGGGTAACCGGCTTCACGCCCGGCACGTGAACGTTGCGGGAGCCAGCAACCCAGCCGCGCAGGAGGTTCAGGGTCTCCTTGTTGTTGGACAGCAGCGCCTGCAGTGCCACGTTCTTGGCCTTCGCGTCGGCGTTCTTGCCCTGCTTCACGTCCGTAAGCATGAGCTTGGTCAGGTTAATAGCGGCGCGCTCAATATCCTCGTCGATCTTGAGGTTGCCGCCCATGTCGCCGTTAAAGCCGTAGAAGCCGGAGGTTCCGTCGAGCTTGCGCACCTCATATGCAGTGTTGGTGCGCGGGACATCGAGGTGGCGGTCGATGCACCAACCCGGGCCGAACGGGGTCTGGTACTGGCCCGAGTCCCGGTTCCACTCCTGCTTCAGGTTGTAGTCGACAGCGACCTGCTCCACAGCGGAGTCGAGGGTGGAGTACTGGCTAGTAATACGCACGTCTGCGTCTGCGGCGGGAGCAACAGCGGCTGCGCCACCGAATGCGACTGCACCGGCAACCATCGTTGCCATGATGCGCTTTTTCAGGTTTGCGTTATGCAACGTCATAGTCCTTCAACGTCTAGGGAGATATTCGAAGCAGCCTGGAGAGTTCCTGAACACGGACCCCAAAACTGACAGACCCCTATTCAATCGCAATGAACCGGCGAAAAGAAGTCCTTAACCCCCCTGAAAGCCATAAAAGTCCAGATATTAAGACAAAACTCATAACCCCACCCCGCTGACCTCGACCTTTGTCCAACTTTTAAACACAAATAAGTCGAGTGATCTTCACCACAAAAACGCCGGTTCCTCCACAAACCAGCGGTCAGTGGTCCAACGGACCCGAAGATCTGTCGCCACGGACCCGTTTGAGCACATTCTCAGCGGATATCAAGCACATGGGCACGCCCACCCCAGGCGTCGTGGTCGCTCCAGCGTACATCAGCGTGTCCAATTTCCTGCTCTTATTGGAGCCTCGCAGAAACGCTGACTGCCGCAGCGTATGCGCGGGCCCGATCGATCCGCCGGACCAGGCATTGTAGCGCTCAGCAAAGTCTGCGGGACCGAGCGTTTGCTTTACGACGATCCTCCGGCCCAACCCCGCAACCCCACACCTTGCCGCAATCTGCTCAATAGCCGCCTCGGCGATGCGCTGCACCTGCTCGGAGGCTTCACCCCGGTACATGTCGCCGTGGCCCACCGACGGGTCCGCGGGCACCGGCACCAGCACGAACAGGTTCTCGTGGCCCGCGGGCGCAACAGAAGGGTCAGTGGCGGAAGGCTTGGACACGTAGATGGACTGCGACGCCGCCTGCGGCCGGCTGGCAACGGGGCCATTAAATACAGCATCAAAGTCGTCCGACCAGTCGTCACTGAACAGGAAGTTGTGGTGGGCCAGCTCCGGGATTTCGCCTTCAACACCGAGCATGACCAGCACCGTGCCCAGGCCAGGGTCGCGCGGGGCGAACCAAGACTCGTCGTAGGTGCGCTTGTTCTTCGGCAGCAGGCGCGTCTCGGTGTGGTGGAGGTCCGCGGCGGAGATGGTGAGGTCGGCGGGGAGCCTTTGGCCGTCGATAAGCAAGATGCCCTTATCCTCGATAGCGGCGACCTCGGAGTTGAAGCGGAACCGCGCGCCCTGCTCGACGGCGAGCGCGTAGAGCGCGTCCATGACCGCCGCGAAACCGCCCTGCGGATACAGCACGCCCTGGGTCAGGTCGGTGTGGCTGAGCAGGTGATACATGCTCGGCGTGCGGCTGGGGTGCGAAGAGAGGAACACGGACGGATACGTGAGCATCTGGCGCAGGCGCGTGTCCGTGAAGCGCTTGGCCACGAACCGGTCCAGCGGCTCCGTGAGGTAGCGCGCGAGGCGGGTGTACTGGCCGCGGATGCGCTTCAGGGGCTCAAGCGAGCGGAAGTTGGTGTACAGGAAATTCTGAATGGCCAGGTCGTAGGTTTCTTCGGCGTTGTCCAGGTACTCCATTAGCTTCGCGCCGGCGCCGGGTTCGAGCTGCTCGAAAAGCTTCGCGGCGTTGTCGCGGCCGGAGTGGACGTCGATGGGCTCGCCTGTTTCTGGGAAAAGGCGGTAGGCGGGCGTGAGCGGCTGAAGGTCCAAAAGGTCCTCGGTGCGCTTGCCAAAAAGGCCGAAGAAGTGGTCGAACGCGTCCGGCATCAAATACCAGCTCGGGCCGGTGTCGAAACGGAAGCCGTCGACGGTCTCGTTGCCGGCGCGGCCGCCGTGGGTGGGCAGCTTCTCCACCACGGTGGTGTCGATGCCCTCTCTGGCGAGCAGCGCGGCAGTGGCCATGCCGGCCACGCCGGCGCCGATCACGATGGCTGACTTCGGTTGCTTGTTCATGGCTTCCTCGAGTTCGCGAGCGCTTTTGCTGTCAGTGCGAGCTTGATGTGGTTGGGCACGCGGACGCGGGTGGTCTGCAGCTCGGCTGCCGGGGTGGCGGCGATGCGGGCGTTGAGCTCACGGAACAGCGCTTCGGCAGCGGCCACTCCCCCGCGGGCTGCCGGCGGCAGCAGCGGGATGGCGTTGCGGGCGCGGTCGAGTTCGTTGGTAATTTGGCTGGTGAGGGTGGACTTTAGATCGTCGTCAAGCGGGGCGCCGAAGTACGCTCGACCGAGTGCGCGGCTATCCTCGCCGAGGTCGCGCAAGAAGTTGACCTTCTGAAACGCGCTGCCGAGCGCACGGGCGCCCTCCTCCAGCTCGCGGCAGTGCGGGGTGTCGCGGCCGCGCAGGAAAATATCCAGGCACATCAAGCCGATCACTTCAGCGCTGCCATATATATAGGCTGTCTCTTATACACATCTGACGCTGCCGACGAAGAGGATAGT
>ERZ1031327.117-NODE-117-length-11494-cov-11.892735_pt1 | contig 11494 bp, 13 predicted proteins | sample MGYA00518211_ERZ1031327 | MGnify/ENA primary metagenome ERZ1031327 (study PRJEB33718, sample SAMN03159839) | human skin metagenome | collected 2014-02-25 | study: EMG produced TPA metagenomics assembly of the PRJNA266117 data set (Human skin bacterial metagenome...
TAATAAGTATTCCCAGCTCATCCGCAATGACGAGGGGATGAGCACCATTGAATACTCTGTAGTCTAAGATTTATACCATGATGGATAATAAGCTAAAAGCACTGGTAGTAGTGCGTATTTCTAGACTAATGGAGGCCTCCTCTTCTCCTGAGAGGCAAGAGCAAGAATGCCGGGAACTGTGCCAACGAATGGGTTGGGAAGTAATCGGTGTTGCCAGCGACCTTAACGTAAGCGCTGGTGCCACTACCCCGTTCGAGCGCCCGGAGCTGGGCTCATGGTTGGGCTCTGGTAAGGATAATGACCCTGGCCGCTCCCACGAGTTCGACGTAATAGTCTTCTGGAGACTAGACCGCCTTGTCCGAAGCATGAACCAGCTATCCACCCTTATGAGCTGGTGTGAACAAAGAGACGTGTATCTAAAGTCCGCTACCGAAAGCCATATTGACACCACCACGGATATGGGCCGGATTATGGCTATGCTCGTAGGCTCCTTTGCCGAAGTTGAGCTTGCCGCGATTAGAGAGCGTACTGGAGCAGACCAACACCACCGCATTATTAGTGGCAAGTACCGGGGCGCTGTGCCCTCCTGGGGCTATAGGCCAGTGCAAGATAGTTCTGGTGGCTGGAAGGTTGAACCAGACCCTGTACAGGTAAAGCAGGTTCATAAAGCAGCGGGGCTCGTACTCCAGGGCGTGAGCATGAACGAGATTGCCAGGCAGTTTAATACAGCGGGTGAGCTAACACCTAGGGCGTTGAACGATGTTCGGCAAGGTCGTGAGCCGCGTAAGAGTCAGTGGCGCGGTAACCGACTCAAGAGCATGATTACCTCGAAAGCAATGTTGGGCTATGCGATGATTCGTGAGCCTGTTCTGGATAAGAATGGTAAACCAAAGCGCAATAAGAGCGGGCAAAAGATTTACGAGCCCGAAGCCAAAGTTGTGGTTAGGGACGGTGCCCCAGTAAAGCGTGCTGCGGCCATCCTAGACCGGGACACCTGGGAACGAGTGTGCAAAGAGCTTGCTTCTCGAGAAGTTGATGTTTCAGCCCGGTCTCATTCGCTGCTGCTGAATGTTTTGTTTTGCGGTGTTTGCGGTAATCCTGCTTATAAGATGAGTCCTAACAATGGGCGTAGACCTAGCTACCGCTGCTCCACTGCTCAGTTAGGCAAGAATGGTAAGTGCTCTACTAAGACGCTTCAGGTAGATGAAGAATTTATCGAGGATACGGTTACTAGCTCGTTCCTAGGGTTGCTCGGAGACAGTGTAAGAGCTGTCAAGGTGTGGGATGAGGGCGTTGACCACTCTGAAGAGCTTGCAGAGCTCGAGGCTGGTATTCGTGAGCTTGCAAACGAGCTTCCTCGTTACCGTGCTGGTACTACAGCGTTTGATGCGATTACATCGAATATCGAGACAATGCAAGAGCGGCTGGACCAACTAGACGCTGAGGGCGTTAGGCCCGCTGGTTGGGTTTGGGAGCCGACCGGCCAAACAATCCGTGAGTGGTGGGAAGCTTCCTCGGTTGTGGAAAGGAACGCCTACCTCAGGGAATGCGGAGTAAAGGTCACATTCGAACACCGAGAGAACCGTAAACGCGGTGAAGCCCCGGATGTACAGATTTCTTACGAGAATATCCCCGGTGTTGTTTCGGAACTAGACCCCGGAGAAGGCGCTTCTCGTGCTGTGCAGGTGCTGGAGAAGGTACCCGAGGGGCAAAGACTAGTGGTTCAGGCAGAAACAGAGGAGAAGTAACGATGGAGAAACTGCACTGCTTAACCGATGAACAGCTCGCTGCTCTACCTCGTACTCCAGAGGTACAGCTAGAGATTCAAAAGCGTCTTTACGAGTCGGCTAGTGAAGCGGTAGAAGCCTGGAATGAAGAAGCTAACGAGCTAGTCAGTATCGAGGATGCAGCCGCTGAGTTGGGCTGGAGTATCGAGGAGGTGCTGGAGCAGTTGGTTAAGGATGGTTTGTTGCTCGAGCTTGATGGTGAGCTGGTGGCTAGTCCACACCCTGATATTCAACGCACGTCCTGAGAGCTAGGGAACTCAATCAAAGATTGATTCCCGGTTAACGCTCCTTGGGCTTCGCCCTGTGGTGCTAGGCGCTCTATGAGGCTGCTAATCGCTCCTCGAGCCGCGCTCTGTGGTGCTAGGGGCCTCTAATGGCCTCTTGTTTATTTGTTTAGATTAGAAAGGATGTTTTAACTATGGATTCGATGGAAAGACTACCCCGTTTGGAGCACAAGATTACTCCTAAGGGTGACCTGTTCCGGCTTACAAAGCCGGGTACGAGCATGAGGTTGTTTCTGAATACCAGTGAGCTTGAGGCTCTTTTAGAGCAGGGAAATAGCCTACTGCAATTACCTACAAATAATCTGACACATAGATAGTTGCAACTATTAATGTGTAAGAATTGTTATAGGTAATAAAGTTGGAGGATGTTTTGAATACCCGCGATAAGGGAACTAGTGAGCTTTGTCAGGAAGCTTTATCACCAAAGATTAGGGAACTTTTGGACTTCCCAGAGGGCAGTAATTCTGATTGGGGTTCAGCTCCTGTGTCTATTGCACTTGCTGTAATGAATGCTGGAGGCACTGAGGAGGATTACAACCGCATTGTTCAAGATAGTGCGCTAGGTGAATCGGCCAAGCGTCCGGACCAGATGCTAAAGCGGTTAGATACCGCGTGGGCTCAGGCAGAAGAATTATATGACCCTGGATATAGCAATAATATTCTTTCCAGTGTCTTGGACACGCTTGCACAGCGTGTCTCTGAGTCTCCGGAGTTTAACCGTGGACAGCGGCTTACTGCGCTAGCTCTTGTTGGGATTGCGCAAGAGGTTAACGCTTATTCTGTTGATGCTAGTGCCCGGCGAGTCTCGTTGTTGACGGGGTTTAGTGCTGATACTTCAGCCCGTCACCTAAGGGCTATAGCAGAGTCTGACCTTGTGAGTCGTGTAGTTTTCAATGGCCGGGGTAAAGCTCGGTCGTTTGTGTTGAACCTCGGTTACTATGATGCCGATATTGATTCGGAACCTAGTGAAACTACTTCTGTTTATTCTTCGGCTCCGGTGTTGTCGAAAGAGTCTGGTATTTTCTGGACTCGTTTCGGTGCTGGGCCTACGGCTCAGTCTGTTTACGATGCGCTGGATAGTGAACCAGCAACGATTACCGCTATTGCTGAGTCCGCTGGTGTTTCTCACGCTACCGCTAAGCGTTATCTCGGGTTACTTCTCGAGCACGGACTAGCTGGTAAGGATACGAGTTCGAGGTTTCCTCGGTGGTTTCGTACTGGAGAAGTTCCTGATAGTGCCGAATGCGAGGTTGCTCGAGAGGAGAGAGCTGCGAAGTATGAGCAAGAGCGCCGGTTTTATCAGGAAGAACAGGCTTGGTTTCTTGAGGAGGCATTGTCAAACACTGAGTTTCTCCGCCCGGTCCATCTTGATTTAGCTTTTACTCCTGAGCAGATTGAGGGCAAGTTGTATTGGCAGCTGGAGTATCGACTTAGTGAGAAAGGTAGAAAGCAGGCTCGAGAACAGGGTTGGGTGTGGAGGCACTGTGATATTCCCGAGGAGTTCAGGGAGTATCGAAAAGAGAACCCTGTGCCGAACCCGTGGGCTACTTCTCCTACACCCCCTAAGCCTCAGGAAGATAGGCCTACTTTTAGGAGGGGGCCGTTCTATTCTGGTTTTGAACCTGGGATGACTCCGATGCCCTTTGGTCCACGTCGTGCGGATGATGTTGTAGGTATTCCAGATCCGTTTGATTGGTTTCAGCCACCGCGCCGGAGTAAAGAATAATCTTTGGTATTGTTCTGAACTCAAACATCTTTAGTATTTCTGGGTAAATTTCGTTGTAGTTTGAGCTCTTGCTGAAGCTAGGGCTGGTTTAAAAGGGGTGCTGTTCCCTGGTGACGCTTCTAGCGTCTTATGGTTTCCGGGTATCGGAAGTGGGGAATTGTGACTCACCTAATAATTACACCCCTATACAGGGTTTAGATGAGTCATGTTTCCTCACTTTGCCGGGAAAATTATGTTTGAGTCTGTTTATCCTGGCAGCTTATCGCCGCTATAACCCGGCCTGAGTGGCCGGTGGGTAATTACTCTCCTAAGAGCAAGTAGACTACCTTGCATTAGTAATTATTTATGCTCCATTGGGGAGGCTCAGGTACTCCTCTGAGCCGATGGTAATGCTCTAGCTCGTGTAGCGTTAACGGAAGTCAATCTCTAATTGAGTCTCTAGAATCGATTCTGAGCGTTTTAATCTCTTCTCTGGTGTATTCCCCTTGGAACGTCTGGAAGGCTCTTAGAATGGACGCTAGAGGCCTTAAATGACGTGTTAGGGGTGCGGTGCTGCTGAGGGGGTGCTAATCCGCCCTGTGTGAGCCTCTTACCAGAGGTGCATACGATATTCTTGGCCGTATGCCTAGTTCCCAGCTTTCCCGTGACGAAATCCACCGTAACCTTGATTCTTTCCGGAGTCATTGGCTGAGGGAGTTAGAGGAGTGGAAAGCTGAAGGCCTGACTGGTGAAGAGCAGAAGTCTGCTCAGCGATTCTGGATTGACCTGTTCTCTTGCTTTGGCGTGTCAGCTGCTCGTATGAATCTGTTCGAGCGCAACGCCCGTCGCGGGAATACCGGGAACACAGGCCGTATCGATTTGTTTTATCCCGGTGTGGTCATTGGTGAAGCTAAAAAGCCGGGCGTAGACCTCGAGGTGGCCTATGAGCAGGTTCTGGATTATCTGAACGGTGGAAGCATAAGAGAGTTTGAATATCCTAGATATATTCTCTGTTCTAACTTCGAGCAATTCAGGTTGATTCGCCTCAGAGATACTAATTTTGATGTGACTTTTGGACTCTCCGAAGTAGTGGACTACCTGGATTCACTCAAGTTTCTTGCCGGATATGACACAGTTACTCGGGCTGAAGAAGCTCGTGCGAGTATTCAGGCTTCGCGGCTCATGGCTGAGCTGTTTACCGCGATGGCGGGGGATGATGTTGATGAAGCCGTCGGTGACGAGGCACCCACCAACTTCCACGATGAGGAGCTTCGAGTTCACGAAACGAGTATGTACCTAACCCGGTTGTTGTTCCTGCTCTTCGGAGATGATGCGGGGTTGTGGGAAGCGGATTTATTTACGAGGTTTGTGGAAGAAAATACTACCCCTGACAACCTCGGGCCTCAGCTCAACGCGCTATTCGAGGTGCTGAACACCCCTGAGAATCGTCGCCGTCACGTACCGGATTCGATGGCTGCTTTCCCTTATGTGAATGGCGCGATCTTCGCTGAGCCGATGCGGACTCAGTATTTCACCCCGGCTATGCGTACCGCGCTTCTGCACGCTTGCAGGTTTAACTGGAGTGAGATTTCACCCGCTATCTTTGGCTCGTTGTTCCAACTCGTGAAGAGTAAAGAGGCTCGTAGAAGCGATGGTGAGCATTACACCAGCGAGAAGAATATCCTCAAGACGCTAGAGCCACTTTTTCTGACAGAGATAAGGGAGAAGGCAGAGCGGCTGATTACCTCTAGGTCCACCACGGTTAAGGCGCTACGAGAGTTCAGAGATTCGTTGGCTGATTATGCGTTCCTAGACCCGGCTTGTGGTTCAGGGAACTTCCTTATCGTGGCGTATCGGGAATTGCGCCGGATTGAGACTGATTTAATCGTTGCTATTCGCCGTAAAGAGGGCACGCTGGATGATATGGCGCTGGACGTGTCATTCGAGCAGAAGCTGAGCATTGGACAGTTCTACGGTATTGAGCTGAATTGGTGGCCTGCGCGTATTGCAGAGACCGCTATGTTCCTGGTTGACCACCAAGCGAATAAAGAATTAGCTCAGCGTATTGGTGCCGCTCCTGAGCGTCTACCTATCTCGATTACGGCTCATATTCAGCACGCTAACGCGCTTTCTGTTGATTGGTCCCTGGTTGTGCCAGAGCCAAAGGGTGAAACTTTCGTGTTCGGTAACCCGCCTTTTATTGGTCAATACACCAAGACCAAGGAACAAACAGAGGATATGAAGCGTGTCTGGGGTAAGGATTATAACGGTTATCTTGATTATGTAACCGGTTGGCACGCTCAGGCGATGAAGCTGTTATCCCAGCGTAAAGGGCAATTTGCTTATGTAACTACTAATTCAATTACTCAAGGTCAGCCGGTGCCAGCGTTGTTTGGTCCGCTGTTTCGAGAAGGCTGGAGAATCAAGTTTGCTCATCGTACGTTTGCTTGGGATTCGGAGGCTCCTGGTAAGGCGGCTGTGCATTGTGTGATTGTCGGATTCTCAAGAGAGGAGTTTAAGCCGCTGCTCTGGGATTATCCTCGTGTGAATGGTGAGCCGGTGGCTGTTCCGGTGACTACTGGTATTAACGGTTATCTAGTTGACGGTCCCAACGTGCTGGTTACTAAGCGTTCTAAACCGCTGGCTGATAACCCAAAGGTAACCTACGGCTCTAAGGCTGTGGATAATGGCAATCTCATTGTTGAGGTGGACGAGTATGAGGATATTTCTTCAGACCCGGTGGCATCGAAGTATCTCAGGCCGTATCGAGGCAGTAAAGAGCTTGTTCGAGGCCTAGAGCGTTGGTGTCTGTGGCTAGAGGACTTGGACCCGGTAGATGTCCGTAATAGTCCTGTTCTGAGCGAGAGGCTCGATGCAGTTCGAAAGTTCAGAACTTCGAGTAAGAAAGAAGCAACGAAACAGCTTGCTAGTTTGCCTCAAATGTTCGCTGAACGCCGAGCTCCAACCGGCGATTATCTGTGCATCCCTAGCGTTGTGAGTGAGTCGCGGCCATTCTTTACCGCTGCTCGATTTTCGAAGGACGTAATCGTTTCTAACCTAGCTTTCTGGGCTCCGGATGTGGACGGCCTGCTGTTCTCGTTGGTTTCGTCTTCGATGTTTATGGCGTGGCAAAAGACGGTTGGAGGCCGTCTGAAGAGCGACCTACGGTTCTCAAACACGTTGGTGTGGAATACATTCCCGGTTCCGGAGCTTTCAGACAAGCAACGCGCCTCGATTATCAAGGCTGGGAAAAAGGTACTTGAGGCTAGAGAGCTTCATTCGGAGAGGTCTTTGGCTGAGCACTATAGCCCGCTTGCTATGGCACCAGAGCTTGTGAAGGCTCACGATGCCCTGGATAGAGAAGTAGATAAGGCCTTCGGAGCTCCTCGTAAGCTCAGCAACGAAAGGCAGCGCCTGGAGTTGCTGTTCTCTAATTACCAACGGCTAACGAGGTAGGTTACCCCCGTTTTATAACAATTTGATAACACAGAGGGGTATTTGTGACATAAACTGTTGGAATCTCGCCTATGTAAAGGGTGAGAGTGTTTTAGAACACAGTGTCTATTTCTGCTCTCAATACTCTGCCGTTTAGCGCTCGTAAACGGTTGCATTCAGTTCTGACTCTAGTTTGAGTTTTCTTTGGCCGTACTCAACTTAGGTGCTCCTTCGGAGGAGAAGACCCCGGATGACCGGGGTCTTTTTCTTTTTGTCTATAAAAGTAACGTTACTTAGTTGGATTAGAAAGGTTTTATTAAATGAAACGTTATGCGAATGGTAAGACCCAGGAAGAGCAGGCCCGCCACAATCAAAATTATCGGCGCAGGCAGAAGGAAGCTCGAACCTGGATTGCTGATATTGCTAAGGCTCTAGGTGAGCCGAAAGAGGATCTAGTGAAGATGGACGCGGCACGTGTTGCCGCGCTGATTGCTGATTATGGAAGGATTGACTAAGAGTGAACGGCCTTGAAGCTCGAATTAAGGATTATTTATCTAATCCTAGGCATAAGAAATTGTCTAAAGCTTTGAGAGAAGAGCTGGACTCGCTGGAGCTGAAGTACTGCTATTACTGCGAGACCATTAAGCCTTTGAGTGAATATAACCGCAAAGGCAGCGGCTACCGAAATCAGTGCAGAGAGTGTCAGCACGGCTACCACTACGCTAATCACGAGCGTGAGTTAGCTCGTATGCGTCGGTACAAGGCTGAGCATACCGAGGAGATTGCAATACAGTGCAAGCGATACAGGGAGCTTAATCCGCTTCCCCAGCGAATAAGGGATGGTTATAAACGTGCTGAGAAGCTAGGTGCTCCAACGGTCGAATTTAAGGCAAAAGATGTTTACGAGTACTGGAGCTCTCTGGGAATTGATCCCTGGTCTTCTGCTTACTCGGGTACCGCGCTTACACCTGAGAATTTTTCGCTAGACCATATTATTCCTTTGAGTGCTGAAGGCACACCTGGACATGTGCCCTGGAATTTAGCGCCGTGCACGCAATCCCAGAATAAGCGAAAAACTAATCGGAAAGTTTTACCATTCCGGTTAATCGCCCTTTTAGCCTTGCACGAAGAGAAGGAGAAGAATGCGAAAGATTGCGAATAATCCGTGGACCCCTAGGCTGCAAGACCCACCGGCTTCCAAGCTCCCTTGCAGTCCCGGTGAATCAGCCCGCCCCGCCTCAGAGTATGGCGGGCTTTATTTTTACCCAATCACTTTTGAGGAGCGTCAATCTATGTTCGTTTATGGAAAGGAGAATTAGTTGTGAGCAACCATATCCCGCTTAATGGAGAGAAGGTCATTCAGAAGGCCTCCGGTGAGCTCGAGCGCCGTCAGAGCCCCGCAACTGTCCTGCGAGAGGCCTTGACCGGGCTTAATGAAGAAGCGCCCGATGGCACCTGCGGAAGTACGAAGTCAGAGCCTGTCAGAAAAGCCGTAGACCCGTCTCAGGGCCGGGGCTATCCAGGGAGGGCACAGCGCCCGGACCCTTTACTCGATGCTCTGCTCAAAGCTGTCTACTAGAAACTAGAAGGAGAAATTTATATGTTGAACGTTGAATCATGGACCCTACGCCACCCAAAGGGTGTTAAGGGGCTTTTGGCTGCTCAAGAGAAGCTAGAAGAAGCTGTACACGCCCCAGCCCCGTCTAATCAAGGATTCTTGAGTGCGGATACCCTCGAGGCCGCGCTTAACGAGCACACGATGCACGCGCTTTATCATGGTGCAGAGCACCAACGGGCGATTAATTTGGCTCGCAATACTATCGAACGTCAGTTAAAGACTGAAGTAAATAACAATCTTGATAGTTATTTGAAGCAAGTAGAGGCCGTATTCGCCCCTGCCGCCGAGAAATACACAGAGGCAGTGGAGCAGTTGCCTTCCGAAAAACTGACAGCCGAGGACGTACTTAGCCTCCCTGAAGAACAAAGAGGGGCATATCATACTGCACGAGAGGCAGCCGGTGTTATCAGCTGGGCTGCCGACTGGCTGTGGGAACTGCTAGACCTTCCTGGGCAGAGCCTGGGTGGGTACTCCCGCTGGATGTTGGTGGCAGAGCCTGGCAGTGTGGCAGGGCTTACCTGCCTACAGTTAGAGGAGGACTACGCAGGTGAGCCCGCCTATGGGGCGCTCTTGCCCCCACTCCTGAGGGCCCTGCGTCAGGGTGCAGAGCTACGCGTGGCTACACCTGCACAGGCGCGTTCTGAGGCAGAGGAGCAGGAACAGGCTCGCTTAGAAATGTCCGACCAGGATTGGCTTAATCTTAGGCGAGACTTAAAGCTCTAATCCGTTTATAAGGTTTAAGAGACTCTGCGAGAACAGCGGTAAAAACACCCCCTGAACAGGACTAATGTCCTAATGCTTGGTGAGTCCCCACTATGGGGACCCCAGGGGGTTTACCCTCCCCACCAAAAGGAAGACCGGACGGTATTGCGCCCGCTGTTTTGTATGCTATTTGGATTATGGATTTTTAAGTATTGGTTAAGGAATGTTCTTATGTTGGATGAAGAGTTCGGTCCTGCTGGGACCAGGCTGGTGGAAACGATTACCACTACATTCGATTTCTCGGAGGAGCCTGGAAAGCTGGCTATTCTTGAGCGTGCTGCTCGTACAGCTGACACGATAGCAGCGTTGGAAGCTGAGGCGGCGACTCAATCATTGACCGCTAAGGGCTCAATGGGACAGGCGGTTATCAACCCCTTAGTTGCTGAGGCGCGTGCACAGACCTCTTTACTCGATCGACTACTCAAGAGCCTAGGCCTTCCAGAGTCCGATGAGGAGTCCGCCGCTAAGGCTGAGCAGCGCCAGCGGCAAGCTCGTAAGGCTGCTAAGACTCGTTGGGGGAATCGGTCATGACGGTTCGCAAGGGCAAAAAGCGGGGCGCTACTCCGGCTGATGTTGCGGCTCAAATTCCGGTTCATACTTACCCTGTGGAAGTTCCGTTCAGTGAGTGGGTTGAGGAGACTCAGGCTTATTGCTATGCCATGGCTGGGAACACTGAGCATGGTTTTGTTTCCAGTGCGGGTGAATTGGCCGGGGTGTCGCTCGCTGATTGGTTCCGCGCGGTCTTTGCTACCGACCTTGGTTGTGCCCCGCCTGGTCAGCTTTGGATTTCTCCTAGGGCTGAGTAGAGGGGTTTGTGTGTCCTAACCTCCTTAGGCTGTTCCTTGTGGGGTTAGGGCCTTTCGGGCCGGTGGTGGTTGTTTGCCGCCCCTCGGTTCGAGGGAACTCAACCAGAGGTTGATTCCCGTTGATACGCTCCTCGGCTTTGCCTGTGGGGCTGATTTAGACCGCTTTTCCACCCGTTATGACCTGCGTGTTTAGAAACGCTAATTCGCTATACGCCCGTTTAAGGCGATTTAAAAATTCTCTGGACTGATTGCCCGGGGAGTTATTTTCAATCGCTTAGGAGGCTAATGAGAGGGCCTGTTTTCCTGGCATTTCAAGCATGAGGCTTCCTGTGTTGGTGCGCTCTGTGGGGCTGAATGCTACGGCTTCTTAGGGCCCTTTGTGTCCCATTTCCGCTTGAACCTTTCAAACTCCTCTTTTTCTTTGTTTAGTGCTTGTAGAGATTTCTCATTCTCTGTTAGTTCATGCTTTCTTTGCCTTAGGGTTGTTACGCCAACGGTAACCTGGCCGAGGAGAGTTCCTACTAGCCCTGCACCACTGACAATGGAAAGGGTTCTGAATGAGCCGCTGACCTCTTGCCAGCTATTGCCGTCTCCAAGATGCCATAGTGCGAACAGTGAGAATCCTACTGAGAATGCGGTAGCTAAGGTTCCTAAGGTGAATAGGATTACGGATAGTATGCTTCGGGCGTTTGTTTGGTTTAATTCTCGGTCTAGGTGGATTGATATAAACACCACTGACCCCAACCCAACTACCGCCTGAAAGTAAGCAACCATAGGAGCTATTTTAGTTACCCTGTTAGGTCTTGAGATGTAAGGATATATCTCCTAGTAGGGAATCCTTTATATGGATTCCTCTTAATTACTATTAACGCAACAATTCCGACCGTAAGCTTAATGGGCCTCGGTGGGGGCAGTGAGCACGGGGGAGCTCCCCGCCAAACACCAACCGACACCACTTCCACAGGGGGGATTGTGGCACCCGTATGTTCACACAGCCTGAGCAGTCTCGCATCTTCTAGGGTATAAAAGTTTGACAATCGAGTACGCTATGGGCTCTCTGGCGGCCGCTGCGCTTGCCGGGGTGCTCTACATGGTCA
>ERZ1031327.120-NODE-120-length-11305-cov-22.414578_pt1 | contig 11305 bp, 11 predicted proteins | sample MGYA00518211_ERZ1031327 | MGnify/ENA primary metagenome ERZ1031327 (study PRJEB33718, sample SAMN03159839) | human skin metagenome | collected 2014-02-25 | study: EMG produced TPA metagenomics assembly of the PRJNA266117 data set (Human skin bacterial metagenome...
CACGCTCGGCACAACCCACAACGCCGCAGGTCAGCGCGTACAGATGGGTGTACCCTATCGTGCGTGGTTTGCCTTGAATTGGGGCTGCAACCGAAGTTGCAACCCATTTAATCAATAAGGGCTGCTACTTTGATGGCAAACCCTTAAATCGCCACAATTTTTTACGCCGCCCTCAATGTAAAATATGCAAGGCGTGGCTCCCACTTAACGCGAGCGACCACACCTTCCCCCACTACGAAACGCTTATTTCTCTTCAGTGAGAGCTATCACCGTCGTGCCAGTGATCTGCTCCTGCATTCTTGGTGTTAGTAATCATCTCGGCCTAAGCAGCAGAAGGGGTTTTGTCCGCATCCCCTTTTTGCTACTTATCCCATCATCTCTGTATAAAGCAATTGGGGTACAGAAAATACAGGATATTCAATCAAGCACAAATAGATCCCAGAGGGAACCCTCTGCCATCGCTCGACACATTAACGGCTTCTACTTGACTGGTAAATTCCCTAGGGACTGTCTCTTCGCCCAAAGCTAGGTCATACCATAGCCTAGACATGTTAGACCCTTCACTGGCGGGCTCGTCAACGTCTTTAGCTACACATGAAAGGCTATACAAACCCCATTCATCTTCATCAAATGGGTAAGTGCCGAAGTCTCGCATATCCCTACGGAAATCTTGCATCATGACTTCGCGAATTACTTCATCTCCTCCATGTGTAATTTCGTCAGTTACATAGAGTATCTCTGTGATCTCTCGAGCCTTATCTATCCTTTTTAAATACTGTTTATGAAATCTTTCCAGATCCGACTCTCGAGCGAGGAAATAAGTTGTAAAAAGACAAGTTTCGCCCAACATATTAAATCGGATCACCGTCTACAGTGAAAGCTCCAGAATTCTTATATCTAGTCTGAGTGTCACAGTGTCTCTTATGAACATTTTTTCCGAATAAGCTCGTGAACGAATCCGCATCTTCTTTAGCCTTGTTAGGATCCTTCTTATGATTGCCGTAAACATACCCTACTATTGGGTTTCCCGGTTCATGCTTCACCACGTGGCACTTCACGGTGATCATGCCCTTATCATTTTTTTTCACAGCCGAAAAAGCTGGAGCTGGGCTAACGAACAGCAGCGAAAAGGCAACCGGAATGGAAATAATCCACCTGGAGGTTTTAGAAATATTTCTTAGCAAAGTTCTACCCTGTCTATCTTGTCAAGTCCACGAACAACCCACTTCACATTTTTCCTACTATGAGGGGCAACCGGTTCGCAAGAAGTATCTTTGGAACCCAAAACAGGAGACGTAATAGAAGTCATAACAACTTTGATTCTCATAGGCGCGTCGCAATTGTTATACACCTGGACAGCAGCCTTTTCCATTTTCGCTTCAATACACGATGGGGCAGTGTTAGCTGAACGGAACATCTGGTTAGAAGAATCTTCTTCCACCACTCCAGCCGCATAACCCTCGGGGATCGAAATGGACTCACCTTCGGATAGCTCCACAACCGAGTAAGCATCCGTTTCCAAACCAGAACTCCCCTCAACCGCCATGGCAGCCGGGGCAGAACAGACAGCCATAGCGGTCGCTACTACAACTAAAGACCTAAAAACACGCATTTATTGCCACCAATCTCGTAACCCTTACTGGAAGGATCAACCAATATTACATTCGCCACAATAGCTGAACTTAGTTATCTCCGCTACCATACTTATTTCTCGCCCAGTGCCAACCCTCTATTTCTATTAAAGGGTGAGCGCACTTCCCAGCATTTTGTTGAGGTCATTCTTCCTTCCCAAAAACATTGCCAAGCGAGAATGCGCGCCGGTACGCAGCATGAAGGATCTGCAAGGCTTGTATCCGAGGCACAAAGCACCTAAGAGCCGACCGTCGTGATGGAGAAGTCTGGAAAGACCGTGCGCGATATGGGGGAGACTATTGACGCGTTCCACCATCGGCCACAAGGGCTAGATATCGCATAAACTCCGCAGGACAGGACCTTTCCAATTTCCCAGATGTGAACAACCCGAAAAATCCGCACAATGATTCCTCCCCAGAAAAGAGCTCATTTAGTCTCTCTTCTCTATCAAGCACACAGCAGTAGCAAATTATTAGCGACCAGAGAACCAGCTCCCCTATCTTTTCCAAGGTTTTCTTCAAGAGAGGTTTTACTTAACTGCCTAACGGCAGGGGAACCGTATATTGCTTACGGTATGACCCCCCCTACAACTCGGGAAGCAACCCCGCAGTACGTAGCTCTCGCAGATGCCGTTTGACGGTAGATTCAGACACGCCTGTTTCAGCCATGATTTCTTTGCGCGACGGAAGCTTGCCGGTTTCTACAAAGCTTTGACCGACAAGGGCTTGAATTCTTGCACGCGTCGTTTGCCCCTGAACTCGCTTCCTTCGGTGCGTTCGCTCCAGTTTTGCAAGCTCAGACTGCGCATAGTCGCTATCACGGTCTTTCCAGCGTTGTGAGGCTTTCTGTCCGCCTCTGCGCCCCATGGTCGCTAGGGCTTTCCGCTCGCTGCTCGTGGCTTTACCTGGCGCGTTAGAGCCGCTGTAGGCATCGCTCTTGGACTGGGTGACATACCCGCGCACGCGCCTTGCCATGGTTTGGCGGTCGCGCATGGGTGGCATCTCGTTGTCGCGGCCTGCCCCGCCGTGTGTGTGCGCGACGTTGTAGGCGTGCTCATAGGCATCGATGATTGCTGCGTCTGTCAGGCGTTGTCCTTGCTGGCGCAAGCGGTGGCCAGTCTTAAGCGCATGTCTAAAGGCTGTTTCGTCGCGGGCGGCGGTTCCTTGGGCAATCCAGAGCACACGCACACCATCGATTAACTCCGGGTCGTACTGGTCGAGTCCACCGGCGATTTCCGCGTCTACGTCCTGGGCAAGCGCTTTGAACGCCTGGGCTTCCTCGCGGCGGGTCTTAACCGCGTTAATGAGTTCTCGGCCAGAGCTAAACTGCTGACGTGGAGCAGGGCTGAACTGGTCGTGTCCTGCCATATCCCTCACCTGCTTTATCAAGTCTCCAAGACGCATCACCCGGTTGTGCTGCCTATACCAACGATAGGCGGTAGGGGCCTTGCCTGTGTAGAACGGGTTTCGGCTAAAGCGATGGGCAAAGTGCGGATCATGGTCTAAAAGCTCACCCAGCACACGCGTAGTTGCTGCAAGAAGATTCATCTGCGCAGATTTACCGTTACGGTCAGCGTAGACAGGGTCAATAAGCCAGATGAACTGGGCTTTGCCGTTAGTTGGGTTAATACCCACCCATGCCGGCCCGACGCTATGAGTAATCAGTGAGCGCACCACGTCGCGGACGTACGGGTTTAAGTCTGCGGGGTCGCCGCCTGCGGTACCTACTTGATCAACGTCAACGACCAGGACGGCGGCATACTGCTTGGTGGTGAGCATGGCGTACTCGCACCGTCCTAAAGCATCAGTCTCGAAGCGATACATACGCGGCGAGTTCGTACCGTCAGCGTTGCGTCGATAGGCCTTTTTAAAGTCTCGTGTGACTGAACCGTGGAGTACATCGCGGCCTAGATGCTTGCGTAAAAGGTCGCGGTCACTGGCAGATGCTGGGGTGTTATCCAGCCCGCCACGGTCGCGCTCGACACGGGTCGGTGTTTTAGTGTGCGCATTCTGCGCGTAAGCCTGTAAACTCATGGCTGTGCTTTCTCCCAGAGATGTGCTGGGTGATAAGCGAAAGTCATCGGGTTGCCGCCCGGTGGCTTTCTTCGTTTTCGTATTGTCTCCCACCGAGCCTAAATGACACCGGTGTTATTTACTAGCCATGACACGCGAAAAATATACCTTTTACCTGCGGTTACGTATGGCAAGACATATGTCTTGCCATACGTAACCGCGTTTCAGCTGCACAAGGCTGTCTGCGCATATTTACCATCATGGAATGAAACCCCAGGTCAGGCTGCGCATATTTACCAATGCACAAAATCACGTGCGCATATTTACGCATACGAGTATTGCTCCAGGTGAACCTGCGCTGATTTACCATCACGCCAGAAAAGCGTGCGCATATTTACCGTTACGGCTGCGCAGATTTACCACACAACCCCATTTTCCTTGCGCTGATTTACCGATACGCAGTTTTAACCGTGCGCAGATTTACGCATACGGTGGCGAATTATCCAGAGCAACAGGGATACAGCAATACAGTAATACAGGCTCTGTAAACCTGTATTACTGTATGCCTGTAAACCTTTATTTATTGTTGTGGACGTATTCTTCGAGGTAGGTGCTAACAATCTCGCGGATGGTCACGCCTTTTTGGGCGGCGATGACTTTAAGTTCTGCGTGAAGGTCGCGGTCGATTTCAATCGTCATCTTCTTGACGTAGTCGCGGCCTGTGGGTTGGTGGAATGCGCTTCGCACTGTTTTCTTCTCGGCTGCTGGGGTTAGCTTCGCGGCTTTTTTCGTTGAGGTTCGCGGGCCTTGCTGCGCCCGGGCGCGTTCTTTACTGGTGCTCATTTCATCATCTCCATGAGTTCGTCGGCGACGTGGTCGTAGCCGTGCATGTCGGGGCCTGGGCAGTATCCGAACGCTAGGTGCATATCTTCGCGTAGCGGGATTTCGGTTTTAAAGTGCGGCATGTGTTCTTCATCGAGCGCTTCTCGTGCCGCGTCAAGGGCGCTGGTGCCTTTCCTGGCGAACGTCAGTAAGACTGCATGAGGTGTTCCGTTGACTGCGTCGCGCAGCTCCCATACTCGGGAGAGGTCGGCAGCAGCAGAACGGGTCGGAAGAATGATGAAGTCGCTGACTGCGATTGCTGCTTCGATAGCGTTCTCATCGCCTGGCGGCACGTCGATGAACATGAACTCATCGTCTCCAACGAGCGCTGCTTGCCTATCGACGCGCTTGGGAATGGACAGCTCAACCTCAAACGGCAAGGGGCTCCCTCCATCCTCTGCGCGTTCAGACCATTCCAGTGCCGAGCCTTGCCGGTCTAGGTCGGTTACGGTCACGGTCTTTCCTCGGTGGGCGAAAACCGTGGCAAGAAACATCGTTGTGGTGGTCTTGCCGACGCCGCCTTTGGCGTTAATGGCAGTAATGATCATGGCTTCTCCTAGGTGGGTAAATCATTGCCTCTACCACTTTACAGGTTTAAGTAAATACTGCTTTACAGGTTTACAGTAATACATTTTTACAGGTGCCTGTAAAGGTAAAAGCGCAGGAAAATAGCACTTTTATTTTTCTTTATCGTCAGACTCGGCAGAAAGTCCAGCAAGCATGATGCGGTAAAACTCGTTTTCAATGCTCTTTTCTTCGAAGTCCGCAGCGACGTGTTCCCAGTGGTATTCCTCCAATTGGGGCAGCATGGCTGTTACTGCCATCTTGAGGTAGAAACCGCGACTGCGTCCGGTGCGAGTACACAGTGTGTCTAGGCGTTCAATGATGTCCTCTGGCATGCGTACAGATACCACGCGCCCGGAGGGGTGGGGGCCTTGAACCATTGACGTAAATCCTTCCCCTGCCTGTCGTAAACATTGTTTACGTACTGTCTTTGGCAGTCCTACTCTTTTTCTCGTGAGCGTTATTTGCTTTCGTAAACATTGTTTACCATATGCCCGGAGTCCACAAGGCCGAGCGAAATTTTTCTACAGTTCCGGGCCGTCGTTCTCTGGGGCGTCATCGAGCCAGTTGTCTTGGTCGTTGTCGTAGTCGTTATCTGCGGCGGCTTGCTGGTGGAACCGGGCGAGCATCGCTTCATCTGCGGTGGTACTAATACCGAGTGAGTCGAGGAAGTCCATCGACCGTTTCAGTCCTTCCTCATTCCGGCGCTGGGTGTTTAGTTCGTCTAGCTCGGTCTCAAGCTGGCGAATCGGATCAGTAAAGCTGTCGCGATAGTCCACGGCCTGGTCATAGGATGCAGCTACCTTGTCGCGCACGTTGATTGCTTCGTCTAGGAGGGCCTGGTCATTGTTGCCGTGGCGTAGCCTGCCGAAAAAGCCCCTCGAGTTCTTCGTGTCCTCGAACTCGCGCACTATCTGCTCATGGGTCATGCGTTGCTGGTCAAGCTGTTCAACCTGCTGGTTAGCCTGGTCGTACTCACCGCGCAGCGTCTCAAGCTGATTGTTTACCCGTTCTATCTCGGCATCGATACGCTCCACGGCGTCATTGGACCGTGTAGCGCTGTACTCGTTGCCTGATTCCGGTTCTGGCACCTCATCGGCGTTGTTGGCCTGGGCGCGAGCATGGAAGTTGGCAAAGCGCGCTTCGCGTTTAGCGGCAAAGCTGCGCATGTACTTACCCATTTCGGTGCCAGCAAACGGGTTATCGGTATCCGTTTGGGAAGGCTGGTTGACCAGTTTGGTCAGCTCCCAATCCTGCTTGGCTTGCCCAAACAGCGCCTGGGGTGTTTTATCGCCTTGCTCGCGCATTCCTGCGGACACCAGCAGGTCGCGGGCGTATTCGGCAGACTCACGCCGTGCGACCTGATTCACCTGGCCGTGGCCGGTCTCGGTATCTCCCGGCTGGGTCTCGGCGATATAGAGGAAGTTGCCCTCACGCCCACGAGTCATCGGCACATAGACACTGGACTTATCCAGGTTGCCAACCCCTGCCACCACACGGGCGACATCCACGGTCGCGCCTTGGGAACTATGACCAGTAGCGGCGTAGCCCAGTTGGGTGTGTTTATCGAGGTAGTCACGGTTTAGTGTCACAGTGGCTAAATCATCATCACACCGTCGGGCCGTAATGGAACCGTCTTTCCCGATGGAATCAACGACCCAGCGTTGACCATTGCGGACAACATCGCCGTTGCTGGTCACCAACTTCGCATCGTTGCGACGAGTCAGGATGACATCACCGACACCGGCTTTTAGTCCATCAGACAAGCCCAGGCGGTGCCCGGGGTTAATCTCGCCGCGCTCTGCGCGAATCTTCTGCGCCGCAGCATTCAGCGCGGTGACCTGGTCGCGGGTTGCTGCAACCAGCAAGGACTGCTTTCCTGCGGCAGTATCGTCGCGCCACCCGGCCAACGCATCGTCCATCATTGCCGTAACCGATCCTGCGTGCAGGCGCTTGTTCTGCATGTACCACTCGGCGGCACGAGAAACGTCTGCTTCCTCGCCACCGCGCAGCCACTTCGATGCTTCACGCTCACCCGCATCACGCTGGCGGAACACCTCGCGTAGCTCCACGGCATCAGGCAATTCATGAGACAAGGTCGCCAGCAGACCAGAGCGGGCCTTAACCGCTGAATACTGCTCTGGGTCTCCCACAAAGACCACGCGCGCGCCGGCAGCAGTAGCAGTCTCCAGCACACGGATCGTATCGGGGTTAGACACCATGCCAGCTTCATCAACAACCACAACGGTGTCCCGGTTCCAGCCCACCTTCGCCGCTGTATGCTCCGGTATCAGCTCGTCTGTGCCAACAAAAGCGCGCGCAATCGTCATGGATTCATCGGCCACATTCTCACCCACCATCACGTCAGCAGCCTTACCCGTAGGAGCTAGGCCTACGACGTGTTTACCAGCCTGATTCCATGCCTTATGCGCGGCCTTGAGCGAAGAAGTCTTACCGGCACCAGCCGGTGCGACCACCACAGAAGCCAGGTAGTCAGAGCCGACAACCGCGCGCATAGCATCAGCCTGCGCAGGCGAAAGCTCGCCCTCAACCGGTTGGATCGACTCGGCGGTAACACCGCGCTCCACGCGCGCGGTAGCCATATCAACGCCACGTTCAACCTCGTCGACCACCTCTACAGTGGTGTACTTCTGCGAACCTTCACGCTGGGTATTATCCAGCTCGCGCGACTTCTCCGGGGTCACCGACCATGTACCGTGCGCAGCCAACGCAGCATCAACCAGCCCCTCAACCGTGACCGTCATATCCTCCGGGGATATGGCACCAGGGCGGATAAGTTCTGCTGCTTTTTCGGCAACATCAGCGCGGGTAAACGTGGAGCGTTCTGCAACAACCGCGCTTAAAATCTGGGCTGGTTTCGGCAAGAAATCCTCGGAAGCTTCACGCGCATCTGCTTCATTTTTCGGCTCAAGTCCGGCCACAAATGCGCGCACCTGCGCGCCGTGTTCAGCACGTGCCCACTCGGTTTCTAACTCCTCTAGTGGGGTGTCGGTGTCCTTGGTACGGCGGGTGATTTTCTGCGCGATGCGCTCATACGCGGCGCGGGTTTCTAGCCCGTTCTCGGCCTGCCACTGGTCGATTTCACGCGCCCTGGTCGAGTACGACGCAATCACATCTGGGTCATCAAGCCCAACAATTTCCGCGCAGCCATTGACTACTTCGCCGAACTCCACACCGAGTTTCTGGCTCAAAATTTCACGCACCGTGGCTTGATACACCATGCCTGCCGCGCGCGCTTCGTGGTACAAACTCACCCCATCAAGACTGCGAACTCTGCCGTCGCGGCATAGCTGTTTATTTGCCAACAACACGTGTGAATGCACATGCGGGTCGCCCGCGCGCGAGGTGCGGTGCTCGTATTTCACGCCCGAAATACCCGCCAACTTTTCAACGACAAGACGTTTTCCGGCCGGCTCTTTTACTTGCTTTCGCGTGTAGCCAGCATGCTCTGACAGATAGTCCAGTGCCTGATTTACTGCCGCCTGGTGGGCTTCATCGACGATGCTACGAACCGAAGAATCAGCGCCCATACCCCACAACAAGGAGACAGATTTTGGCGCACAAAACGTCAGATCGAAGCCTGGAACACTATCCTTTCGCGGAGCATTTCCAAGCCCCGCACCGCTCGGAGCGACCGCCTTATTGAACCAATTCTCAACCGTTTTTCCCGACACAATCGCACCGTTGTCGGCGCCCAAAAATGCCGAAACCTCGGCCACATTCTCACCCCGAAGCCACACCGAAGCTGGCTGCTTTCCGTCCTCGGAATAGTACGAATCCGGCCCCCGATTCTCATCAACCGTGGACTGATAATAGGCCACGGAATGCGCACCCATCTTCGCGATAGTCAGCACTCCGACACCTCCTGTCAATCACCACGGCAACCACCTGGACACCCCATTAGGCAACTTGTTGCAAATGTACCATGAAAATAGGCGCGCCAGCGACCATAGGCCATGGTCGCTGGGTGTGAACACTGGTGACCAGATAGCAGGTCGCTTGTGTCAGGCAATGCTCCGGCGCATTGCCTGACCAGTATGAGCAACAGAGCGCGCTCAAAACGTTAGGGCGCGCACGCGCAAAAGAGAGCAGTCCCTTCTCCTCCACCTGTTGCGGGCTAAGAGCAGGCTTGCGGCCTTTGTACTTGCACAAAGCAAGTTAATTCTGGCAAAACTGATGCGCAGTTACTCTTAGATTGATAACCTTCAAATTGAGTCTTCATGTCGTAGGTTTTAACTAAGTATCTATATTTCCGCGAAAGGAAGTTATGGAGAGGTTTAATAAGCTTGCGGTAGCTGCTGTTGGTTTCCTTGTTTGCACTGCAGCTCCTGCCGCTACAGCTGAAGATTCTTCCGCCCAATCGAATTCCAATGAAAATCAAGCAGAAGTTCAATTTGACGACTCCTTTGGAGACTCTGACTCGAATGGTGAGCGTGTGTCTACACGGTCTGCGGGAGGCGGCACTTGGGCACCTGGCGGTGCTGGTGCGCGAGTTACTATTGGAGTCGAAGGTAACGGCCTAGAGCTTGGCAAAGTCCATGTGTCTTATTATCCGAGTTTCGAGTGGAAAATCGACAATGTTTGCGGGACAAAGTATGAGCTCGCATACGATGAACCCAACGGCAACCGAAAAGTAATCCCTGCGGGTCCTAAAGGGTGCACTCCTGTCGCGATGCCTCATGAACACAAATATGATCTAAGTGGAGTTCATGCGAAGGATGGATCGAAAACTTGTGGTCGGGTATACGTCGATGCCAAGAAACAATGGTCCCCATGGGCCTGCGTAACCATGAAGAAGTGATACTTTGTTAAGTATTATAGCTTTAGTCTGTGGTCTCGTGTTTGCTGTAGTAACAGTCAGGAAGCTCGCCGACATCGATAGTCGATTAGAGCAGTTGCTTGCAGCACAAGAGAACTAGAGAGCTTTGAAAAATATCTGGTGGCCCATTCCTCCTTTGGGAAGTGTGGGCCACTGGAACGAGGGCAAGCTTATTACAAATGGTGCCTAGGATTGCGAGAGGCTTGCGCTTTCAGACTTAGAGGATGGCTTCTAATTGCACCGGCCTTGGTCTCACTAACTTTAGTCTAGTCGTGCCGTACTAGTCATTCTCGTTTATCGCCTTAAACGCATTGGGAACCTGCGTGCATAAAACATCAGGTTTTCTTGCCGCTATGCCTTAGGTGTTTTAATGCCCGATACACGGTAGGGCGGGTAACTCCGAATTCTCGCGCCAAGGCTGCTTTCGACTCCCCCGCCAGTGTGCGCCGCTTAATCTCCGCCACCTGGTCTGGGCGTAGGGCGGGTTTGCGGCCTTTGTACTTTCCGGCCTTTTTCGCCAACGCAATCCCTTCCGCTTGGCGTTCGCGGATAATGGCCCGCTCAAACTCCGCAAAAGAACCCAAAATGCCCAGCATTAAATCCGCACGCGGATCGGACGTGTCTTTCGCAAACGCAAGATTCTCATGCAGGAAAGTAACAGTCACACCCTTGCCGGTAAGTTCATCAACAATACCGCGCAGATCTGTCAGCGATCGGGCGAGACGGTCAATCGACGACACGACAAGTTCGTCACCGTCGCGCACATACGCCATACACTCGCTAAGCCCAGGGCGGGCAGTCTTGGTGCGGCCGGAAATCTTATCTTCAAAGAACCGGTCAATCCTGCCGGAGTTGGCTAGGAGTTCTTTCTGACGCTGATTATTCTGCTCCACCGTCGAAACACGGATATAGCCCACCCGCTGTCCACGCGAGTCGGAGTCATGGGTCATTAGTCTTCGCTCCGCGAGGGGTTAAAGGCAGCATTCTCTTGTTCTATGACCGCATCACGATACGACTCGATTGCATCCGAGAGGGCATAAAGCTGAATACCGTCGAGACCATCAGCGTCAGCAAGCAAGGATTGCACAATTCTGCCCAACGCCTGCTGTCCCGACGACAACCCATCATGCAGATCTTTCACCCGCGCCAACGCGGGCACAGAGTCAATATGACTTTCAATATGGAAACCGTCAGACGATAACACCACACTCACCACTTTCTGTAAACATAAGGCCTAGACCCCGCTAGACACGTGTAAAACAATGCTAGTAACGGCCCTATTTTACAGGAAACATTCTGCCCCAAACCGGCGTAACAATAGGGTGTACCCCAGGTGCCCCTACCAGCGCCCGCAGTTGAAGGCTTCACCTACCAA
>ERZ1031327.121-NODE-121-length-11298-cov-5.192031_pt1 | contig 11298 bp, 8 predicted proteins | sample MGYA00518211_ERZ1031327 | MGnify/ENA primary metagenome ERZ1031327 (study PRJEB33718, sample SAMN03159839) | human skin metagenome | collected 2014-02-25 | study: EMG produced TPA metagenomics assembly of the PRJNA266117 data set (Human skin bacterial metagenome...
CACTATCCTCTTCGTCGGCAGCGTCAGATGTGTATAAGAGACAGTCAGCTGGCTGTGTTCTCCGTTGACCAGATTCAGGTAGACATCGGAATCGCCAGCGTTGTTCACCAGCACGCCTTTAAGCTTGGCGATGTTCTCCGCTGTGCACTGATCAGTGCGCATGGTCAACCGCAGCGGCAGCCCGGCACCGTTGCCGGGGCCGAGCTCCGGCACCTTCACGTCGTCGCCGAACAGGCTCATACGATCGTCGCGGATGGAAACATGCGCCTTGACCAGAATGATGTTGTCCTCCACGATCTGAGGCGCGACCAGTGCGTACACCTTGTTAAACAGCAGCACATCCACCTGTGCGCCGTGGTGGTCCTCGATGGTCACGATCGCCCACGGAGAGCCATCCTTCTTGGAAAAACGGCGGTCCACGGTGGAGATCAGCCCGCCGATGGTCACTTCTGCCCCGTTGCGCATTTCGCCGGAGAGGATGGTGGTCAGCTGGGTATCCGTCTGCGCGTCGATGGCCTCCTCGAAGCCGTCGAGCGGGTGGCCGGAGACGTACAGGCCGAGCATCTCACGTTCCAGTGCGAGCTTGTGTTTGCGGTCCCATTCGTCGTCAGGCACCTCGATGGTGAACGCGGAGTTGTCGGCGCCATCTTCCCCGCCGAAACCGGCGAAGAGGTCGAACTGCCCCTTGTCCGCCGCCTTCTTTGTGGCAAGAACAGAATCGACGGCGTCTTCCTGGATGAGCATGAGCCCCTTGCGCGGGTGCTCCAGCGAGTCGAATGCCCCGGCTTTAATCAGCGATTCTGTGATTCGCTTGTTGCAGGCCGCCAGCTCGATCTTGTCCAGGTAGTCCGAGAAGCTGGTGAAGGAGCCCTTTTCCTTCCTGGTTTTCTTGATGGACTCCACCACTTCCACGCCTACGTTTCGCACAGCGGCAAGCCCGTAGCGGATGTCTTCGCCAACAGCCATGAAGTTTTCTTCGGACTCGTTGATGTCCGGCTGCAGCACGCTAATGCCCAGGTGGCGGCAGTCCGACAGGTAGATCGCGGACTTATCTTTTTTGTCGCCCACAGAGGTCAGCAGTGCCGCCATGTACTCGGCGGCGTAGTTCGCCTTCATGTACGCCGTCCAGTATGACACCAGCGCGTAGCCCGCGGCGTGGGACTTGTTAAACGCATACGAGGCGAACGGCTCGATCGTGCCCCACAGCGCATCCACGGCCTCCTTGGAGTAGCCGTTGGAAAACATGCCGGCGGAAAACGTCTCGTACTGCTTCGCCAGCACCTCCGGCTTTTTCTTACCCATGGCCTTGCGGAAGCCGTCTGCTTGGCCCGCCGTGTAGTTCGCCACTTTCTGCGAGATGTTCATGATCTGCTCTTGGTAGACGATCAGGCCGTAGGTCTCATCCAGGATCTCCTTGAGCGGTTCTTCCAGCTCCGGGTGGATCGGCGTAATCGGCTTGCGCCCGTTCTTACGGTCGGCGTAATCCCAGTGGGCGTTCACACCCATCGGACCCGGGCGGTACAGCGCCAGCGAGGCGACAATATCGTTAAATCCGGTCGGTTTCATGCGCTTGAGCAGCTCCTGCATGCCGCCCGAGTCCAGCTGAAACACGCCTAGTGTGTCACCGCGCGAGAGCAGCTCGTAGACCGCCTGGTTGTCGGTGTCGAGTGCCTCAAGGTCGATGGTTTCGCCGCGGTTTTTCTTCACGTTCTCCAGCGCGTCGCCCAACACCGTGAGGTTGCGCAGCCCCAGAAAATCCATCTTCAGTAGGCCGATGGCCTCGCACGCCGGATAGTCCCAGCCGGTGATGATCGCACCGTCCGCCGGACGTTTCCACATCGGAATGTGGTCCATCAGCGGCACCGACGCCATAATCACGGCACACGCGTGCACGCCTGCCTGCCTGACCACGCCTTCTAGGCCGCGGGCCGTCTCATAGATCTTGGCCACGTCCGGATCCGTCTCAATCAGCGAGCGGACCTCCGCAGCCTCGTTGTAGCGTTCATGCTCAGGGTCTGTGATACCGGATAGCGGAATGTCCTTCGCCATGACCGCCGGCGGCAGTGCGCCGTTGATGCGATCCGCCATCTGAAAGCCGGGCTGGCCGAAGTTCACCTTGGCCGAGTCCTTAATCGCCTGCTTGGTCTTCACCGTGCCGAAGGTGATCACCTGGGCGATCTTGTCTTCGCCCCAGCGCTCTGCGGCGTAGGTGATCATTTCTCCGCGGCGGCGGTCATCGAAGTCGATATCGATATCCGGCGCGGACGGGCGCTCCGGGTTCAAGAATCGCTCGAAGAGCAGGCCGTGTTCCATCGGGTCAATGTTGGTGATCGTCAGCGCGTACGCGACCAGGGCGCCCGCCGCAGAACCGCGGCCCGGTCCGACGCGGATGCCAATCTCACGGGCGTGCTTGATCAGCTCCGCCACGATAAGGAAGTAGGACGGGTAGCCCTTCATGTCGATGACGTCGATCTCGTAGCTCGCGCGCGTCAGGTATTCCTCCGGCACCTCTCCACCATCGAAACGCTCCTTTAGACCGCGCAATACCTCTTCGCGCAGCCAGGTCGTCGGGGTGTGGCCTTCGGGCACGTCCGCGATCGGCATGCGGTCGTGCGGGTGCTCCTCCCACAGCTCGCCGTAGTCGCCCACGCGCTCCGCGATCCACAGTGTGTTGTCGCAGCCGTCCGGCACCGTGGAATCCCACAGTTCACGCATCTGCTCTGCGGTTTTGATGTAGTAGCCGGAGCCGTCGAACTTAAAGCGGTCCGGATCAAGCAGCGTCTTGCCCGTCTGCACGCACAGCATCGCCTCGTGCGCCGGCGCCTGGGACTCGAGCACATAGTGGCAGTCGTTGGTCACCAGCGGCGGCAGGTCGAGCGTTTCACCGATGCGCAGCAGGTCCTCACGAACACGACGCTCGATGTGCAGGCCGTGGTCCATCAACTCCAGGAAATAGTTGTCCTTGCCGTAGATGTCCTGCCACATCGCAGCCGCCTCGAGCGCGGCGTCGTACTGGCCGAGGCGCAGGCGTGTCTGCACATCGCCCGACGGGCAGCCCGTAGTGGCGATGATGCCGTCCGCATGCTCGGCGATCAGCTCCGCGTCCATGCGCGGCCACTTGCCTAGCTGGCCCTCGTAGGACGCCAGCGACGACAGCTTGAACAGGTTACGCAGACCCGTCGCGTTTTCCGCCAACATCGTCTGGTGCAAGTACGCGCCGGAAGCGGAAACATCGTCACGCTTCTGATCCGGGGTACCCCAAAGCACGCGCTTTTTGTTGAAGCGGGACTCCGGGGCCATGTACGCCTCGATGCCGATGATCGGCTTGACCCCGGCATCCACCATGCGGCGGTAGAACGCGTTCGAACCGAACATGTTGCCGTGGTCGGTCATACCCACCGCAGGCATGCCCTGGCGCACAACTTCGTCGGCGAGCATGTCCACCTTCGCCATGCCGTCCAACATGGAGAACTCGGTGTGGTTATGCAGATGCACGAAGGAGGATTTTTTGGCCATGCGGGTCATCTTAGACGGCACGCCGACAGGCGCGAATCCCCTCGAAAACCGGTGCGGTTATTCGTACCGCAGCGCCTCGATAGGCTGCATCTTTGCTGCCTTCGAGGCGGGGTACGCGCCGAAGAACACACCTGTGGCAAGCGAGAACAGCAATGCGAAGATCACGGCACTGATCGGCGGCCATGTCATGTCCAGCACCGCGGAGCTGGCGATCATGCCGATCGCGCCGCCGAGGATCACACCGATGATGCCGCCGATGAGGCACACCAGCATCGCCTCGACGATGAACTGCACGCGGATATCGTTCTGCGTCGCTCCGAGCGCCTTGCGCACGCCGATCTCGCGGGTGCGCTCGGTCACCGTGATCAGCATGATGTTCATCACGCCGATACCGCCGACAAGCAGCGAGATGCCGCCAATGGCGGACAGCACCGTGGACAGGGTGCGGAAGATCGTGGTGAGACCTTCCAGTCCCGCGGAAATATCGAAGACCTCAGCCTCGTAGTTCTCGTTGCCCGCGTACTGGCGGTCAAGGTAGGACTGCAGGTCCCCACGGAACATCTCTGCGTCTTCATCGGCCGCGGAGCGCACGCTAAACGACGCTGTCCAGCTCGCGTCCAGCCCAACCCGGTCCGACGCCGTGGCGGGAATGAAAATCTCGGCGGCGGCGGACGGGCCGAACGCCGGGGCCTTGTCCGCCCGTTCCAGCACGCCGACGATGGTGAACACGCTGGTGGTACCATCCACGTCCACGTCGAAGCGGGAGCCGAGGGCGGCGGCGGAATCGCCGTCGAAAAGCGCCTCCACAAGCTCCGGGGAAACCACCGCTACAGGGCGGCGGCCGTCGAGCATGTCCTGCGTGATGCCGCGGCCGTACTGCACATTCAAGCTGCGCATGTCGAGAGAGCCGGTCAGTGCTGGGTTGATGCCGACGGAGACAGAGTCGTCGCCCGTGGTGGCCTCGCCCTGGCCGGAGATGTCGATGTCGACGCCTTGGATCCGGTCACCGAAAGCGTCACTCAAATTATCGAGTTCCTCAAGGCTCATACCGTCGCGCTCTTCGGTCGGCCCGGCCATGCCAAAGCCCGCGAACGGGTCGTCACCGCCCTCGCCCTCCTCCGGGCGTTCGTGCACCATGACCGGGTAGGTGGTGGTGCCGGCGTCCTCGAGGCCGCCCATAACGTCGTTTTCCAGGGCGCGGCCGAGCGTCATGATGATGATCACGGCCATGATGCCGATGATGATGCCCAACAGCGTCAGCAGCGAGCGCAGCTTGTTGGTGTTGAGGCTGGACACGGCCAGCCGCATGGATTCGCGGATGTTCATTTAGCTCGCTCCTCCCGGTGCACGCACGCCGGCGATGCGGCCGTCCATCATTTCCACCACGCGCCCGGTCTCTTCGGCGAGCTCCGGGTTGTGGGTAATAAACACGATGGCCTTGCCCAGCTCCTGGTTCAGCTCGTGGAACAGGTCCATCACCATGCGGCCGGTCTTGGAGTCCAGCGCGCCGGTGGGCTCGTCCGCGAGCAGCAAATTCGGGTCGTTGGCCAGGCTGCGCGCGATTGCCACGCGCTGCTTCTGGCCGCCGGAGAGCTCGTTCGGGTTGTGGTGCAGACGGTCGCCCATACCCATCCGGTCCAACAGCTCGGCGGCGCGCTCGTCACGCTCCTTGCGCTCCACGCCCGCGTACATCATGGGCATGGCCACGTTCTGCAACGCATCCATGCGGCCGATCAGGTTGAAGTTTTGGAAAATGAAGCCGATGTTCTTGCTGCGGTAGGAGGCGAGTTCTTTGTCCTCCTTGGCGTACACCGGTTCGCCATTGAATGCGTAGGCCCCTTCGGTCGGCCGGTCCAGCATGCCAATCAAGTTCATCAATGTGGACTTGCCGCAGCCTGACGGGCCGACGATGGAGACGAACTCGCCCTGGTCGGCGTAGAAGTCCACTCCGTGCAGAACCGTCAGCTCGCTGGGTTCGCCCTCGTTGTAGGTTTTGACCACGTTGCGCATGTCGATGAGCAAGCCGGAATCGGCCATGCCATTGTGCTTCGAAGCTTGCGTCATCTACTGCTGCCCCTCGGCCGCACGACGGGTGCTGGTGACCGTCACCGTGGCCGTGGTGCGCTCTTTCTTCTCCCGCGCCTCGCGCACCTGATCCGGGTTGAAGTTCGGGTCCGTGATCTCCACGTTCTCACCGACTCGGTCTTGGTACTCCTCCGGCCAGTTGATCACGATGTCGCCCGGCTTCAGCTCGCCGCTGGTGACTGCGACGTCCACGTCGTTGGATGCGCCGGTTCTCACAGAACGCTCCTCGACGGTGCCCGACGTCGCATCATCGCCGTCCGTGGCGAGCACGAGCACCTTCTTGTCGCTGTCCTCGCCGTAGACTGCGTCCAGCGGCACGTTCAGTGCGTCCTTCGCCTCGGCGGTGATGATTTCCGCGCGGGCGGAACCGCCGAGCAGCAGGCCTTCCTTGTCGCCGGTGACCTCGATCTCCAACGGGAACGTCACCTCGTTGGACTTGTTGTTGCCCTGCTGCGGCATACCTTGCATCGGGTTCTGGTTGCCGCTGGCAACGGAATCAGAGGCCGGCGCGATACGGGTGACGCGGCCCTTAAACGTCTTCTTGCCAGTCGCGGCGGTGGTGAACTCCACCCGGTCGCCTTCCTTGATATTGGGCACGTCCGATTCGCGCACGTCGGTGCGGATGACCAGGCGGGAATCGTCTGCGATGGTCAAAAGCTTGCCCTGCGGGATGTCACCTTCGCGCACGTCCACGCTGGTGACCAGTCCCGCCATCGGGGCGTAAATGGTGGATTCGCGCACTTGGTATTCCAGGGTGCCGTCACCGTCGCCGAGCTGCGCAGTTTCGGCCTGGCGCACCGCGGAATCCAACTGCGCCTGCAGCTGGTTGCCCTCCTGCGCGGCCGCGGACTGCGCCGCAGCCAGGGCCGCCTTCGCGTCCTGCAGCGCCGCGCTTGCTTCTTCGACGCTCATGCCCGGGCCCACGGCAGCGCCGCCACCAGCACCGCCAGCGCCAGCACCACCAGCAGCGCTTTCCCCCGTCAGCTGCGCCAGCTGTTCAGGGCTCAGCTCACCCGGCGTGCCCGGTTGGCCAGGCTGGCCAGGCTGGCCCGGTTGGCCAGGCATGGCCGGGGCCTCCGGTGCCGCCGGGGCCTCCGGCGCAGCCGGCTGTGCCGGAGGCGCCGTCCTGATGCCGAGGTCCGAGGAAATGCCGCCGGCGACACGCTCGACGGCCGCGATGCCACGGTTGACAATGCGGGCGCCGCCGTTGGCGGCCACGGCAGCGTCGTACGCCGCCTGCGCCTGATTAACCTGCGCCTGGGCGGCGCGGATGGCCTCGTTAGTGCCGTTGCTCACGCTTTCCTGGTGGGCGTTAAGCGCCGCGCGGGCCTGATCCACCTGCGCTTGGGCATCCGCCTGCGCGTTGGCCTGCTGCTTCTGCTGGATCTCCAGCTGGCGCTCCAGCTGCTCGGAGTTCATGGAGGCCAAGAACTGCTGCGGCTGCACGCGATCGCCGGCCTTGACGGCCACCTTCTCCACCTCGGACTGCACCGAGGTGGAGATGTTCACGGAACGGATCGGCTCAATGGTGCCGTTGACCACAACACTGTCGGACACGCCTTCGTTGGTGGCCACGGTGTAATCGCCGGGGTTCAGGCCAGCCCCCTCAGCGTTGTCGTCGTCGCCTCCGCCGAATCCGCACGCGCTGAGGAAAAGCGCGGAGGTTGTCACCAACGCAAGTCCTGCTCGGCTAAGACGCTTGTGTCCGGTTGATTTTTCGGTAGAGGAAGTCAAGAGCTCTCCTTGCCTAACGGTGCAAAACGGGCCTGCGTACAACTCCGCAAACTATACACCCCGCGTGTTGCGGAAGCCGAGAGAGAAAACGCTCCCCACACCGCATCGGCTTGCAGCATTTCCACAGCAAGAACTGTCTCCGTGGCGTTAATCTGCTCCAGTTGTGTGCGCGGGGCAAACACCACTGCTCCGGCGATTGGAGATGCGGTGGCGGACCGGAGGACGTCGATACGCATTTTGCCTATCGACGCCTCCGGGACCACCACCGGAGCCACCCCCGGCACCACAAGCGCACTGACGCGCGGGGCGGGTGCAAGTGCTGCGGCGGCCTCGTCGGGACCGAGCGGCCGGGCGAACGTCACCAGCGCAAAGGACGATTCCTCATGGTCGAGGGTTGCTGCGGCGCGCTGGGCGTACTGCTGTGGGGTTTCCCCGTCCTCCGGGCCGAGCTGGTCGCCCTGCAGCACTGGTGGGGCGGGCGGGTTGGCCTCCCCCACCAGCCAGAATCCGGCGACCAGCGCGAGGACCACCGCGAGCGCGCGCATCTAGCCGTTCCGCACTTTATCCAGCGCGGCGCGCAGATCCTCCGGGTATTCGGAGGCGACCTCCATGTATTCGCCGGTGCGCGGGTGGGTAAAGCCCAGCTTGGTGGCGTGAAGCCACTGACGCTTCAGCCCCAGCTCCTTGGCCAGGTTCGGGTCCGAGCCGTACATGGGGTCGCCCACGCACGGGTGCCCCACAGACGACATGTGCACGCGGATCTGGTGGGTGCGCCCGGTTTCCAGGTGGATGTCGAGCAGGCTCGCACGGCGGAATGCCTCGATGACGCTGTAGTGCGTCACGCTCTGACGGCCGTCCTGGGTCACGGCGAACTTCCAGCCTGCCGACGGGTGGCGCGCGATCGGCGCGTCGATGGTGCCCTCGATCGGGTCCGGCAGACCCTGGACCAGCGCGTGGTAGGTCTTGTCCACCGTGCGCTCCTTGAAGGCGCGCTTGAGCACGGAATACGCGGGCACGCTGGCCGCCACGATCATCACGCCGGAGGTGCCCACGTCTAAGCGCTGCACAATGCCCTGGCGCTCCGGGGGCCCTGCGTCCGGCAAGGTGAAGCCCATCGCCTGCAACCCGCCGACCACGTCCGGGCCCTCCCAGCCCAGCGTCGGGTGCGCGGCCACGCCCACCGGCTTGTCCACGGCGATGACGTCCGCGTCCTGGTAGAGGATCTCCAGGCCCTCCACCAGCTCAGTCACTGGCTGCGGGGCGCGCTTCGGCTCGGGCAGGGTGACTTCCAGCATCGCGCCTGCGGTGACGCGGTCGGATTTCTGGGCGGCAGCTCCGTCGACAAGCACATCGCCCTCCGCGGTCATCTCGGATGCGACGGAGCGGGACACGCCGAACAGTTTGGCAATCGCCGCGTCCACCCGCATGCCCTCAAGCCCCTCGGGCACGGGCAAAGCCCTGAACTCACCGCCCATCGTCGCCCCCGTTCAGCTCGCCCGTGAGCGCCGCGATGAAATACACCACCACGCCGACGGTAATCGCCGCATCGGCCAAGTTGAACACCGCGAAATTGCCCACAGAGATGTAGTCCACCACGTGCCCGACCCAGAAGCCCGGGTCCCGGAACAGCCGGTCGATCAGGTTACCCAGTGCCCCGCCCGCGATCATCGCGACGCCGAGCGCCTCCCACTTCGAGGACATGCGTGGTCCAAACCACAGCGCCCCCAGCACGAACGCCAGTTGAATCGCGGTGAACACCCAGGTGAGGTTCTCCCCCATGGAAAACGCCGCGCCGGAGTTGAACAGCAGGTAGAAGCGGAACCAGTCCCCGATCACCGGCTGCGGCACGCCAGGCTCCAGCCAGTTCAGCATCAGCTGCTTGACGCCTTGGTCCACCGCGCCAATAGCGAGCATGACGGCCACCACCAGTCCGAGGTAACGGGGGGTGCGTTGTGCTGTCGTGTCCTGCTTCATCGCCAAACCACTTTAGCCGGTCGCACACGGCCTGTCTGTATTCCGCTGCGCGGGCCAGGTAGCTTGAGAAGGATGTTCCGCACCCTCCGCAGTATCGCCGCCGCAGCCACCCTCACCCTCGCGCTCACCGCCTGCTCCTCCGCCGAGGACGATCCGGTGGCAGGGGTGCCAGCATTTCCTCTCGACGCCCCTTCGGTCACCCTGGTCAACCCCGGCAAGAACCCGGAGGAAGTGCGCTACTCTCCTGATGCTGAGTGGGACACCGCCGTCGCCGTGTCCGCCGGCGTGGACCAGCACATCGCCGCCCCGGGCGAAGCCGAGGTCGCGGACGCGCCCGCCGGCGGCAACGTGAACAAAACCACCCTGCCGCTGACCGCGACGGCCGACGAGGCCCCCGCCCCGGGCGACGGCGAGGAGGACGCCGATTCCCGCATCGACTTCGTGGTCGGCTCTGGCAAGCACTCCGACCTGGACATCGGTCAGGACGTCGCCGCTTCCGAGGGGTTCCGCATGAGCTGGCGTACCGACGACACCGGCCGCATCTCCACCCTGAAACTGCTCGCACCCGCCGACGCGCCGCAGCGCGGCCTCCAGCTTGTCGAGCCCACCCTGATCACCCTGATCAACAACTCCGTCGTCTTCCCCGACGAGCCCATCGGCCCCGGCGCGACCTGGACCGTGGAAAGCCGTGTCGCGGGAGACACCTCGATGACGCGGACCACCACCTACACCCTGCTCTCCCGCGACGGCGACACGCTGACCCTGGACACGAAAGTTGAGGAGCGCCCCCAGAACAACACCCTCACTATCGACGGCCCCGGCGAACTCGAGGGCGAAAGCGTGCAGGTAGATTCCTCCCGCACCACCTCCGAGGGCCAGATCGTGGTGGACCTTCAACGCCCGCTGCCAGTGTCGGGCCAGACCGCCTGGACCACCCGCCTGATCTACGGCGGAGACGACAAAGCGCGGGTGGTCCAAGACATCACCCGCGCTGTGGAGTTTGGCGTTTAGAGAGCCGGCGCCTGTTCCGCCGGCGCTTCTGCCGGCGCTTCTGCCGGCGCTTCTGCCGGCGCCTCGGGGGCAGCCGGCGCACCGGTCTTGCACATGTCCGGCACCTGCTCCGGGGCGAGGGTGTTGCTGACCAGGAAGCAGGCCCAGCTCTGGGAGATCTTCCACTGGCCGCCTTCGTTAATGAACTCCACGTCCTCCGCCAGCTGGGACTCCGCGTTCGGGCGGGTGAAGTTCACGGTGGCCAGCACCGAGTTGGCCGTGTAGCCCGGCAGCACCGGGTCGACCACCTGGAAGTTCGCGCCGGATTCCTGCTGCGATTGCGTCATCAGGTCGAACAGCTCCGGCGTGGTTTCGCCCCCCTGCACGGTGTTCGCACGCTCGGCGATGGGCAGGTTCGGGTCAGCAGCGCGCTGCAGCACAGCGTTGAGCTCTTCCGCCGTCGGCATTTCGGCCACCGGCGCGGCCTCGGAGGAGGCCGCCTGGGACGAGGCGGTGGTTTCGGTCGTGTCCGAATCTTCGGAGCAGGCCGTCAAGCTCAGTGCGAGGCTAGCGACAGCTGCGGCTGCGACAAGTTTCGGTGCTTTCACGTGTTCTCCTTGCGTAGCGTAAATCTCTTGCTTCACGTTACTGCACACCCGCAACTTTCTGGCACTCTGTGTGCATGAACGTGTTAGTCATCTCAACCGGCGGCACGATCGCCTCCACCACAAACGACCGTGGCGCGCTCGTGCCCACGCTCACCGGCGACGATCTCGTTGCCCGATGCGGCACCACGCGCCAGGTGCGCGCCATCGACGTGGCCAGCCTCGACTCCTCGTCCATGGACTTGGCTGAGATCGATCTGCTGCGCGAAACCGTGCGCACTTCGCTTCTCGACGACTCCGCCTCCCTTGTCATCACCCACGGCACCGACTCCATTGCCGAGACCGCCCTCGCGCTGGACCTCGTCCACGCCGGTCCCCGCCCCGTTGCTGTCTC
>ERZ1031327.124-NODE-124-length-11116-cov-32.138957_pt1 | contig 11116 bp, 8 predicted proteins | sample MGYA00518211_ERZ1031327 | MGnify/ENA primary metagenome ERZ1031327 (study PRJEB33718, sample SAMN03159839) | human skin metagenome | collected 2014-02-25 | study: EMG produced TPA metagenomics assembly of the PRJNA266117 data set (Human skin bacterial metagenome...
AACCGCCGCCGCTTCCTTCAGACCTCTGGTACCGCCGGTGCCGCCATCGCCCTATCCACCGCCGCCAACTCCGCCCACGCACAAAGCAGCCTATCCCCGCGCGTAGAGCAGCACATGGTGGAGCCGAAATTGGGCGAGCGCCCCTTCCTCCACGGGGTGGCCTCCGGTGATCCGATTCCAGATTCTGTCATCTTGTGGACCCGCGTAACCCCGGATGCCGATGCCATGCCGGGCTCCGGCCTGGGCGAGGCCACCCGGGTGGAGTGGGAAATTGCTAAGGATGAGGGCTTTGGGGACGTCGTCAAGCAGGGCGAAGTGACCACCGATGCCAACCAGGACCACACCGTGCACGTGGACCCGCACGGCCTGGAGCCGGAGACTGTATACTTCTTTCGCTTTAAAGCACAGGATAAGTACTCGCCCGTCGGCCGCACCAAGACCGCTCCGGCACTGAGCGCCTCCCCGGAAGAGCTCACCTTCGGCGTGGCTAGCTGCGCCAATTGGGAGTCCGGATTCTTCAACGCTTATGGCGATATTGCGCAGCGCGGTCGCGCGGATCAGTTGGATTATATGATTTTCTTGGGCGACTATATCTACGAGTACCCGCAGCGCGAGTACGCCGGCTATGGACCGGTGCGCCTGCACCACCCGGCGCACGAGATTATCACGCTAGAGGATTATCGCATTCGCCTCGGCCGCTACCGCACCGATGAAAACCTGCAGGCCGCACACGCCGCGCTGCCGTGGGTCGTGGTGTGGGATGACCACGAGGTAGCCAACGATAACTGGCGAGAGGGCGCCGAGAATCACACCGAAGGAAAGGAGGGCGCCTTCCTCGACCGTCGCAAGGCCGCCATGCAGGCCTACTTCGAGTGGATGCCGGTGCGCGCGACCAACCCCTCCGAGCAGGGCCACCTCTACCGCAGCCTAACCTTCGGTGACCTAGTAGAGCTGACCATGATGGACCTGCGCACCTACCGCGATGAGCAGGTACGCTTTGGCCCACACAAGATGGCCGCAGAGGGCCGCACGATGCTCGGTTCCGAGCAGTACCAGTGGCTGCTCAATAAGATTGAGACCTCTTCTGCCAAGTGGAATATGCTGGGCAATTCCGTCATGTTCTCCCCCATGAACCTGGTTACCCTGGAAAAAGATGAAAAGACCAAGCCGGTTTCTTCTTCGCTGTCTTCCAATATCACCGGCATTCCGGTCAATGGTGACCAGTGGGATGGCTATTCCGCAGAGCGCCGCTTGCTTATCGATGCCCTCTCTAAGCACGATTCCCATACCCTCTTTGTTACCGGCGATATCCACTCCGAGTGGGCGCATAATATCAGCAAGGATGGCCGCATCTTTGGCGCTGAGATGGTCTGTGCCTCCGTCTCCGCGCCGAATGTTAACGAACAGCTGAAGCTGCCGGAGGGCAATGAGCTGTCCAAGCTGGCCCAGCACTACTTGATGGGCGCCAACCCGCACACCCGCCACGTAGACCTTGACCACCACGGCTATAGTTTTGTAACCGTCCGCCCGGATTCGGCGGAAATGCACTGGCTGCGCGTGGATAACCTGCTCACGGCTAAGTCACCGGTGCGCGAGGCAGTCACCCTGACCTGGCGTCCAGACAAGGGCTACGATAAATAGTTGTAAGGTCTGTCACATGACAGGTACTCGCCGTTAACGAACTGCTAGTACACCATCGATAGGCACAGTGAAAGACCCTCTCTGGGGAATTTCACTACCTATCACTCGCCCGCCTTTCGGGCCCCCTTTGGTGCCGCGGATTCTTCCCTAGTCCGCGGCATACTCATAGTCGATGTAGCCACGCTCGCCGCCCAGGTAGAACGTATCCTGGTCCGGCTCATTGAGCTCGAGGCCCTCGCGCCAGCGGCGCACGAGGTCTGGGTTCGCGATGAGCTGGCGGCCGACCACTGCGGCATCCACGTAATCCAGCTCGATTTCGCGCTGCGCATCCTCCTTGGAGGTCACCGTGGGGAAACCATCATTCATTAGCACCTTGGTCACCCCGTTGGCGCGCGCTCTATTGGCCAGCTGCGCGATAAGCTCGCTTTCCGGCTCGCCATGCAGTAGCGACACGTAGGCCAGGTTCAGCGGCGCCAAGGCATCGAGCAGGCCGCCGTAGGTGGCCAGCATGTCTTCTTGGTCATCCTCGATGACGCCCTGGACATTGTGCGCCGGCGAGAAACGAACGCCCACGCGGTCGGCGCCGATTTCCTCTACTACGGCGCGAATGACCATCTCCGGCAGGCGCCAGCGATTTTCCGGGCTGCCGCCAAACTCATCGTCGCGCTTATTAGACGAAGCCGCCATGAACTCGTGCAGCAGGTAGCCATTCGCGTTGTGGATTTCCACGCCGTCGACGCCGGCGTCAATAGCCCGGCGCGCACCCTGGCGGAATTCGTCCACGATGCGCGGCAGCTCTTCCTTTTTCAGCTCGCGCGGCACCGGCGCATCCATCTTGCCAGCGAAGCCGCGCACGGTTCCGCCCCAATCGAAGGCGCTCGGCGCCTCCGGGGTCGCACCGTCAATCAGGTCCGGGTGGCTAGTGCGGCCACCGTGCATGATCTGCATGAACAGGGTGCCGCCTTCCTCGTGCACGCGGTCTGCGACGGCGCGCCAGCCCTCTGCCTGCTCGTCGGTCGCAATGCCCGCCTGGCCCGGGAAGGAACGGTTAGTCCACGCCGGGAACGTTCCCTCCGTAACCACCAAACCAGCCGTAGCGCGCTGCGAGTAGTACTTCTGGTGCAGCTCGGTAGGCACACCGCTTTCACCGGCGCGCTGGCGGGTTAGCGCCGCCATGGTCACGCGGTTATCTAGCTTGTAACGGCCAAGTTCCAGTGGTTCGAATAGTGAAGTCATGACCTCTTCAACGCCGCAGTCAGAGTTATTGTTCCAACCTCAGCCTCGGACTAACTACCTATGTGCGATCCGCTAACTGCAGTCGAGGTATCCAGGCGCCTGCCTGCCATTGGATCCTTTGTCTTCCGGAATGGTCAACGGCTTTTAGGGTTTTGGCGCAAAAGTGCTGAATATTGAAAAACGCATAAAGCGCTTCGATGAGCGTCGCTCCGGAAGGGTCGGCTCGCTACTAATTGGTCGGCTCTGCTGGAATAGAGGCCTCGCGTGAGCCGGCGGTTCCGGAAGCCTGGATCCCGCCTCCGTCGGTAGCTGGTCCGCCCGTTGTGCCACCCGAACCATTGGAGTTACTTGGCCCACCCTGCTCGTCACCGCTTCCGGTATTGGTGCCGGTATTACCCGAACCGCCTTCGGTTGCGCCCGAGTTAGCACTGTCAGAAGGAGTATCCGTCTCCCCAGCACCTCCGGTGCCCTGCGGGTTGGTGGCCGCAGAAGGAGCCGCGCCCTCCTCGCTCGGCTCGCTCTGAGTGCCGGTTTCGGTGGTTTCTTCGGTAGGTGCGGTGGAGCTGGGGGCTTCGGCAGGCTGCGAAGAGGAGGTTTCCTTGCCACTATTGCGCCAATGCTCGGGCGAGAGCCAGCCAGCGTCAGCACCGTCCGGGTTGCTCGAAGCCAGGGTCAAAGCACCGACGACGAACAAGGCGAGGAGAAGCCCCGTGGTGGAGCCGCGCACTCGGCCGCCAAAGGTGGCGATCTTTTGGAACTTGGTATTGGTCTCTAAAGAACGCCAGATTCCCTGGGTAGGTTCAGGTTCTTGGTCGTCATCAGACAGGGCGGGCCTTCCGGGGCCATCGCTATCCGGTCCGGTTTCCTCTTCCGGTTTTTCAGCCGGGCGAGACTCCACCTTGGTTTCCGGATGGGATTCCTTGCCCGCTGTGGAAGCATCCTTGACGGATTCTTGAGCCGCAACATTTCCCTCCGGAGGGGTAAGCTGGCGCTGGAGTTCATCGAGATCGGCCATATTGTAGTGGTCCCAGAACTCCGAGAGCAGCGCCGAGCGAATGGCACGCTCCACCGCCCACTGCCGGGCGGGATTAACGGTAACCAGCACGCGGTAGGTCACGTGCCACGATTGGCCGGCCGCCTGCGGGGCAACCAACTGGGTGGCCGGCAGCACCTCCAACTCGCCGTTGACATCCACGGCGATGGACGGCTCTCGGATTGCCTGCTCGGAGATGGTGCGCACTCGGCGCGTGATCTCCGGTAAGGTCTCGCCTTCTTGTACGGGCACGTCGAAGTTGACCACAGCGCGCGACCATTCTTGGGAATAGTTTGTTACCGCGCCGGCCGAGCTATTGGGCACGGTGACCAGCTCGCCGGTAGGCGTGCGCACCTTGGTGGTGCGCAGGGTCAGCATCACCACGGTGCCTTCCACGCCGGTCACACCATCAAAGCTGACGTAATCGCCTACGCCGAATTGCTTTTCCGAAAGGATGAAAAAGCCAGAAAGAAAGTCCGCGATGATGGATTGGGCACCAAAGCCCACAGCGGCCGAGACTATCGTCGCCGGCACTGCCGCGCCTACTGCAGGCACGCCGAGATTGGTCAGCGCGGCCCAGATGATAAGGAAGTACGCGATGGCCTGCACGATGTAGACCAGCGCGCCGGTCAGCGCCAGGCGCGCCTTGGTGGATTCTTCATCTTCATCGAGGCGGCGCTCTATGATGCGGATTGCCAGCCTGCCAACGCGCGGTATCAAAATACCGATCAGCAGCAGCGCAATAAGCGGCAAGCCATGGTCAACGAAAAGGCCCCACAGCTCGTAGAAGTAATACTTCAGGTTCATGCCTCTACCGTAGGCCGCAGAGCTGAAAACTGGATGCCAGTTCACTGCCAGCCACCAGGCAAGAGCCCAAAGGCCCTTGCACGGATTGCCCAGCGTCTAATCGCGGGAGTTATAGCGCTTCATAAGCCGATCGATGAGCTCATCAGTAAGCTTGTCATCTTCCAAGATGGTATCGAGCAGCCGCTGGGATTCCTCATGGGAGGCCTGCTCTTCCGCCTCATAGGAGTCACCGCTGAGGTCCACGCCAAAGTCGGTGTTTTCGGCTTCCGTGGTCTGGGTGCTGAGCTGATCGACGTCCATTTCAAACGACTCCATAAACTCGCTAGCCTCCGCAGCGGCCTCCTTGCGGCGCTTGCCGGAGCGCACTTCCTTTTCAATGCGCCGTTGCAACGCGGCCTCCATCTGGCGGTGGCGCCAGGAGCGCACGCGGTGCGGCTCCAAGCGGCGGCCCACCGCGCGGCTTTTATTCTCGGCCTTCTTCGCTAGCACCTTTACCTGCGCCGCGGTGTCATTAATGGGCGCCCAATCCTGGTAGGCAGGCACGCGCCAGCCGGCCCAAATGCCCAGCAGCGCCAAGAAGATGGAGACTAGCGGCCCAATGATCATGCCCACGGCCATCATGTCGAAGTGGTGGCCCACCAATACGATGCTTGCGCAGGCCACGGCCGGGATGACCGTCGGTTGGTTATCACCAAAGACGCTCGGCTCGCGGCCCATCACAATGTCACGAATCATGGAACCGCCGGTGGCGGTAAATACGCCCATCATGATGCAGGGAATCAGCGGCAGACCATAGGTAATGGCCTTCACGGCGCCGGTGGCGGCCCAGAGACCGGAAACGACGGCGTCGCCATGCGCTTGCAGGTAATCCCAGGTCTTGCCCTTGAAGTAGACAAAGCGGGCAATCAACGCGCCGGTAAAAGCCAGGTATAGGTACTCCGGCTGGCTCATGGCCGCCACCGTGCCGCGGTTGATGAGCACGTCACGCACCATGCCGCCGCCCAGGGAAGAAAACATCGCAATGAAGAAGAAGCCGATGATATCGTAGCCGCGCTTGCGCGCCATAGTGCCACCGATAATTCCCATCAGCAGCACACCACTGATATCGGACCAGCGGTAGAGAGATTCAATGAGCGGATCTACTTCAACCATATGGTTATTAGACTTCACTGCCCGCCCCTGCGCAATTAGCACACCCAAATGCGCAAATAGGCACGAGAAAAGGCGCCGGCACTGCTTGCCGACGCCTCCCTATCACCGTGGGGCCACCGGGGCTCGAACCCGGGACCGACGGATTATGAGTCCGTAGCTCTAACCGACTGAGCTATAGCCCCACACAGATTGCACGCCCACTAGGGCGATTCTCTGCCCCCAAAAGATTAGTCAAAGAGCGGCCAAAGACCAATTTGCCCCCTACCCTTTTGAGTATTTGTATGCTTCCTACCCCCTGAGGGTAGAAACTATTTATGCGCAAACTACTCTCTTCTCTCATTGTCGTCTCTGCACTCACGCTTACTTCCTGCTCAAATGACGGTAGTGACAGCCCAAAGGCAAGCGACTCCAATAATTCAGCGTCTGGTGCACAGGCCGATGCGAAGTCCGCAATTGGAACGTGGAAGCAAGAGGACAGCGCTTCTGAAGATGGCTGGATGGAAGCCAGCATCACCGATGACGTCATCACCATCGAATGGGTCATGGATAACGGCGAAAATCGCATGATCTACTGGATCGGCACCTTTGACGCTCAGGCCGCTGCATCCGGTGAGACCGTTAGCTCAAACCGCGATACCGTTGCCACCGCCTCGGAGTGGATGGCCGCTTTGTCCGATAAGAAAGATTTCTCTATCGAAGACGACACCTTAACTTTCCGGGTCGCGATTGAAGATAAGGAATTCACCACACACATGAAAAAGGTGAAGGATGATCCGACAACCGTTAAAGAGCTAAAGAGCACAGATTTTAGCCAATCCTTTAAAGACGGAGTTCTGGATATTCCAGCCGCCAAGTTCGAAATTACCGATCACCGTGTTGTTAAACCTGGTGAGCCCGGCAACGAATTAGGTGAAAAGCCACTTCTCGTCTTTAACTATGACGTAACGAATAAAACGGATGAGACCCTAACCACCACCGACTTCGTCGTGTACTTCAGCGCCATCCAAGACAATGATCCGAATAAGGTAAACGAGCTAGATCTCGGTTCCTATCTTGATCCTGAAACTTCCGATACTCAGCTTGAACAGATTAAAAAGGGAGGAACTGTCGCCGGAACAATATCCTACGAGCTCGATGATTTAACTACACCTGTGGACCTTGTCGCGACTAAGTCCTTCAGCCAAGACGAAATCGGCCGCCAAACTTTCGAGCTCAATTAACTGCCCGTGCACAACGCGAGTCACTCTCCCGTTCTAGCTACTGCAGAAAGCGAAGCCCGCTGAAATACAAAGCCCGAAGTGAAATCGAGCCATTTTCGAGCCCCGGCTCTGTCTGGCCACACATGGCCGTTACTCTGCAGCAAACGCAGCAGTTTCCACAGCCCAATGGAGTACCCTAGGGCTGTTTCACTCCTTCCCTATGCAAACGTTACCCCTGCTTTTACCTCCGGTTTCTCCGCGGGATAGAATCATGAGTGACATTAACCCCGATGTCACTATTTCTGTGATGGGAGATACATATGGCGACACTAGATTCCCTCCTGGTGCCCGGCGCGGTGGAGTTGCACGGCACCGCAGGTAACTGGAGGCAGGCCATCCGGCTAGCGGGAGCACTGCTGGAAGAAGCAGGCACAATCACCGCGGACTACACTGAGTCGATGGTGCACTCCTTGGAAGAGACGGGCCCATATATTGTGGTTACCCCAGGATTCGCCTTTGCGCACGCGCGCCCTTCGGAGGCAGTGAAGGAAACCTCCCTGTCCTGGGTACGCCTAGATGAGCCAGTGAAATTCGGCCACGATTCCAACGATCCCGTAGACCTCGTCGTAGCGTTTGCCGCGCGCAATGACTCCGAGCATTTACAGGCCATGAAGCAGCTAGCAAAGTTGCTTGCTACCAAGCGTGATGAGCTCAATCGCGTGGACTCTGAAGAGGAGCTGCGCGCAGTTCTCAAAGCAGCGGCTTCGAATAAGAAGCGCGCGTCTTCCGCAGTGCCGACCGAACCGGCAGCCCGCCCTGCGAAACAAAAGGCCGCGGATTCCATCGCCTCCAAAGGCAAGATCCTCACGGTATGCGGCAACGGCCTAGGCACATCTTTGTTCCTTAAAAATACCCTGGAGCAAGTCCTGGATGCATGGGGCTGGGGGCCATACCTGACCGTGGAAGCTACCGACACTATCTCAGCCAAGGGCCGGGCGAGCGAGGCGGATTTCCTTCTCACCTCCGGTGAAATCGCTGCAACGCTGGGTGATGTCGGGGTCCCTGTGTACGTCATTAAAGACTTCACCTCTATGTCTGAAATCGATGGGGCTCTGCGCGAGCTCTATGACATTTAAGGAGCATCCTCATGGATTTTCTTCTTGCTATAGCAAATTTCCTAGTTAATGAGATTCTCTCCGTGCCGGCATTCCTCATCGGCATCATCACCGCGGTCGGCCTGGCCGCTATGGGACGCGGGGCCGGTAAAACCATCGGCGGCGCCATCAAGGCCACGCTCGGCTTCTTGCTCATCGGCGCCGGCGCAGGCCTAGTCACCGATTCTTTGGAACCGCTCGGTGCCATGATTACAGGCGCTACCGGCGCTCAAGGCGTGGTTCCGACCAATGAGGCCATTGTGGGCATTGCCCAGGATGAGTTCGGCAGCCAAGTCGCGTGGATCATGATCTTAGGCTTTGTGGTTTCCCTGCTCCTCGCCCGCTTTACGCCCATGAGCTACGTGTTCCTCACCGGTCACCACGTCCTTTTTATGGCCACACTTCTCACGATGGTGCTCGCCCCTGCCGGATACTCGTCCTGGATCGTCATCGCGTTTGGTGCGGCTCTACTCGGCATCCTTATGGTCTCCCTCCCAGCAATTGCGCACCCATTTACCCGCCGCATTACTGGAGATGATTCCGTAGCCATTGGGCACTTCGGTACTGCGGGGTACTTGGCTGCGGGCGGCGTCGGCAAGCTGGTTGGCGGCAAGGGCAAGAAGATGTCGCCCTCCACTGAGGACCTCAAGCTGCCAGAAGGCCTGCGCTTCCTGCGCGATTCTATGGTCGCAACCGCGCTATCAATGGCACTGATGTACGTAGTCCTCGCCGTGCTTTTCATCGCTCGCGCCGGCACTGAAGAAGCCTTTACCGCTTTCCCGGATGGTGCCACCGATGTGGGCAATTTCTTGATGCAGTCGGTTACCCAAGGCCTCCAGTTCGGCGTGGCTGTGGCCGTTATTCTTTTTGGCGTGCGCACCATCTTGGGCGAGCTCGTACCCGCATTCCAGGGCATCGCCGCCAAGGTCGTGCCCGGCGCGATCCCCGCATTGGATGCGCCGATCGTATTTCCTTATGCCCAGAACGCAGTTCTCATTGGGTTCATTTCCTCCTTCCTCGGCGGACTTGTCGGTCTTGCCGTCCTTTCCACCTGGCTCAATCCAGCCTTTGGCATTGCGCTGATTCTGCCTGGTTTGGTGCCGCACTTCTTCACCGGCGGCGCAGCAGGCGTTTACGGCAATGCCACCGGTGGACGCCGCGGCGCGGCACTTGGTGCCTTTGTCAATGGCCTCATCATTACCTTCCTGCCGGCGTTCCTCCTCGGTGTTCTCGGCTCCTTCGGCTCTGCAAATACCACTTTTGGTGACGCTGACTTTGGCTGGCTCGGCCTGCTGCTCGGCTGGTCCACCAATGCCGGCGGTGCACTCGGGCTTATCTTTATTGCCCTTATCGCGCTGGCAATTTTGGCTCTGGGCTGGGTATGCCAGCGCAAGCTTGTCGACGCCCACTGGGACCCCTCCCCCTACCGTCCTGCTCCCACTAGCAACGCCGATGCCGCCGGAACCAGCGGTGCAACCGGCGCGGCTATTTCCTCCGGCACAGCCAAGAAGTACCCGAAGGTTCTGCCACCCGAAGGTGCGCCAGTTCCACCCGCCCGCATAGACCACTAACCGCGCGCCACGCCCCGAAGGGCGCTACAGTATCCCTATGCAGCGCCCTTCCCTATTCCCTCTCGCGTCCGTCCTCCTCGCTACCGGTCTTGCGCTAGGCGCCTGCGGCTCCGGTTCAGACTCCAGCTCTGGTTCCGCCCCAGCAGAAGAGCCAGCCTTCTCTACCGCACAGGACAACAACTCCGCGGATAATGAAGCCGAAAAGAAGACCAGCGCCAAAGAGAAGACGGAGTCCCGCCGTACCGAGACTGTCACCGAAGTAGCAGAGCCCGAGCAGCCTGACCCACCGACTGGTGGAAACCACAACATCCATGTAGGCCAGATTGGCGGCTACTGCGGCACATCATCATCTGGCGATTCCATCGACGCCGGCGATGCGACCTCCTGCGAATTCGCCGCCGCGGTCTTCGATGCCGCTATGCAGGCTAGCTACACCATGCGATCGAAAGATCCCACGGTGACGGCGGTATACCACGCAGATATCACCGCCAGCAGCCCAGTGACCAAACAGTCCTATAACCTGGACTGCCGCATGGGCAGCGACCAGCGGAATCTTACCTGCGAAAAGCCCGGCGACAATACGGTGCGCGCCTCATTTGAAACAGCGGACCGAAGCGTGTGGACCAAGCGCGTGGCCACTACCAACTAACGACGCGCCGACAGGTCAGTTGGCCTACGAACTCCACCGATAAGCATTACCGATTCATCGGGTTGCAAGAATCTCAAGGGCACCCTTCCAGCGTTCTGCTGAAGCTTGCAAGCGCTGCTGCAGTTCGGCACCGGAAAGATTCTGCACAGAAAGCACAGGCCGCGTCGGCACTTCAACACCACGAGCTTCCTGCAATGCGTAGTATTTCTTCATTTCCAGCTGCGAAATAGGTTCGTTAGTTTTCAGCTCGGTGCCCATCTGACCACGAGCGGCAATCCATGGGCGTTCCGAATGCGTAAGTTCGATCAATTCGTTGGAGGTCTTATCACCATAAAAGGCAATCACGGCATCAATAATCTTTTCGGCTTCGTCTCCTATGGCCTCTGCGTCAGCTCCCGGTAGCACCGTAGAGGCTTTCTCGGAGCGTTGATATTTATTCTCGCGATAGAGGTTAGGTTCAACCGGACCGTCTGTCCACGCCTGAAATTCATTCGAGACAAGGGGTCGCCCGTACCAGCCCAGACTCCATGCTTGGCAGTAATAGATAAGTTTCTCGAGCTTCCACGCATCGACCCACCCCAGTTTGTTGTAAATAACCTGCGCGACGTCTACTGCTGTTGCCATGGCCCCTCCTCTCCTAGTGCGTAGCAATTTTTACGTGTATAGAGCCAAAA
>ERZ1031327.126-NODE-126-length-11061-cov-29.591859_pt1 | contig 11061 bp, 12 predicted proteins | sample MGYA00518211_ERZ1031327 | MGnify/ENA primary metagenome ERZ1031327 (study PRJEB33718, sample SAMN03159839) | human skin metagenome | collected 2014-02-25 | study: EMG produced TPA metagenomics assembly of the PRJNA266117 data set (Human skin bacterial metagenome...
CTTCGCGCTCACCCCGGCACAGGTTCTGCCGCCGTCGCTGCTCCCTGTGAGCGCGAAGGACGCCTTGCCTGCCGAAGCCTCCCTGCCGCTCACCGGGAGCCAAAAATATCCCGCCGCCTCACGCTGGTGAGCGCGAAGAGCGGCAGGACCGAGAGGCGGGGGCGACGAGGCGGCGGACCCACGTGGGACCGCAGCGCTAGGCGGGCTCTGCGTGGTCGACGACCTGCGGGGTCTTAGGCTTGGAACGGAAAGTCCACAATTTGTTGATGAGGAAGTTAATCGGCATGGCGACGATGATGGATATCGCGTTCGCCCAGTAGTACATGGTGCGGAACCCAGTGGAATCATCTAGGATGTCTGCCGGCAGGTGCAGCGGCGAGGTGGGATTCATCAAGAAATGCTGAATGGCGATGGAGACCAAGAACGCCCCGAGGCCGGTGAGCAAAAAGGGGAAGAAACCGCGCAGCCACGAGACTTTAGTTACGGATTTGAAGGTCCACATGCGATTGAGCTGGTAATTCCACGTATTCGCCACGAGAAACGCAATGGTGGAATACAGCATAAACCAGCGCAGGTGGAACTGGGTTCCAAAAAGATTTAGAAAGGGGTCATTGGGCATCGCCTCGAAGAACGCCCAGCCACACTTTTTAGCGATAACTGAGGCGACCAAGTTCACTAGGGTGCCCGAGCCGCCGACGATGCCGAATTTGAGAAACTGCCCAAAATTGGACGCAAAGCGCGCGACGCTGAGGTCTGCCATGGGCCGCCTTTCTAGCCAGTGAATCAATAACTACTCGATTGTAGTTCTTAAGCCCTGCGAACTGGAAAATCGACGCTCGGAATGTGATAGAGGATCTATAAAAGTTATAGCCTCATGAAGGAGCGCGAGCGGAGTGCGGAAGTCATAGAGGTCAAGCTCACGCGGGGTGGGATAGGTATCGTCGCCGAGCAACGGGTAGCCCAGGTGATTGAGCAGCACCCGCAGCTGGTGGGTATGACCGGTGCGCGGCCACATGGTCACCTCACGGCCGGCAGCGCGCACGTACGTGGAAGTGAGCGTTCCTTCGGAAGCGACGAGCACCTGGCGCGCTCCGCGGGGCTTGTGCATGCACAGGGCGATTTCCCGGTCTACAAAAAGCGGCTGCTTGACGACGCCCCGATATCTCTTCACCGCACTGCCCTCCAAAAAGATGCGCTGGTAAGCGGCGCGGGTATCGGGATTGCGGGAGCAAATGACAAGCCCGGCGGTCAGGCGATCCAGGCGGTGCAGGGGTACGATGTCTTCTTCGCCAAAATCCACGCGCAGGCGGGTTTGCAGAGTTTCGCGCTGGAGGCGACCGTTGGTGGTCGTGGGCAGGAAGTGCGGCTTATCGGCCACGATGAGGTCGCGGTCGGCGTGGACCACGGAGTAGTCGAAAGGAATCGGGCGCTCCGGCGGCACCGTGGGGTGGTACCACGCCGGCACGGAACGCGGAAGCGCGGCACCAGGCGGCAACACGGTGCCAGCCGGAAAGGGAGAGTCGCCGGCGAGTGCGGCGAAGTACTCCCCTTCCTCGGGCACGCGGCCGCGCAAGACCGTTTTGTGCGGGGAGATGCCCGCGCGGGCGGGTGGCCTGCCGGAATCAGGCACCGGCGAGGCGGTCCACGGCGGCATCGATGCGTTCATCGGTACCGTTGAGGCCGATGCGCACGTGCTTCTCACCGGCTGGACCATAAAAATCACCGGGAGCGGCGAGGATGCCACGCTCGGCTAGCCAATCGATGGTTTCACGGCAGTTCTCGCCCCGGGTAGCCCACAGGTACATGCCGGCATCGGAGTGATCGATGGTAAAGCCGGCGTCGACAAGCGCGTGCATGAGCACCGCGCGCCGAGAGGCGTAGCGGTTTCGCTGGAGGGCCTCGGTGTCGTCGTCGTTTAGCGCGGCGACCATGGCGGCCTGAATGGGCCCCGGCACGATGAGGCCGGCGTGCTTGCGCAGCTGCAGCAGCTCGGCGATGAGGTCATTATCGCCAGCGAAGAAGCCGGCACGATAGGAAGCCATATTCGCGGTCTTGGACAGCGAATGCATGGCGATGAGCCCGGTGTTATCACCATCGGTCACGCGCGGATCGAGGATAGAGACCGGCGGGTTATCGTCGTTCCAACCCAAGCTCATATAGCACTCATCGGAGGCGATGATGGCGCCAGTTTCGCGCGCCCACGCCACGATGCGGCGCAGCTCCTCTACGCCGAGCACGCGGCCAGTGGGATTGGACGGTGAGTTCAAAAAGACCAGGGAGGCATCCTGGAAATCAGCATCCGCGCGCAGCGGCTTGGCGCCGGCGAGCAGGGCGCCTACCTCGTAGGTGGGATAGGCCACCGATGGGAAGGCGACGGTCTCGCCGCGCATGCCCAAAAGCGTGGGCAGCCAGGCGATGGCCTCCTTGGTGCCGACCACCGGCAATACCCAGTCAACCTGCATATGATAGCGGCGGGTTAGCGCGGCGGCGATGGCTTCGCGCAGCTCCGGGGTGCCGGCTGTCTGGGGGTAGCCAGGGTTCTGCGCGGCTGCGGTCAACGCGAGCTGCACGCCTGGGGATACAGGGTCAACGGGGTTGCCCACCGAGAGGTCAACGATTCCACCCGGGTGGGCCTGGGCCTTCTTCTTGGCGCCGGCCAGTGAATCCCAGGGGAAGTCTGGAAGCGTCTTTCCTAGCGGTGTGCGTGCCATGTCTTACTCCTGATTCTGTGGCGGAAGCGCAGCAATCATCGGGACGTCAAAGTCCTGCGGGCCGAGGGCCGCCGCGCCGCCTGGGGAACCCAGATCATCGAAGAATGCCGCGTTGGCGTCGTTGTAGTCCAGCCACTCATCGGGAACGTCGTCCTCGTAGAAGATGGCCTCAACCGGGCATGCGGGCTCGCAGGCGCCGCAGTCCACGCACTCATCCGGATGGATGTAGAGCATGCGCTTGCCCTCGTAGATGCAATCAACAGGGCATTCTTCAACGCAGCTGCGGTCCATTACGTCAACGCAAGGCTGTGCGATCGTATAAGTCATGGAGATTCCTTGAAGCTTCCTGATTTCTCGGATTTGGGATGTTTAACAGTATGTCACTTCTGCTTGAAAAATGGCCAAACGCCGCCGCCTATCCCCGCCAAAAGCAGGAGCAGGCTGAGAATATTATTGGCCAAGAGCATGTCTCCGGTCATCGGCACCATCAGCAGGAAGGCGAAAAAGCCCAAGCTCCATACGATAAGCGGGATGGCGCCAACCACCGGCGCGGGGCTCCACAAGCGGGCAGTGCGGGTGAGGACAGAGTTAAACCACCATGCAAGCAGGATAGTGATGGGAAAAGCCACGCTCGCCCCATTGGATAGCGGAATGCGCGCGGTGAGGTAGATGACCTCGAGGAAGACCGACAGCAGCGCGCCGATGGCCAGCCACACCAGTCCGGTTACCTGCTCGCCGCGGCTAAAATCCGTGCGCATCACAGTCCACCGAGCAGGTCATCGGCAGGCTCCCCCTGGCCCAGCTGGAAGTACTCGGCGCGCATTAGCGGCATGACCAGCAGGTTGGACAGCCCATAGGCGCCCGGCACCTGTTCCGGTTCGTGCAGGGCGGCCACGGCGGCCGTGGGGTTTGTGCGGGTGGTGGAGCCATCGGCCAACCAGATTTGGGAGGCGTGGGCGCGCATGGCGGCTCGCTTGGCGTCCAAGGCGGCGTCGGAAAGAGCGACGGTGACGTCCGCGCCTTCGTTGGTGAAATTGTCCAAGTACTCCTGGCCGGGCTTGCTCCACCCCGCCGGGGCATCGAGGGTGTCCAGGCCGGCGTAGTTGGCAGCGCGCTCAAAAATGCCGTACCAGATGCGCATGCTTGCCGACGCCGCCTTTCTCACCGCCTTGTGCACCGCCACATGGTCCGGGTGGCCGTAACCGCCATCGGGCCCGTAGGTGAGGATGGCGTGGGGTTGGATGGCTTCGAGCTCGTCGCTGAGAAATTCGGCGGCCTCATCGATGCGGTTGACCAGCGCACGGGGGTTATCGTGCGAGGGAGAACCCGCCATGCCGGAGTCGCGGAAATGCCCGAATCCGCCCAGTTGAACTCCCTTGACGCCCAGCGCATCGAGGGCATTGGCCAATTCGCGGGCGCGGAAGCCTCCCAATTGATCATGATCAGCTAGGCCCTGGTAAGGCTCACCAATGACCTCGCCGTCCTCACCCAAGGTGAGCGTAATGACGGTCACCTCGGCGCCGCGAGCGGCCAAAGTCGCCAGCGTGCCACCCATGAAAAGCGTTTCATCATCCGGGTGGGCGTGCACCGCCACGACGCGGTAACTGGTTAAGTCTTTAGTCTTCATCTATCCTCCAGCGGGGCGCGGTGAAAAGACCATCGTCCCAATCATCGATGCTTTGGCCGGGACCTACAATACCTTGCCCGAGTGCGTGGACTCGCGTCTCATCTACCAACGGCACATACAGCACTTCCTTGGAATTGACGTCACGAATGCGTCCGAGCGCTTCTTTAGGGCTCATGGTGCCGGATAGGATTTCCGCGCGTATTTCATCTGCATTGTCTGGGCAGATGCCAGAAAGATCCCCGGCCAACGGTTGCTCATCATCACAGCTGAAAATATTCGCCGCGGCCATCGAATTCAAAGAAATATCCTCCCAAGTCACTACCGCATCCACATCGCCTTCCGGCAGGAGCTTGGAGGTAATCGTGGTCAAACGCTCGGAGACTACCTCGGCATCAATCCCATGGGCCTCGAGGACGTCGTAGAGAGTATTAGCAGCGGCCAACGCCGTGGGGCTGGTGGGGTCCACCGCAAAGCGAATGGGTTTCTTGCTAGCGCGGGTGCGCAACGCGGTGAGATCGGCGTTCTTGCCCACTGGATTGTTTCCGGGCTTCAGATTAGAGGCCCGGCCGGTGGCTAGGCGGGCTACTTGGTCCGTATCAATCAGCGATGCCAATCCGCGACGCTCCGCTCTTTCTTCCAATGCTCCTTCAGCGGTGGACATGTGCAGGCGTAGCTGGCGCGCACGGGTAAGCGTCTTTTGAGAGACGTGTCCCAAAAGAGCCAACGCTTCCTCAGAGGTCTGACCTGGGGTAAAGTCCGCGAAGCCGATCTGCCTGGAGCGCAGCATGTTCAGCGCCTGGGTGCTATCGCGGACCTCCCGCAGCTGGATGACGTCCACTTGGGCAGGGTTTGCGCCCCAGAATCGGTCATTGCGATTCAGAGTAATAACCCCGCGGCCGCGGTCTACGCTATCGACGAGAAAACGCCCGGCCGAGGCCGGGATTTTATCAGCCAAGGCGGAGCCGAAATTATCGTCTTGTAGCAGGTGCGAAGGCAGCAGATTATGGAAAAGCAGGTGCCAATCTTTGACCCGTTGGGAAAAGTCCACCGTGACCTCGCGACCGCCATCGGAGGTATTGACGGCCGAAATTGCGTGGTAACCGGCGGGATCTCGCACGCCAGCGGTAGTGGTCATCTGCTTCCACAGGTAGCTAAAGTCCGCACCGGAAATAGGTGTGCCATCGGACCACTGCGCCGGCGAGGCGATAACGTAGCGCACCCGCTGCGCCACGCCCTTGGGTGCTTTTACTTCGGAGGCGGATTCGAGGATATCGGCGTCCATACGTCCGTTGTGGAAGGCAGAGGGCAAAACCAGCTCGGCTATTTGGTCCACCAGCTCGGAATTATTGGCCACCAAATGTGGGTTGAGGCCCGCGCGCAGCGGATCCACGCCGACAGAGATGGTGGGGCGCTGCGCGGGATCGGTGTCTTGAGGTGCCTCTTCTTCCGGGGTTGCGGTAGTGGTGGATTGGTCTTCCTGCAGCGCGGAGTCATTGTCCTCCACCACTGGAGGTGGGCCGGGGTTAGCCGCGCAGGCGCTTAGAAACGCGATGCTAACTGCACTGAGCATCGCCGCCATTGCCGACGCCGCGCGCCACGTTTTAGCCGGATTCTTTTTCATCGCGGACTACTTTAGTCCTTCTACCCCGCCGGAACGAAGATTTTAGGCGCTAAACTCGTACCCACACTACTTCTTATAGGGAGACTCCAATGCTTATTTGCCAAGAAATGTTCCTGCTATTGACCAAAGACAATGGCAAGAAGGAAGATTGGGTATCCAATAATGAAGCTGCTCTGCGCGCCACCGTGCTCGCTGACCTGTTATTGGGTGAGCACATCGAGCTTACCGGGAAGAAGGTGGAAACCACCGCGAAGCGCCCCGGACACCCCGTCTTGGCATGGGCTTGGGAGGAGCTACAGCAACACAAGGTCACCGGCATGAAGAACCTATTGGAAGCCTCGTGGTTTACCCCAAGGGAGATAATCGCTTTGGACTTCCATGCAAATGGTCAGCTGGATGTAGAAAAGGCTAAGTGGTGGCAGTTGGGCGGCGACCGCTACATCATGACGGACCTGGAGCTGGAAAAGGAACTGCGCGAACGGTTGGTTGCAGTCCTAGAGGCGCAGCGCCCAGCCGAGGTCAATGACGTCATTATTCTCGATATCCTCCGCGAGGTCAGCGGTGCCTATACCCTACTGAAAGATGACGCGGACGGGATGAAGCGCCGCGAGATGCGGGCACGCATCCAGGACATCAAGAAAGAGGTGGAATATGACAATGCCGCCTCCTCGGCGGTCAAGGCCGTAGTTGAGGAGGCGGCAGCGCTAGCGGCGGTAGTTGCCACGTCAGCGGCAATCACCACCAGCTAACATAGGAGTTGCCGATGATTAGGTGATTAGGCATTTACTGGGTTGTGCCCCCTAAAGAAAAGACACGCCATGCTTATCTGTGAAGACATGTTCATTCTTCTCACCCGAGCTGACGGCACACAGGAGGAATTACTCAGTGATAACGAAGCCGCCCTGCGCTCCAGTTTGCTCACGGAGCTTCTCCAGGGTGGTCATATCACGGCAGACGATAGCGGGCAGCTTGTGGCCGCGGAGACCAAGCCGGAGCACTCAGTGCTGGAGTGGTCCTGGGAAACGCTACGCAAGCACGAGCCGAATAAACTCCGACAACTCTTGCGACTCGAAGCAACCGAGTGGTTCAATGCACGCGAAATTATCGCGCTGAATTTCCGGGAGCGCGGCCAGCTCGAAATACACAAGGCCAAATGGTGGCAACTGAGCGGCGACCGCTACGTGATGACAGATCCCCAGCCTAAACGGGAGCTGCAGAAGCGTCTCGCGGACGTACTTCAAGGGAAGCGTGCGGTCAACGTCCACGATTTAGTGCTTTTGAATATCCTCGATGAAACAGAAGGAGCTTATAACCTTCTGAGACACTACGTAGGCGATATGCATCGCCGGGAAGTTCACGACCGCATTCAGCGGCTGAATAAAGAAGCCGGGCACAAAAGACCCGCATCCTTAACCGTGCATGAGCAGGGCGAGGACGCGGGTGTACTGGTATCAGCGCTTACCGCCTTAGTGCTGGGGTTTGTCTAAGCCCCAGCGCTCGGTAGTGCCTGTTATTTATTCATCTGCTTTGCGCGAGCAGCAGCACGCTTGCGGTCGGTGGCGGAAAGCTCCACCTTGCGCACGCGCAATACGTCTGGAGCAACCTCAACGCACTCGTCGTTGCCACAGAATTCCAGTGCTTCTTCCAAGGAGAGGGTGTGTGCCTTAGCCAGGGTGACCGTGGCATCCGCAGTAGCGGAGCGCATATTGGTCAGTTTCTTTTCCTTGGTGATGTTGATGTCAATATCCTCGTCGCGGTTATTGGCACCAACGACCATGCCCTCATAAGCCTCGGCGCCCGGCTCGACGAAGAAGTTGCCGCGGTCAGCCAGCTGCATCAGCGCGTACTGAGTGATCTGGCCGGAACGGTCAGCCACGAGAGAGCCGGTCGGGCGGGACTTGATCTCGCCGGCCCATACATCCAGGCCGTCGGAGATGGAGTTGGCAATGCCGGCACCACGGGTTTCGGTCATGAACTGGGTGCGGAAGCCAATGAGACCGCGAGCAGGAACGCGGAAGACCATGCGTACCCAGTCGCCCTCGCGAACGTCCATGGCCTGCATCTGACCCTTGCGGCCAGCCAACAGCTGGGTGATAGCGCCCTGGTGCTCGGACGGGGAGTCAATGGTGAGGATCTCGTAGGGCTCGTAGGTCTTGCCGTCGATTTCCTTGGTAACAACCTGCGGCTTGCCGATGGTCAGCTCGAAGCCCTCGCGGCGCATGGACTCGATGAGCACGGATAGCGCCATCTCGCCGCGGCCCTGTACCTCCCAAGCATCGGGCCGCTCGGTAGGCAGCACGCGCAGGGACACGTTACCGATAAGCTCCTGCTCTAGGCGGGCCTTGACCATACGCGCGGTGAGCTTATCGCCGCCGCCCTGGCCTGCCATTGGGGAGGTATTAACGCCGATGGTCATGGAAATGGCCGGCTCGTCCACGGTGATGCGCGGCAGGGCCTCAGGGTTTTCCGGATCGGCGATGGTGTCACCAATCATGACGTCGGAAATGCCGGAGATGGCCACGATGTCACCGGCGATGGCTTCCTCGGCCGGCTGGCGCTCGAAGCCGACGGTACGCAGCAGTTCGGCCACCTTAACGGTCTTGGTGTGCTGGTTGCCTTCCTCGTCGTAGTGAATCCAGGCAACCTGCTGGCCCTTCCTAATACGGCCGGCGTAGATGCGCAGCAGTGCGATACGGCCAAGGAAGTCGGAAGCGTCCAAGTTCGTGACGTGGGCCTGCAGCGGGGCGTCAACGGTCGCGGAAGGCTCAGGAAGGACGTTATAGATGACGTCGAAAAGAGGCTGCAGATCCTCACCCTCAGGGACATTGCCATCGCCAGGGTTTTCAGTGGAAGCGATGCCTGCGCGACCGGAGGCATAAAGTACCGGGAGATCCAGCAGCTCCTCGGCGGCGGCTGCGGCTTCCTCATCTTCCAGGCCAGCGGCGATTTCCAGTAGCAGGTCCTGGGACTCGGAGACGACCTCGTCGATGCGGGCATCCGGGCGATCGGTCTTGTTCACGCAGATGATAACCGGCAGCTTGGCCTCTAGTGCCTTGGTAAGAACGAAGCGCGTCTGCGGCAACGGGCCCTCGGAGGCATCCACGAGCAGAACCACGCCATCCACCATGGAAATGCCGCGCTCGACCTCGCCGCCGAAGTCGGCGTGGCCTGGGGTATCAATGACGTTAATGATGAGGTCCTGGCCGTCTTTGCCAAGGCCCTTGCGGTGGATGGCCGTATTCTTGGCCAGAATCGTAATGCCGCGCTCGCGCTCCTGGTCATTGGAGTCCATGACGCGGTCCGTGTGTTCACCGTGTTCACCAAAGGCGCCGGACTGCTCCAGCATGCCGTTGACCAAGGTGGTCTTGCCATGGTCAACGTGCGCGACAATGGCAACATTACGGAACTCGGTATTACTCACTAGTGGGGTTCTCCTTCGGAGGATCTACAGCGCTTGCGCGCGCGGAATTGATCTTGAACGAGCTCCCACGATACCCCCTTAAAGGGCCAAGTGCAGCATTGGGGATGGCTTTACCCCGTAACGCGTCGTATAGGGCAAGCGAAGGAACTTATAGATTGGGAAAGCACTTGACACTCCCGGAACCATCACTATCGTTACTGTAGGTAATATTGTTACAAATGTGACTAATGGGGTTTGACCGCCCTATCCGAGACCACACCCAAGGAATTGATATCGTGAGCAACGCCCGAACCACCTGGCGCCCGTCCGGCCACACCGGTTATATCGCCGCCGCTACGGCCGCGCTCATCGGACTCGCGTCCCCCCTCGTCGCTCCGGCTCAAGCCTCCGCCCCGGATCTTTCCGCCTTGGTGCAGCAGGCTTCTTCCCATAGCCCACTAGACGAGTTGGGCCGCCCGAACCAAGAAACCCAGGAACGCATCCGCGCCTTCGCGGCCCAACCCTGGATCCCGGAGGACGCCCGCAACGCCATCCTGTCCGGGCTTGCCTTCTTCGCCGGCGGCGGCGATGACGAGGGCGGCGTAGCCATGCCAGAGGGCAATAACCCGAATTTCCGCCAGTTCTACTGGCCCACCGTCTCCGCCCACTGCATCGGCGGCACCAGCGACGCCATGGGCTCAGCTATCGCTGTTCCTGGCCCCACCGAAATGCCAGCACCGGGCGCAAAGCCTGGCGAAACCGTATTCCTCTTCACCGCTCTCGGTACCCCACCGGCCGCGCGCGAACAGGGCGGGATGAATGTCCAGTGGTTCAACCTCGATACCCTGCGCAGCGGTGTTACCCCGCTCAATAACAACGGCATCAACAATGATGGCCCTACTACCTTGTCGGGCACCGCACAGACGGGCAAGGGCACGGTTGTGGCGCTGCTTAGCGGGTCTGTTAATACCGCAGAATCGCGCTGTAATTTCGCGCCCACCGCCGCCTTCCTTGAGGTGAAGTAGATGGCGGTAGATCTCCATCCGGTCAAGCGCGAGACCTTTAATACCGCGAACTATACGAATACCGACCCCAAGGGGTATCTGAGGGAAGTCGATACTTACACCGAAACCGACTTTGGCCTTTACATGGCCCGAGGCGCCGATCACCCGCGCTTTGGCTACTTAGAATCGTGGCTGCTGCCGGATCTCAATCTGCGCGCCAATATCTTCCACTTCCGCCCTGGCGTCAATGTCCAGCAGGATTTTTATATCGACGTTGCCGAAATCCAGCGCGATGGTGCAGTGTGGACCACTCGCGATCTTTACGTAGACCTCGTAGCCACGCACGGAGAGCCCATCTGCGTGCTCGACATCGATGAGCTATCGGCCGCAACTTCCGCAGGTTTAATTACCGCCGAAGATGCGGAAAAAGCGATCGACACCACACTTGCCGCAGTAGAAGGCATTACTCGCTGCGGCGACGATGCGATGGCTTGGTTGGCACACCAAGGGATAAACTTGTCTTGGTCCGATAACATCACCCTAACCCCAGAAGGATAATCTATGGCCGGTGGCCTATTTGCCCTGCTTGACGACGTAGCCCTGATCGCCCGCTCCGCCGCTTCCAGCGTTGACGATGTGGCCGCCCTTGCGGGTAAAACCTCCATGAAGTCCGCAGGCGTGGTGGTCGACGATGCCGC
>ERZ1031327.127-NODE-127-length-11010-cov-33.243907_pt1 | contig 11010 bp, 9 predicted proteins | sample MGYA00518211_ERZ1031327 | MGnify/ENA primary metagenome ERZ1031327 (study PRJEB33718, sample SAMN03159839) | human skin metagenome | collected 2014-02-25 | study: EMG produced TPA metagenomics assembly of the PRJNA266117 data set (Human skin bacterial metagenome...
GTTGACTCCCGCGAGCACACCGTGAATGACTTCGGAAAGAAGAACGAAGGCCTGTTCTAAGAACGCCTGACCTTCCCGGCTAGGAACATAGCCTTCTAACCTGCCATTAAAGAAGCCCGCTGCACCATTTTGGTGCAGCGGGCTTCCAGTTTTCTTTAACTTAGATCACTAAATTGCTTTCGTTTACTACTGCAGTGGGATAGGTTGTATGTGTTATCCCGTTCACATACCAACCAAGGATGAATTTTATGTCTCAGAAGACTGCGGATTCTTCTGCTTCTCCAGCCGGTCCACCCACGACCGGCAATGAAAGAACTGTCACCACAGGCCAGGTGACTACCAATAAGGCCGTCAACAGTCAATGGACCATCACGCTCTTCGGCACAGCCGTGGGTGCGGGCATCCTCTTCCTGCCAATTTCTGCGGGCAGCTTTGGCTTCATTCCGCTTCTAGTAGCCACCCTGCTCATCTTCCCGATGACCTACCTGGCCCACCGCGCCTTCTCATGGATCATTAGCTACTCGCCACTGCACGGTGAAGACGTCCTTGCGGTGCTTACCCACTTCTTTGGCCGCGGCAATGGCATCATCCTAGCCATCATTTATTGGTTTACCATCTTCCCAGTGGTGCTTATTTACGGCGTATCCATTACCAATACGGTCGATAGCTTCATCGTCAACCAGCTGGGCGGCCCAGAAATCTCCCGTTATATTTTGGCGCCGCTGTGCGTAGGACTGATGACGCTGGCACTTGCCTTTGGCAATGCCATCATGTTGAAGATCGCCCAATTCGTGGTTTACCCGCTCATCGTGGCGCTGGCAGCAGTATCGCTCTACCTCATTCCGCAATGGGACCTCGGGTCCTTCATGGAGGCCGGCGATCACACCGCTGGCAGCGTTATCAAGGCCATCATCCTTATCCTTCCCGTATTGGTTTTCTCCTTCTCCTTCGTTGCTGCGATCTCCCAGTTCTCGTTGGGCATGGAAAAGGAATACGGCTCGGACCACCACGCACAGTCCGATAAGGTTATCCGCAATTCCGCCATCTTGCTGACCATCTTCACCATGTTCTTTGTCTGGTCCTGCGCCCTGGCCATGGGTGCAGACGGCATGCAAGAGGCAAATGACAAGAACCTGCCGGTACTTTCCTATTTCGCCAACGAAACCGACACCTCATTTATGGCCTACATGGCGCCCATCGTGGTTATTTGCGCAGTGGCTTCGTCCTATTTCGGCCACGCCCTTGGCACCATCGAGGGTACCCAGTACCTCTTCAACCTGGCCGCCCCGAAAGCCACAAAGAAGATGTCTGCGCACACGCTTGACCTGTGGACCTACCTCTTCATCTTCATCACCACGTCTCTGGTAGGAATTTTCAACCCCTCGATCCTGGACATGATTTCCGTGGCAGGTGGTGTCTTCTTCGCCTTCATGACCTACCTGCTGCCTAATTGGGTCATCTACCGAGTGGAGGCACTAGCCCGCTTCCGAGGCAAGAAAACCAACTATTTCGTGGCGATTATGGGCCTAATCGTGCTCTTTGCCACCATTTGGGGAATGTTCCAATAATCCCACAAAAACATGGTTCGACAAGGGCTTTTCCTGTCTGGCAGAGTCGAAGTCATCATGGCAGAACAGGAAAAGGATCCCGACCTCACAATTAAGCTCGGGCATAACAACGAAATCAGAATCAAAAACAAATACGAGACTTTCTCTATCGCCAACGATATTGCCATCTCCGTTGTCTTTATCCTTGGTTCGGTGCTGACGCTTGCTGGGTTGTCTATGATCGCCACTATCTTTTACCTCCTCGGCAGCCTCGGCATGGCGGCCCGTCCGGCCATTCGCCTAAAGCGCCGCACCCAGTTGCAGCGCATTGGGGCTGATGCGAATACTTCCGAAAGTTATGACTACTAGGTGGAGAAGGCACTAACAGTAAACTTTCAGCAACTAGCAGGGACCTATCAGCCATAATCCATTGCGGTAGCAGCCCAGTACCCCATACTTAAATCATGCGTTTGAGAGAGCGCATACGAGAGAGATAGAGAGAACCCCTCAGTTTCCAGAGGGCGGCTAGAAGCCGATACATGGAAACACCTTGTAGAGAGAGACTCCTGCGGCCCTCGGTTCCTTCCGGTTCCGAGGGCCGCAGGGGTTTTACCACCCGCATCTCTACTCGTGCAGCTTATTCTTCTTGGAAGCGAAGAGCACGGCTATTCCGGTCACTAGCGCCGCAGCTACGAGGTAGAAGGCTGGGGCGAGTTGTAATCCGGTGACGTCGATAAGCCAAGTGGCAATCATCGGTGCCGTACCACCAAAGACGGCGTTGGCCGTATTAAACGTCAGCGCGAAGCCGGAAAGGCGCACGTGGGTTGGAAATTGCTCGGAAAGAAAGGACGGCAAGACGCCGTCGTTAAGCGCCAGCACACCACCCAAGCAAACCTGAATAATGATGACGAGGAGGAGCCCGGCGCCGTCGAGAAGCATAAAGGCCGGAATGATACTTATACCCATAAATGCTGCTGCGCACAGCATTGTGGTGCGGCGGCCCAGACGATCCGAAAGCATACCGGTAAGCAGCGCAAAGCCTACATAGAATGCGGAGGCGACCGAAGAGGCGATAAAGGCCGGGGTTGCGGCCATACCCAGCTCTTCCGAAAGGTAGGTAGGCAGGTAGGTCAAGATAACGTAGAAGCCAATAGCATTAAGAACCGCACCGGCAAAGGCAATGGCCAGAGCCTTTGGGTACTTTAGGACCTCGCGCAGAGGCGATTTCTCCGGCGCATCTTGATCTTCAAAGTGGGAGGATTCCTCGGTATGGCGGCGAATCCACAGTCCATACATACCCAGCGGCAGCGCAATCAAGAAGGGCACGCGCCAACCCCAGGAATCCAGCGCGGCATCATCTAGTACACCGGTCAGCAGGGCTGCAATGAGCGAGCCCAAAAGCAGGCCCGAGGCCGTGGCAGAAGGGACGACCGCGGAGTAAATTCCGCGCTTTCCAGCCGGTGCAATTTCAGCCAAGTGCGTGGCCGCGCCGGCATATTCGCCGGCCGCAGAAAAGCCTTGGACCATACGGCAAAGTAGCAGCAAAAGGGATGCGGCGAAGCCGATGGTGGCATAGTCCGGCAGGAAACCAATGCAGGCCGTTGCTGCAGACATCATCACAATGGACACCGTCAGCGTGTGGATCCGCCCGTACTTATCACCAAAGTGACCCCACACGATGCCACCGAGCGGTCGCACCAGGAAGGAAAGCGCGAACAGCGCAAACGTCATAATCAGCGCGCGGCGCCCCTCCATTTCAGGGAAGAATACGCGAGAGATAATCGCGGACATATAAATATAGGCCGCATAATCAAACCACTCGATGAAGGTGCCAATAAACGCGGCTTTAATGGCGGAGCGGTGTTGATGCTTGGCCTCTGCTGCTTCCTCGGCCGACTGCGCCGGCACGGCATCATTGGCTGGGGTTTGGGCTGCGAGAGGAGACATGCTCCTCACCTCAATTCTGTAGCTATACAAGCATTTGAAAAACGACGCAGCCTCGCTGCGCGCATAACTCCCACCCTACAGAATTTGAATATGCCTTACGCCACTTCTATACATTGCTGTTACACCAGACAATTTCTCCGGCGCTTCCCGACGCCCTCCCCACTTAACTCCCAGCAACGTACAGAAATCCAACAGCCGAGCCTCATTAGCCCTACAGCCCAATCCCCCATAGTGCGTTCGAGAGAGCGCATACGAGAGAGATAGAGAGAGAAGACCCTGCAGTTTCCACAGGGCGGCTTGAAGCCGATACATGGAAACAATGAGAGAGACGCCTGTGGCCCTCGGTTCCTTCCGGAGCTGAGGGCCACAGGCATTTTCCTAGCTAGAGCCTAGGCATTATGTGGAAGAAGGCCTTTGTGGAAGCCTTTTATCAAAATCAATGAGGCGGCCCAACGCCCAATCCTTATCAGTGAGCAGGCGAGAAAACACCAATCCGGCACCAATAGATCCAACTACCATCATTCCAGTTGCTACGTTGGCCAAAGCTTGATCCATCTGACCATCGTTCAAATAAAACACTGCCCGGAACATTGTCACCCCCGGGATCATAATCACCGCAGCCGGAACGGTCGTTGTAATACGAGGAAGACGCGCCTTTTTAGAAGCAACCGCGCCTAATAACCCAATGAGCAGTCCACCCACGAAGGCCGCAAAGAAAATGGTTGTTCCCGCGTGAATAAGAACCAAACGGAGCTCATTTGCCACGGTTCCCACACACGCTGCCACTAAGACCATGCGACGGGAAGAATTGAAAAGAAAGGCAAATCCAGCAATTCCCAGAAAACTTGCTACCGGTGCCAACAAAAACCACTGCATATCCTGTGCAGGTGCAGGCGGGTCAGGGCTAAGTTTAGTAAGCCAGCTGACCATAGAGACCGTGAAGGCCGCCGTAAATATAACAGTAAAGGCATACCCCAACCTGACAATGCCTGCATCGAAATCAAAGCGCGCAATGTCAATCAATGCAGAGAAAAGGGGAAACCCAGGGATTAAGAATAAAACCGCTGCTACAAAGCCCGAGGACAACTCACTCGGCTCTACCGAACCTATGGCCCCAAAAATCTCCGTCAAAAAGAAGAAAACGCTGCTCGCCGTTGCGCCGCCAGCAATTACTCCTCCGATTTGATGAACGTGCCGGTGGAGCACCGTATAGCGAACAAACTGGCCCGCAAACGCCGCTAAAGCAACCAATCCCACCGCTTCCAATGGGAAAAAGTTAAGGTAAGCAAACGCCGCGCATGCGATCGCGGCGGCAAAGGAAAGAACTAAACCGCTCCAGCGCTTTTTGATATCAAACTCAACGGAATCCAGCATCTCCGCCAATTCTTGGGCAGTAATCCCTGCATAGAGGCGGTTGTGGGTCAGATCTTCTAAGGCTTCAATCCGCGAGGCATCAACCGCGGGAGAATGTTGCCGAGCAATGACCGTCCGGAAGTATTCTCCGCGGTGAAACGTACAGGTAATCTGCGTCAGACCCACTGTGGCATCGAGGTGATCAAACCCCAAGGCTCGCGCACTGCGTTTCATCCCCCTCAGTACGCGATAACCAGAAGTGCCAGCACCCATTAGAAGCATTCCCACCCGCAATACGACGTCTGCCTCCACGCCCATTTGCCGGTGCATTTCTGGATCAAATTGTTGTGACACATCTACTCCTTTGGCACAGCACTTGGCGCCCATCTAAAGACTTCTCGACCCCAACCGAAACCCGAGAGCGCATTTGTGGTTCACCTAGAATCCTACGTAGAGACCCACCCTTGTAAATGATGCTCATTGATTCAAAGGCCATCGCTTTCCACACCCATAGGCTGGTTTGATGTGCCATTTGCCCATTTCCCCTACCATTGCCACGGTACTCACAGGTAAAATGTAGGCTCATGGCAGCCTAGGAAGTTACATTAACTTTATGCGTTTGAGAGAACGCAAGAGAGAGATAGAGAGAACCAGTTCCAGCGCCCAAGGCCCCAAGCGAGGCTCGGGCGCTGGAGCTGTTTTATCCATCCGGGCTGAGACAAGGAGGAGTTCCGGAGCCTCTCCCCACCAAGTGCAATCACATCATCCATCCACAGAGAGTTAGAAATCGCTGCCAGAATTACCCAGGTAGCTCAAAGCGGCGGCCACCAAAGCTTCGGTGCCGGTACGCAGCGTGGGCTGGAGCAGCGGCGCAAAGTGCGGGCTGTGGTTGGGCACATCCTTTCCTTCTTCGCGGCCGGAAAATACCCAGAAGCAGGAAGGAACGCCGAAGGCGCGAGCAATGGTGGAGAAATCTTCGGAAGCCGTCAGAGGGTCTGCATCGAGGACGCGGTCGGCACCAAAATGGGAGATGAAGGTTTCCTTTAGCCGTGCTGTGGTGGTCTCATCATTGCTGGTAAGCGGGTAGGAATCGTGATAGCTAAACTCCGCCGACTTAGGGCTACCGGCAGCTCGGCATTCTGCATTGACGATGCGTTCGATAGCGCAGGTAATTTTATCGCGCACCTGCTCGCTATACGCTCGTACGTTTATCTTTAAGCTGGCTTCGAAGGGAATAATATTGGCCTTCGAACCAGCGTTAATAGCTCCCACGGTGAGCACGCCAAATTCGGAAGGAGTGAGCTCGCGGGAGATGACCGTCTGCAAACGCATGACGATGGAGCTGGCCAGAACCACTGGATCCACGCTGAGATGCGGCATGGAGCCGTGTGATCCTTGGCCGTAGACCTTGACATCCATGCTTACGGCGGTGGACATGAATGGCCCCGAGGCCAAGGCGACAGTTCCGGCAGGAAATTGGCTGGCAAAGACATGTTGGCCTAGCACTACGTCCGGTGGGGCGACCTTGTCTACGAGGCCGTCATCCACCATGGCCTGGGCACCAGCGGCGATTTCCTCGCCCGGCTGGAAAATGAGCTGCAGAGTACCAGTCCACTGGTCGGTAGCCTGCGCCATGAGTGCGCCCATCCCCAGTAGGCTGGCCACGTGTGAATCGTGACCACAGGCATGCATGACGGGCACGGTTTTTCCTTCAAAATCTACCGCACTGTCCGTAGAGGCATAGTCCAATCCGGTATCTTCCCGGACCGGCAATCCATCAAAATCCGCGCGCAGCATAACGGTAGGCCCAGCACCATTTTCTAAGACGCCCACCACACCGCCACCTACCTCTACCTGTTGAAAACCAATCTCAGCGAGCTTGTCTTTAATGACGCCGAGGGTGCGCTCTTCCTGCATGGAAAGCTCTGGGTGCTGGTGCAGATCCTTATACAGCGGCTCTTGCCAAACCTTTACGAAGTCATAGTTACTACAGACACTGCGAACAGTCATTATTTCCTCCTCGTGTTTCCCTTCGACAGGACCAACAAATGGTCAAAAGTGTAATGTCTACCATAATTCAATAATGGTGCGATGCGGACCATACCCGCTTAAGCTGCGGTTATGTCACGCGTTCGATAACGCAATCATTCTTAACCAATCGGACTTTTATAATTCACCAATTGTTTGTTTTCCATGTATCCGGACTTCACCTGTCCGTCCTAAATTGACCGAGTGACTTTTCAGGAAGACTCTCTCAGTGCCAGCAACTCCGGCACTACAACCGCATCTCCCGCACGCACGGAAAGCCCCGGGGATTCCGCGGCGCTTGTCCGCAAGGCCAAGCGCAACCGCCATAAAGAATGGTTGCTGGCCGCAGCGCTCTTGGCACCGAACCTTATCTTGTTGGCCATCTTTACCTACCGGCCGCTGCTGGATAATATCCGCCTTTCCTTTTTCAATTGGAATATCTCTAGCCCCACCTCGACCTTCGTGGGCCTAGATAACTATGTGGAGTGGTTTAGCCGCGATGACACGAAGACCATCGTGCTCAACACTCTGGTCTTTACCTTCTTTGCGGTCATTGGCTCCATGGTCATTGGTCTAGCGCTGGCATTGTTACTCAATCAGAACATCAAAGGACGCAATTTTGCACGATCAGTGGTCTTTGCCCCCTACGCCATCTCCGGCGCGGCCATTGGCATTGCTTTCCAGTTCGTCTTTGACCCCAACTTCGGCCTGATCCAGGAAATCCTGAGCTGGTTCGGCGTAGACTCCCCCAACTTCTATGCCGTGCCGGGCTGGGCAATGTTCATGGTGACTTTCACCTTTGTGTGGAAAAACCTGGGCTATACCTTTGTCATCTACTTGGCGGCACTACAGGGCCTAGACAAAGAGCTAGATGAGGCCGCGGCTATCGACGGCACCGGGCGCTGGCGTAAGTTCTGGCGGGTGACGATGCCGCAGCTGCGCAATACCACCTTTTTCCTGTCCATTACGGTCCTGCTCAATTCCGTGCAGGTCTTCGACATCATCAACGTCATGACCCGTGGCGGCCCGCAAGGAAACGGCACGCAAACTTTGGTCTTCCAGATCTATAACGAAACCTTTGTGAACTTCCGTGCCGGCTATGGTGCAACTGCCGCCACCATCTTGTTCCTGATTTTGCTCATCATCACCCTGATCCAAGTCCGCATCATGGATAAGCGAGGTTAATCCACATGGCTACTTCTACCCTTCACATGGTCACGGATGAATCCCCCACCACCCGCCGCGCCAAGCTTATTGGTGGCTATCTAGGCATCCTCGCGGTGCTACTACTTATTGGCCTACCGCTCTTTTGGATCCTCATGACGTCTTTCAAAGCCAAGGGCGATATTTATACAGATCCAGTCAACTGGCTACCACCAGTATGGGAGACCGGAAATTACTCTGATGCCACCACGCGCGTGCCTTTCTGGACATACCTGCGCAACTCAGTACTGATAACCGCGGTGCTTTCCATCATCAAGATTGTGCTGGGTGTCATCTCCGCCTATGCGCTGGCCATCCTGCGCTTCCCCGGCCGCCACCTGGTATTCCTGTTGGTTATTTCCTCACTCATGGTGCCGAGCGAAATCACCGTCATCTCCAACTACGCCCTAGTCAATTCCTTGGGCTGGCGCAATACGTTTGTGGGCATCATCGTGCCACTGGCCGGCGTGGCCTTCGGTACCTTCTTGATGCGCAACCACTTCTTGTCCCTGCCCTATGAGCTGGTGGAAGCCGCTCGCATGGACGGTGCCGGCCCCATCCGCTTGCTTACCAAGGTGCTGCTTCCAGTCTCTTGGCCCACGCTGACTGCGTTTTCCGTAATCACCATGGTCAATGAATGGAACACCTACTTATGGCCGTTCCTCATGGCCGATACCGAGGACGTTGCCCCTCTGCAGGTCGGCCTGACCATGCTGCAAAACAACGATGGCGTGACCAACTGGGGCCCGGTTATGGCCGCCACCATCCTCACCATCATCCCTATGGTGATCATCTTCCTAGCCTTGCAAAAATACATGATTCAAGGCCTGACCACTGGCGCCGTGAAGGGCTAGAAGGATTCTTCCCCACCCACGCTCGCCGTTTCCACTCGCTTAACTTTCCGCCTTCAACCAGGCACTACAAGGAGAATTACATGCTACGCCGCAAATTCCTCGCCCTCGCTTCCACGGCCGCTTCTGCCACCGCACTCGCTGCTTGTGCCGGCACCTCATCCACCAATTCACAGGGTGGCAACGACAAGGGCGGCGACGGTGAAGTCACTGAGCTGACCTGGTGGTCCAACCACCCCGGCACGTCCAAGGACATTGAGAAGGAGATCATCTCCCGCTTTGAAAAGGAGAACCCGGACATCAAGGTCAACCTCGTTGATGCCGGCAAGAACTACGAAGAAGCAGCACAGAAGTTCAACGCCGCGCTCACCGGCCAAGATCTACCGGACATCGTGGTGCTTTCCGACGTCTGGTGGTACAACTTTGCCATCAATGGCCAGATCGCCAACGTGGATGACCTTGCGAAGGAAGCAGGCATCGACCTGTCTACCTATGTGCAGCCGCTCTACGAGGACTACAACTACGATGGCGGCCACTTCGCTCTCCCCTTCGCCCGCTCCACGCCGCTGTTCTACTACAACAAGGACGCGTGGAAGAAGGCTGGACTGCCGGACCGTGGCCCCAAGTCCTGGGATGAGATGGATGAGTGGTCCAAGAAGCTGGCCGAGGCGGATTCCAAGATGAAGCCTTTTGGTTGGGGTGATGCCGTGGGCTACCTGGGGTGGATCTTCCAAGGCCCACTATGGTCCAAGGGCGGCGCTTATTCCGATGAGTGGGACCTGAAGTTCACCGATGACAAGACGATCAAGGCCGTCGAGTGGCTCAAGAACATCACCGATGAAAAGAAGGGCTACTCCTACGTGGGCAACGATATGGCCATGGAGTTCGGCACCGGTCGCGCTGCCGCCACTGTTCTGTCCACCGGTGACCTGGCAGGTCTTACCGATACCGCCAAGTTCGAGCTCGGCACCGCCTTCCTGCCTAATCCGACTGGTGACGGTGCCTGCCCCACCGGTGGTGCAGGTTTAGCCATCCCAGCCGACATTAGCAAGAACCGACAGCTGGCCGCTATCAAGCTCATTGACTTCATCACTAATGAGGAAAACACCTGTTACTGGTCCCAGAACGTGGGCTACATGCCGGTGCGCTCCACCGCGGTGGACAACGAGGACCAGAAGAAGTTCATGAAGGACAACCCGAACTTCGAAACGGCTATCAAGCAGCTGCCTGAGACCCGACCGCAGGATAATGCCCGCGTCTTCCTGCCCGGCGCGGACCAGGAAATCGGCGGTGCTTTTGAAAAGATCGTCACCAACCGCGATGACGTCACCAAGGTGCTGACCGATCTGCAAAAGACCCTGCAGTCTATTTACGACAACCAGGTCAAGACTGTCATCAATAAGTAGGCTCTCGCAGCCCCTCCCCTTCCCCCACTAGTTTCTGAAAGGTAACCATGGCTACTGTCACCTTCGATGGCGCAAGCCGCATCTACTCTAAGGACGCGGAACGCCCCGCCGTTGACCGCCTCAACCTGGACATTGCTGATGGCGAATTCTTGGTCCTCGTTGGCCCATCCGGCTGCGGCAAGTCCACCAGCCTGCGCATGCTGGCGGGTCTTGAGCCCACCGACCGCGGCTCCATCCGCATCGGCGGTAAGGACGTCACCGGGGTCAGCCCATCGGACCGCGACGTGGCCATGGTCTTTCAGAACTATGCCCTCTACCCCAATATGTCCGTGGCGCAGAATATGTCCTTCGCGCTAGAAAACCGTAAGGTCCCCAAGAACGAGATCAAGACGCGCGTGCAGGAAGCAGCAAAAATCTTGCAGATGGAAGAACTACTTGACCGCAAGCCAGCAAACTTATCCGGTGGCCAGCGCCAGCGCGTGGCCATGGGCCGCGCCATCGTCCGCGAACCGGCCGTATTCTGTATGGACGAGCCACTGTCCAACCTGGATGCCAAGCTGCGCGTATCCACCCGCGCGCAGATCTCTAATCTGCAGCGCCGCCTAGGTACTACTACCGTATATGTCACCCACGACCAGACTGAGGCGATGACCATGGGTGACCGCGTCGCCGTCC
>ERZ1031327.129-NODE-129-length-10899-cov-5.856787_pt1 | contig 10899 bp, 3 predicted proteins | sample MGYA00518211_ERZ1031327 | MGnify/ENA primary metagenome ERZ1031327 (study PRJEB33718, sample SAMN03159839) | human skin metagenome | collected 2014-02-25 | study: EMG produced TPA metagenomics assembly of the PRJNA266117 data set (Human skin bacterial metagenome...
AGAGACAGCATACCCGAAAGCCAAATACACCACTTCCCAGGACTTGACCGAACACCTTCTCCCACTGCGGTCTTTGGGAGTTCCCCGAGGACTACGTTCTTTGTTCCAGACCTTGCGTGCCTCCGTCCCAATCGCGGGTACGTTGCTGGTTCCACAAGGGGAGCGTATTTGTTCCGTAAATGTTACGGCACCTTTGCCAGGGCATTGGAAGAGTGGAGGTGCAAATTTTGGCTAGCTCTTGGTTTCCAATTTTGATAACTCTCAGCGCCTCAGTGGTCATGGCTACTGCAAGCTATTCCGCATGCAGACGCCGTCCCAATCATCCGCTGGTTAGTGATCGCTCGATTTGGGGAGCGGTTTTATTCGCTATTTCTTTCGTCAGTTACCTAGCTTCGGCGACGTTGCTGTTACTTTATGGAATTAACGATAGCGCTATAGTTGCCGCTACAGCAGGGCTCTTTATTTGTGCTTTCGCTTACGCTGCAACGAAGCCGAAACATGACCAAGATTATCTGTAGGCATGGATCAACCTAAGAAGGTGAAAGCGTTCTGGATGACTGAGTAACTTCTTGCTCGATGTCAACGTGCATGCTGCGACGAGCTCATCGCGGGGCACTTAACTGACCGACCGGATGCTCACAAGGTCCAACGTGGACTGATTTCTTCGCTTCTTTCGTGCCCGTCTCATGGCACATTCTTGTCACCCGTTTGTCACCCAGGGTGACGATACGAGACAAACGAGACACGCAAGAGAGCCCCGAACAAACGTGAACTACGAGGTAGACGACACACTCCGGCAGTTCCACTTCGTTCGGGACGAAGAGGTCGCAGGTTCAAATCCTGTTATCCCGACCAACACAAACCCGCCTTTCAAGGCGGGTTTTTCGCATTTGGGGGCGTCGGGGTGCATGCTCACCCTCCGCGTTAACGCTCTTGCAACATGGCCCCCATCACACTGGTGCGTGTACCGCTTCGAGTACACACCTACACCTCAAGGAAGTCCATATGAAACGCATCATCACCAGCGCCGCCGCGTGCGCGATCGCGCTCGGCGCCGTCGCCGCCCCGGCACACGCCGCCACCGTCGGCGAGAAGGACGCGGGCGGGAACTGCGCCGTCACCCTCACGGACATGGAGAAGGAGTTCATCATGGACACCTTCGACCAGGCCAAGCAGATCGGCGCGCACGAGCGCGCCCGCGATTTCATCGCCGCTGTGGAGACGGTCTACCCGGGTGTCATGGCCGCCAACGAGTCCGCTCTCAAAGGCGAGGCGCCGGACTACTCCAAGATCCTGCCGGCAGAGCTGGTCAAGCCGTACACCGATGCGTTGCGGATGCTCGACGAGACCGAACCGACCACCGCCACCACCCTCGAGGACGTCAACGTGGACGCGTGGATGGTCGGCCCCTCCACCACGCCGATGGCTGAGGCCCCGTTCACCGAGGGCTCCGAGCTCTACGAGGCATGGTCCGCAACCCCCAGCGGCATGCTCTTCATGAACCAGCAGCTTATCGACGAAGCTAACGCCGCGGCCGCCACCTCCTGCGCCAGCGGCGACGTGAAGGAGCTGGACTTCCCCACTGCCCCCATCGCGCTGGATAAGACCAAGCCGGGCGACATGAAGGATACCCCGAACGTCGCCGCCATCGTTGGTGGCGTAATCGCTGCCCTGTTGGCGCTGGCTGGCATCGCGGCGGCGTTGCCGATGCTGGGCATTAACCTGCCCGGCATAAGCATGCCCGGCTTGTAGTCCAAAGAGCCGCGTCAATGACACATCCCGCCCACCCCTTAAGAATTGCGGGGTGGACGGGACGTGGCGTCGATAAGCGTGAGGCGTTTAGCGCTTCGCGATCGGGCCAAGCACCTTATCGATCGGGAACGGGAAGAGCAGCGAGATGAGCGACAGCAGGCCGATGATGCCCGAGATGGACAGCACGGCGATCAGCCACGGGCTGGTGGTCGAGGATCCCTGCGCAGAGCCCTCGGAATCGCCCTCCGGCTGGGCCTCAACCGGCGTCATCGTGGTGTCGAAGGTGAGACCGTGGTTAATGCTCTCGATGCCGAGAGCATTATTGACCAGGAAGAACAGGTCAGTCTGGTCGATCTGGCCGGTCACGTTCGCCGCACCCGGGCCGGATGCCGCGACGCGCAGCTGCGCGCCGGTGTGCTGCTGGCCACCGAGGGCGTCCTCGTCCTCGTTTGTCTTGGAGGTGGCGAAGTTGACGGCCATGGTGGAGCCATCCACCGTGGTCAGCTGGGTCACGCGGCCAGCGGTGTTGGCGTTGTCGTAGGTGATCTGCGCGGTGTGGGCGTGGTCGGCGGTGGCGACGATGAGGGTCTCCTCGCCAGTCTCCTCGACCCACTTCTGCACAGCCTGGACGGCCTCGTCGAGCTGACCAACCTCACCGATCAGGCCGCAGACGTCCGCCTGGTGGTCGGCCTTGTCCGGGGACGCGGACTCGACCTGGAGCAGGAATCCGTTGTCGTTCTGCAGCAGCTCCAGCGCCTTGGAGGTCATCGCGCCCAAGCGCGGGGTCTCCTCGGTGAACTCCGGGTTCGCCACACAGGTCGCCGGCTGCTGGTCGCCACCGTCGGTCGTCGGGATGGACTGGTTGAGCACGCGCGGCATGTTGCCCTCGGAGAACAGGCCCAGCACCGGCTTGTCGGAATTGGCCTCGGCGATGGCCTCAAGCTCGGACGCGTTCGTCACCACCTGGTAGCCGTTGTCCTTCGCGTTGTCCAACACCGACTTGCCGGCGGTCCAGGTGTTGCCGCTGGCGTTCCACTTGCCGCCTTGAACGACCTCGGTGTCGAAGTACTTGCTGCCGCCGCCGAGAGTGACGTCGGCGCGCAGGTCCACGATCTGCTCCGAGATGGAGCCCAAACCGCCGTTTTCACGCAGCTGATCGCCCTTGGCCACCTTCTTGTCGCCGGACGGTGCGTAGTAGGAGCGGTCGAGCGCGTGCGCGGCGAAGGCCGCCGGGGTGGCGTCCTGGATCTCGGCAGTGGAGACGTTGCCGATCTTCATCCCGCGGGCCTTGGCCAGCTCACCCATGGTGGCGACCGGCTTACCGGCGTTGTCCACACCGATGGCGCCGTTGTACGACTTCACGCCGGAGTTCCATGCGGTACCGGTGGCGGCGGAGTCTGCCACGTAGTTTGGCAGGCCGGTCTCCTTATCCAGGGAGAAGGTGGTCAGGTAGCCGGTATAGTCCAGGTTGTCCAGGCCCTCGAAGCGGCCAGCGGAGCCCTTCAGGTAGTTGCGGGCTGCGGTGATCTCGGAATCACCGGTGCCGTCGCCGATCAGGACCACGACGTTCTTCGCCTTGGCGTTGTCGATGCCCTGGCCGTCCTTGCCAAACTGGGCGCAGTCGCCCACCTTCGGAGCTTCGCCAGCGGCGACGAGGTAGCAGAGCTCGTCGCCCGGCTTCGCCTTGGAGCGGTTGGCCAGGGATACGACCTTGTTGTCCTTATTGATCTTCCACGGCTTCTGGCCACCGTCGGTGCCGCCGTTGAGTCCGAGCGCGTTCGCCATGACGTAGAAGGCGTCGGTCTGGTCGAGCTGGCCGTTGACGTTCTCGGAACCCGGACCGAAGCCTGCGATGCGCACCTGGGTGCCGGTGTGCATCATGGAGAAGCCCGGGGTGTCGAACGGGTCGCCGTTTTCCTTCTTGTCAAAAACTGGGTTGCCGTTCTCATCCAACCACGGCTGGGTGCCGAAACCGACGGACATGACCGCGCCGCCGTCCTTCGGGGACTGCAGGCGGGTCACAGCAGAGACGGACGGGCGCCCGTCCGGGATGATTTCCGCGGTGTGTGCGTGGTCGGCGGTGACGACGATCATGGTCTCACCGTCAGCCTTGGCAAAGTCCAGGGCCTCCTTGATCACCTCGTCGATCTGCTCGGTCTCGCCGATCATGCCGCAGGCGTCGGCCGCGTGGTCCGCCTTGTCGATGGATGCGGACTCGACCTGCAGGAAGAAGCCCTTGTCGGAGCTCTTGTCGTCGAGAAGCTCGATGGCCTTCTTGGTCATTTCAGCTGCGGACGGCTCGTCACCGCGATCAGCTTCCTTGCAGACCTCGGGCTCGGTGGTGCCATCGGACTTCACCGGCACGGTCTGCTCGAACTTGCGGGTCATGTTTTTGTCGTGGAACAGGCCGAGCACCGGCTGGTCCTGGTTCGCTACGGTGATGTCCTCGAGGCCCTGCTTGTCGTCGACAACCTGGTAGCCCTTGGCAATCGCGTTCTCGCGGACGGACTTGCCGGCCTCCCAGTCAGCGCCGCCGTCGTTCTTCTCCGTCAGGAACGGGTTGCGGTTTTCGCCGCCCTCAAGCACCTCGGCGGCGAAGTACTTGCGGCCGCCGCCCAGAGTAACGTCGGCGCGAGTATCGATGATCTGCTCGGAGATGGATCCGAGACCGCCGTTTTCGCGAGCTTCAGCACCCTTGACCGGCTTCGCGTCGCCGGACGGCGCGTAGTAGCCACGCTTGGAAATGTGGGAGTGCATCGCGCCCGGAGTGGCGTCCTGGATCTCCGCGGTGGAGACGTTGCCGGTGCGCATGCCGGCGTTCTTGGCCATCTCCAGGAGGTTCTCATGCGGCTTGCCTGTGATGTCCACGGACAGCGCGCCGTTGTAGGTCTTTCCACCGGTGGACCAGCCCGTCGCGGACGCGGCGGAGTCGGTGACGTACTGACGCTTGCCGTCCTCACCGATTGCGAAGGTGGTGTACGCGCCGGACGCGGTGAGCTCGTCGAGGCCCTCGAAGCGACCGTTCGCGCCCTTGAGGTAGTTGCGCGCCGCGGTGATCTCCTGGTGGCCCATGCCGTCGCCCAGGATGAAGATGACGTTGCGGGCCTGGGCGTCGGAATTGCCCTGGCCGCCCTTGCCGAACTGGGTGCAATCGCCCGGCTGGGGCGCGACGGCGTTGCCTTCGGAATCAATGGTGATGCAGGTGTCCTTGCCGTTGAACGCCTGCTCCGCGGACTGAGCGAGAGAAACCGGCAGATTCGCCAGTGCCAGCGCGGAGACGCTGACGACAGCTGCCACTGCCTTGGAGGAGAAACGCATAAGAATTCCTTGAGGTAAGAGGGACGGTTTTTGTAACCACTGCGCAAGCTACTCCCAGGTTGCGTACAGGAGGCTACATTCAGGTGAATTTCAGGTTACGTCCGTATCGGCGCAGCTCCTGGGCCCTATATGTGCTGCAGGTAAGTGAAATCGGTGTTCAACTAGCGGCGCTTTATTCGTCACGAGTGGTCTGACCACTCCCCCAGCAACCGGACCTTCAATGCAAAAACGGCCTTCGGATCGCTCCGTAGGCCGTCTTTCTTCGCGCGGGCTAGCGCGAGTTACTTCTCGCCTGTCGGCTTCGCTGCGGTGGTCAGCGCGTTCTTCTTGGAAGAACCAGCCTCACGGGAGGAAGACCCGGCCTTTGCGCCGTCAGTCTTCTCCGACGACGCACCGAAGTCCAGCTTGCGCTCGGTGGATCCGAGCACGGTCATCCCGTTGTCGAAGCCCTCCTCGCTACAAGCCTGCGCGATCAGCGTGCCCGTCAGCGCGACTGCAGCAAGGGCGCCGAGGGCGATACCCACCGGGCGCAGCTGCTCGCCGTAGCCGGCGAAGCGCTGATTGAACTGCTGGTTCAGCGCGTTGGCCTGAGCCTCCGCCTGGCGGACCCACTCCGGCTTCTCAATGCCACGGTGGCCGTGGCCGAAGTCCGGGGTGTTCTCGCGGACGAATGCCTCCCAGCGGGCGTTCAGCGCGCCGGCTGCCTGGTTGATCTGCGGGCCGTACATCTCGTTGACGCCGTAGCCGATTGCGCCGAGAAGACCGACCGGCAGCAGCCACAGCAGCGGGCTGTTCGCGGCGAACGCGTTGGCGACGCAGCGCTCCGCGGACGAGCCCTTCTCGTCCTCCACCGGAGTATCCGGCTTCGGCTGCTCCGGCTTCGGATCCTCCGGCTTTTCCTCGACCGGTTTGCCGGTGCCCACGCGGATGACCAGGTTGGTCGGCTCGCGCAGCGTCTCGTCGGTCACCGTCGGGTCGCCGAGTTCCTTGCCTTCCTTCATCTCCCAGACCTTGGTGGTGCGCTTGGCACCATTTTCGCCATGGGTGTCCACCTTGACCACGCCAGCGGCCAGGGTGTCGTCCTCGATGAAGATGGTCTCGAACGGGATCGGCTCGGGGATGACCTCGCGGTTTTCCTGCACATCCTTCGCGGTGCCGATCTCCAGAAGGTAATCCTGCGGCTCGGTGACAGTGGTGGCGGTGTCGCCCACGTGCTGCACCAGGCCCGGCTTACCTTCCTGGATCACCTTGTGCTCGCCGGCCGGCAGGTCCGGGTTCTCCGTCGCAATCACCTTGAACGGCAGCGGCTCAAGCCAGTTCAGCTGGTCCGGCTGCTTCGCACCAACGCGGACGAGGCGCGGGATGGCGTCCAGGGTGTTTTCCACGGTGGTCTCATCATCGACGGTGGTCACACGGACGGTGCCCGGCGTGCCCTCGCGGACAACAACCTGCTCGCCCGGCTCGAGCGACGGGTCGAAGATCAGCTGCGTGGTCGGCGGAACCTCCAGCTCGGTCACGGACGCGTTCTTCGGCGTCTTCTTGGTGCCGATGCGGACGACGGCGTTCTTCGGCTCGCGGGTCCGCTCGGTGTTCGTGGTCGGCTCACCAACCAGCTGGCCGTCCTTAAAGTCCTGGGTGGTGGTGACAACTTCTTCACCGACTTCACCCTGCTCGATGCGCTGCGCGCCCTCCGGCAGATCGGGGTCGTAAATCACCTCGGTCTCGAACGGCACCGGACGCGTCACCTTGGTCACGGCGACATCGTCCTTCGGGCCGTATTCGACGATGCGCTCGACCGGTTTCTTCTCCTCGAGCTTGGTCACCTCGCCGGTTGCCGGGTCTGCGGAGTACTTCGTGGAGCCGTTCTCGCCAACCTGCACAACGCGACTCTCGCCGGGTGCGAGCTCGGGGTTGGGCTTAACGGTCGTGTTGAACGGAACCTCGGAGGTCCAGGTGAACGGGTTGGTTTCCGCCTGCTTGGTGCCCACGCGCACAATGCGCTGGACCGGCTTTTGGGTTTCAACCTCTTCGATCGTCCACACCGGCTTGCCGTCGACCATCTCCAGCTTCGGGCGGAGCGTCTTGGAGCCCGGGGTGCCCTCCTGATCGACGACCTCTTCGCCCGCAGGCAGGTTCGGGTCGAACTCGTACTTCACCGGGTACGCGACCGGGATGGTGAGGGGCTCAACGCTTGGCGACGGCGCCGGGGCCGGCTCATCCGGATCCACCTGCTTCGTACCGACGCGGATGATGGCCTTCTTCGGAGCCTTGGTCTCCTCGGTGGAGATGGTCGGCTCGCCGGAAGGCTTGCCGTCCTTAATCCCCTGCGTCGAGGTGATCAGCTCTTCGCCCTTTTCGCCCTGCTGGTCGACGACCTGCTCGCCTGCCGGCAGCGTCTCGTCGAAGACGATCTCGGTCTCGAACGGCACCGGCTTCTCCACCTTGGTCACCACAGAGGTGTCCTCGGGCGCCGGGCCGTACTCGATGATCTCGTTGATCGGAGCCTTGGTCTGCTTCTCCTCCGGGTCAACCGTTGCCTGGTCACCATTAGCGGAGAAGTTAGCCGAGTAGGTCTTCTCGCCCGGCACACCCTGCTGGGCAACCTTGATCTCGCCCGGCTTCAGCTCCGGGTTCGGACGGGTTTCAACCTCAAACGGAACCTGCGCCTTCCACTCGACCTTCTCAGAAGCCTCGGACGGCTTGGTGCCGACCTTGATCACCTGATCGACAGGCTCCTCAACGACCTCCTCAGTGATGTTCGGCTCGCCCGGCGTGGAGTTGGTGATGTCGCGCTCGATCGTCACCGTCTTCTTGCCCGGCTTGCCCTCGGTCACAGTCTCGGAGGTGCCAGCAGGCATGGTCGGGTCGAATTCGACCTTCACACCGAACGGAATCTCAGATTCAACAGTCTCAGTGTTCTCACCGGTGGTCTTGGTGCCGACGCGGATCTTGGCGTTCTTCGGCGCCTTCGTCTGCTCGATAGTGATGCTCGGCTCACCGGAAGGCTTGCCGTCCACGATCTTCTGCGTAGAGGTAATCGTTTCTTCACCCGGAACGCCCTCTTCCTCAACAACCTGCTCGCCAGGCTCGAGCGTGTCGTCATAGACGTACTCGATCTCAAACGGGACCTCTTGGGTCTTCGTGCTGGTCAGCTCCTGGTCATCGATACCTGGGCCAACCTCAATGATGCGAGGCTTCGGTTCCTTAGTGGTCTCTTGCTCAGCAACATTTGCCTCAGAGCCCTTGGCAGTAAACTTGGCGGTGTAGGTCTTCTCGCCGTTCTCACCCTCCTGGACAACCTTGGTCTCACCAGGTGCAAGGTCCAGGTTCTCGCGGACCTCGGTCGGGAACGGAATCGGAACCGTCCACTTGACGTCTTCGGAAGCCTCCGGCGGCTTGGTGCCGATGTAGACAACCTCATTAATCGGGTCCTTGGTTCGGTTCCACGTCTCGTCGCGAAGCAGGACTTCCTCACCAGGAACGCCCTTTTCGCGTACCTCGTATTCACCAGCCGGGATCGCCGGGTTGAACACGTAGACGGTCTCAAACGGAACCTCGCGCTTGTTATCCACAACGACAATCGGGGCGTTTGCCATGTCGTAAGAACCGTCGGCGTAGGTCACCTTGATGGGCACGTTTACCTGATCGCCCGGCTGTGCGGTGGCCGGAATCTTGGAAATCACGTCACCGTTGTCGTCGAGGCTGACAAACCAGTCGCCGTTCTCGGTTTCAAACTTGTAAATCGGGTTGCCGAAGTCGTTCAGCTCTCCGGTTGGAGCGAATTCCTCGGCCTCGGGGTCGATCACAAACGGATCAGTCTCGGCGAACTCGAGGTCGTCGGGCTTCTCCACGGTGAGCGGGGAAGTCGTCTCTTCGTCCGGGTACACGGTCTTCTCCGGGAAGGTCGGATCCGCGTCATCCTTGTTCTTGCGTTCGCCCACGACGAAGGTGGTCGACGGTGTGTCGATGGTGCCGTCCGGGTAGGTCACCGTCAAGTCGACCGTTGCAAAATCGCCCGGTTTTGCGTCAGCCGGCGGAATAGCGGTGATGGTGCCGTCGTCGTCAACGGTGACATCCCAACCAGCAGGGGCATTCTTGATTGCGTAAGTCGCCGGAGTAACCGGATTGCCCTTACCTAGAATGCGCGTCGGCGTTCCGGACGAAGTCATCGGCTTTCCAGCTGCGCCACCGCTGTTCGTCTTTGGATAATTAACATCCGTGGTCTGGGTATTGTTCGGGTCAACGATGACCAAAAGCGGAATGAGGTCGGTGGACCCGTTGGAGTAGGTCACCTTCACCATCGGCTGGGCGAACGTGCCGGGGCGGGTATCTTTGCCGCCCGGCGACTTTACGGTCACCGTGTAGTCGGCGTTAAGCTCCGCGTCCCAATTTTCATAGATGTTCGACGCATCCTCGTCAAGCTCAACGGTCGCATTGAACTTCTCAACGAGATCCTGCAGCGTGTTGCCCTCTGCATCCACAACAGGTGTGAACGTGACAACGTGACGACGCTCATCCGCGTCTTCGCCAATCTCAGACGTGATGTGCTTTTCGTTCTCGTCATACTCCGGGTTGTGGAGGTCCGTGTTGTCAAGCGCGACCCCACCAGAACCGACAACGTTCGCCTTGCTGTAGCGGTCCAGCGAGTTGGAGCTTTCGAATGCGACACCATAGCCACTGTTGTGCTCGGCTGCGCTCTGGAGCTGCTCGGTGGTACGCGGCTTCGCCAGAACGGAGAAGTTCACATTCTTGTCGGTCGCGTGATCACTGTCCACGTATTCCGGCCACGTGAAGAAGATGTCTCCGTTGCCGTCGATGCGCAAGTTCTGTTCGCCACCAGATGCCTCCGTATCGGACGTGCCAATGAGATTACCATCCTCGTCATAGGCTTCCACGACCATGCGTGAGAGGGAATCGTCCACACCTTCCTTGGACAGTGCAGGAACGTTGATGTGGCCCACTTTGTTCTCGTTACCCGGATTTACCACAAACCGTTGTGATTCTTCCCACGACACCGTGACGGGATTGCATTCGTTGTTCTCGCTCGGCCACGGGTTCACAGTAGCGCTAAAAGTAGCGGCGTCCCCCTGGGTGGCATACGGACCCTCAGGATTGTCCTTCTTGTAGTTGCTTTGCCAGGCGTAACGCACAGGGTTATCGGCAGAGGCCGAAGCGAACTGCTTGACTTTCTCGTCGGTCAGCTCTGCGTAGAAATTCAAGTTCCGTTGAATGCGACCATTAGCAGTAATGTTGATGTTTTCGCCGGCCTTGTGAGTGACGCTCTTGCCAAGGAAGGTCTGGTCGGCCTCCATGGAGGGCACCTGGCCGGTATCCAAGACGTCCTTAAGCTTTCCCGTATTGGAAAAGCCCCAATCGGCGAATGTGCGGTCCTGTGAATTGTCAAAGGCCAGGCTCAAGCCCCACAGGGTCTTGTCGGGGCTTTGTGCATTCGGCTCCAGGGTGTTCCAGGTGAAACCTGCCTGGCTGCCACTCTTAGCGTCGTCACCGTCCACGCTAACCGTGCACGAACCGGCCGGCAGGTCGGACGGCTGCTGGGCGCCCTTCTCCACCGCGCCAGCCTTGTCGCGGATGCCACCGCTCAGGGTGTCAGCGGCAGCGTGCGGCGCCAACGGCCCCGGCCCCACGATGCTGATGCCGCCAAGTGCGAGCGCAATCGCGGACGATGCCGCAATGCTGCGCGAGGTTGATTTACGGAAACGTCGAGATGATTCAGCCATTTTTGCTCCTCTTTGAAGTGAAGTGTCACCACGTCCCAACGGAGAGGTGGCACTGCCACCTCTCCGTTGGGACTGTCTCTTATACACATCT
>ERZ1031327.132-NODE-132-length-10804-cov-5.615034_pt1 | contig 10804 bp, 8 predicted proteins | sample MGYA00518211_ERZ1031327 | MGnify/ENA primary metagenome ERZ1031327 (study PRJEB33718, sample SAMN03159839) | human skin metagenome | collected 2014-02-25 | study: EMG produced TPA metagenomics assembly of the PRJNA266117 data set (Human skin bacterial metagenome...
GCCAGATCGCCCCTGTGGTGGCAAAGCACGGCGTTCAGCTCGCGCTGGTGGACGTGGACAAGGACCCGGAGCTGGCCGCGGAATACGGTGACCGGGTGCCGGTTGTGGTCATCGACGGCGATGAGTTCGCCTGCTGGGAAGTTGACAACGACGACCTCGAAGCGGCGCTGTCCAACTAAAGGTCTATCCTTTAGTGTGATTTTCAACCGGACTGGAGGGTTTCGCGTGAGTGTTCTGCTTGTGGGGATGTCGCACAGGTCCGCGCCTGTGGCCCTGCTGGAGCGGCTCAGCATGGACACGGCGGTTCAGAATGGGGCGGTGGGCGCGCTGGTGAAGCAGCCGTCTCTGTCTGAGGCGATGATCATCTCCACGTGCAACCGCTTGGAGGTCTACACCGTCACCAACGCATTTCACGCCGGAGTGGAGGACGTGCTGCGCGTGCTTGCAGACGTCTCCGGGGTAGACACCGCCGAGCTGCGCCGCTACCTGTACGTGCGCTACTCGGACGCGGCGGCGGAGCACATTTTCACCGTGGCATCCGGCCTGGATTCGATGGTGGTGGGCGAACAACAGATCATCGGCCAGGTGCGTTCCGCCTACGTCGACGCCGTGGAGCGGGGCACCGTGGGCCCGAACCTGCACTCGCTGGCCCAGGCGGCGCTGCACACCGGCAAGCGCGTCCACACCGAAACGGGCATCGACGACTCGGGCGCGTCCATGGTCACCGTCGCGCTCGAGGAGGCGATGGAGCTCATGCGTATCGACGACCTCCGGGGCAAAACCGCACTCGTCCTAGGCGCCGGCGCGATGAGCTCGCTCGCCGCCACGCACCTGGGCAAAAACGGCATTGACAAGCTGGTGCTGGCGAACCGCACCCGCGACCGCGCGGAGCGCCTCGCCGAGCACTCCCGCGAGGCCGGCGTGCCCGCCGAAGTCGTGGACTTCGCCGACCGCGCTTCGGTGCTGGACCACGTGGACCTGGTGGTCTCCGCCACCGCCTCCGACGAGTTCACCATCTCCCCGGCCGACATCCCGGGCCCGCTGGTGCTCGCGGACCTGTCGCTGCCGCGCGACATCGACGACGCCGTCGCAGACATCGAAGGCGTGCACCTGGTCAACATCGAGTCACTCCACGAGAAGATGCGCGGTAGCGACACCGCGGACTCCCGCGCGCTGCGCCGCGCCGAAGCCATCGTGGCCGACGAGGTGGACACGTTCGGCTCGGAACAGCGCGTGCGTGAGGTGGCCCCGGCGGTGACGCGCCTGCGCCGCAACGCCGCGGAGATTTCCGGCCAAGAGCTGCAGCGGCTGAGAACCCGTCTGCCGGAGATGTCCGAGGACGACTTTGATCAGGTCAGCCGCATGGTCAAGCGTGTCGTCGATAAGCTTTTGCACGCGCCGACAGTGAAGATCAAAGAGCTGGCGGCGACGGCGGAGACGGTGAGCGTGGAAGAGGCGGTCACTGAATTGTTCGGGCTGGAAAGCCCCTCCGTGGCGGTGGACGCGCAGAAGCTGCCGCTGCCCGAGGAACTGCACGGCAAGGAGAAGTAGATGTTCAAAATTGGCACACGCGGATCCCACCTGGCCACCACCCAGACCGGGCACGTCCGCGACGCGCTGGGCGAGCACGGCCACGCGGCCGAACTGCAGATCGTGACCACCCCGGGCGACTTGTCCCAAGCGCCCGTGGAGCGCATCGGCGTCGGCGTGTTCACCTCCGCGCTGCGCGACGCACTCTTTCACAGCGAGGTGGACATCGCCGTCCACTCGTTCAAGGACCTGCCCACCGCCGACGAGCCGCGCGCCCACATGATTATCCCCACCCGCGAGGACAGCCGCGAAGCGCTCATCGCCCGCGACGGACTGACCCTGGCTGAGCTGCCCGAAGGCGCGCGCGTGGGCACCTCCGCGCCGCGCCGCGTCTCCCAGCTCAAGGCGACGCGCCCTGACCTGGACATCCGCCCGCTGCGCGGCAACATCGAGCGCCGTATGTCGTATGTGGAAGACGGCGAGCTGGACGGGATCATCCTGGCCTACGCAGGCCTCGTGCGCGGCGGCTACGGCGACCGCGCCACCGAGGTCTTCGCACCCGAGGTGTTCATGCCGGCTCCCGCCCAGGGGGCGCTGGCAGTGGAGTGCCGCTCCGACGATGCTGTGGTGCGCGAAGCAATTGACAAGCTTGTCGATGCCGCCGCCACCGCCGAATCCACCGCCGAGCGCGCAGTACTGGCCCGTTTGGAAGCGGGCTGCACCGCGCCGGTCGCAGCGTCGGCCGTGTTCGACGGCGCGGGCGTGACCCTGCGCGCGGGCGTGTTCGCCCTGGACGGCTCCCGCCAGCTGGTGGAGGAAGCGCAGGGGGCAGACCCGGCCGAGCTGGGCCGCAAGGTCGCCGAGGCGCTGCTGGAGCGCGGCGCCGCCGACCTGATCGAGTAGCGCTGGGCCGCGCTTTCATCGTTTCGTTTGTCTCTACCTGCGGATCTGCTAGTTCGCCAAAAAGCGCAACTAGCAGATCAAGTGTCCAACTTTGCGTTTGGTCAGGTGATGTTGGCAACTATTTTCAGCAGTGGTGTGATCTGCTAGTTCGTGCTTGATGGGTGTCCGGGGGAACTAGCAGATCCGGTGGAGTGGGTGTGCATCGGTGGCCGGGGCGGCGGGGAAGCGCCAAGAAGCGCTGGAATGTAGCGCTGGTTTTGTTCTTGGGCTGAAGCATTTTATGGTGGAGATACCATACGTTCGATACCCTCCGCGCAATCGGGTCGGTGGGCCGCTTTCAGGCCGATCAACACCGCGAACCCAGCCGCGCGGGGGCGGTTTATTTGTGCCTAGAAGAGATTTCTCCATGACAGAGCCCACTCACACCCCCCAGCCGGGGAAGGTGATCTTCGTTGGCGCTGGACCGGGCAACCCAGAGTTGCTCACGGTTCGCGCCCGCGAGGTAATGGAATCCAATTCTATCGCCCTCGTGGACCCTGAGGTGTCAGCGGGGGTCCGAAGCGTCATCGGGTCGGCGCTGCCAGTGCCGAAAGCCAAGATGGACGCGGCGAACCAGCGATACGAGCAGATGTGCGCCGAGGCGAAGGCTGCCGGTGCGAGGCGTAAACCGCCCCGCCCCGAGGACCCGACTGCTGCAGAGCTGCAGGAGGTTGGGCTGGACGGCGGCGTGATCGTCGAGAAGCTGAAGCTCGCGCTGACAGAAGCCGCGGACATCGTGGAGCGCGGCGAGGCTGGCGACGGCGACGTGATCCGCCTGGTGTCCGGCAACCCGCTGACGCGCGACAACGTGATGGAGGAGATCTCCGCGGTCGCGGCCGAGGGCATGGAGTTCCAGGTCGTGCCGGGGATGTCGCTGCCGTCGACGGTGCCGTCGTTCGCCGGTATCGCGCTGGGCTCGACCTACACGGAAGCCGACCTAAACAACGGCGACGTGGACTGGGACCAGCTCGCCGCCGCCCCGCAGCCGCTGGTGCTGCAGGCGAACCAGGAGCACCTGGCGGATATGGTGGAGCAGCTCACGCAGCGGGGCTTCCAGGCGTCCACGCCGGTGACGGTGACCACGCGCGGCACCACCCGCCTGCAGCGCACGTTCGACGCGACGCTGGGCACCGTGGGCAAGCTCGACGCCGACCTGGAGGGGCCGCTGGTGGTCACCCTCGGCACCGCGGCGGACGACCGCTCGAAGTACTCGTGGTGGGAAAACCGACCGCTATACGGCTGGCGCGTGCTCGTGCCGCGTGCGAAGTCCCAGGCGGGGCCGATGAACGCCCGTCTGTCGCAGCACGGCGCGATCCCGCAGTCCGTGCCCACGATCTCGCTGGAGCCGCCGCGTAACCCCGCGCAGATGGACCGCGCGATCAAGGGCATCGTGGAGGGCCGCTACCAGTGGATCCTGTTTACGTCGGTCAACGCCGTCGACGCGGTGTGGTCGAAGTTTGAGGAGCTGGGCCTGGACGCCCGCTCGTTCGCCGGCGTGCACCTGGGCGCGGTGGGGCAGAAGACCGCCGACGCGCTGATCGCCCGCGGCATGCAGCCGGAGCTTCTGCCGCACCGCACGAAGCAGAACGCGGCTGGCCTGGCGGAGGCGTTCCCGGAGTACGTCGAGGACATCGACCCGGTCTCGCGCGTGCTGCTGCCGCGCGCGGACCTCGGCTCCGACGTGCTGGTGGACGGCCTGCGGGAAAAAGGCTGGGAGGTCGACGACGTAGTCGCCTACCGCACCGTGCGCGCCGCCCCGCCGCCGCCGGAGACGCGCGACATGATCAAGACCGGCGGCTTCGACGCCGTGTGCTTCACATCCCCGTCGACGGTGAAGAACCTCGTGGGTATTGCGGGCAAGCCGCATTCGCGCACGATCATCGCCTGCATTGGCCCGGTCACCGAGGCAGAGGCGCGCGAGCAGGGCTTGCGTGTCGACGTCGTCCCGGAGGTCGCCGACATCCCCAACCTCATCGACGCCCTGGCGGAGCACGTGGCTGGCCTGCGCGCGTCGGGGCAGCTGCCGCCGCCGCGCAAGAAGCGTCGGAAGGCAGCGAAGGCTGACAAGAGCACCGGCGGGGATACCGCGGCTGCGGCTGGCTAACAACGCGCCAGCTGGGTCGTGTCGGGTGCGCGTTCTAAGATGTGGCGCATGGCTGATTACGACTTGACTCGACGCCCCCGCCGCTTGCGGCAAACCCCCGCTATCCGTGAGTTTGTCACGGAGACGCGACTGCACCCGGCAGACTTCATCCTCCCGCTGTTCATCGCTGACGGCATCGACGCCCCGCGGGAGATTCCGTCTATGCCGGGCGTGTACCAGCACACCCCGGAATCGCTGGTTGAGGTATGCCGCGAGGCACTCGACGCCGGCGTGAAGTGCGTGGACCTGTTCGGCGTGCCGCGCGATGAGGACAAGGACGCCACCGGTTCCGTTGCAGTTGCTGACGACGGCGTGCTCAACCGCGCGATTGCGCTGCTGCGTAAGGAGTTCGGCGACGAACTGATCATCATGGCGGACACCTGCCTGGACGAGTTCACCGACCACGGCCACTGCGGCGTGCTCACCACCGACGCACACGGCAGGGAGGTGGTGGACAACGACCCAACCGTGGAGATCTACTGCGAGATGGCGGTGGCCCAGGCGCGCGCGGGCGCGCACATTGTCAGCCCGTCCGGCATGATGGACGGCCAGATTGAAAAGATTCGCGGGGCGCTTGATCGCGCAGGTTTTGCCGATGTCGCCATCATGGCCTACTCCGCGAAGTACGCCTCCAAGTTCTTCGGCCCGTTCCGCGACGCGGTCGGCTCCTCGCTGAAGGGCGATCGACGCACCTACCAGCAGGACCCGGCGAACGTGCGCGAGTCGCTTTTGGAAACGGAGCTGGACATCGCCGAAGGCGCGGACTTTGTCATGGTCAAGCCCGCGCTTCCGTACCTGGACGTGCTGGCCAAGATCGCGGAGATGTCCCCGGTTCCGGTGGCCGCCTACCAAGTCTCGGGCGAGTACGCCATGCTCAACGCCGCTGGCCAGAACGGCTGGATCGACTATGAGGACACGATGATGGAAGCGTTGGTATCCATCAAGCGCGCCGGCGCAGACCAGATTTTCACCTACTACGCCATCGAGGCAGCAAAGAGGCTCAATGGTTAGCTTGCCGCCAATGAATCCGGGGTCGCCGAGCAGGGTGGAACCGGAGGCCGTCGAGAAGCAAAAAGGCTCCATGCCAGAAGCCGTGCGCTACATGCTCGCGGCCTGGACCGTGATGATCGGCGGGGAACTGCTGCACCAGATTTCTGCTGTTGCGGCGAGCGTGATCGACCCGTCCGCGCTGCGCGAGGTGGCCAAGGAACGCGCCACAAAAGGCGACGGCGAGGTCTCCGAGGCGCTGATGAATGCCAGCGTGTACGGCTCCATCTTCATCATGGCGCTGTTGCAACTCGGCGTGATCCTGCTGTTCGTCTTCGCGCTGCGGGCGGTGCAAAAACAGGCGAAATGGGCGGAAAACGCCCGTCGGCTGCTACAGATCTTCTCCGTGTTTTTCGCGCTGCGCATGCTCACGCTGTTCATGATGGTCCCGGCCTCCACCGCGGTGCCGACGGCACTGTTCGGCGTGGACGGGGTTATCCAGATCGTCCTTGGTGTTGCGGGCGTGATGGGCGTGATCTATTCAGTGGATAAGGACTCCGTGGCGTGGACCAAACCGCCCAAGGACAAAGACAGCACCACTGCGGAGCCGGCGGAGAAGAAGGAGCACTAAACCGTGGCAGGGATGTTCCCGACGATGGTGTCGGACCCGAACGACAGGAATCGGCGCTTTACCGGTGAGGTCGGCCAGGCGTGGCCGAAGCCGCTGAAGATCGGCTACTACCTGTGCCTTCTTGCGGCGCTGCTGATGTTCGTCATCGCGTTTTTGACGATGGTGTCGGATTCGCCCAAGGACCTGGACGCGGACGTCGAGGGCATCTTCGCGCGCAACCTGCGGATCTACACCTGGGGCAGCATCATCCTCGGCTCCCTCATCACATCGTGCTGCGCCTACTTGCCAAAAGGCTCGAAAGTCGCGCGCCGCTGGCTGGCCGGATTCATCGGCCTGGCGGTGTTTTTGCAGCTGTCCAGCTTCTTCGTCGGCGTGGCCGGCTGGGCCGCGTTCGTGGTAGTGGGCGTGCTGGTCTTCGCCCTGTTTTTCGTGTTCCGCCCGGCCGCAAACGCGTTTGTGGATAAGCGCAGCGGCGATGTTTGGGCAGGGGTGGAATGAGCAAGTACGAGGGCGACGACCTGGAAAAGCTCAGCGCCACCGGGCGCGAAGGCGCCAAGCTGGAGGAGCTGAGCGGAGAAGAGCTCGACGACTACATTGAGGCCGCCCGCGACGCAGCCAGGGAAGCCGGGGTCGACCCGGCCACTGCCCGTCGCGACCTGGACGGCGAGCTCGTGCGCCCCAATGCGTCCTACGCCTTTGAACTGCGAGGGCTGGAGGACGGCCCGCAGCTGACAGAGATCGAAGACGCCCTCGAATCCCTCGACGGCGTTTCCGCCCGCCTGGTGTACCCCACCCGCATGGCGTGGGTGACGGCGCCGGCGACCATGCCGCTGCCGCAGCTGATCAAGACCATTGAAGAGTTCGGCGTGACCCCCGTGGTCACGGACTCCACTCTGCAGCGCCGCGCCCACGGTCGCTACTGGACGGAACACCCCATGCCGCGGCGCGCCAAACACCACCGGAAAGAAGAAGCGGCGCACCTTTTGGCCCGCGCCCAGGGGTTCGTGCAGAACAAAACCCGCGCGGAGCGCCGCAGCGGCGACGTCCTGTTTACCGCCCGCGACCTGGTCACCCCGGGCAGGCTGTGGCTGGCGGTAGTGCTGACCATCCCGGTGCTGCTGCTGACCTACGTGCCTGCCCTCGGGTTCCCCGGCTGGCAGTGGGTGGCGTTCGCGCTGACCACCCCGGTGGCGCTGTGGTGCGCCTCCCCGTTCCACCGCGCGATGGCCGGTGGCGTGCGCCGCGGGCTCTCGGCGCTGGACGGTGCGAGTTCCATCGCCATTTTGGCGTCCTACTTGTGGTCCTTTGCCATGCTGTTGTTCACCGACGCCGGGCGCATCGGTTACCAATCCAGCGGCACCTGGGTGCCGTTGGAGATCGGCCGCGGTCCGGAGCTCTACCTGGAAGTCTCCTGCACCGTGACGACGTTGCTGCTGCTCGGCCGCTTCTTTTCTATGCGGGTGCGCACCAACCTGCTGGACGAGCTGGAGGCGCGCCGCCCCGGCGCCGAGTCGACCTACGAGGTCACTCACCGCAAGAAGGGCGGCGGCTGCGAGCAGCTCCCAGCGACCGAGATCATGCGTGGCGACGACGTCCGCGTCCGCGCAGGTCAGGTCATCCCCGTCGACGGGGAAGTGGTCGGCGGATCCGGCACGATCGGCTGGGAGCTGGTGAACACCCATGACAGCCCTCAGTTGAAGGTGGGCAAGCGCGTCGTGGCGGGTTCTGTGCTGCGCGAGGGCGACATCAAGGTCCGCACGATCCGCGTCGGCCACACCACGCTACTGACGGCAGTGCACCGATGGCTGGAGGATGCCTCGCGCCACCAGAACGCCGCCACGATGGTCTCCACCCGCTCCGCCAGCATGCTCATCCCGGCCGCGTACGCGATTGCGGTGCTGGACTTCGGTCTGTGGTTGTTGTTTACCGGAAACGTCAACACGGCGGCGTCGACAGCATTGGCGATTTTGGTGGTGGTTGCCCCGTTTAGCCTTGCCATCTCGCCGGCGCTGGCGATCCGCCAGGGCATCGAGGCCGCCGTGCGCAACGGCGTGCTCATGAGAGACGGCAACGCTTTGAGAGTCCTGTCCAAAGTGGACACCGCCGTGTTCAACCGCGTGGGCACCCTGGTGCTGCCGGAAATGCACGTGGAAACGGTCACCGCCGCAGACGGGGAAAGCAGCGAACTGGTAGTCCGCATCGCCGGTGTGCTTTCTGCGGATTCGGACCACCCGGCCTCGCGCGCCATTGTGAAGGCAGCCCGCGAGGTGCGCGACGCCCGCTCCGGAGACCCGCGCCTGCCGGATTGGATTGAAGTCGGCGACGACACAGTCACCCCCGACGGCGAATTCGGCGGCCGCCTCACCGCCACCTGGGGCTCCGGGGAGAACGCCCGCACCCATACTTTCGACGCCTCCCTGTGGCGGCCCACCAACCTGTCCCAGCTCAATGGCAAGTTGTTGGTGGCCGCCACTAATGGCGGCACCCCGGTGGTGGTGCGCTGGGACGGCAAAGACCGCGGCGTGATCACACTTTTCGACCCCGCCAAGGAAGACGCTATCCAGGCGGTGGACACCCTGGAATCCATGGGTGTGGAAACGGTGATGCTCTCGCGCGACACCTATCCGGTAGCGCGCCGCTTCGCCGACTTTTTGGGCATCTCCCAGGTGCTCGCGGGCATCCACTCCCACCAAAAACCCGCCTCGGTGCGCGCCCTGCACACCCAGGGCGGCATTGTGGCGATGGTGGGCGATTCCAGCGTGCTGCCGGTGCTGCGCGTGGCGGACTCCGGCATCCTGTACGCCGGCGAGGACCTCTACGGCACCAAGGCGCCGAGTTGGAACAACGTCAGCGACGTGGTGCTCGTGCGCAACAACGTCATGGCCGTGCCCCAAGCTATCGAGCACGCCCGCCGCGTCAACCGGATCGCCGACAGGAACCTGTGGTTCGCCGGCGTCTACAACGCGACCGCCATCGTTCTCGCTGCCGCAGGCGTGCTGCCCCCGGTGGGCGCAACCCTGCTCATGCTGGGAAGTTCCCTGCTCGTGGAGTACAGCTCGCGCCGCGCCAGCCGGTTCCGGGTTCAGGGTCTGCGCCGGTAGGCTTGGGTGCCATGACCAGACGCGATCTCACCAACGCACCCCTGCTCGAGGCGGCCTGTGGCCGTACCCCCTCGCGCACCCCGGTGTGGTTCATGCGCCAGGCCGGCCGCTCCTTGCCCGAATACCGCGAAGTGCGCGAAGGCATCCCCATGCTGGACTCGTGCTTCAAACCGGAACTTCTTGCGGAGATCACGCTGCAGCCGGTGCGCCGCCACGACGTCGACGCCGCGATCCTGTTCTCCGACATCGTGGTCCCGCTCAAGGCGGCGGGCGTGGACGTGGAGATCGTGCCCGGCCGCGGCCCGGTGATGGCGGAGGCGGTGCGCACGCGCAGTGATGTGGAGAAGCTGCCTGTGCTGGATAGCGAGGTCGCCGCCGTCGCCGACGGCATCCGCATCATCCTGGACGAGCTGAGTGATACCCAAGCCCTGATCGGCTTCGTCGGCGCGCCGTTTACCCTGGCCAGCTACCTCATCGAGGGCGGTCCGAGCAAGAACCACGAAAAGACCAAGGCGATGATGCACGCCGAGCCGGAAACCTGGCACGCGCTGATGCGCCGCCTGGTGCCCACGATCATCGCGTTCCTGCGCACGCAAGTCGAAGCCGGCATCGACGCGATGCAGCTGTTCGACTCCTGGGCGGGCTTCCTCACCGAAGCCGACTACCGCGACTTTGTTCTGCCGTACTCGGTGGAGATCCTCGAATCCGTCGCAGGCGAGATCCCACGCATCCACTTCGGGGTGAGCACCGGCGAGCTGCTCGGCGCGATGTCCGAGGCCGGCGGCGAAGTCATGGGCGTGGACTGGCGCGTGCCGCTGGACACGGCCGCGACCCGGTTTGCCACCCCGCGCGTGCTGCAGGGCAACCTGGACCCGGCCATGCTGTTCGCCGGCACCGACGTCGTGCGCGACGAGGTCGCGCGCATCAAGGCGGAAGCCGCCCGCGCAATCGCAGCGGGCGACGCCACTGGACACATCTTCAACCTCGGCCACGGCGTGCTGCCCACCACCGACGCGGACGCGATCACCGAGGCTGTGCGCATCATCCACGAGGAGAGCTAATGAACATCGCCATCATCGGTGCCGGCCTGGCGGGCCTGACCGCCGCGTACGAACTTCGCAGCACGGGCTCCGCCCGCGCCGGGGCAGAGGACGACCTGAAGGTCGACGTCTACGAGGCCACCGACCGGCTTGGCGGCAAATTGCACACCGTCGCTTTTGAAGCCGGCCCCACCGACATGGGCGCCGAGGCGTTCATGGCGCGGCGCCAAGACGCTGTGGACTTCTTCACCGAGCTCGGCCTTGCCGGCTCGCTGGTGGAACCGTCCGGCCTGCGCTCCCTGGTGTGGGTGGACGGCGAGACGCGGGGGCTGCCCACCGGCGGCGTGATGGGCATCCCGTCGACGTCCGAGACTGTCGCACACCTGTCTCTTATACACATCTCCGAGCCCACGAGACAAGAGGCAATCTC
>ERZ1031327.134-NODE-134-length-10763-cov-5.083676_pt1 | contig 10763 bp, 8 predicted proteins | sample MGYA00518211_ERZ1031327 | MGnify/ENA primary metagenome ERZ1031327 (study PRJEB33718, sample SAMN03159839) | human skin metagenome | collected 2014-02-25 | study: EMG produced TPA metagenomics assembly of the PRJNA266117 data set (Human skin bacterial metagenome...
CGCTTCTCGACGCCCTCCGGCACCTCACCGCTCCCCGCCAGCACACGCACGCCGTGCACGACACGCAGCTGGAACGCCACAAAGGCAATCAGCTGGCCAAGCGAGACGATCGCGGTTTCGTTGTAGCCCGCCTCCTGCAGGTGCCCGATCGCCGCGGGGGATGCGTCCTTGGGGTGGAAGGTGAGCAGGTGGGCGAAGTCGAACGCCGCGGCGAGCGGCCCCTCGCCGAAGGTGACAAAGTCCCCGCCCGCGTAGGGTCCGGCGGACACACCTGCACGCACCGCGTTATCGACCACGGCAACGAGCGACTCGTCTTCGTCGGCAAGCAAGTCCGCGTAGAACTCCGCGGCACGCTGTGCAGCGGAAATGCCGGCGACGAAGGCGGCGACGGCATAGCGGGTGGATACCGGCAGGGCCTCGATGAGTGTCGGGTTGGTGGGCTCAAACAGGGCTGCGAAGCTGCGCTGGGCGTTTTCAACCGCTTCGGGTCGGCGGCGGCGCAGGTCGGCAAGGTCGGCCGGGGTTTCTGCGAGCAGGTCGATAATGTCGTTAGACAACAAACTCTCCTAACTGTCGGGCCCGGAACACGGTGCCGGGGATGGCGTTGATGAGCTCGCGGGTGACATCGTGCTTCGGGTGCGCAAACACGTCGTTGGTCGCCCCGTATTCCACCTGGCGGCCGCGGCTGAACACACTCACGGTATCCGAAATCTGGCGCACCACCGCCAGATCGTGGGAAATAAACACGTAGGTCAGGCCGAGTTCTCGCTGCAGATCCTCCAAAAGCTCCAGGATTTGGGCCTGCACGGTCACATCGAGTGCGGAGACGGCCTCGTCCAACACCACCAGCTCCGGCTGAACAATCAGGGCGCGGGCGATGGCCACACGCTGGCGCTGCCCGCCGGACAACTGCGCCGGGGTGCGGTTGGCAAACTGCGCCGGGTCCAGCGCCACACGCGCCAAAATCTCGTCGGCTCGTGCGAGCGTCTCACGCTTGGAGGCGCCGGCGAGGTTGCGCAGAGGCTCGGCGACGATCTCGCCGACGCGCATCTTCGGGTCCAGCGAGGAGTACGGGTTCTGGTACACCATCTGCACCCGCCCGCGAAGGCCGCGCTGCTGTCTCGGCGAAAGCTCAGTCAGCTCGGTGCCGTCCAAGGTGATGCGTCCGGCGGTGGGCTGGTTGAACATGGCAATCGCACGCCCCGTGGTGGTCTTGCCCGAGCCGGAGCCGCCCACCAACGCGTGAGTGGAGCCGCGCGCCACGTCGAAGGAAATGTCCTCGACTGCCGTGAAGTCGCCGTAGCGCTTGGTCAGCCCGCTGACGGAAAGGAGGGCCTCGGGGGCAACCGGAGGGCGTCGATAAGCATCTGCGACCGCAAGCGAGGGCACGTTGGCGAGCAGGCGCTTCGAGTAGTCCTGTTGCGGGCTGGTCAGCACCTGGCCCACCGGCCCGTGCTCGACCACGCGGCCGCGTTCCATGATCACCACGTCGTCCGCCCGATCACCCGCAACAGCGAGGTCATGGGTGATGAAAACGATGCCAAGGCCCAGCTCAGCGCGCATCTCATCCAGCAGGTCCAGGATGGTCTTTTGCACCGTCACGTCGAGCGCGGACGTCGGTTCGTCCGCAATCAGCACCTCGGGCTCAAGCGCCACCGCCGCCGCGATGAGCACCCGTTGCTTCATGCCGCCGGACAGCTCGTGCGGGTACTGGTCGTAGCGGCGCTCCGGGTCGTCGATGCCCACGCGCTCCAGCAGGGCAATTGCTTTACGACGGCGCTTAGCGGCATCCCCCACCCCATGAATCTCCAGGCCGTCCTGCACCGAGGCACCGATGGTCTTCAACGGGTTGAGCGAGTTGTTCGGATCCTGCGGCACCAGCCCAATCTTCGTGCCGCGCAGCTTGCGCCACTCGGCATTGGTCAGGTTAGAAAGCTCCTGGCCCTTGAAGCGGATGCTGCCGGAAAGCACGTTGCCGGAAGGCCCCAGCAGGTCCAGCGCCGCCATCGCGGAGGTGGTCTTGCCGGAGCCGGACTCGCCCACGATCGCGGTCATCTTGCCGGCATCGACGGAAAACGAGATGTCGCGCACCACCGGATCCGCGTCGCCGTACGCGACGGTCAGACCGCTGACTTCAAGCAGAGGCGCACTCATTTCACATCACCTTCCTGTTGGATCACCTGGGACAGGTGGTTGGCGGACATCACCGTGGCCACGATGGCCAGGCCGGGCAGCAGGATCAGCCACCAGGCGGTTGCCATGAAGTCGCGGCCCTCCGCGATGAGCAGGCCCCACTCCGGCGTCGGCGGCGGCGCGCCGTAGCCCAAGAACCCCAGGATGGACAGCTGCAGGATGGCGGTGCCGAACTGCAAGGCTGCCAGCGCCAGCACCGGGGTCAGCGAATTCGGCAGCACGTGCCGGAACAGCACCTGAGCCTGCGTGGCGCCGGAGCCGTAGGCGGCCTCGACGAAGTCCGCGTTGGCGATTTGAATCACCTGCGAGCGCGCCAGGCGCGCGAACGTGGCCACCGAGGTCATACCGACAGCGAACGCCGCCTGCAGGGAGCCGAAGCCGGTGACGATGATGATGGACAGCGATAGCAGGATGCCGGGGATGGCCAGCAGCACATCCACCAGGCGCATCAGCACCGTTTCCACCCAGCCGCGCCGGGTGCCCGCGATCAGGCCGATCAAAGTGCCCAGCACCAGGCCAACAGCCACGGCGATCAGAGCGCCAAGCAGCGACTGGCGTGCCCCGTAGACCACGCGCGAGAACAGGTCGCGGCCCACCGCGTCGGTGCCGAAGATGTACTCGCCGTTGGGGGCGAGCAGTGCCACGTCGACGCCGTTGTACGGGGCGTGCGGCGCGAAGATTCCGGGCACGATCGCCCACAGCGCGGCGATGGCCAGCACGATCAGCGACAGGATAGTCGCCGGCGAGCTCCAGCGACGGTGCTTGCGGGCCTTGCGCGGCCGGTGGTCCTTCTGTGGCGCGCGCTGGTTGTGCACCAGGTTGGTCGTGCTCATCGGACGGCCTCCTTAGCGGTCGTAGCCGGGGTGTTTGCAGTCTCCGCCGTGGTCTGATCGCGCAGGCGCACGTCCAGCACCGGGTAGAGCAGGTCCACGATCAGGTTGATCACGACGTACGCGGTGGCGGCGATGAGCACCACACCGAGCAGTACCGGCATGTCGCGGCTGGACACGGCGTTCACAGTCAGCGAGCCCAGCCCGGCGCGGCCGAAGACGGTCTCGGTGACCACCGCACCGCCGACGAGCTCGCCGAACAGCAGCCCAGCCATGGTGATCGCGGGCAGAAGCGAGTTGCGCAGCACGTCGCGCCAGAAGATGCGGGCCTCGCTGGCACCACGTGCGCGCACGACCTGCACGAACGGCTGGGCGCGGACCTCGTCGATAGAACGGATAAGCACCTGCATCAGCGGTGCCGCCATGGGCACGGCGAGGGTGAGCGTAGGCAGGATCAGCCCCTCCAGCGGGGTCGGGTCGACCACGTTGACCCAGCCGAGCCGGAAGGAGAAGAACTGCAGCAACAGGATTGCGATCCAGAAGCCCGGCAGGGACACCATGAACGACGGCAGCGTGCGGAAGAAGCTGCGCAGCGGCCCCGCGCCGGGCAGGGTGGCCACGTACGCGGTGGCCAGCGCCACCACGATGGCCAGGCCGACGGACGTCGCGGCGAGCGCGAACGTGTGCGGCGCGGCGTCCGTGATCAGGTCGAACACGGGCGTGCCGGTGGCCACCGAGTAGCCCAAGTCTCCGGTGAACAGCCCGCCCAAGGTGGCGAAGTACTGCTGGATCAGCGGCTTGTCCACGCCCATCTGCTCGCGGATCTGCTCGATTTCTGCCTGGGACAGGCCCAGGGCCGGGTCCGCGTAGCGGGCGGCCACGCCGTCCGAAGGCAGCGCGGACAGCAGGAAGAACGCCAGGGTGTAGGCCAAAAGGAGCACGATGAGCGCCTGGCCGATGCGCTTGAGTACGTACTTGCCCATCTACTTGTCCTCCTCGCGGTCGAAGTACACCGAGTAGAAGCTCGGGCGCGCCACTGCCTCAGTGTCAAAGCCCTTCACGTGCGGCGCGAGCGCGTAGACCTGCGGCTCTTCAAACAGCGGCAGGGTGTAGGCGTGTTCGGTCAGGTGGTCCTGCACTGCCTTGGATGCGGCGGCGCGGCCGGCGTCGTCCGGGGTGGAGACCACCTTGTCCAGAAGCGCCTGCAGCTCCGCGTCGATCGGCGTGCCGTCGCCGGCATTATTCAAAAGCGAATCGCGGCGGTCCACCGACAGGTGCGATTCGATCACGTCGTAGTCCGCACGCCCCACCATGGTGTGCATGAGCTGGACGCGGTTGATGTCCTTTTGCGCCGCGTTCTGGGTGGCGCGGTCGCCGGCAACCATGTTGAGCTCGATGCCCAGCTCTCGCAGATCGGACTGGATCAAGGTGACAATCTCCTTCGAGCGCGGCTGCGGCAGGGCGTGGTTGACCCACAGGCTCAGGCGCTGGCCGTCCTTCTCGCGGATGCCGTCCAGGCCGGGGGTCCAGCCGGCGTCGTCGAGAAGCTTGCGCGAGCTTTCCGGGTCGAAGGTGTACGCGCCAGGCTGCTCCGCGTACCCCAGGGCCTGCGAGGTCGTCGATGAGGTGGCCAGCGGGTAGGAATCCGACAGCAGGATGCGGATGATCTCCTCGCGGTCAACGCCGTGGATGATCGCCTGGCGCACGCGGATATCCTGCAGCAGCGGGTGGTTGAAACGCATCGCCAGCTGGTTGTTCATGCCGTTGGCGGTGGCGGCGACCACCTGCACGCCCTGGTCCTTCAGGTGGCGCTCCACCGGCGGGGAGATCGTGCGCGCGGCGTCGGCCTGGCCGGACAGCAGCGCGCCGGAGCGCATGGCCTCCTCCGCGGCCAGGGTGTAGTGGATGCCGTCCAGGCGAGCCCGGCCCTGGTGCTCGAGTGAGGGCGGCGCCCAGTCGTAATCCTCGCGGGCCTTAAGCACCAGGTCGGTGCCCAGGGTCTCGCTGTCCACCACGAACGGGCCGGAACCGATGACGTTTTCCGCGTTACCGGGGCCGAACTCCTCGTTGCGCAGCTGCAGCGAGGAATCGGCCAACAGGCCCGCGTTGTAGGTGGACGTCGCCTGCGCAAAGCCCGGCGAAGGTGCGGAGAAGTGGAAGCGCACCGTGTCCTCGTCGACGACCTCGCCGCGCTCGTAGTTGGAGATCTGCTCCGAAACGTTGAGCAGCCGGTCCTTGTCGCCTAGGCCGAACAGGTCGAAGTTGTCCACGATGTTCTGCGCGGTCATGGGCGTGCCGTCGGAGTAGGTCACATCCGTGCGGATGTCGAAGGTGAACACTGTGGCGTCTTCGTTGATCTCCGGCAGGTCCGTGGCAATCCACGGCTCAAGCTCCAGCGTCTCCGGGTCCTGGTAAAGCAGCCGGTCCGTCAGTTGGTTGACCACGCCGCCGTTGGGGTAGAACCCGGCGGCCGGCGGGTACAGGCTGTTAAACCAGTTGGATTCCAGGTAGGTGAGCACGTCACCGTCATCGCCGTTAGCCGCCGTCGCGCATCCGGCGAGCAGGCTGGCTGCGGCGCCGAGCGCAAGCGTCGCGGCTACCTTTGTTTTAGGCACGTTATCGCCTTCTTTCTTCGGTTGCGCAGTGCACATTACCACTGTTAGACAATCCGGTTCTTTAGCAATAGACTAGGCAGTCTACATACGATCAAAGATTCACAGAAATCGTGGAGGTATTTTCACCGTGGCAGCATCCATCGCAATCGTCGGAGCAGGACCCCGCGGCATCTCCATCACCGAACGCATCGCCGCCTACCTAGGCGCCAGTGGCGGCGTGCTCACCCTGCACATCATCGACGACGCCCAAACCGGCGCCGGCCGCATCTGGGAAACCGACCAGACCCGCACGCTGTGCATGAACACCCTCGCCGGCGCGGTGACCCTGTTCACCGAGCCCGGCGCGACCGTTTCCGCCCCCGTGCTCGAAGGCCCCACCATGTACGAGTGGATCCAGGCGCTCCGGGGCGAGAAAACACACCCGCTTATCGACGCCTCCGGTGCCTCCCTCCCCGAGCACTACAACGAGGAGCTGCGCGCCACCCGCCCCGAGTCCAACCCCTCGCGCGCGCTCTACGGCGAATACCTGCGCTGGGCATGGAAGGTCGCGCTCGCGCAGCTACCGGACACGGTCGAGGTGGTCGAGCACCACTCCCGCGCCGTGTCCTTGGCGGCCGAGGGCGCCCAGGACGCCATCACACTTGCCGACGGCTCCGTGGTCCACGCCGACGCCACCGTCATCGCCTCCGGCTGGGTCCTGCCCGCCCCCACGCCCGCGCAGCAGGCGTTCGCCGACTCGGGTCTGACCTACATTCCGCCGGGCAACCCCGTGGAGCAGGACGTTTCACAGTTGCCGGCCGGCGAGCACGTTGTGGTGCGCGGCATGGGCATGGGCTTTTTCGACCTCATGGCGCTGACCACCATCGACCGCGGCGGCCGCTTCGTCGAGGACGCCTCCGCGCGTTCCGGCCTGCGCTACGAGGCCACCGGCAAGGAGCCGCACTTCGTGGTCACCTCCGGGCGCGGCTACCCCTACCTGCCCAAATCCGAGTACCACTCCCTGCCGCCGAAGGCCGACCTTTCCCGTCTGCGCGCCGCCATCGACGCCTCCGAAGCACCGGTGTCCTTCGGCCGCGACCTGTGGCCCGCGCTCGCCCGCGACGCCTACGCCGAGTACTACCGCGTGCTTGCCCGTGTGCGTCCCGAAGCACTCAGCGCGGCCCTCGACGAGATCCTCGCGGCCATCGACGCCGCCGACCTTGCCGCGGTTGCCACCTCGGACGACATCCTGCCGGTCGCGAACGCGCTGACCGAGGCACTTGACGGGATGAGCACCGCACCGTTCGACATGGCCGCCTGGGTGGATCCGCTCGCCGGCACCGAAGCGCTCAACCTGGAGGAACTGAACCGACGCGTCGCCGAGGGCATGGTGGCCGACATCACCGAGGCCGTGTCCGCCTGGGACTCCCCGCTCAAGACCAGCCTATGGGCCATCTCCGCAGGTCGCAAACCCAGCGCGATCGCCACACAAAACGGCCGCGGCCCCCGCGAGGCGGCACTTGCGCAGTACATGGCGTTCGGCCAGATGGTCGGCTCCGGCCCGCCGCTGTTTCGCACCCGTGAGCTACTCGCGCTGTTCGACGCCGGCCTGGTCACCTTCTTAGGCCCCGACCCCGTGGTGGAGACCACCGACAGCGGGTACACAGCAGTCAGCCACGCCCGTTCGGTGCGCGCCGCCGCGCTTGCCGACGCCTTCCTGCCCGGCCCCGACATCCGCACCTCCCCCGACGCGCTGACCGCGTCACTGCGCGAGGCCGGACGCGTGCGCCCGTTCGCCCCGGGTGGTGTGGAAACCGCTTCCCCGGAGACCGACGATGACACCCGCCGCACCGTCCACCCCGACGGCGAGCTGGATGCGCGCTTGCACATCGTGGGCATCCCCACCGGCAAGCAGTGGGCGGACACCACCATCTCCCCCATGCCCGGCACCGACCCGCTCATGCTGCAGGAAACGGACAAGACTGCACGTTCGCTGCTTACCCAGGCGGGCGTGCTCTAGCCTAAGTCCCGCGCCACCGCCCACCTGGTGAGCTGGTGGCGGTTGGAGGTCTGCGTCTTGCGCAAGATGTTCGACGCGTGCGTCTCCACTGTCTTCACCGAGATGAACAGCCGCTCGGCGATCTCCTTGTACGTGTAGCCACGCGCAAGCAGCCGCAGCACCTCGAGCTCACGGCAGGTCAACGAATCCACCGCCGGGTCGTCCTCTTCCACCACCGGCCCCGAGGCGAAGGCGTCGAGCACGAACCCGGCCAGCCGCGGCGAGAAATACGCGTCCCCGCCGCGCACCCGTGCAATCGCTTCGGCGAGCTCGGCTCCCGCGATGTTCTTGGTTACGTACCCACGCGCGCCGGCGCGGGCCCGGCGCCCGCTTGAGCACGGCCAGTCCGCCGCCGTCGGACATGTGCACGTCTAAAAGCACCACGTCCAGGCGCGTGCGCTCGTAGTTGAGTCGAAAGGTTACTGGCGGCGGCCGCCCCTGTACTTCCCAGGGCCCACCATCAGCAAGCGGTACACCACACTAAGGGACGTAACCATTAACAGTTCGCTCTTTATTCTCTAACGTCAATTAAAAGATTGACCATGATGTCCATACGAGTATTGGGGTCTTCTGTCCGTAGAAGTTCTTCTACCTTGCTTTTAAACTCTGGAGATTCCTTTTTAAAGACAGGTTTTCGCGGCATGTGATAAAACGCCTTTAATAGACGCTCATCTTTTTCAATTTCGCGTGCTACTGAAGAGATTTGCTCGTTAGTCGCCCGGAAGGGGTGAATGTCACAGGCACCGAGTGCTCCAGCCAGAGAGACCCAGTCTTCGGTCTCTTCCATTTCTTTCTTGATGATTCTGAATAAATCGTTACGCAACGTGGACCTTAAAAATTTTGCTGTTGACGTTTTTGTCTAGGGGGTAAGGGGACCTTTAATCCCTTTAGCTAAAGCGTTTTTTTGGGGGGCACTGTCGCGTTACGGTACACCCAATAACAAATGCGCTGCCGATAACCGCAGTAAGGTGCATCAGATAGGCACGTATTCGATGGCCACTATCGTCCAGACGGGGCGTGTCATAGAAGATGCAAGGAGCAAGATAGTACAGCACGCTCCTGCCACGGTCGGGCTAGTCTTCGCTCTGAAATCAACTACATCGGTTGTTTTGCACAGATCGCTACGTAACGGATTAGATACTATAATTTCTCAACCGTGCGTCAGATAGTCGCCCGCCTTACTATTGCGGTGAGTTTATTGTAAGTGCTGTATCTGATAGGAGACCGACAATTAATTTCTCGATGCAGGAACTTCTTGTCTATGCGATCCTTGCCTTCATCGCAATAGCGGTGATTTGGTGGGTAGTCAAAATCCTAAGGGGTTTCTCCAATGGGTACCGATCGGTGAATAAAGAGGCTTTGCGCACTAATGCCGATGAGCAAAAGGATGGGGTATAGAGGAGCTTGCTAAGCAAGAAAGGGCGAGGAACTATTGAATCCCTCGCCCTTTTTGCAGTTCCCTAGGGTTTGATTTCTACGCCGGCGTAGTGGGTTAAGGGTCAAAATGTGTGTCTGGCTCGGCGTGTCGCTTGGGCTAGATTTGGCCTTTTTGGATGCCGATTGAATGGGCGTAGTTGGTGTCGATAGCGTTGTCGTAGAGGACTGGTCGTCCTGTTTCGTGGTCGGCTTGGTTCTCGTTGTGGGTCAGGGTTTGTACTTTGGCGAGTTGGTCCTGGCCCCAGTTGGACTGCCTGGCGATTTCTACGGGATCGTCGGGCAGTTCTGTTTTTAGATACAGCCATCACGCTTGCCGATGTTTTCTCGGCTCCGCTCACTACCATTGAGAACGGTGGGCACTTCCTGGGGAGTGACGGCTACCTCGACTTTCCGCAGTTGTGGCAGCACATTACGCAGTAGCTGCGCAATCTATGAGCCCTCTGTCATGGCTTTAAGCGCCGCAACGTGCTGTGCATAGGCTTCTGTTCCAGTCTGGGTCAGCGCGACCCAGACGGCATCTTTCGCGCGCGTGGAGCCATATTCGCGGGTGCGGCTGATATAGCCGCTGTCCTCAAGATGTTTCAACTGCTTGGAAAGCGTATCGGCAGGAAGCTCGGTGAGCTCTGCAAGCACGGCGTATTTCATCTGCCTGCCGCCGGTTGCGCCTGAATGGAACAGCGTGGCACAAATTTTAAGCCGATTGATGGGGTGGATGACCAGATCCAGCTTTGCTGGGCGTGGTGAAGGATCCTTAGACATTGACGCCCTTTACGGCGGCGTTGCGGTTCTCATACAACATCCATGCCGTCGCCGTAGAGACAACGACGCCGCAGACAATCATCCACGGCCACGAATCCGGCGTCGGTGCTGTAGACATGATCATTGCACCGGGTAGCAATACTCGTGACCAGGTTGCGCGATCGTTGCTCGGACCCATATTTGGATCGAGGCGCACGAATGGGTTTGCAATCTTATCCTTGAGGAGATAGCCCAGAACGAACGTCGGTACAAGAACCGCGAGGCCGTACCACCATGACAGCTTGGTTAGCGCGAGACCGCCGCCGACGCCAAGCGCCACTATCGCCACCGCCCACCAGCTCTGCGTCCACGTGGTGCGTTCTTGAACGTCGTGAATGATCTTAAGGTCGTCGCTCATTATTCTTCCCCTAACGTCAACTTCACTGGCTTGCAACTAAGGCAAGTGTAACACTTGCTGTACCTGCAAGTCTAATGCTTGCAAAGTATGCAAGTGAAGGACTGTGCATAGTGGGGATATAGCTACGCATGGGGTCTAACGGGGCTGGTGGTCTGCTACTGTGACATCTGGCCGACTTTTATTGACTGAGGCTCCACAGGCCTTACATCGCCATCGGGTAGTGCCTTTGCTGGTTGTTCCATTGCGTTTGGTATCACCGCCGCAGTAGCAGCGTGGTCGGTTCTTTGGCATTGAGCCACCACACCACCGCCTACTATCACAGACTGGCAGCCACACCGGGGATTTACCGTGTTGAGGCCAGATATATGCTCCCAAAGCATATATTTCACGCTACCCTACAGGTCAGAACCTGAAAATCCCCGATTCCAGACACACTTTCCGGGGTGCGGACGTTTTGTTAGACAGTTTCGATCTCACGCTACATTGACTTTTCG
>ERZ1031327.136-NODE-136-length-10603-cov-15.614524_pt1 | contig 10603 bp, 10 predicted proteins | sample MGYA00518211_ERZ1031327 | MGnify/ENA primary metagenome ERZ1031327 (study PRJEB33718, sample SAMN03159839) | human skin metagenome | collected 2014-02-25 | study: EMG produced TPA metagenomics assembly of the PRJNA266117 data set (Human skin bacterial metagenome...
AGATTGCCTCTTGTCTCGTGGGCTCGGAGATGTGTATAAGAGACAGCTATTATAACTAAAAAAGTAATGCTTTATGCAGTACTTTTAACAGGACCTGCTTCAATGCTTGCTATAGAGTTTGGTTGGTTCTTAACTGAAATGGGACGTCAACCATGGATTGTTAGAGGTTACATGCGTGTTAGCCAAGCTGCTACACAGGCAGGAGGAATTACGTTAGTAACAATTCTATTCGGTTTACTTTATTTTGTACTTCTCTTTACATCTGCCTATGTATTATTGAGAATGTTTAGAAATAAACCAGCTCGCGAGGATATTGATAAAGTGATTGGAGGTCAAGAATAATGGATTATACTGGCATAGGTATTACAGTATTATGGACTTTCCTATTTTTTTATATTATCGTAGCGTCTATTGATTTTGGTGCTGGATTTTTAACTTTGCATACAAAATTAACGGGAGAAGAAAAAAAGATTAATCATCTTATAGAAAGATATTTAAATCCTGTATGGGAAGTAACAAATGTATTTTTTGTATTTTTCTTTGTAGGTTTTGTAGGATTTTTCCCAGATTCAGCTCTTTATTTAGGGACAGTGTTATTAGTTCCTGGTTCAATCGCTTTAATTCTTATTTCTATTAGAAGTAGTTTTTATGCTTTTGAACATTATGGACAAGATAATAAACTACCCTGGATATTTTTATATGGTATTACTGGACTTTTAATACCCGCAGCACTCGCAACTGTATTGACTATCTCAGAAGGTGGATACATTAATGAACAAGGCAATCATTTTGATTTGGATTGGGTACAGTTACTATTAAGTCCTTTCGCATGGTCAGTTGTATTTTTAGCAATTGTAAGTGTATTATATATATCATCAGGATTTTTAACATATTATGCTTCTAAAGCAAAAGATAAAGTAGCTTATAAATTTATGCGTCAATGGTTTATGTTCTGGGGTCCACCGATGATTATTATTTCATTATTTGTATTCTTATCATTAAGAATACAAAACTCTAATCACTTTTATAATGCAATTACGCATTATTGGTGGATGTTTGCAATTAGTTTTATTTTCTTCTTAATTGCAGGAATTTTAAATATGATTAAAAAGTATCATGGTTTAGCATTTATTATGGTAATTTTACAAATGGCTTTCGCTTTTTACGGATACGGTATGAGTAAGTTACCTTATATTCTTTATCCATATATTAAAATTTCAGATTCAGGTGTAAACTCATCAATGGGCTTAGCATTAACAATCGTCTTTATTTTAGGTTTACTTTTATTACTTCCATCGTTAATATTGTTATTGAGATTATTCGTTTTCGATAAACAATATGTGGAAGGTAAAAAGTAATTTAAATTAAGAGAGGAGCTAAAATGAGAGTAATTTATATTTATAGAACTTTGAATAAGTTTCTAGTATATAAATGAACTTATCATTTTAGCTCTTATTTTTTAGATAGGAGTTCCAGAAGTCATGGAGAAAGAGTATGTAGTGATAGGATTAGGTCGTTTTGGAGGAAGTATTGTAAGAGAGCTAAATGCTTTAGATATGGATGTTATGGCTATTGATAGAGATGAAGCTCGAGTAAATGAATATAGTGAAATTGCGACACATGCTGTTGTAGCTGACACTACAGATGAAGCGGTAATGAAAAGTTTAGGTATACGAAATTTTGACCATGTCATTGTGGCAATAGGTGAGAATATTCAATCTAGTACATTAACAACTTTAATATTGAAAGAATTAGGTGTTAAAAAAGTTACGGCCAAAGCACAAAACGATTATCATGCAAAGATTTTGAATAAAATTGGTGCTGATACTGTGGTACATCCAGAAAGAGATATGGGTCGTCGTATTGCACATAATGTAGCAAGTGCAAGTGTACTAGACTACCTTGAACTCGCAGATGAGCATTCATTAGTAGAGTTAAAAGTAAGTGAAAAATTGACTGGTCAAACAATCAGAGATTTAGATATTCGAGCACAATTCGGTATTAATATTATTGCAATAAAAAGAGGACGAGAAATCATTGTGTCACCAGATCCAAACATGAATATTGAAATTGGAGATATTATGATAATGATCGGCCACGATAATGATTTAAATCGTTTTGAGAAAAAAATAGTAAGATAGTAAAACACACGGTATTTCTTAAGAAATACCGTGTGTGTTTATTCTTCATTTACTTTCATAATTACTGGTAAAATCATTGGACGACGAGCTGTTTTTTCATATAAATACGGCTGTAACGTTTCAATGATTGAAGATTTAATTTGATGCCATTGAATATCATCATTTGAATTTAGTTTTGAAATAACATCCGTTTTAATTTTTCGTTGTGCATCATAAATTAATTGGCCAGATTCACGCATGTAAACAAAACCACGTGAAATAATATCTGGACCTGAAAGAAGTTTATTTGTATTAAAATCAATACTTACTACAACAATAACCAATCCTTCTTCAGATAATAATTTACGATCTCGAATGACAACATTACCAATATCACCGATGCCACTTCCATCAACTAATACATTACCAGATGGAATTCGACCAGCTTTACGCGCAGAATCGTGTGTTAAAGCTAAAACATCACCAATATCAAAAATAAAGACATTTTCTTCTTTAACACCACAATCAATACCTGTTTGACCATGAGCTTTTAGCATACGATATTCACCATGAATAGGTAAGAAGTATTTAGGTTGAATTAAACGAAGCATTAACTGCTGGTCGCCTTGGGAACCATGTCCTGATGTATGAATGTTAGAAATCTTACTGTGAATAACATCAGCACCAGCTTTATATAATGCGTTAATTGTACGATTGATACTTTTAGTATTCCCTGGAATAGGAGAAGAACTGAATACTACAGTATCATCAGGTATAATTTTAATTTGTTTGTGTGTACCATTAGCGATACGTGAAAGTGCAGCCATTGGTTCACCTTGAGAGCCAGTGCATAAAATAAGTAACTCGTGTTTAGGAATATTATTAATTTTGTTAGGCTCAACAAATGTTTCTGGGGGTGCTTTGATATAACCCAGCTCCATACCAATCTTAATATTATTTTCCATTGAACGGCCAAAAGTTACAATTTTACGATTATATTTAATTGCTGCTTCCACCGCTTGTTGGACACGATAGATGTTTGATGCAAAGGTTGCGAAAATAATACGACCTTTACAGTTACGGAAAATTTTATCGACATTTTGTCCAACTTCACGTTCACTTAATGTGAAATCAGGAACTAGCGCATTCGTAGAGTCAGATAACAAGCATAATACGCCTTCTTTACCAAGCTCTGCCATTTTGGCGATATTAGCAGGCGCACCAACAGGTGTAAAATCAAATTTAAAGTCACCAGTATGGACAATTTTACCTTCAGGTGTGTCAACAACAACACCATATGCTTCTGGGATACTATGCGTAGTTAAGTAAAAAGAAATTTCAAAATGTTTAGATTTTATAACACTATCTTCTGTAATTTCATTTAAACTAGCATTACGCAGTAAATTGTGTTCTTCTAATTTATTGCGTATTAAACCTAAAGCTAAAGGGCCACCATAAATAGGTACATTAATTTGCTTTAATAGGTAGGGCACACCACCTATATGGTCTTCATGTCCATGAGTAATAAATAAACCAACAATTTTATCTTGATTTTGTTCTAAGTAGGTATAATCAGGAATAACGTAGTCTATACCTAATAAATTATCATCAGGGAACTTAATTCCAGCATCGATGATAACAATTTCATCTTTATACTCCACAGCATAAGTGTTTTTACCAACCTCACCTAAGCCGCCTAGAGCATATACACCTACTTCATTAGAATGTAATTGTTTCATTATTGAGCGTTCTCCACATTAAAGTGATCAGAATGTTCTTTTTCATATTCTAAATGTGCGCCCTCTAATTTAGTAATAAATTCGATATTATAATTGCGATCTTTTAAATAACGTCTTACTTGTTCTTCAGTTTCACCTTCAACATAAATTGTATTTGTGTTCTCACGAACAATTACTTCGTCTTTATTATGTTGAAAAAATACTTTAAATACTGCCATGATATATATTTCCTCCTAAATAAATGTTTATTTATTGTCTTATGAGCACAAGTAGAAAATAAATAAAATATACATGTTTATTTATTTTCACATCTAACGTGAATGCTACATAACAGGCATTTTAAATTTTTAATATAAAATAATATTTATTTTACTGTGCTTAAAGGCAAATCATACATGTCGTTCATTTTTTGAAAGATAGTAATTTACTATGATTTCAGTTAATTTTTATTTTACCTTATGTATCAGAATAAATAAAGCAGTTTATATGTAGTAAAAGTAGGAGGAAATTGAATAAAAAAAGAAAAACCTAACACATTTATTACAATAATGTAAAAATGCATTAGGCTTGAATATTAAACTTCAACTGAGTCTGGTAATGGAGTAAGAGGATGATCTTTATCGATATAATCGTAGAACATAATACCATTTAAATGATCAATTTCATGTTGAAATACAATTGCTGGATAACCTTTTAAACGTAATTTAACTTCATTACCATCAATATCATAAGCTTTAATTGTTGTTCTATAATGACGATGAACTAAACCAGGTATATTTTCATCTACACTTAAACAACCCTCACCAGTAGGTAAATAAGCGTGTTGAACACTATGACTAATTACTTTAGGATTGACCAACATATAGTCGTAAGATTTACCTTCCCCATCGTCAGGTAAATACACAGCTATCATTTTTTTTGAAATATTAATTTGTGGTGCAGCTAAACCTACTCCAGAGCGTAGACCATATTTTTTAGCAATTTCATCATCTTGACTATTAATTAAAAATTCACGCATATCACGCAAAGTATTTTTGTCTTCTTCAGAAAGAGGTAAATTCACGTCTTTTGCTTTTTCGCGTAACGTAGGATGTCCATCTCTAATAATATCTTTCATTGTTAACATGTTATACACCTTCCTTATATAATATAAAATATAACAGATAATATACATTTACGTACATTATATAGTTTCATTTGATTTATAAACTATCTTTATATAATATTACAATCGAAACACTATGAGGAGGAATGACATTAATGAAATTACGTAAAACCATAGTTGTTGCAGCTGCCTCTACACTTTTATTAGCTGGTTGTACAACTGATAAAAAAGAGGTAAAAGCTTATGACGATAATGTTCAAAAAGCATTTGATAAAGAACAATCTATAAATGAGGTTAGTAAAAAACTAAATTCACTTGAAGAAAAGAAACAAGGTTTGTATAAAAAAGCAAATAGTAATGACAGTAATACACGTAGTAAAGCAGCTGACGATGTACTTGATAATATTGATAAACGAGAAAAAACCTTTGATAAGGAAGTTTCAATTTTAAAAAATTCCGAAAAGCAATTTAAAAAAGGCGATTCTCATATTAACGATATTAAAAATGATAATAAAAGAAAAGAAGTTAAACAACTTGATGATGCTATAAAAAACAAATATAAAACACATGACGACTATGCTAAGGCTTATAGAAATGTATTAAGTAAAGAAAAAGATTTATTTGAATTAGTCAAACAAGATGGAGTAACGCAATCTCAAGTAGACGAAAAAAACAATGCGCTTAATAAAGCTCAAGAAAACTTTAAGAAAAAATTCCAGGCTTATGCTAAGGCAATGAATACAGTTAATAAAGAAAAACAAGACGTCGATCATTTAATCTCTTAACATCACTAATACAGTGTTAATTGTTACATTGATACAGTTTCTCAGACTGTATCTTTTTTTAGTAATACAGAACTTTATGAAAATGTTTAACAGTCTAAAATAATTGTGGTACACTATGAGTGGATAAAATGAATTTCTATTATATGGGAAAGGTATGGTGAATTGAATGGCTCCTAAGTTACAAGCCCAATTCGATGCAGTAAAAGTATTAAATGATACTCAGTCGAAATTTGAAATGGTTCAAATTTTGGACGTAGATGGTAATGTCGTAAATGAAGACTTAGTACCTGATTTAACTGATGAACAATTAGTAGAATTAATGGAAAGAATGGTGTGGACACGTATTCTTGACCAACGTTCTATTTCTTTAAATAGACAAGGTCGTTTAGGTTTCTATGCTCCAACAGCAGGACAAGAAGCATCTCAATTAGCTTCTCAATATGCTTTAGAAAAAGAAGACTTCATTTTACCTGGTTACCGTGATGTACCACAACTTATTTGGCACGGTTTACCGTTAACTGATGCTTTTTTATTCTCAAGAGGTCACTTTAAAGGTAACCAATTCCCTGAAGGCGTAAACGCATTCAGTCCACAAATCATTATCGGTGCACAATATATCCAAACAGCTGGTGTGGCATTCGGTATTAAAAAACGTGGTAAAAAAGCAGTTGCTATCACTTACACTGGTGATGGTGGTTCTTCACAAGGTGATTTCTACGAAGGTATTAACTTTGCTTCTGCTTATAAAGCACCAGCAATCTTTGTTATCCAAAACAATAACTATGCTATTTCTACTCCACGTAGTAAACAAACAGCTGCTACTACATTAGCTCAAAAAGCAATTGCAGTAGGTATCCCTGGTATCCAAGTTGATGGTATGGATGCATTAGCTGTATATCAAGCTACTAAAGAAGCTCGTGATCGCGCAATTAATGGTGAAGGTCCAACATTAATCGAAACTATGACTTATCGTTATGGTCCACATACAATGGCTGGAGATGATCCAACTCGTTACAGAACTTCAGATGAAGATGCAGAGTGGGAGAAAAAAGACCCGTTAGTTCGTTTCAGAAAATTCTTAGAAAATAAAGGATTATGGAGCGAAGAGAAAGAAAACGAAGTTATTGAACGTGCTAAAGACGACATCAAGAAAGCAATTAAAGAGGCTGACAATACTCCAAAACAAACTGTTCTTGATTTAATGGATATCATGTATGAAGATATGCCTCAAAATTTAGCTGAACAATATGAAATTTACAAAGAGAAGGAGTCGAAATAAGCCATGGCACAAATGACAATGGTTCAAGCGATTAACAATGCGCTTAAAACTGAATTGCAAAATGACGAAAACGTTTTAATTTTCGGTGAAGACGTTGGTGTTAACGGCGGTGTATTCCGTGTTACTGAAGGTTTACAAAAAGAATTCGGTGAAGACCGTGTATTCGACACACCATTAGCTGAATCTGGTATTGGTGGTTTAGCTCTTGGTTTAACTGTAGAAGGTTTCCGTCCTGTAATGGAAATTCAATTCTTAGGATTCGTATTTGAAGTGTTTGATGAAGTTGCTGGTCAAATTGCTCGTACGCGTTTCCGTTCAGGTGGTTCTAAAACTGCTCCTGTAACAATTCGTACACCATTTGGTGGTGGGGTACACACTCCAGAATTACACGCAGATAACTTAGAAGGTATTTTAGCTCAATCACCAGGTATTAAAGTAGTTATTCCATCTGGTCCTTATGATGCTAAAGGTTTATTACTTTCATCAATCAGATCAAACGATCCAGTTGTATATTTAGAGCACATGAAATTATATCGTTCATTCCGTGAAGAAGTTCCTGAAGAAGAATATACAATTGAAATTGGTAAAGCAAATGTCAAAAAAGAAGGTAATGACATTACATTAATTGCATACGGTGCAATGGTACAAGAATCTGAAAAAGCTGCAGAAGAACTTGAAAAAGAAGGTTACTCTGTAGAAGTTATCGATTTACGTACAGTTCAACCAATCGATATTGATACATTAGTTGCATCAGTTGAAAAAACTGGTCGTGCAGTAGTTGTTCAAGAAGCTCAACGTCAAGCTGGTGTTGGTGCTACTGTAGCAGCTGAATTAGCTGAACGTGCTATTCTTTCATTAGAAGCTCCAATTGCACGTGTTGCTGCTGCTGATACTGTATATCCATTTACTCAAGCTGAAAACGTTTGGTTACCAAATAAAAATGATATTATTGAACAAGCTAAAGCTACTTTAGAATTCTAATAGTATATACAAAACAGTAAGCTATATATGAATCTATATATTTAAAATAAGTATTTTCTATTTATTTTATGTATATATAATTAATTGTAAACTAGAGACGTAGGACAAAATGATAAAGTGTTAACAGACACGACATATTATTCTGTCCTTCCTCTATGTTATAAATTTATTTAAATAATAAATATTTAAATCTTAGGAGGATAAGAACGTGGCATTTGAATTTAGACTACCCGACATTGGTGAAGGTATCCACGAAGGTGAAATCGTTAAGTGGTTTGTTTCAGCCGGAGATACAATTGAAGAGGATGACGTATTAGCAGAGGTTCAAAATGATAAATCTGTAGTAGAAATCCCATCTCCTGTAAGCGGTACAATTGAAGAAGTAGTAGTTGAAGAAGGCACTGTAGCAGTTGTAGGTGATGTCATTGTTAAAATTGACGCACCAGATGCAGAAGAAATGCAATTTAAAGGTCATGATGATGACGATGCTTCATCTAAAGAAGAAGAACCTGCAAAAGAAGAAGCTAAAACTGAAGAAACTCCAGCAGCTTCAACATCACAAGATGAAAAAGTAGACGAAAACAGACGAATTAAAGCAATGCCATCTGTACGTAAATATGCACGTGAAAAAGGCGTGAACATTAAAGCAGTTTCTGGTTCAGGTAAAAATGGACGTATTACTAAAGAAGACATCGATAACCACTTAAATGGTGGCGGTGCTCAAGCAGCAACAGCTTCAAATGAAAGTGCAGCTGCTTCAACATCAGAAGATACTTCTGCAGTTCAAACTCAATCAGTACCTGAAGGAGACTTCCCTGAAACTACAGAAAAAATCCCTGCTATGCGTAAAGCAATTGCTAAAGCAATGGTTAACTCAAAACACACTGCTCCACACGTAACATTAATGGATGAAATTGATGTTCAAGACTTATGGGATCACCGTAAAAAATTCAAAGAAGTTGCAGCTGAACAAGGTATTAAATTAACATTCTTACCATATGTTGTTAAAGCGCTTGTTTCTGCACTTAAAAAATACCCAGCACTGAATACGTCATTTAATGAAGAAGCTGGTGAAATTGTACACAAACATTACTGGAATATCGGTATCGCTGCAGATACTGAAAGAGGTTTATTAGTACCTGTAGTTAAAAATGCAGATCGTAAATCTATTTTCCAAATCTCAGATGAAATCAATGAATTAGCTGTTAAAGCTCGTGATGGTAAATTAACATCTCAAGAAATGAGCGGTGCTACATGTACAATTAGTAACATCGGTTCAGCTGGTGGACAATGGTTCACTCCAGTTATCAATCACCCAGAAGTAGCTATTTTAGGTATTGGACGTATTGCTCAAAAACCTATTGTTAAAGATGGTGAAATTGTAGCAGCTCCAGTATTAGCATTATCATTAAGCTTTGACCACAGACAAATTGATGGTGCAACTGGTCAAAATGCTATGAATCATATCAAACGCTTATTAAATAATCCAGAATTATTATTAATGGAGGGGTAAAACATGGTAGTTGGAGATTTCCCAATTGAAACAGATACTATTGTAATCGGAGCAGGTCCTGGTGGATATGTTGCTGCAATTCGTGCAGCTCAATTAGGACAAAAAGTTACTATTGTTGAAAAAGGTGACTTAGGTGGTGTGTGCTTAAACGTTGGATGTATTCCATCAAAAGCGTTATTACATGCTTCTCATCGTTTCGTAGAAGCTCAACACTCTGAAAATTTAGGAATTATTGCTGAAAGCGTATCACTTAAATTTGATAAAGTTCAAGAATTTAAACAATCAGTTGTTAATAAATTAACTGGCGGTGTTGAAGGTTTATTAAAAGGTAATAAAGTTGACATCGTTCGTGGTGAAGCTTATTTCGTAGATGAAAATAGTTTACGTGTTATGGATGAGAAAAGTGCTCAAACGTATAACTTCAAAAATGCTATTATTGCAACTGGTTCAAGACCAATTGAAATTCCTAATTTTGAATTTGGCAAACGCGTTATCGATTCAACAGGCGCTTTAAACTTACAAGAAGTTCCTGGTAAATTAGTAGTTGTCGGTGGCGGTTATATTGGTTCAGAACTTGGTACTGCCTTTGCTAACTTCGGTTCTGAAGTTACAATTTTAGAAGGTGCTAAAGAAATTCTTGGCGGTTTCGAAAAACAAATGGTTCAACCTGTTAAAAAAGGTATGAAAGAAAAAGGCGTTGAAATTATCACTGAAGCTATGGCTAAAAACGCTGAAGAAACTGAAAACGGTGTTAAAGTTACTTACGAAGCTAAAGGTGAAGAAAAAACAATTGAAGCTGATTATGTATTAGTAACTGTAGGTCGTCGTCCAAATACAGACGAATTAGGCTTAGAAGAATTAGGTCTTAAATTTGCTGATCGTGGATTATTAGAAGTAGACAAACAAAGTCGTACTTCTATTAAAAACATCTACGCAATTGGTGATATCGTACCTGGTTTACCACTTGCACACAAAGCAAGTTATGAAGGTAAAGTAGCTGCAGAAGTAATCTCAGGTCAAGCATCAGAAGTTGATTACATTGGTATGCCTGCTGTATGCTTCACTGAACCAGAATTAGCTC
>ERZ1031327.137-NODE-137-length-10569-cov-31.431805_pt1 | contig 10569 bp, 10 predicted proteins | sample MGYA00518211_ERZ1031327 | MGnify/ENA primary metagenome ERZ1031327 (study PRJEB33718, sample SAMN03159839) | human skin metagenome | collected 2014-02-25 | study: EMG produced TPA metagenomics assembly of the PRJNA266117 data set (Human skin bacterial metagenome...
TAGAGTGATGGCTCTCAAGGGGTTCCCAGGTTTTATTCCCGTCGACAGTTTGGTGGCATTCGCCACACAATCGTTTTCCGCAACTCGGCCACGGAGCATTCCATTCCGCATTGAACGGGGTGCGCTAGTAGTGTGGGGGCCTATGACTGACCTGAAAACCACCGCCGGCAAGATCGAGGACTTGGACGCTAAGCTCGCCGAGTCCCGCGCGCCGCTGGGAGAAGGCGAGCCGGCCGCCCGCACCCGCGTGACGCAGCTGCTCGACGAAGGCTCCTTCGTAGAAACGGATGCGCTGGCCCGCCACCGCTCCACCGACTTTGGCCGTGAGCATGACCGTCCCTATACCGATGGCGTGGTTACCGGCTACGGCACCATCGATGGCCGCCGCGTGTGCGTATTTAGCCAAGACGGAGAGGTCTTCGACGGCACGATGGGTGAGGTTTATGCAGAAAAGCTCACCAAGGTTTATGACCTCGCTATCAAGACCGGCGTGCCCATCATCGGCATTTACGAATCCACCGGCCCGCGTGTACAAGAAGGCATCGTCACCATGGCCGGGTATGCCCGCCTCATGGCGCGCGTCTCCCAGGCTTCGGGCCTCATCCCGCAGATTTCTGTAGTCGCGGGCAATACCAGCGGCATTGCGGCTTTCGCGCCGACTTTTGCCGATGTCCTCGTAGTCACCCAAGGCACAGCACTTCACCAGGCTGCCAGCCACGTGGCCGGCGCAGAACCAGAAACCTTCGGTGGCGCCGCAGCCCACGCGGAGTCCGGCACCGCTCATTTGGTGGCCAGCGACGATAAACAGGCCCTGTCCCTCGTGCGCGACGTTCTGGCTTACCTACCCGCCAATAACCGAGCTGAAGCGCCGCGTGTGGAGGCCGGCAGCGTGACGGACTTTGATTTGAACGGTGTTATCCCGGATACCGCCGCACAAGCCTATGACATGAACGACGTCATCAAGGCCGTTGTCGATGAAGGATCCTTCTTCGAGCTTTCTGCCGAGGCGGCACAAAATATCGTCACCGGCTTTGCCTACATCGATGGTCGCGCCGTCGGCATCGTTGCCAACCAGCCACTAGCGCTGGCTGGCGCGCTGGATTCCGCCGCCGCAGAAAAGGCCGCACGCTTCGTGCGCACCTGCGATGCCTTCAACACTCCCATCGTGGAATTCGTGGACTCCCCAGGCTTCGTGCCTACCCCGGAAGAGGAAAAGGCCGGTCTGCTGCGCAGGGCGTCGAAGTTTGCTTATGCGCAGGCCGAGGCGAGCGTCGGAAAGCTCACTGTGATCACCCGCAAGGCCATTGGTCCCGCCTACGTATTTATGGGCGCCAAGGACCTCGGCGCAGACTTGGTCTACGCTTGGCCCACCGCGGAAATCGCTGTGACGCAGGCATCGCAGGCATCCCTGGCCATCTATGGCTCGGAGGACAAGGAAGAGGAGATGGACGAGCTCTTCTTACACCCGTATGCCGCAGCGGAGCGCGGGCTGGCCGATAATGTCATCGAGCCAACGGCAACCCGCCACTACCTGGTAGAAGGCCTGCGCCTGCTCGAGCGCAAGGCTGTGGCCCAGGTACCGAAGAAGCACGGAACCGTTTAGGAGGGCACATGTCTGCACCTGAAATCAAGGTAGTAAAGGGCAATCCCACCGAGGACGAACTCGCGGCCCTGCGCACAGTCTTAGCGCAGAAGAGTGCAAAGCACTCGGGCGCTACCGGCGAGCGCAATGAATGGGGCAACCCTGCCGAGCGCTTCGAGCGTTTTGGCGCACAGCGCGTCTTTAACCCTTCTGCATTCCATACCGTACGTTACTTCTAATGCGGCTTATTCTTGCCTCCCAATCGCCCTCGCGCGCGTCCATCTTGCGCGGCGCGGGCGTGGAACCCGTTTTGGAACCGGCCGATATTGACGAGCGCTCCCTTGAAGCCTCGCTCGTCGGCCGCCCGCCGGCCGACATCGTGGCGGCCCTAGCCACCGCCAAGGCCGAAAAGGTGGCCGAGCGCTACCTCACCGAGCCCGTCATCGGTGGCGATTCCATGCTGCTGCTCGGCGGGGAGCTCCAGGGCAAGCCACACACGGAGGAGGCCACAATCGAGCGCTGGCATCAACAGGCTGGTCGCACGGCCGAGCTCCTTACCGGCCACTGCCTCATCTTTGGCGATAAGCGCCATGTGGAAACATCCACCACCACGGTGCACTTTGCCCAAGCCAGCGAGGCCGATATCGCAGCATATGCCCACTCCGGCGAGCCTCTCCATTGCGCCGGCGCCTTCACCTTGGAAGCAATGGGCGGCTGGTTCATTGACCGCATTGAAGGCGATCCTTCCTCCGTTATCGGGCTATCGCTGCCGGTGGTGCGCCGCGCGCTTTATGCCTTTGACCTGAACGTCTCCGATTTCTGGTAGCAGAGCGCCGGCGTCGCTACAGTGGGGTGGCATGGAAATGAAAGACATGCTTGCCCCGAAGCCCATTGAGCTGCCGGCCGATCCCGGCGCAGAGTCCACCTCAGATCTCGCCGCCGGCATTGTTGCCCACCCCGATTCCCCACTGCTGTGGGCGCTCGTAGCGGAGCAGGAACTTAAGCAGCAGGAAGGTTCCGAGCCGGCCGCTTTCATCACCGCCTACGCGTACGCGCGCACCGGCTACCACCGCAGCTTGGACCGCCTCCGCGGCAATGGTTGGAAGGGGTGGGGCCCTGTCCCCTTCTCCCACGAGCCGAACCAGGGTGTGCTGCGCGCCATCGCCGCGCTCGGACACGCAGCCAAGGCCATCGGCGAGGATGACGAGTACGACCGCATTCGCCAGATGCTTTCCGACGCCGACCCGGAGTCCGTCGCCACCCTCCTCGACTAATCCTGGAGTCCCCGCATGCCTGCCGTGACACCGCGCTACCTACGCCGCTTCTCCGCCGCCGTATTACTCACTGTTTCCGTGCCGCTCGCGCTAAGCGCCTGCGGTGCTCAGGAGGATTCTTCTTCCTCCCATCAGCCGGTCTTTTCCAGCCAAGCACCTGCCGAAGATGATTCCGCCGGCGGGGACGATGCAGCTTCCGCAGCAGCACCCTCCCCGTCTGAGTCCACCGACGGGGGCGATGAAGCGACCACGCAGCAGCAGGATAGGGTCAAGGACGCCGAGTGCGCGGAGCTGCCCAACGACCCGCGCAAGGTCTACGCCTCTGGCACGGCTCCCGGGCGCATGCCCGCCGATGACGGCAGCGATTTCAATTACTGGATCGCCGATATCGAGAACTCCTATGACCCGTGCGCCACGATTAGCTGGATCATCTTCCGCGGCTCAATGGGTGATTTGAACGGTCCGGCGGGCACTGGCGCCTCGATTACTGATGGCATAGCCTTCTACGTCAATGGTGCTCCGGCCAAGGACATGTCCATCTTCCACAAGGTAGAAAGCATCACCCGAGTCTCAGATAATGAGGTGGAGTTCAGGTGGGGAGAGCGCAGCCGCACAACTGCGGAGGGCATTACCGCCCACCACACCGTGCGCCTGCGGGCACAGGGCGATTCCCTTGAACCGGTGTCTGGTGAAGTCGAGGAATTCAACAAAATGTGGGTTGATCTTCCCAGCTACCAGCTGGGCACCTACGACTAACTTTTAGGCCGACATTTAATCGCCTGGGCCTGCACTACAATGCGCCCCAGCGGAATTCCGCTGGGGCGCTCGTCGTTGCTCGCTTAATTGAGCAATCAGCTCATTACAGTGCTAGTCCATCTTGTCCAGGATGTCGCCGGTGTTTTGCGCAATGCGCACGTTAGCCACCATGGCTTCCAGGAATAGCCTGATGGCAACCATGATTGCGTAGTAGATGACAGTGCTCAGTACCGCCAGGAAGATGAAAGCGAAGATGCTTCCGAAGATGGCGGACGCGGAATCTTCCTGAATGCCATAAATGCCCATGCCGGTGGCGAACAAGAAGGCGCCGAGGAGGTGAAGGATCCACATGATGCCACCAAGAATCATGGCAACCTTGTAGATTTCCTTCACGTGGGTGAGTGTCAGGAAGTGCTTGAACTCGAACTCAAAGAGCCCGCCCAATAGGCCGTCTTTCTTGCGCAAACCCTTGAGGGTGCCACTCATCTGGCTCTTCTTATCACCGAGAGTCTGACCGGAATCAGCAGTGGCATCGCCTGCTTGGGGGAACTGTCCGAATCCCTGGCTCGTGCCCTGCTGCTGGGTGTAACCGCCGAAAACTGGCTGATCGCTAGCGGACTGGGCGGAACCGAATTGATTGCCGTTCGCAGCAGTGTCCGACGATGCCGAATCCGTAAATGGATTATGCGCACGGGAGGCAGCGCCCTCGCTTGGGGTGGAGAACTTCGAGGAGGCCCAGAAATCAGAGGAGTTGCCCTCCGCGCTCGGCTGCGGGGAGGAAAGAGCACTCGAATGCCCAGACTCACCAGGCTTATCGGTGTGGCCGAAAGACTTCCTCTCCTTGGCATCAGTAGAGCCGAATTCCTTGGTCTCATTCACCTCGGAGGCGCCGGTACCTTCGGCGCTTTTCGCAGCGTCCTCGGCGCGGTGACGCGGGGTCTCGGAAAAATCGCGCGGAGAAAAATCCTTCGGAAACCCGTCGGAGTTGAAATCATTATCAGCCATAATCTGGTCCTTCGAAAATGCTTTAGGGGATGGTAGGAAAATGCCCCACGGTCACCCGTGGGGCCACTTGGCAGAATACAGCGTGCGCTAGGCGTTCGCGTCCTGAACGCGACGAATCGCCTCGGCGGCAACCTTTTCTTGGATGCCCATGTCTAGTTCGGAGGTGAAGCCAACGCAGGAGCAGTTGATCTCGCCGAGGACGTAGGTGTCGGTGCCATCCGCGGCGTCGTCAAGCATGAAGTCCGCAGTCCAAATCAGCGGAACATCCTTGGTATCACCGAGCTTTTCTGCAATAACCGGGCGCGCCTTCTTAAACATTTCCAGCAACTCCGGCCACGATTCCGGCTTATCGTAGGTGTACTTGGCGCCAGAGAACAGCGTGGCGGAGAAGTTATCGCCGCCCTCCGCTGGCTTCTTGTGCACGATGAATACTGGCTCATCGCCCACGAGAAGGATGCGGATTTCGCCCTCCACAATGCGCGGCATGAAGCGCATATCCACCAGCATGCCATTATCGCCCTCAACGTACTGGTCGCAGAAGTCCATGAAAGCACCCAGCTTATAATCGTGGGTCTGGTTATCTACGGCCTCGGTGCACTTCAGGGCGGTATCGAGCGGGAGGGCGGTGCCTGGCTCAACGGACTGTGCCAAGTCCTCGTCCGCAAGGCGTACACGCCAAATTCCCTCACCCGTGGAGCCGCGATTTTGCTTGAGGACGCGCTCGCCATAGGACAACGAGGTAGGGAAGGTATTGTGTAGCTCCTCCACCTCGTAGTATGCGGCGGTATCGTCCGGTACCAGCGGGGTGTCATTGAGCTTGACCAGAGCATCCTTAGCGCCATAGGCCATCATGTCCGCCGGGCTGGACATGCCAACCAGACCAGCGTCTGCCAACTTGGTGAGCAATTCGAAATAGCCCTTCTCACCGCCGGGGATATTGCCGGGGTTCACGCGAGAGATATAGGCATCAAAGTTTTCAGAAACGTGGGCGTAGATTTCCTCAGCCTTATCTGGGTGAAAGTAGATGACCTCAGAACCCCAGCCTTGTTCCTTGATCGCGTTGACAATCGGCATGGTGTCCTTGCGGTGACCATCTGCGCCCTTATCAGAGCCGCCTTCTACCTCAAATACAACAATCGCCTTGTGCACTAGCAATTCCCTTCTTAGGTGGTGTTCATAGCACGTTGTCGCACCATATCCGGATTTTATCCCAGCTTTTCCTCCCACGCGCGTCCAACTGCCCCCTCTGTTTAGCCCCGTCGGCCAGCAGCGTTCTTCACCGGCCGGAATTTGTATGTCACACCACAGAAATGATCCCCGAGTGATCATCACGGGAAAAATCGGGTTAAAGTGGTGGGAGCGAATTATTTCCCCCTATAGGAAAGGCAGGCGGACAGTGGCTGACGTTGATCCCTATCCCCCATTTCAGGAATACGCACACCCCGAGCGCCTCGTGTCCGCACCGTGGCTGTCCGCACGCCTAGGCATTAAGGGCCTGCGCGTCATTGAGGTCGATGAAGACTCGCTCCTCTATGACATTGGCCATATCCCCACCGCCACCCGTATAAATTTCCGCACGGAATTGCTCAGCCCGCTCACGCGCGATTTCATCGATGGGGAAGAGTTCACCGCTCTGATGCGCGACAAAGGCATTAATGCCGACGATACGATTGTTCTTTATGGCGATAAGTCCAATTGGTGGGCCGCCTACGCCCTGTGGGTATTTACCCTCTTTGGACACAAGGATGTTCGCTTACTCGATGGTGGCCGCGATGCATGGATGGCGGAAGAGCGCGATACATCCTTTATGGTTCCGGACTTCCCTGTCTCCGATTACCCCGAGGTAACCCGCGATGACTCCGTGCTGCGTTCCTTCGTTAACCAGATTCGCGATACCGACGGCACCCTTGTAGATACCCGTTCCCCTGAAGAGTTTGCCGGCGAGGCCACTGAGCACGACCCCAATGGCGATTCCGCGTACGGCACCACCATGCGCCACGGCCATATTCCCGGCGCCATCAACCTCGAGTGGGACCGTTCTAATTATCCCAATTCCTGCTTCCGCTCAGCCGAGGAGCTTAAGGTCAACTACGGAATGTTGGAGCCTGAATCCACAACTATCCTCTATTCCCACGTGGGCGCGCAGGCCGCGCATACGTGGTTTGTGTTGACGCATCTTTTGGGATTCACAAAGACGCAGGTCTACGATGGTTCGTGGTCTGAGTGGGGCAATATGGTGAAAATGCCGATTGAGCGTTAACTTTTTCGGTTTCGCCACATAAACCCATATCCGGCAGGGATGTGGGTTTATTTTTGCCCAAAAACATCCCCACTCGCGTGCGTGAAAATTAACTCATGCTTTTGTGTGCAAGAATAGATTGCGTATTTAACCTAGTGTGTTCAGGAGGTTGCTGCCGTGGCAGTAGAAACCAAAAAGATCTCTAAGGTTCTCGTGGCGAACCGCGGTGAGATCGCCGTTCGCGTAATTCGCGCGGCCCGTGACGCTGGCATTGCCTCCGTCGCCGTCTACGCCGAGCCAGACGCCCAGGCGCCTTTCGCCTCGCTTGCCGACGAAGCCTTTGCCCTCGGCGGCACCACATCCGCCGAGTCCTACCTTGTCTTTGACAAGATTCTGGATGCCGCAGAAAAATCCGGCGCCGATGCCATCCATCCCGGCTATGGCTTCTTGTCTGAAAACGCCGACTTTGCCCAAGCCGTCATCGACGCCGGCCTGACTTGGATTGGCCCCTCCCCCGAGTCCATCCGTGACTTGGGAGATAAGGTCACCGCGCGGCACATCGCCGAGCGCGCCGAGGCCCCTATGGCCCCGGGTACTAAGGATCCGGTGGCCGGCGCCGATGAGGTGCAGTCCTTCGCCATGGAATACGGCCTCCCCGTGGCCATTAAGGCCGCCTTTGGCGGCGGCGGCCGCGGCATGAAGGTAGCCTACTCCGCAGAGGAAATCCCCGAGCTCTTCGAATCCGCCACTCGTGAGGCCACCTCCGCCTTCGGCCGCGGCGAGTGCTTTGTGGAACGCTACCTGGACCGGGCCCGCCACGTCGAGGCTCAGGTACTGGCGGATAAGCACGGCAACGTAATCGTCGTCGGCACGCGCGATTGCTCCCTGCAGCGCCGCTTCCAAAAGCTGGTGGAGGAGGCCCCGGCTCCTTTCCTCACCGATGAGCAACGCGCCTCCATCCACGAGTCCGCCAAGCGCATCTGCCGCGAGGCCGGCTACTACGGCGCCGGCACCGTGGAATACCTGGTGGGCGCCGATGGCCTGATTTCCTTCCTAGAGGTCAATACCCGCCTGCAGGTGGAGCATCCAGTCTCCGAGGAAACCACCGGCCTCGACCTCGTGCGCGAACAGTTCCGCATTGCTGAGGGCTACGAGCTCTCTTTGAAGGAAGACCCCACCCCGCGCGGCCACGCCTTCGAATTCCGTATCAATGGTGAGGATGCCGCGGCAAACTTCATGCCGGCCCCCGGCACCATCGTGAAATACTCCGAGCCTGCAGGTCCGGGCGTGCGTGTGGATTCCGGCGTTGTTCAAGGCTCCGTTATCGGCGGGCAATTCGATTCCATGCTGGCCAAACTCATTGTCTGGGGCCCAGACCGCGAGACCGCGCTGCGCCGCTCCGCCCGCGCCCTGTCCGAGTACACGGTGGAGGGCCTGCCCACCGTTATCCCGTTTGACCAGGCTGTCGTTGCTGACCCTGCCTTCGCCGCAGAAGACGGCAACTTCGGCGTCTACACCAAGTGGATCGAAGAGCAATGGGATAACCAGCTGCCCGCCCACGATGACTCCACCGATGCAGAGGCCGCCGAGGCGGAGCCTTCCCTAGTGCACACCGTGGAAATCGATGGCCGCCGCATCGAGGTTGCCCTCCCCGCCTCCTTCGGCGCCAACGGCACCCCGCGCAAAAAGAAAAAGCGCAAGGGCTCTGGCGCGAAGGCCGCCGTGTCCGGCGATGCGGTTACCTCCCCAATGCAGGGCACGGTCATCAAGGTCAACGTGGAAGAGGGTCAAGAAGTCGCCGAAGGCGAGGTCCTCCTCGTGCTCGAGGCCATGAAGATGGAAAACCCTGTCAAGGCCCATAAGGCCGGCACCGTTACTGGTCTTGCCGTAGAAGCAGGCGCTTCTACCACCAAGGGAAGCGTGCTACTGGAAATCAAATAGCACGCACCGCTAGCCTTGGAAGAATGACTGCTTCTTCCCTCGGCGTGCGCTTGGCTAAGGAAGAGGACCGCGACTATCTCGCGGCCCTCTTCCCTTCCTATATCTCTGAGTGGTCCCCCATCGTGGACGGCGGCGTTATCGCCTTGCCCATGTCCGCCAACGAGGATCCCACCGTTGCTCCCCGCGGCGCTGCGCTTTTGCGCTACTACCCCGCCGCTGACAAAGGCCCAGCTTTCTTGGGCGATCCCTTAGCCCACCCGCTTGACGACGCCGCCTGGCTCACCCCCTTCGACCCCGAAGACATCCCCGAGCTCGTCGTCGCCGCCGATGATCCAGTCGCGCGTACCCTGCTCATTAGCAACGCCATCGACCTCGCGGCCGAGCAGACCGCTCCTGGTATCTCGTCGGCCACGCCCCTGCCTGGTTTCGAGGAGCTTGCCCCAGGTAAATTCTTCCGCCGCTTTTAGCCCCATTTCGTTGTTAGCAGTTCCACCTCAGGGCGCCGAAGATTCATAGTCTGCCCACCCGATTGGACGGGCTATGTTTATTTCCGTTCCCTCCGTCCGAAAGGACAGTAGAACTAGTCGCTGGCTTCGGTATGGCTTATGCCTGTCCCTGTCTGAAAATGATCCGGGGGGTGATGCCGCCGAAGACAGTGACATACTCAAACTGCTAATAGGAACCTGACCCAGCCCAGGTGGTATGAGGTCTCACAGTAATGTAGATACCAGTACTAAGTATGTCCGACCACCCCCAGCGATGAAGCTCAAATAGTCCAACTTCTAATTCATCGCTAGGAGGAACACACCCATGGCCTATGACTTCGTCATTGGCGTGGACGTCGGCAAATACTTCCACCACGCCTGCGTCCTCGATCCCCAAGGCAGACAAGTCCTGCCCAAACGTATCAACCAGCATGAAGGCTCGCTCCGCAAGCTCTTCGGCCAATTCCTCGCCGACAACGCCTCGGTCCTTAGTCATTGTCGATCAGCCCAACAACATCAGCCGGTTAACCGTCGCAGTCGCCCAACACATGGGGCAGACGATCGCTATCTACTAGGGCTTGCGATGCGACAGCTCTCTCGCATCCACGCCGGCAACTCCAAGACCGATGTACGCGACGCCTACGTCATCGCCCATGCCGGTCTAAACCTTCCAGACGCCCTGCGCAGCGTCGACCGCGTTGAGGAAGTCTTTACCCAGCCAAAAGTTCTCAACGGTATCGACGAAGACCCGCCCGGGCCTACACACGCCTGATTAACCAGATGCGATCCGCGCTCGTGGGAACCAATCCTGCCTTCGAACATGTCCTGCGCGGACAGATGATTCACCGAAAGTGGATCCTCCACCTACTTGCGAAATACGGTGGCCCCACCAAGATTCGACGCATCGGTAAAACACGCCTTAAAGCTTTTGCGCGCAGTCACAAAGCGCGCAATTCTGAGCCTGTCATCGATGCCATGCTTGCTGCCATTCACGGGCAGACCGTGTCCATTGCCGGCGCAGAATACGCCGAACTTGGCGTAGCAATGTCCGCCAAAGATGCACTGGCCAAACTCGAGCATCGCAAGGAAATCGAAGCACAGGTACTCAAGCTCATTCAAGACATTCCTCAGACCGAGATTCTTTTATCCATGCCCGGCATCGGCCCACGTAGCGCCGCGCAGATCCTCATGACTGTTGGCGATATGTACGACTTCCCCGATGCAGCGCACCTAGCGTCCTATGCAGGACTATCACCGCGGACGAATCAGTCGGGAACGTCCACTATG
>ERZ1031327.138-NODE-138-length-10536-cov-5.843908_pt1 | contig 10536 bp, 10 predicted proteins | sample MGYA00518211_ERZ1031327 | MGnify/ENA primary metagenome ERZ1031327 (study PRJEB33718, sample SAMN03159839) | human skin metagenome | collected 2014-02-25 | study: EMG produced TPA metagenomics assembly of the PRJNA266117 data set (Human skin bacterial metagenome...
ACCAGCCACAACAACCTCCAAGTCGAGGTGGCGCATTCACCCACTGACAACTCCGCCCAAAATCGGCCTTACTCTGGATCCCTTACTCGGGGTTTAGCTCCGTAGGTCCGCCCCAGTCCACTGCCGGATAGCCTCACGGATCGCATCCGACCGGGTGGTCAGACCCACCGCTTCGGCGCGGGCCATGAGGGCGGCGATCGTTTCGTCGTCGAGACGCACCGGTACGACCGTACCTGCACCTCTACCTACTGGTGGACGACCTCGGCGCGGAGCGGGCAGCTTCGAAAGGTCGTACCCCGCTTCAGCCTCATCATCCCTTTCCATGCAAATTTCGTATACGAAAATCCGCCCCTACCGCCCGAGCACCCGCCGCACGAAACGGCGCCATGCCACCCGCGCCACGGAGTGCGGCAGCGCCACCACCTCCCGCGCGTAGTTCTTCGCTCGAGAGGTCTCCGGGGTCGGCGCCGCCACCAGGCGCACCGGGATGCCCAAGTGCCACGCCCACACGCGGGTGCGCAGAACGTGGAAACCGCTAGTCACCACGGTGAGATAGGCAGCGTCCGGGAACAGCTCCCGGGAGCGCTCCAGGTTCTCGTTGGTGGAGCGCGCCTGAGGCCCCAGCACGATCGACGCCTCCGGCGCCCCGCGGGCCAGCAACCAGTCGGCCATCACCTCCGCCTCCCCAAATCCGGAGACCACGAGCGGCGCGGGAGCGGCACTCCACACCTCGAGCGCACGGCGCAGGCGGAACTCGAGCATGCGCGAAGGGCGCCCGTCGACGATGCGGGCGCCCAGCACGACGATTGGGTTACTCACCCATCAGGCGCTGACGCAGCGCCTCGTCCTTACGCTCCACCTCTTGGGCCATGCGCGCCTGGTAGTCCACCATCTTGCGCTGGGCTGACGGGTCGGCCGCGCCCAGGATGCGCGCGGCGAGCAAACCTGCGTTCTTCGCGCCGCCGATGGAGACGGTGGCCACCGGCACCCCACCCGGCATCTGCACGATGGACAGCAGCGAGTCCAGCCCGTCGAGGGTGTCCAGGGCGCGCGGGATGCCGATCACCGGCAGCGGGGTCGCCGCGGCGACCATGCCCGGCAGGTGCGCGGCACCGCCTGCGCAGGCGATGATCACCTGCAGGTCGCGCGTGTGCGCTTCCTTGGCGTACGCCAGCATCTTCTCGGGCGTGCGGTGCGCGGAGACCACCCCTACCTCGAAGGGGATATTGAATTCGGCGAGCACCTCGGCGGCTGGGGCGACGGTGTCCCAGTCCGAGTCGGAGCCCATGATGATGCCAACGACTGGCTGTGCCATGTGTCTAGTCCTTCCAGGTTGCGTGGATGATGTAGTGCGCGGCGTCCTCGGCTACGGCGAGCGCGTCGTCGACGCTGTCCGCGCAGACGTTGATGTGCCCCATCTTGCGTCCGGGGCGGTGGTCTTTGCCGTAGAGGTGCACCTTGGCCTGCGGGTATTTGCGCATCACTTCGACGACGCGCTCGGCCATCGGCACAGAGGGGTCTTCGTCGCCGCCGAGGGTGTTAACCATGACGGTTGCGGGCGAAAGCTTATCGACGGCACCTAACGGCCAATCCAGTACCGCCCGAACATGCTGCTCGAACTGGGAGGTCACGCACCCGTCCTGGGTCCAGTGGCCGGTGTTGTGCGGGCGCATGGCCAACTCGTTGACGGAGACCTCGGGGCCGTTGTCGCCGACGTACTCGAACAGCTCCACGGCTAGAACGCCGGTTACGCCCAAGCCCTCGGCAACGCGCACGGCGAGCTCCTCGCAGCGCGCCGCCAGCTCCGCGGACATGCCCGGCGCGGGAGCGATGGCCACGCGGCAGATCCCGCCGTCCTGGCGGGACTCCACCACCGGCCAGGCACGCACGTCGCCGGAGCGGTTGCGCGCTACCATCGCGGACAGCTCGCGGGTGAACGGGATCTTCTTCTCCGCCATCAGCGGCAGATCGCGGCCCAGAAGTTCCTCAACCAGCTCGGCGCACTCTGCGCGCGACGACGGGAACCACACCCCGTGTCCGTCATAGCCGCCACGGGTGGCCTTCAGACACACCTGGCCGCCGGTCTCGTCCCAGAACGCCTCGGCGTCCGCGGCCGACTCGATCGCCGCGAACGCCGGCACCGGCAGACCGGCCTCGGACAGGCGGCGGCGCTGCTCGAGTTTGTCCTGGGCGTAGATCAAGGCATCGGGGCGGGGTTCGACGGCCACGCCTTCGTCGATAAGCAACTGCGCGTACTCATTGGGCACATGCTCGTGGTCGAAGGTGACCGCATCCGCGCCGTCCACGATCGCGCGCAGGTCCTCAAGCTTGGTGTAGTCACCGAGGCGCACGTCGCCGAACACCTGCGCGGCCGAGGCGTCCTTGCTTGCGGCCAGCACGCGGGTCTCCACGCCGAGCTCGATCGCTTCCGTCTGCATCATCCGTGCCAACTGGCCGTCGCCGATAACGGCGACGACGGGCATCCCATAGGCGTTACTCACCCTGCACACTCTAGTCGCCCCTCCGACTAGCATCGCAGCCATGTCTGAAACGATCGCCCGCCACACAATCTTCCAGAACTCGCTGATGACCGCGCTTCTCGACGGCATCTACGACGGCGAGCTGACCATCGGCGACATCTTGAGCAAAGGCAACTTCGGCCTGGGCACCTTCGACGCCCTCGACGGCGAGATGCTCATCCTGGACGGGGTGTGCCACCAGCTCACCTCCGACGGCAAAGCGCGCGTGGCCGATTTGGACCAACGCACCCCGTTTACCGTGGTGACCAACTTCGTGCCGCGGATGCGTTTCGACGCCCCCGCAGGCATGGTCCGCTCCGAGCTGGCCAAATTCATCGACGACACCGAGCCGAGCCACAACTTCTTCACCGCCGTGAAAATCACCGGCCGATTCAAGGAAGTGGTGGTGCGCACGGTGACCAAGCAGGAAAAGCCGTACCCGCCGATGTCCGAGGCCGTCTCCGACGACGCGGAGCACGTCTTCACCGACGTCGAGGGCGTCATCGGCGGTTTCCGCACCCCCATGTACGCCAAGGGCATCGGCGTGCCGGGCTGCCACGTGCACTTCATCGATAACGAGCACTCGCGCGGCGGCCACGTGCTGGACTACACGGTGGACGAGGCCGTGATCGAGCTGTGCCCCGGCACCGACATGGAACTGCACCTTCCGGTCACCGCCGAGTTCTTGGGCGGCAAGCTCTCCCCCGAGGACTTGGACGAGCAGCTGCACACCACAGAGATCAAGGGGTACAAGTAGCGCTTGGGTTTAGCGCGCCGCGTCGAGCGCGCGCTGCAGCAATTTCTCCACCGCGCGCGTCTTGCCCACCCGCTCGAACACGATCGGCTGCGCGTAGCCGTACACCGCCACGTTGATGCCGCCGCGCTCGCGGCGCACGGAGTGGATCTGGCGCAGCGGGATGGAATCCACCGCCCCGCGCCGGCCGCGGGCCAGGATGCGCTTGTCGGTGACGATGAAGCGCCGGCGCCTGGACGCCACCAGCGGGACGATGAACCGCCACAGCACGATCAGCGTCCAGATCAACACCACGATGTTGCGCAGGCCCGGGTCCACGTGCGGGGTCACGTCCATCCAGCCGACGGCCATCCAGGCCACGCCGGTGACGGCCACCAGCTCGAGCAGCGGGATGGTCAGCGCGGAAAGCGGCGCGCACACGTCGGCGAGGACGACTTCGTCCCCGCCGACGCGAAACGGTGCTTTGCCAGCCATAAACAGGCAGGGTACTGCACGCCTAGGACGTGGGCCGCAGATGGTGGACGTCGCCGACGGAGAAAGCGGAGCCGTCGATAAGCACCTCGCCCTCGTCGTTGACCCCGGTGACGGTGCCGGTGACGGTCTCCTCGCCCTCGCGCATCTCCAGGCGCACCTGCTGGCCGATGGTGGCGCACACCGCGCGGTAGTCCTCGAGCAGCTGCGGGTCGCCCTCGCGCCACTGGTTCAGCCGCTTGCCCATCGCGCGCAGGATGTCGGCGGTGAAATCGTCGAAATCCACGTCTAGGCCCTCGAGGTTGAGCGCCGTTGCGGTCTCTACGGGCAGGTCTTCGGGCCGCATGACCACGTTGATGCCGATGCCCACGATCACGCGCGGCATGTCCAGCGCGGAGAGGATCCCGGCGATTTTCTTGCCGCCGATCTGCACGTCGTTGGGCCACTTCAGCCGCGCCTGCGGCACCACGTCAGTCACCGCCACGCCCGGCGCGATGGACAGCAGGCCGAACGGCGGCGGCGTCTCCGGCACTTCCACCACCATGCTCATGGCCAACTGGGAGCCTTTCGGCGTGACCCACTGCCGCCCCAGCCGCCCCTTGCCCGCCGTCTGCTCGTCGGCGATGAGCACCGTGCCCGGCGCGGCTTTGTCGTTGAGCAGGTCGGCGTTGGTGGAGCCGGTGGATTCCACCCACCGCACGTTCGGCCAGTACTCGGCTACTTCGTCCTGGATTCGCTGCACGTTTCGCACACTCATGTGGACGAGCGTAGTAATTTTTCACGGCCCCACGGCGCGCGCATCGCTACGCTCGAACGGGCACCTACTGCCATACCTTGAGAGGTTGAACTGCAATGAGCGACAAGACCCCATCCACCAACGCAGCGTCGCCGGCAGGCGATAACGCCCCCGGTAAGCCGGGTGCCGCAACGCCGGGCGTTTCGCAGCCCGACGGCAAGACCACCCCGCCGCAGGACACCGACGCGCAACAGCCGCCGGCCTCGGTTTCTGCCACCGGTTGCCCGTTCCACTTCGGTGCCGGTTCGGATTCCCCGGATCCGCGCACGCAGCAAGGCGAGTACCTCACCACCGCCCAGGGTGCGCGCCTGTCCGAGACCTCGAAGTCGCTGCGCGCCGGCGAGCGTGGCCCGCTGCTGATGCAGGACCACCACTTCCGCGAGAAGATCACCCACTTCGACCACGAGCGCATCCCGGAGCGCGCCGTCCACGCGCGCGGTGTGGGTGCCCACGGCACGTTCGTGGCCAACGGCAACGCGTCGAAGATTTCCAAGGCCAAGGTGTTCAAAAAGGACGCTGAGACCCCGGTCTTCGTGCGTTTTTCCACCGTGCTGGGCTCGCGCGGCTCCGCCGACTCCGTGCGCGATACCCGTGGCTGGGCCACGAAGTTCTACACCGAAGAGGGCAACTGGGACCTGGTGGGCAACAACATCCCGGTGTTTTTCATCCAGGACGCCATCAAGTTCCCTGACGTCATCCACGCGGGTAAGCCGCACCCGGACCGCGAGATCCCGCAGGCGCAGTCGGCGCACGACACGTTCTGGGACTTCGTCGGTCTGCACACCGAGGCGACCCACCACACGCTGTGGAACATGTCGGACCGCGGTATTCCGCGCTCGCTGCGCATGATGGAAGGCTTTGGCATCCACACGTTCCGCTTCATTAACGACGCGGGCGAGACTACCCTGGTCAAGTTCCACTGGAAGCCGAAGTTCGGCGTGCACTCCCAGGTGTGGGAAGAAGCGCAGATCACCGGCGGCATGGACCCGGATTTCCACCGCCGCGATCTTTACGACGCCATCGAGGCCGGCGCCTACCCGCAGTGGGACTTGGGCGTGCAGGTCTTCCCGGACACGGAGGACCAGATGTTCGAGGGCATCGACCTGCTGGACCCGACCAAGCTCGTGCCCGAGGAGCTGGCGCCGGTGGAGATCATCGGCACGATGACGCTGAACAAGAACCCGCGCAACTACTTCGAAGAGGTTGAGCAGGTCGCGTTCTGCCCGTCGCACCTGCCCCCGGGCATCGACGTCACCGCCGACCCGCTGCTGCAGGGCCGCCTGTTTTCCTACCTGGACACCCAGATTTCCCGTCTGGGTGGGCCGAACTTTGCGCAGCTGCCGATCAACCGCCCGCAGGCGCCGGTGAACGACAACTTGCGCGATGGCATGCACCAGGTCGGCTCCCACACCGGCGTGGCGCCCTACAAGCCGAACTCGCTGGACGAGAACAACCCGGCCGAGGCCACCGTGGACGAGGGCGCATTTATCGACGTTCCCGTCGCCGTGGAAGGCAAGATCACCCGTGAGCAGCCCGCGTCCTTCGACGACCACTTCTCGCAGGCGCGCCAGTTCTACATCTCGCTGACCGATATCGAGCAGGACCACCTCACCCAGGCCCTGTCCTTCGAGCTGGGCAAGTGCTACGAGGAGACCGTCAAGGTGCGCTACCTCGATGTGCTCGCGCACGTGGACCAGGCCCTCGCGGAGGCCGTGGCCGACAACCTCGGCCTGCCTCACCCGGAGAAGCATGACGTTGCGGACGTGACACCGTCCGAGGCGCTGTCCCAGATGGGCGGCACCTGGCCTATCGACGGCCGCCAGGTCGGCGTGCTCATCTCCACCAACCTGGGTGATTCCGCGGATGCCGTGGGCAAACTTGTCGACGACCTCTTCGCCGCCGGCACCACCCCACTGCTCGTCGCCGAAAAGGGCGGGGCCGTGAAGATTGGCGGCAAGGACGTGTCCATCTCGCGCACGTACCTGACCGCCAGCTCCATCGAGTTCGACGCCGCCGTGGTGGTCAACCCGCCGGCAAACACCGACGTGAACACGATGCTCGGCGAGCTCGAGCGCCACAAGAAGGCCATCATCGCCGTGGGTGCTACCGGCAAGGAGGCGCTCGAAGGCGCCCGCGTGCCGGCGGACCAGAAGGGCATCGTCACGGTCGACACCGCCGACGCCGCGGCCGATCCGGTCAAGGAGCTGCTGGCTTCCCACCGCGTCTGGGAGCGTTAATTTCTTCCTCTCTTAAGACGATGCGATGCCCCACACCGGATTTCCGGCGTGGGGCATCTTCTGAAAATCGGGTAGTAGGACGTCTGAAAATCTGGTAGTAGACGTTCTGAATTTACGGTAGTAGGAACTGTTTATGCTGTACACTGCCCCATATGACCTACCTTCGGCGTACGCTTGACGACGAACTCGATCTGCTCATGCCCCACCTCCCCGCCATCGCCATCGACGGCCCCAAAGGCGTAGGCAAGACCGACACTGCAAGACGACGTGCCAACGCCGCCTGGTATCTGGATGACCCGGAGATGCGAAGCGTCGCCGAAGCCGACTTTTCTCTCTCTTCAGCGCCGCAGGGCACGCTGCTTATCGACGAATGGCAGCACCTTCCCCAGATATGGGATTCCGTCCGCCGGCAAGTGGATCGCGGCGCTACCCCAGGGCGGTTCCTCCTGACTGGATCAGCTACTCCCGTTAATGCGGAAGGGTCGCACTCGGGCGCCGGTCGGATCTACTCGTTGAGGATGCGACCGATGGCCATTCACGAGCGTGGGGTGACAGAACCTACGTGCAGCTTCACCAGTGTTTTGAATGGAGATACAGATTTCTCCGGAATGACCGGCCTGGAAATCGGTGACTACGCCAAGCTCATTGTCGGCAGCGGTTTTCCTGCTATTGCTGCCGCCGACCCGAAAATCCAGATGATGATGCTGGACTCCTACTTGGAACGCATCATTGACCGCGACATTCCCGATGCCGGGTACAAAGTCCGCCGCCCCGAGTCACTTCGGAGCTGGCTGCGCGCATACGCTGCGGCGACGTCGACCACCACGGCCTACTCCAGATTGCTTGACGCCACGACAGGTGGACAGACCGAACAACCAAACCAAAAGACCACACTCGCGTACCGGGAGCATCTTGCGAAAATCTGGCTACTCGACCCTGTCCCGGGGTGGGTTCCGGAACATAACGAGTTCAAGCGGTTGCAGCAGGGTCCCAAACACCACCTCGCAGACCCCGCTCTCGCGGCACGACTGCTCGGCATCGGCGCATCCAGCCTCCTCAGCAACCGCGCGGCCCACATGTTTGGTCCGCTCTTCGAATCCCTGACTGCGCTCACACTCCGTGTGCTGGCTCAAGCAGCCAGAGCGCGGGTGTACCACCTCCGATCAAACGCCGGAGAACGGGAAGTCGACTTCATCGTCGAAGGGCCGGAACGAGAAGTCGTCGGTGTTGAGGTCAAACTCAAGCCGCGGGTTGAGGACACCGACGTCCGACACCTTTTGTGGCTGCGCGAGCGCATCCCGGACTGGGTAACCAACCTGATGGTGGTAACCACAGGTAAACAGGCATACGTCCGCCCCGACGGAATCATCGTCATGCCCCTCGCCCTTCTCGGCGCGTAGGCTCCGCTCTACTGCCCGTTGGTGGAGGGTGAAACGCGGGCGGCGGAGCCGTCGATAAGCATTGCGGCACATAAGGAATCTAGACTGAGGCGTTATGAGTTCATCCAAACCCGACATGACCACCACCGCGGGCCGCATCCAGGATCTGCGCAACCGCCTGGATGAGGCGCAGGCCCCGGTCGGTCAGGACGCGATCGACGCAGTGCACGCAGCCGGGGCCGCCACCGCCCGCGAGCGCGTGCTCAAACTTGTGGACGAAGGCACGTTCGTGGAAACCGACGCGCTGGCGAAGCACCGCGTCGAGGCGTACAAGATGGACAAGTCCAAGCCCTCCACCGACGGCGTGGTCACGGGCTACGGGCTTATCGACGGCCGCCGCGTCTGCGTCTTCTCCCAAGACCCCACCGTCTTCGAGGGGCAAATCGGCGAGGTCTACGCCGAGAAGATGCTCAAGATCTACGACCTGGCCACCAAGACCGGCGTGCCGCTGATCGGCATCTACGACTCCACCGGCCCGCGCTGGAAAGAGGGCATTGTCACCGCACACATGCAGGCGCAGATCCTGCGCGCCGCCACCCGCGCCTCCGGGCTGATCCCACAGATCGCAGTCGTGGCCGGCGACGCGGCGGCGCTGACCGCGGCGACCGTGCCGCTGGCGGACATCACCATCATGGCCGAGGGCGCGGCGATGCACGTGACGACCGCCGACATCGTGAGCAAGGTGACCGAGACCGAAACCACCAGCGCCGAGCTCGGCGGCAGCGCCGTCCACGCCGCGGAGACCGGCCTGGCGCAGCTGAACGCCTCCACCGACGTGGAGGCCGTGGAGCTCGCGCGTGCGGTGGTGGGCTACCTGCCGCTGAACAACAAGGCCGCCTCCCCGCTGGGCGCCGAAGGTTCTGGCTCCGGCGAAGATTTGGACACCTTCATCCCGGACGACGACAACCAGCCCTACGACGTGCTGGACGTGATCAACGCCGTCACCGACGGGGATTTCTTCGAGCTTTCCGCAGGCTACGCGGGCTCCGTGGTCACCGGGTTTGCCCATGTCGGCGGGCGCGCCGTTGGTGTCGCAGCTACGCAGCCGAGCGTGCTCGCCGGCTGCCTGACCCGCGACGCCGCCCGCAAGGCCGCGCGCTTCGTCCGCACCTGCGACGCGTTCAATCTGCCTGTCGTGCAGTTCGTGGACTCGCCGGGCTTTTTGCCGGCCGTGGAGGAGGAGCGCGCTGGCTCGTCCGCCGCCGCAGCGGCTCTCGCCTACGCGTTCGCCGAGGCCCAGGTGGGCACGATCACCGTGGTTACCCGCAAGGCGTTCGGCCCCTCCTATGCACTACTGGGTTCTAAGGGCCTCGGCGCGGACCTGGTGTTCGCGTGGCCGACCGCGCAGATCGCGCTTGCAGACGCCACCACCGCCGCCGAAGCCATCGGCACCGACGCTGAGAAGTACGCCGAGGAGAACCTCAACCCGTACGTGGCCACGGAGCGCGGCCTGGTGGACGCGGTGATCGAGCCGTCCGCCACCCGCGCCCGCGTGCTGGAGGGCCTGCGCCTGCTGGAGCGCAAGGTGGCCTACCCGGCGCAGAAGAAACACGGCAACATCCCGCTCTAACCACGAAAAGGAGGCTGACGTGGACATTCAGGTACTCAAGGGCAACCCCACCGAGGCGGAGCTCGCCGCACTGTCGCAGGTGCTTGAGCAGCTGCAGCACGAACGCAAGCTGGCCGGGGTGCAGCCGGACGCGAACGGCTGGGGCGCATCGCACCCCGCCGCCGCGTTCAACCCGCACGCCTTCGACTCGGCGGCGTACTTCTAATGTGGCTGGTGCTGGCATCGCAGTCGCCGTCGCGGCGCATGCTGCTCGAGCAAGGCGGGGTTACCCCGGTGCTGCGCCCGGCGCACATCGACGAGGACGCAGTGATCGCATCGCTTCTCGGCGTCGATGCGGCCACCACCGTTTCCACCCTCGCCCGCGCCAAGGCCGAGACGGCCATCGCCGAATTCCCCGACGACGTGGTGGTCGGCTGCGACTCCATGCTGCTGCTCGACGACGAACTTTTGGGCAAGCCCCACACCGTGGAGAAGACCGTCGAGCGCTGGAAAGCGCAGCGCGGCAAGGTTGCGCAGCTGCTCACGGGCCACGCGGTGTGGTTCGGTGGCGAATGGGTGGTGGACACCGTTGCCACCACCATCCGCTTCGGCGACGTCTCCGACGCCGACATCCAGGCCTATGCCGAATCGGGCCAACCGCTCGAGTGCGCCGGCGCATTCACCCTGGAGGCGCTGGGCAGCTGGTTCATCGACTCCATCGACGGCTGTCTCTTATACACATCTGACGCTGCCGACGAAGAGGATAGTGTA
>ERZ1031327.139-NODE-139-length-10529-cov-12.887627_pt1 | contig 10529 bp, 9 predicted proteins | sample MGYA00518211_ERZ1031327 | MGnify/ENA primary metagenome ERZ1031327 (study PRJEB33718, sample SAMN03159839) | human skin metagenome | collected 2014-02-25 | study: EMG produced TPA metagenomics assembly of the PRJNA266117 data set (Human skin bacterial metagenome...
TATCCTCTTCGTCGGCAGCGTCAGATGTGTATAAGAGACAGGATATAATCCTGTATATACCGCTTCGCGACGAGCATCAAATATTGGTACGATAATTCTTTTATCATTCGTATCTATAGTAGCCGCTAATGCTTTTAACGATGATACACCATATAATTTAGTATTCAAAGCATAGGCTAATGTTTTCGCTACAGTAACGCCTATTCTCACTCCTGTATAAGAGCCAGGCCCTTTTGCAATAACAATCCCATCTAATTCTTGTTTTTTTAAATTCGATTCATTAAATAAGGATTGAATACTAGGCATAAGTTGGCTCGAATGATCTTTTTTACTATTTGTTGTTTTTATTGCTAAAACCTCATCATCGTTCATCAAAGCAATTGACATGGGTTGATTTGAAGTATCAATTAACAGTAAGTTCATTGTCTATCTCTTCCTTTATTTTAGTATAATGATAGCCTTTTGCTGCTATATTAATTTGTCGTTGATTTTCGTTTATAGTCGTAATATTAATCACTAAATACTCTTCCGGAAGGAACTCCTGTATAAATTGACTCCATTCAATTATTGTAACAGCGTCATCTTCAAAGTATTCATTAAATCCTAAATCTTCATCTGAATCTTCTAAGCGATAACAATCCATATGATGAAGTTTTAACTCCTTACCTTTGTATGATTTTATGATATTAAACGTAGGAGAATTAATATTACGCTTTACTCCTAGATATTTACCTATAAATTGAGTCAACGTTGTTTTACCAGCACCTAAATCTCCATTCAATAAAATGACATCTTTTGAACCAACATGCTTCATTAAAATTTTAGCAAAATGTTCCATCTCATCTAAATTTTTGATAGGTATCATGTATTGTTCTCTCTCCTCATGTTTATTTTACACTTCGTTATTTCATCTAAATTTAACTTAATAATTGTAACAAACTTTACTAAAAATTTCTCATTAATAAAATATAAATCATTCTTCTAAATTGTTAGAAAATTCTAAAAAGAGTATTGACTTTAATATCTGTTTAGTGTAAATTAAATTTATCAAATTTTTAAACAATTCTAACTATTCAAATAATCACCCATTCAAGAAAGGAGTATAATACCATGCAATCATTTACATATTCACTGTCACCACTAGAAAATTTAATTATTTTATTATACTCTTCAGGGCTGGAACTTTAGTAGCTTAATTTACTAAATGTTTAAGTCCTATTTCTCATTGAATGGGACTTAAAAACGTCCCAACTTTATTGGGGCGTTTTTTTATTTTAATAATTAGTAATTTATGGGGGAATGAATAAATGAGAAGTGACATGATAAAAAAAGGTGATCATCAAGCACCAGCAAGAAGCCTATTACACGCGACAGGAGCACTTAAAAGTCCTACTGACATGAATAAGCCTTTTGTAGCAATTTGTAATTCATATATCGATATCGTTCCTGGACATGTTCATTTAAGAGAATTAGCAGATATTGCAAAAGAAGCGATTCGTGAAGCAGGTGCAATTCCTTTTGAATTTAATACAATTGGTGTCGATGATGGAATAGCAATGGGACATATTGGTATGAGGTATTCCTTACCGTCACGTGAAATTATTGCAGATGCGGCTGAAACTGTTATCAATGCTCATTGGTTTGATGGTGTATTTTATATTCCTAACTGTGACAAAATTACACCTGGAATGTTATTAGCAGCTGTTAGAACGAATGTCCCTGCTATCTTTTGTTCAGGTGGTCCAATGAAAGCTGGTTTATCTGCTCAAGGAAAAGCTTTAACTTTATCGTCTATGTTCGAAGCAGTCGGAGCTTTTAAAGAAGGTTCAATTACTAAAGAAGAATTTTTAGATATGGAACAAAATGCTTGTCCAACATGTGGATCATGTGCAGGAATGTTCACAGCAAATTCTATGAATTGTTTAATGGAAGTCTTAGGATTAGCACTTCCCTACAACGGTACAGCTTTAGCAGTAAGCGATCAACGTCGTGAAATGATTAGACAAGCAGCATTTCAATTGGTAGAAAATATAAAAAATGACATTAAACCTCGTGATATTGTTACGAAAGAAGCAATTGATGATGCATTTGCTTTAGATATGGCAATGGGTGGTTCAACAAATACTGTACTTCATACATTAGCAATTGCTAATGAAGCTGGAATTGAATATGACTTAGAAAGAATTAATGAAATTGCTAAAAAAACGCCTTATTTATCTAAGATTGCACCAAGTTCTTCTTATTCTATGCACGATGTTCATGAAGCTGGCGGATGTCCAGCAATCATTAATGAATTAATGAAAAAAGAAGGAACCCTGCATCCAGATCGACTAACAGTTACTGGTAAAACATTAAGAGAAAATAACCAAGGTAAAGAGATTAAAAATTTCGATGTTATTCATTCTTTAGATGCTCCATATGATAAAGAAGGCGGATTGTCCGTCTTATTCGGTAATATTGCTCCTAAAGGTGCAGTAATTAAAGTTGGTGGTGTTGATCCTTCAATTAAAGTATTTAAAGGAAAAGCAATTTGCTTTGATTCACACGATGCAGCTGTAGAAGCAATTGATAATAAAACAGTTCGTGAAGGTCACGTAGTTGTCATTCGATATGAAGGACCTAAAGGAGGTCCGGGTATGCCAGAAATGTTAGCTCCTACATCATCTATCGTCGGAAGAGGTTTAGGAAAAGATGTTGCTTTAATTACAGATGGTCGTTTTTCTGGAGCCACTCGTGGTATCGCTGTAGGTCATATTTCACCAGAAGCAGCCTCAGGAGGTCCTATTGGTCTGATTAGAGATGGTGATGAAATTACTATTGACTTAGTAAATCGAACTTTAGACGTTAATCAGCCTCAAGAAGAATTGTATAAACGTAAAGAAGAACTTGAGCCTTTTAAAGCTAAAGTAAAAACAGGTTATCTTGCAAGATACACTGCTTTAGTAACCAGTGCAAATACGGGTGGTATTATGCAAGTCCCAGAAAATCTTATTTAAATTTAAGGAGCGATAAATATGTCAAAAACAAAGGAAAGTAATAAACAAACTGAAACACTTACAACTCGAAGCGGTTCTGACTTATTAGTAGAAGCACTTGTACACGAAGATGTTGATTTCATTTTTGGATATCCAGGTGGCGCAGTTTTACCATTATACGATACATTTTATGATGAAAAAATTAAACATATTCTTGCACGTCATGAACAAGGTGCTACCCATGCCGCTGAAGGATACGCACGTGTTTCAGGCAAACCAGGTGTCGTCGTCGTAACAAGTGGTCCTGGAGCTACAAATGCTATCACTGGTATTACTGATGCTTATTGTGATTCTCTACCCTTAGTCGTATTTACCGGACAAGTGGCAACCCCTGGTATTGGTAAAGATGCATTCCAAGAAGCTGATTTATTATCAATGACAACGCCAATTACAAAAGCTAATTACCAAGTTAAACATGTAGATGATATCCCTAGAATTGTTCACGAAGCATTTTATTTAGCAAATACTGGACGTAAAGGACCTGTAGTCATTGATTTCCCAAAAGATATGGGTGTTTTAACTTCTTCTGCTCCACTTGAAGAAGAGGTTCATTTACCTTCATATCAAGTAACTGAAAATCCAAATAAAGAAGATATTCAACAACTTTCTCAATATTTAAATCATGAAAAAAAACCTGTCGTTTTAGCTGGAGCAGGTATCAATCACTCAAAATCAAATGCTTTATTAACTGAATTTGTTACTCAACATCAAATTCCTGTTGTTACAACTTTATTAGGTCTAGGTGCTATTTCATATGAAAATCCCCTTTTCCTTGGTATGGGCGGTATGCATGGCTCTTATGCAAGTAACATGGCACTCACTGAATGTGACTTACTCATTAATTTAGGTAGTCGATTTGATGATCGTTTGGCTAGTAATCCTAACGAATTCGCACCCAACGCTAAAGTAGTACACATTGATATTGATGAATCAGAAATTAATAAAGTGATTCCTACAACACTCGGAATTGTTGCAGATTGTAAAAAAGTATTAGAAGCATTAGTTACTGAACATCAAAGTCATGCTACATACAAAGAATGGGTAGACCATTGTTTAGATAATAAATCAAAACATCCATTTAAATACAAAGAAGCTAATGATACATTTTGTCGTCCACAAGAAGCCATTGAATATATTGGTAAAATCACAAATGGTGAAGCCATCGTCACTACAGATGTAGGTCAACATCAAATGTGGTCAGCACAATTTTATCCTTTTAAACATCATAGTCAATGGGTTACAAGTGGTGGATTAGGAACAATGGGATTCGGTATTCCTTCAGCAATTGGTGCACAACTCGCAGCTCCAGATAAAACAGTTGTTTGTTTTGTAGGTGATGGTGGATTCCAAATGACCAATCAAGAAATGGCGTTATTACCTGAATATCACCTAAATGTAAAAATTGTTTTAATTAACAATGGTACATTAGGAATGGTAAAACAATGGCAAGATAAATTCTTTAATCAACGTTTTTCACATTCTGTTTTTAATGATCAACCAGATTTTATTAAAATGGCTGAAGCTTACGGTGTTAAAAGCTTCTTAATCGATCATCCTAATAAATTAAAAGCGCAATTAGATGAAGCTTTTAATTATGAAGGTCCTGCTTTAATTGAAGTAAGAATTTCTCCAGCGGAACCTGTAAACCCTATGATTCCTAGTGGTAAAGCTAATCATGAAATGGAGGGTCTAGAATGAACCGAACTTTAAAATTAAAAGTAGCTGACCAAGTCAGTACGTTAAATCGAATCACAAGTGCTTTTGTAAGATTACAGTACAATATCAATGAATTATATGTAAAACCTGCTAGTGAAGATGGCATATCTGATATGACAATCAAAGTTCATATTGAGGATGAAGATGTATATCGAATTTTAATTACTAAATTAAAAAAACAAGTCAGTGTTATTAATATTGAAGATGTGAATGATTAATTCTTAGATGATGCGCTAGCATTTTACATCAATTATCATATTTAATGTCTAACATCATGAAGTTAATTATTATCTTTTCAATATTCGGAATTTTTTAAATTTTTTTACTAATGGAGGAAAGTATTATGACAAAAGTTTATTATGATCAATCAGTAGAAAAAGATGCACTACAAGGTAAAAAAATCGCTATTATCGGTTACGGTTCTCAAGGCCATGCACATGCTCAAAACCTTAAAGATAACGGTTACGACGTAAGAGTTGGTATTCGTCCAGGTGATTCATTTAATAAAGCTAAAGAAGATGGATTAGATGTTTATCCAGTGGCTGAAGCAGTTAAACAAGCAGACGTTATTATGGTATTACTTCCTGATGAAATTCAAGGTAATGTATATAAAAATGAAATTGCTCCAAATTTAGAAGCTGGTAATGCATTAGCTTTTGCACATGGATTTAATATTCATTTTAACGTCATCGAACCACCTAAAGATGTAGATGTCTTCTTAGTAGCACCTAAAGGTCCTGGTCATCTAGTAAGACGTACATTTGTTGAAGGTTCAGCTGTGCCAGCATTATTTGGTGTTCAACAAGATGCTACAGGTCATGCACGTGACATTGCTTTAAGTTATGCAAAAGGTATTGGTGCTACACGTGCTGGTGTTATTGAAACAACATTTAAAGAGGAAACTGAAACTGACTTATTCGGTGAACAAGCTGTACTTTGTGGGGGAATTCATAAACTGATTCAAAGTGGTTTCGAGACATTAGTGGAAGCTGGATATCAAAAAGAATTAGCATATTTTGAAGTACTACATGAAATGAAACTTATCGTTGATTTAATGTATGAAGGCGGTATGGAAAATGTACGTTATTCAATTTCAAATACTGCTGAATTTGGTGACTACGTATCTGGTCCACGTGTCATTACTCCAGATGTTAAAGACAATATGAAAGAAGTACTTAAAGATATTCAAAATGGTAATTTCGCTAATCGCTTTGTTAAAGATAACGAAAATGGATTTAAAGAATTTTATGAATTGCGTGAACAACAACACGGTCATGAAATTGAAGCAGTGGGTCGTGAACTAAGAAAAATGATGCCATTTATTAAATCTAAAAGCATTCAAAAATAAAATGTAAGGAGATGTTAAAAATGGAAAGCCATATTCAAATATTTGATACAACGTTAAGAGATGGAGAGCAAACACCTGGTGTGAATTTTTCATTTGATGAACGTTTAAGTATTGCTAAGCAACTTGAAAAATGGGGAGTCGATGTTATTGAAGCAGGCTTCCCCGCTTCAAGTACTGGAAGCTTTAAATCAGTAGAAGCAATCTCTAAAGCATTAACTACCACTGCAGTGTGTGGATTAGCAAGATGTAAAAAATCTGATATTGATGCAGTATATGAAGCAACAAAATGTGCTACTAAACCACGTGTTCATGTATTTATTGCTACTTCCCCTATCCATTTAGAGCATAAGCTAAAAATGACTCAAGAAGAAGTCTTAGAATCAATTAAAGAACATGTCAGTTATGCTAAATCATTATTCGATGTAGTACAATTCTCACCAGAAGATGCATCAAGAACAGATCAAGCATTCCTTATAAAATCTGTTCAAACAGCTGTTGATGCTGGAGCTACAATAATCAATATTCCAGATACTGTTGGATATAGCTATCCAAGTGAATATGGTGCCATTTTTAAATCTCTTATTACAAATGTTAAATCAGAAAAAGAAATTATTTATAGTGCACATTGTCATGATGATTTGGGTATGGCAGTAGCAAATAGCTTAGCTGCAATTGAAAATGGTGCGAAACGCATTGAAGGTACTGTAAATGGTATTGGTGAACGTGCAGGTAATACTGCATTAGAAGAAATTGCATTAGCACTATACGTTCGCAAAGATCATTATGGTATTGAAACAAAATTAAAATTAGAGCAAACTAAATTGACTTCAGAATTAATTTCTAGATATGCAGGCATTCGAGTTCCAAGAAATAAAGCAATTGTTGGTCAAAATGCTTTCAGTCATGAATCAGGTATTCATCAAGATGGTGTTCTTAAAAATCCTGAAACGTACGAAATCATGACGCCTCAACTTGTTGGAATAAGTAAAAATGAATTACCTTTAGGCAAACTTTCTGGTAAACATGCTTTTGCTGAAAAACTTAAAACGTTAGGTTATGACATTGAACCTAAACAACAAATCGAGTTATTCAAACAATTTAAAGCAGTAGCAGATAAGAAAAAATCAGTATCTGATCGAGATATTCATGCGATGATTCAAGGTTCTGAACATGAACAAAATGCAATTTATCAAGTAGAAACTTTACAATTACAATACGTTTCAAATGGTCTACAAAGTGCTGTTGTTGTCATTAAAGATAAAAAAGGTCATATTTATCAAGACTCAAGCATTGGTACAGGATCAATTGTTGCAATTTACAATGCTGTTGATCGTATTTTTAAAAAGGATAGTGAACTAATCGATTATAGAATTGATTCAGTTACTGAAGGTACAGATGCACAAGCTGAGGTTCATGTTGAGCTTGTTATTGAAAATCAACATGTTAATGGCATAGGTATCGATCATGATATACTTCAAGCTTCTTGTAAAGCATATGTGGAAGCTCATGCTAAATATATTGCCCAAGATTTAGAGAAAGTAGGTAATAAATAATGACATATAAAATTGTTGCTTTACCCGGAGATGGCATCGGTCCTGAAATTCTAAATGGAAGTTTGGAACTATTAGAAATAATAAGTAAGAAATACAATTTCACCTATAATTTAAAAAGTTATGATTTTGGAGGAGCCGCCATTGATACACATGGCACTCCCCTTCCTAATGAAACACTCTCTGCCTGTCAAGAAGCAGATGCGATTTTATTAGGAGCAGTTGGAGGACCAAAATGGACAGATCCTAATAATCGTCCAGAACAAGGATTATTAGCGTTACGTAAAAAGTTAGGCTTATTTGCTAATATTCGTCCTACTAAAGTGACTGAAGGTACCAGTCAATTTTCACCTTTAAAAGAAGCGCGTGTTAAACATACAGACCTAGTTATAGTTCGTGAATTAACGAGTGGCATTTATTTTGGTGAACCTAGACATATTAATCATTCTGAAGCATTAGATTCTCTTATTTATACTAAAGCTGAAATAGAACGTATTGCTAAAGTTGCATTTGAATTAGCACGTACTCGTAATAAAAAAGTAACTTCTGTAGATAAAGAGAATGTCCTTGCTTCAAGTAAACTTTGGAGAAAAACTGTTACTGAAGTAAGCAAGTCTTATCCGGACATCGAATTAAATCATTTACTCGTTGATGCGTGTAGTATGCATTTGATTACTCATCCTTCACAATTCGACGTCATTGTTACTGAAAATCTCTTTGGTGATATTTTAAGTGATGAAGCTTCAGTAATACCCGGTTCACTTGGTTTATCCCCTTCGGCAAGTTTTAGTGAACACGGTACTAGACTTTATGAACCTATTCATGGCTCAGCGCCTGACATTGCTAATCAAAATCTTGCTAATCCATTTGGAATGGTATTGTCACTAGCAATGTGTTTAAGAGAAAGTTTAAATCAAAGTGTAGCAGCAGAAGAATTAGAAGATGCTGTATATCATTTAATTAAAATTGGTAAAACAACAAAAGACCTTGGAGGACACTATAAAACTTCAGAAATCTTTGAGTTACTTAAAAAAAGTTATCAATAAAGGGAGGTACATAAATAATGGCTCAAACATTATTTGATAAAGTTTGGAATAAACATGTCTTAACTGGTAAAGAAGGCGAACCTCAACTCTTATACATAGATTTGCATCTTATACATGAAGTGACCTCTCCTCAAGCTTTTGAAGGATTAAGACTTCAAAAAAGACAACTTAGACGTCCAGATTTAACCTTTGCAACTCTTGATCATAATGTTCCTACAATCGATATATTTAATATTAGAGATGAAATTGCTAATAAACAGATTACAACCTTACAGAAAAATGCCAAAGATTTTGGGGTACATATTTTTGATATGGGTTCCGATGAGCAGGGTATCGTTCATATGGTAGGCCCTGAAACTGGATTAACACAACCAGGTAAGACAATCGTATGTGGTGACTCACATACAGCAACTCACGGGGCATTTGGTGCTATTGCTTTTGGCATTGGAACAAGTGAAGTAGAACATGTTTTTGCAACTCAAACATTATGGCAAACAAAACCTAAAAATCTTAAAATTGAAGTTTCTGGTAAATTACAACCTGGTGTGTATGCTAAAGATATTATTTTACATTTAATCAATCAATATGGTGTAGATTTCGGAACAGGCTATGCACTTGAGTTTACTGGAGAAACAATTCAATCACTATCCATGGAGGGTCGAATGACAATTTGTAACATGGCCATTGAAGGTGGAGCTAAATATGGTATTATTCAACCGGATGAAACTACATTTGAATATATCAAAGGTCGTCCATATGCACAAAATTTTAATCAATCTATTGGAGAATGGCAGAAACTATATTCAGATGAAAACGCTCATTTTGACAAAGTGATTACACTTGATGTAACAAATTTAGAACCTCAAGTGACATGGGGCACAAATCCAGAGATGGGTGTAAATTTTAGTTCTCCATTTCCAGAAATTCAAAATATTAATGATGAACGGGCATACAACTATATGGGACTGAAACCTGGTCAAAAAGCAGAAGATATCGATTTAGGTTATGTCTTTTTAGGTTCATGTACTAATGCTCGCCTATCAGATTTGATAGAAGCAAGCCATATCGTAAAAGGAAAAAAAGTACATCCTAAAATTACTGCTATTGTTGTTCCTGGCTCACGTACAGTAAAAAAAGAAGCAGAATCTCTTGGATTAGACAAAGTATTTAAAGAAGCAGGCTTTGAATGGAGAGAACCTGGATGTTCCATGTGCTTAGGAATGAATCCTGACCAAGTACCAGAAGGTGTCCATTGTGCCTCAACAAGTAATCGAAATTTTGAGGGTCGGCAAGGTAAAGGTGCACGTACACATCTTGTTTCTCCAGCCATGGCAGCAGCCGCAGCAATAAATGGTAAATTCGTTGACGTAAGAAAGGTGGTTGTATAAGTAATGGATATTCAGCCTATCACCCAATACACAGGTAAAGTAGTCCCTTTGTTTAACGATAATATTGATACAGATCAAATTATTCCAAAAGTTCATCTTAAACGAATTACTAAAACTGGTTTTGGACCCTTTGCTTTTGATGAATGGCGTTATTTACCTGATGGATCAGATAACCCAGATTTTAATCTAAACAAACCAAAATATAAAGGTGCTTCAATTCTTATTACTGGAGACAACTTTGGTTGTGGTTCAAGTCGTGAACATGCTGCTTGGGCTTTAAAAGATTTTGGCTTTAATATTATTATTGCTGGTGGTTTTAGCGATATCTTCTATATGAATTGTACAAAAAATGGAATGTTACCTATTGTTTTAAATGAACAATCTAGAAAATATCTAGCCCTGTCTCTTATACACATCTGACGCTGCCGACGAAGAGGATAGTGTAG
>ERZ1031327.142-NODE-142-length-10405-cov-5.777005_pt1 | contig 10405 bp, 8 predicted proteins | sample MGYA00518211_ERZ1031327 | MGnify/ENA primary metagenome ERZ1031327 (study PRJEB33718, sample SAMN03159839) | human skin metagenome | collected 2014-02-25 | study: EMG produced TPA metagenomics assembly of the PRJNA266117 data set (Human skin bacterial metagenome...
GGGACCTGGAGCGGTTACACCGCGCGATGGAAGCCGACTGGTTCGATCCTGCAGGTGTGCAATTGCTGTATGAAGGCGAACAGTTGGCTGGGTTCCACTGGACCAAACGGCACCCGGATGGGACGGGTGAGGTGTATGTGGTTGGGCTTGCCTCGCGGCATCGGGGGGAGGGAATGGGGGGACCACTGATGCAGATGGGGTTGAACCACCTTGTTGTAGAGGGATCACCGCAGGTCATCCTCTATGTTGAGGCGGATAATGTTCCGGCCGTGAAGCGGTATTTGCAGCTCGGATTCAAAGTTGATGAAAGTCACGTCGTGTACAAGTAGCCTGGCCTTAACCTGCGAAAACAGTGTGATGGACGGGAGTTCACCAGTTATTCACTTAACTGGCTACCGGCCATTAACCAGGGTTCCGTAGGTTTTCACTTGTGAGTATTCGGACAGTTGCTCCGACACTCGAAACTGACCCGTTAGCACCGGAAAGGTATCCCGTGATCCGTAACTTCAAGCGCACCGCCGCAATCGCTGGCGTCGTTGCCCTCTCTTCCGCTTCCCTCGTCGCTTGCGGCGACTCCGAGGACAACGCAGCTACCGAGGCTGTTGAGTCCGCAACCGAGGCTGTTTCCTCCGACGACAAGGACGGCAAGGACGGCGACGCGAAGTCCGGCGACTACGAGCTCTCCGGCCAGGAAGGCACCCTCGTTGCTGAGGGCGCTTCCTCCCAGCAGAACGCGATGGACTACTTCGCGTCCGTCTACGCATCCGAGGTTCCGGGTGCTCAGCTGGCCTACACCCCGTCCGGCTCCGGCTCCGGCCAGAAGAACTTCATCGCCAACCAGGCTGTCTTCGCTGGCTCCGACTCCCCGCTGAAGGACGACCAGGTTGAGGCTGCTGCAGAGCGCTGCGGCGGCAACGAGGCTTGGCACCTGCCGTTCGTCGTCGGCCCGGTCGCCATCGCCTACAACCTCGAGGGCGTGGACGAGCTGAACCTGTCCATCGACAACATCGTCGAGATCTTCCAGGGCGTCATCACCACCTGGAACGACCCGAAGATCGCAGAGAACAACGAGGGCGTTGAGCTTCCGGACGCTCCGATCAACGTCTTCTACCGCTCCGACGAGTCCGGCACCTCCGACAACTTCCAGAAGTTCCTGGCTGCCGCTTCCGACGGCAAGTGGGAGTCCACCGGCAAGGCATTCCCGAACGCTGTGGGCACCGGCGCCAACGGCTCCTCCGGTGTGGCACAGGAGGTCAACGCAACCGAGGGTGCAATCACCTACGTTGAGGCTGGCTTCGCTGACAAGAAGGCCAACATCGACTTCGGTGGCGGCCCGGTCGAGCTGACCGACGAGGCTGTTGAGAAGACCCTGGACAACCTTGAGTTCAAGACCGAGGGCCACAACATGGTCGTCGACGCTGACAAGCTGTTCCAGACCGACGTCGCTGGCGCCTACCCGCTGGTCCTGACCACCTACGAGATCGTCTGCTCCGCAGGCTACGACGAGTCCACCTCCAAGATGGTCAAGGACTTCCTGAACGTCGCACTGGACAGCCAAGATGAGGAGCTCGCTTCCGAGGGCTTCATCCCGGTCAAGGGTGCACACGCTGAGCGTCTGCGTGAGGCTATCAACGCCATCAAGTAAACGCTGGCAAACCGGCCTCCGCGGTCTTTAACGCCGCGGTAGGCAGATAGACCCCCTCAGATTGCGATCTCGGGGGGTCTCTCTATGCGGAGACGCGGAGCGCGAGCCCCAATTTCCGCCGTCCACAATGATTCATCTTCGAAGGATTCGAGCAAATGGCTGCTAACGATCACCTCGACCGCGGTGCAGGGCCCGCGAACACCACTGATCCTGTAAACCAGAACTCCACGGGCACCACTCTGACCAAGGAGCACGAGGAAAAGGCTCCCCTGACGGGCGAATCCGGCAAAGGTGCCGGCGTGAAGCGCCCCGGCGACCGCGTCTTCGAGTTCCTCTCCACCACCTCCGCAACCCTAATCACTGTGCTGGTCGCGGCGATCGGCATCTTCCTGCTCATCCAGGCCCTCCCGCCCCTGATGCGTAACGACCGTGGCGTGCTGGGCTTCCTCACCTACGGCGGCCAGTGGCAGACGGCGAACCTGGAGGCGATGAAGTTCGGCATTCCGAACATGTTCCTCTCCACGGTGACCATCTCCCTCATCGCGCTGATCATCGCGATGCCGATTGCGCTCGGCGTGGCGCTGTTTTTGTCCAACTACTGTCCGGAGAAGCTGGTTCGCCCGCTGGGCACCCTGGTGGACATGCTCGCCGCCGTGCCGTCGATCGTCTACGGCCTGTGGGGCGCGCAGGTGCTCGGTCCGCTGCTGGGCAACTTTTACAAGTGGGTCAACAGCTGGGGCGGCGACTTCTTCCTGTTCGCCAGCTACCAAAACTCCCCGCCGTTCTCCACGGCCCGCAACATGATGACCGGTGGCATCGTCCTGGCCATCATGATTCTGCCGATCATCGCCGCAACCGCCCGCGAGATCTTCGTGCAGACCCCTCCCGGCCAGATCGAGTCTGCACTGGCGCTCGGCGCCACCCGCTGGGAAGTTATCCGCATGACCGTGATCCCGTTCGGCATGTCCGGCTTCATCGCCGGTTCCATGCTGGGCCTGGGTCGCGCACTGGGTGAAACCATGGCACTGTACATGGCCGTGGCACCGGCGAACGACTTCCGCGGCTCCCTGTTCGACGGCGGCACCACCTTCGCCACCGCGATCGCCAACGCCGCCGCGGAGTTCAGCAACCCGGTCTCCGCAGGTGCCTACATCGCAGCCGGCCTGGTGCTGTTCCTGCTGACCTTCATCGTCAACTCGATCGCGCGCGCGATCGTTAACAAGTAAGGAGCGGAAAGCAGAAATGTCTACTGCAGTACCGAACAACGGCTCCTCCGAGGTAGCTATCAAAAACCCCGCTCCGGCACGCAGCTCTCGCGGCACCGGCGAGAGCCCGTTCACGGACATCGCTTCAAGCCGCAAGACCACCAACTCCATCATGGGTGGCCTGATGTGGCTGTGCATGATCCTCGCGCTGATCCCGCTGCTCTGGCTGCTCATCACTGTGGTCTCCCGCGGCCTGGGCGCCGTGATCGACCCGGCCTGGTGGACCCAGGACATGGTCGGCGTCCGCTCCTCCAAGGAAGGCGGCGGCGCACTCCACGCCATCGCCGGTACCCTCATGCAGACGCTAGTTGCGTCGCTGTTTTCCATCCCGATCGGCATCTTCACCGCGATCTACCTGGTGGAGTACTCCAACGGCAACAAGCTGGGCAAAATGACCACCTTCATGGTGGACATCCTCTCCGGTGTGCCGTCCATCGTTGCGGCGCTGTTCGTCTACGCCCTGTGGATTACTATCCTGGGCCAGCAGCGCTCCGGCTTCGCGGTGTCGCTTTCGCTGATCCTGCTCATGATCCCGGTTGTGGTCCGCAACACCGAGGAGATGCTGCGCGTGGTTCCGATGGACCTGCGCGAGGCATCCTACGCACTGGGTGTTCCGAAGTGGAAGACCATCATGCGCATCGTGCTGCCGACGGCGCTGTCCGGCATCGTCACCGGTGTCATGCTCGCCATCGCTCGTGTGATGGGCGAGTCCGCCCCGGTGCTGATCCTCGTCGGCTCCACCCCGACCACCAACTGGTTCAACATGTTTGACAAGCCGCAGTCCTCACTGCCGCTGTTCATGCTGGACATGTGGAAGTCCGGTGCAACCGGCCCGGCAAACGACCGACTCTGGGGCGCGGCGCTGACGCTCGTGATCCTCGTTGTCACCCTGAACCTGCTCGCACGTTTCGTGGCGAAGCGCTTCTCGGTCAAGAAGTAACCCACCCGCGTTCCCACACCCACCCAGGAGATACCCAGATGTCTACCAAGCTCGAACTCAACGACGTCAACATCTACTACGGCGACTTCCACGCCGTGCAGAACGTCAACATGCAGATCCCGTCCAAGGCTGTGACCGCCTTCATCGGCCCGTCCGGCTGCGGCAAGTCCACCGTGCTGCGCACCCTGAACCGCATGCACGAGGTCATCCCCGGCGCGTACGTGGAGGGCGAAATCCGCCTCGACGGCAACGACATTTACGGCAAGAACGTCGACCCGGTCGCCGTGCGCAACACCATCGGCATGGTGTTCCAGAAGGCTAACCCGTTCCCGACCATGTCCATCGAGGACAACGTCGTGGCAGGGCTGCGCCTGTCCGGCGAGAAGGACAAGAAGAAGCTCAGGGAGGTCGCCGAGCAGTCCCTGCGCGGTGCGAACCTGTGGGAAGAGGTCAAGGACCGCCTGGACAAGCCGGGCGGCGGCCTCTCCGGCGGTCAGCAGCAGCGTCTGTGCATCGCGCGTGCGATCGCGGTGCGCCCTGAAGTTCTGCTTATGGACGAGCCCTGCTCCGCCCTGGACCCGATCTCCACCCTGGCCGTGGAGGACCTCATCCACGAGCTGAAGAACGAGTACACCATCGTGATCGTGACCCACAACATGCAGCAGGCTGCGCGTGTGTCCGACAAGACCGCCTTCTTCTCCCTCGAGGCCACCGGCAAGCCGGGCCACCTGGTGGAGTTCAACGACACCACCACCATCTTCGAGAACCCGGAGCAGAAGGAGACCGAGGACTACATCTCCGGTCGCTTCGGCTAAAGCATTCCGCTTTTCGACGCCCCTTACGGTGCACCACGCACCGTAAGGGGCGTCGCCCTTTTGCACCTATTTCTGGATGCGGAACTTGCGCTCGATGGTGGCGAATTTCTCCGCCGGGTCGTAGTCCACCTCGTCTCGCTGCTGCACGTACGCCTCAGGTTTGAGCCCGGTGATGAGGAAGACCATGCGGCGGCCCACGCTGACGCAGCGGTCGGCGTAGCGTTCGTAGTAGCGCGCCAGCATAGACACGTCGACGGCTTCCCGGTTGGTGAACTGCCATTCCCGGTCGGTGACCAGGGTGCTGAGGAATGCCTTCATGTCGTCCACACCTTCGTCGATAGTGTGCAGCTCCACGGCAGCGTCCGCGTCAGGCTCGACCAGCAGTTTCCGCGTCGCGGCACCCATCTCGTAGACGAGGCGGACGAGCTCCTGGACGTAGCCATGCAGCTGCTCAGGGTAGACGGGGGAGGGGTGGCGCAGGCGGGCTAACAGCGCAATGTTCTTTGCAAGGGACCCCATGCGTTCGAAGCTTTCCACGATGTAGATCGCGGAGATCACTTGGCGCAGGTCGTAAGCGACGGGGCTGTGCAGCGCGAGCAGGCTCATGCTGCGTTCTTCGCAGCGCTGGCCGATCTCTTTGAGCGCGTCGGTGGCTGTGAGGGCTGCCTCGGCGTCCTCTAAAGACTGCTCCAAGAGCGCGGCTGTGGCGTATTCCATAACTTCGCGCACGGAGTCGCACATCTCGAGGACGTCTTCGTTGAATGCCTGAAGATGTTCCCTGTACACGGTGCGTAGCATGGCTACATGCTACGGGAACCGGGGGTGTTACCCGCCGTTATTTTCAATTTCGGCGCCTTCCGGCACGGTGTCGTCCTGCGGGTCGTCCAGCCATCCCTCGGGCAGCGCGATCTTGCCGGCGGAGCCCTGACGCCCACGGGCGTCGTCGGCGTGCTGGGCCTTCTCTTCAGAGTCCGCGATGGGGACGAGGCGCTCTTTCAGCTCTGCTAGGGAGCTGACCTGGGCTAGCGACTTGCGGAATTCGCCGCCCACGGGGAAGCCGCGCAGGTACCAGCCGGTGTGTTTGCGGATGTCACGGCAGGCGTGTTCCTCGCCGTCGTGGGCGGCCAGCAGCTCCGCGTGGCGGTAGATGATGCTTGCAACCTGCCCCAGGGTGGGTTCCGGCGGGATCTCCTCGCCGCGCAGCTGAGCGCCGAGTTGGGCGAACAGCCACGGCCGTCCCAGGCACCCGCGGCCGACCTCCACGCCGTGGCAGCCGGTCTGCTCCATCATCTTCGCCGCGTCATCGGCGGCGAAGATGTCGCCGTTGCCGATAACGGGCACGCCGGTGCCGTCCATATGCTCGACCAGGCGGCCGATTTCGTCCCAGTGCGCCGTGCCCGAGTAGCGCTCGGCGCCGGTGCGGGCGTGCAGCGCCACGGCGGCCGCGCCGGCTTCGGCGGCGATCCTTCCCGCATCGAGGTGCGTGTGGTGCTCGTCGTCGATGCCGATGCGGAACTTCACCGTGATCGGGATGCCGGAGCCTTCGGCAGCGCGCACCGCTGCGTCGACGATGTTGCCGTAGAGGCGTCGCTTGTACGGGATGGCGCAGCCGCCGCCTTTGCGGGTGACCTTGGGCACGGGGCAGCCGAAGTTCATGTCCACGTGGTCGGCGATGTTTTCCTCCACGATCATGCGCACGGCTTCGTAGGTGAACTTCGGGTCCACGGTGTACAGCTGCATCGACCGCGGGGTCTCCACGTCGGCGAAGCTGGTCATGTGCAGGGTTTTCTTGTTGCGGGCCACCATGGCGCGCGCCGTGATCATCTCGCAGACATACAAGCCGGAGGAGGTGCCGGTGAGCTCCTCTTCGATCTCGCGGCACAGCACGCGAAACGGCATGTTTGTCACCCCGGCCATCGGCGCGAGGATGACGGGGGAGCTCAGGTCAATGCCGCCGATTGTCAGGGCGGGGGCAACTGCAGTCATAGTGCGGCCCATTCTTCCTGTGCAGCATGGGTCCCGTCCAATCGTCGGGTTTACGCCCGTTCGGGGGTACGGTCCCGTCGATAAGCACTTGCTTTACGACGCACTCCGCCCGAATTCTGGCAGTGGGGCGTACGTCACAATATTGTGGGGAATGTTATCTACCCGCACGAAACGATTTGAGGGAGCATCATGAGCGACCGCATTGCAAGCGCCAAGCTGCGCGACAAGGTCATGTCCGCCGAAGAGGCCGTCCAGTTTGTCAACCACGGCGACAAGGTCGGCACCTCCGGCTTCACCGGCGCCGGCTACCCCAAGGCCCTGCCGGCCGCGATTGCGGAGAAGGCGAAGGCCGCCCACGACAAGGGCCAGGACTTCTCCATCGACATGTACACCGGCGCCTCCACGGCCCCGGAGTGCGACGGTGTGCTGGCAGAGGCTGGTGCGCTGCGCTACCGCATGCCATACCAGTCCGACCCGACCATGCGTAAAAAGATCAACGCCGGCGAGATGAAGTTCCAGGACATCCACCTGTCGCACTCCGGCATGCTGGTTGAGCAGGGCTTCTTCGGCGAGGTGGACCTGGCCATCGTCGAGGCCGTGCGCATCACCGAAGAGGGCAACATCGTCCCGTCTTCCTCGGTGGGCAACTCCGTGGAGTTCCTCAACGCCGCGAAGAAGATCATCATCGAGGTCAACGAGTGGCAGTCCGAGGAGCTCGAGGGCATGCACGACATCTGGACCGTGCCGCCGCTGCCGAACCGCATCCCGATCCCGATCACCAAGTGCGGCGACCGTATCGGCACCACCTACATCGAGATCGACCCGGAGAAGGTCGTCGCCGTGGTTAAGACGGATGCGCCCGACCGCAACGCCCCGTTCAAGGCGCCGGACGAGATCTCCGAGCAGATCGCCGGCAACTTCCTGGACTTCTTGGAAAACGAGGTCAAAGCCGGCCGCCTGGCCTACGACGGCTACGTCATGCAGTCCGGCGTGGGCAACGTCCCCAACGCCGTGATGGCGGGCCTGATGGACTCCAAGTTTGAGAACATCCAGGCCTACACCGAGGTGATCCAGGACGGCATGGTCGACCTCATCGACGCCGGTAAGATGACCGTGGCGTCCGCGACCTCGTTCTCCCTGTCGCCGGAGTACGCGGAGAAGATGAACAGCGAGGCGTCGCGCTACCGCGAGTCCATCATCCTGCGCCCGCAGTCCATCTCCAACCACCCGGAGGTCATCCGCCGCACCGGCCTGATCGCGTCCAACGGCATGATTGAGGCGGACATCTACGGCAACGCCAACTCCACCCACATCAACGGCTCCCGTCTGATGAACGCGCTGGGCGGCTCCGGCGACTTCACGCGCAACGCCTACATCTCCTCCTTCATCTCCCCGTCGGTGGCGAAGGACGGCGCGATTTCCGCCATCGTCCCGTTCGCGTCCCACATCGACCACAACGAGCACGACGCCATGGTCTTCATCACCGAGTACGGCGTGGCCGACCTGCGCGGTCTCGCACCGCGTGACCGCGTGGCCAAGATGATCTCCATCGCCCACCCGTCGTACCGCCCGCTGCTGGAGGAGTACGTCGAGCTCGCTTCCAAGTGCAAGTACCAGGCAACCCCGCACGATCTGCGCCACGCCTTCGACTTCCACCTGCGCATGGAAGAGACCGGCACCATGCTGAAGCAGGACTAAGCCAGCCCCGATTTCCGGGCTAATGGGCCCACGGGCTACCATTAGCCCCCGCGGGCCTTTAGCTCAGTTGGTAGAGCTACGGACTTTTAATCCGCAGGTCGCGGGTTCGATCCCCGCAGGGCCCACCTTCAACCCCCGTCACACACCGTGGCGGGGGTTTGTTGTGCGCGTCACAATGAAGCGGGGGAGTCGCCAAGATTATGGTGCTATCAATACGGGTGTTGCATACCGTGGGTGATCCAACGGTCCTACAGAAAGGCAACCATGACTACCACCGTCGGCCACTACCTGGCCACCCGACTTGAGCAAATCGGCCTGGACCACTACTTCCAGGTTCCGGGTGACTATAACCTGCAACTGCTGGATGAGCTGCTGAAGAACGACAACCTGAAGATGATGAGCTGCACCAACGAGCTCAACGCCGCCTACGCCGCCGAGGGCTACGCCCGCGCAAACGGCGCCTCCGCCTGTGTGATCACCTTCAACGTAGGCGCATTCTCCGCGCTCAACGGCGTCGCCGGCGCGTACGCGGAACGCCTGCCCATGATCTTCATCTCCGCCGGCTACAACACTAACGACGAGGCGTCCGGCCGCTTCCTGCACCACACCATCGGCACGACGGATTACTCCTACCAAGAGGAGATGTTCCGCCCCGTCACCTGCAAGACGGTTCGCATCCTCACCGCCGAGGAGGCACCGTCGCTTATCGACGACGCCATCGCCACCGCCCTGCGCGAATCCAAACCGTGCTACATCGAGATCGCTTCCAACTTGGCGGACGCCGAGTGCGCGGACCCGCAGCCGAGAACGTTCGAGCGTGCGTGGGAGGTCGACTACGACCAGGAGGCGGTCGAGCGGGCGGCATCCGAGATCGCCGAGCGAATTAACGCTGCGGAAAAACCGCTCCTGCTTGCCGGCCCGCACCTGCGCCCGTACGGTGCCATCGACGCTTTCAAACGTGTGGCGGAGACCATCGGATGCGCGGTGGCCGTGCAGCCGAACGCCAAGAGCTTCTTCCCGGAGGATCACCCGCAATTCATCGGCCACTACTTGGGCAATTCCTCCGCTCCAGGTGCAGAGGCCATGGTGGACCTTGCCGATTGCGTGTTGGCTGCGGGCCCGATGTTCACGGATTACTCCACGGTGGGTTGGACGACCACGGTGCCGAACGACTCCGGCTACATCGCCGTTGCCGAGGACGGCGTGACCACGCCGGGCGCAAAGTACACTAACCTGCCTATCGCCGCTGTGCTGGAGGCACTCGAGGCAAAGGTGGAGCGCAACACCGCCACACTCGACCAATACAACCGGGACGACATCACCGGTGAGGCGGCCGACTACACCCCTGCAGAGGATTCGGCTCCGCTCACCCGCGCCGAGATGGTGCACCAGATCAACGAGCTGATCAGCGCCGATTCCACGCTGTTCGCTGAAACCGGCGACTCCTGGTTCAACGGGATGCACATGCAGCTGCCAGGCGGCGCGGGCTTTGAGATTGAGATGCAGTGGGGCGCCATCGGCTGGTCGGTGCCTTCCGCCCACGGATACGCCATAGCTAAAGGCAACGAGCACCACACGATCCTCATGGTCGGCGACGGCTCATTCCAGCTCACCGCCCAAGAGGTGTGCAACATGATCCGCTACGAGGACAACATCACCGTCATCGTGGTGAACAACAAGGGCTACGTCATCGAATCCGCCCTGCACGAGGGCCCATACAACTATTACAAGAACTGGGACTACGCAGGCCTGGTCAGCGCATTCAACGCGGGCGACGGCGAGGGCATCGGCATCACCGCCACCACTGCCGGCGAGCTTCGCCAGGCGCTTCGCATCGCCAGCGAAAACACCCGTCGCCCCGTGGTCATCGAAGCGCAGATCCCGCACGACGATATGACGCAGGATCTGGTCAAGTGGGGCAAGCCCGTCTCGGCGGCGATTGGGCGTCCGCCCGCTAGCGCCCAGTAGGGCAACTAGGGGCTAGAGTTACCCGCATGAATGTTGCGCTTGCGTTCGGGCTCTCGCTCTTCGCCGGCCTTTCCACCGGCCTCGGCGG
>ERZ1031327.147-NODE-147-length-10303-cov-4.806499_pt1 | contig 10303 bp, 8 predicted proteins | sample MGYA00518211_ERZ1031327 | MGnify/ENA primary metagenome ERZ1031327 (study PRJEB33718, sample SAMN03159839) | human skin metagenome | collected 2014-02-25 | study: EMG produced TPA metagenomics assembly of the PRJNA266117 data set (Human skin bacterial metagenome...
GAGATTGCCTCTTGTCTCGTGGGCTCGGAGATGTGTATAAGAGACAGCGTTGAGGATGCGCGGCTTGGTGGCCGCGAGCTGGCCGCCGAACTGGTCCCAGTTGTGCAGGCCGGTCGGGGTGAACACAGCGGTGTGCTTCACGCCGGTCACGGTGGCCTTCGCGGACCATGCACGGGTGGTGGCGCTCGCGATGTTTTCCAGCGCGATGCCGGATGCGCGGTGCTGCGGCAGGTACTTCTCGTCGGCCGGGCCCGGCACGCCGGAGCCGGCGGAGACGTACACGTCGCGGCCGCGGAGGTTGCCCATGTTCAAAAACGGGTCGTTTTCAAAGCGGCGCGGGTTCAGCGAGGAGCCCCACATGGCGTTGAGGTTGTACATGCCGCCGTCGAGAAGCGCGGCGCGAAGCGCGGTCTGCGCACCCGGGACGGTGGTGGTCAGGTAGCCCGAGAAGGACAGCACCTGACGGAACTGGTTCGGGTGCAGCGCAGCGAGGTTGATCGCGGCGGTGCCGCCCATGGACAGGCCGAGGATGGAGTTGTTCGTGGGCGAGACGCCGAAGTGCGTCTGCAGGTAGGACGGCAGCTCCTTGGACAGGAAGGTGTCCCACTTGTAGGTCACCGGGTGGTTGAAGTCGTAGGTCGCCGGGGCGTTCCAATCGGTGTAGAAGGAGGACTGGCCGCCAACCGGCATCACCAGGGTGATGTTGTTGTCCTTGAACATCTGAGCGGCGTTGACGTCGTTGACCCAAGCGTTGGTGATCTCGGTGGCGCGCAGGCCGTCGAGCATGTACAGGCCAGCGTTGCCGGCGCGCTGCGCGGGCTGGATCTGGACCGGGATGTGGCGGTTCATCGCGGGGGACCAGACGGTGCAGCGCTGCACCCAGAACCCGACGCGGTCCCACTCGCAGTGGCCGGTGGAGTCGGGTCGCAGCCAGTCACGGTGCGCCGCTGACGCCTGCGGGGCGCCGATCACGGCTGCCAGGCCGGTGACCAGGGCCATCAGCAGCGCGGTGAGCTTACGGCGCACAGAATTTTTGGAGTTCATAGATCCCCTCAAAACGTGTTTTCAGGCAAAAGACACGTTTACGTTACCAATTAGAAACGTGCTCCGCTATTTCCTAGCGTGCGCCTCCACCGGCCAGGCGAGCTGTGCGCCGTCCATCCCGGGGTTGGCCCCGCGGCGGATTGCCCGGCGGGTATCGGTGTCGATGTAGAGGCCGGGGTCGCTGGAAAGCTGCAGCGTGCGGCCGTCGCTAAGCGAATAACGCACGTTTTTCCAGAACCGCTCCCAGCTCATGGGTTCGCGCGACGTGGCCAAAAGTTCGGAGATTTCGGGGCTGCGCAGCGCGGCACGCGCCTGCTTCGCGCGCATGGAGCTGATAAACGGCGGCAGCCCGTCCAGGTAGGTGTCGGTGTCGGCGGCCTGCCAGGCGGGGTCGAGGAATTTGTCGTGGCCGACGCGGCCTTTCGGGTCGCGCGGCATGCGCGCGGCGATTGGGGTTGCCAGGCCCACGGTGTCCAGGATGCGCACGTCGAGAGGCGCGTTCATGCTGGTCATACCCAGGTTGATTAGATACGCCGTCAGCGGCAGGTTGCTCAGATCCGACTCCTCGTCCTCGCGGTCGCGGTAGTACCAGCTGTACAGCTCCGGCTCCGCCGAGACGTAGGCGAGGTTGAGCTGCGCGGCGTCGGCGTCGATGGCGTCTTCCAGGGCGTCTTCCCAGTTCTGCATGAGCTTGGAGCCGAGGAAATCTTCGGCGTAGCGCGGCGGGTCAGTCAGCTCGCGGCCGACGGCGAGCGTCCAGAACTCCCGCTCGTCCACGATGCCGAGTTCTTTCTCGCCGGTCTGGTACGCCTCCCAGTCGATGGGGTGGGCGCGCACGATGGTTACGCCGGCCCACACGGCCACGGCGGTCGCCAGGGCAATGCTGACGCGCGTAATCGGCACGGCCATCGCGGGCAGCAGCAGCGCAAACAGGGGCAGAAGCCACATGCGCCCGTGCATGAAGTCGCCGCCGACGCGCAGCACGTAGAGGATGTGGGCGAGTGCGCAGCCGGTGACAAGCAAAACAATTGCTAATCGACGTCCTCCGGTTCCCCGCATCATCCACCCCACCAACCCCGCGGTGGCAAGCACGGGCAGCCAGAGCCAGTAGTAGCCGACAAAGTCTGCGAAGTACTCGAACCCGCGCGCCCATTCGGAGCCGGACGCCGATTTGGCCACTGCGGTGTGCGGGGTGATCAGGCCGTAGTACCCCATGCGGAAAAGCTGGTAGGCGGCAGGTACAGGCAGCGCCGCGGCAAGGATGCCGGGGGTTTTGCGCGGGGAACACCAGATGAGCAGGATGCCGGTCACACCTCCGTAGAGGGCCAGCTCCGGGCGCACGAGCCAGGACATTCCGCACCAGAAGGCGAGGAAGTAGCCGGCTCCCGGCGCGCGGCGGCGCACCGGCTCCGCCCACGCCACCAGGGCAGCCCACCACCCGGCGATCCACAGCAGCGACAGGCCCCACTCCAGCCCTGAAGTGGCGAAGTCGCGCGCCGGCGGCAGTGCCAGGTAGATGATGATGCCGAGCGGGAGCACCGGCCCGACCTTGCCCCAGTAACGGCCCGCGGCGTAGGTGGCCAGCGCGGCGGCAGCGATGGTGAACAGGAGCGCGAGCCACATGGCTACGTCCTCCAGCCGGGCGTCAGTGACCCAGCCGACAGCTGTGATCAGGTACTGCCAAAGCGTGGAGGTGTTGGCCTCCACTCGCTCGCCGGCGTTGAACACGGGGCCGTTGCCCGCCAGCAGGTTGCGCACGGTGCGCAGGACGATCAGCCCGTCGTCGGACATCCAGCGGCGGGTCCATCCGCCCCAGAACGCGAAGATGCCCGCGACTACGGCTGCGGCGAGCACGGAGAGGCGGGCGGTCTTTGTCATTGCGACAATGTTAGTGGGTCAAGACCTACCAGCCTAAGTTCGGCACAACGTAGACGGCCATGGCGATGCAGAACAGCCACGCTGCGGCGAGCAGCTGCAGAACGCGGTCTTCCAGAGCGATCTCGTCGGGCGCGCCACCCTGCCCGCCGTCGACTACGGAGGCGTAGCGCAGGATCGCAATGACAAACGGCACCATAGACACCTGGTACCAAATGGCGGCGGTACCCTCGACAGAGTTGGACAGTTGGAAACCCCACAGCGCGTACGACATGACCACGGCGGTGGCGGAAAGCGTCCACACGAACCGCAGGTAGGTCTCGGTGTAGCCCTGCAGCGAGCGGCGGATCTCCGCGCCGGTTTCCTTCACCAGCAGCAGCTCAGCGTAGCGCTTGCCGGATGCCATGAAGAGGGAGCCGAACGCCGCCACCAACAGGAACCACTGCGACAGGGCGATGCCTGCGGCCACGCCGCCGGCCATGGTGCGAAGCATAAAACCGGAGGACACCAGCGCGATGTCGATCACCGGGACGTGCTTCCAGCCGAAGCAGTAGCCCAGCTGCAGCGCGATGTAGACGCCGATGACCCAGGCCAGCGACGTGCCGTCGGTAGCCAGAAGCGACAGGCCGAGCGAGAGCGCGATGAGCACCGCCGCCATGACGTACGCCAGGTTGATCGGCAGCATGCCGGAGGCGATCGGGCGGAAGCGCTTGGTGGGGTGGCGGCGGTCGGATTCGACGTCGCGCGCGTCGTTGATCAGGTAGATCGAGGACGCGCCGAAGCAGAACACCACGAACGCCAGGAGGATGTCCACAGCGGTGCGGGAGTTGAAGGCATCCGCGCCGGCGGCCAGGGGCGCGGCCAGCACGAGAACGTTTTTCACCCACTGCTTGGGCCGCAGGCCCTTGACCATCGCGTCCGGGAGGTTCTTCGGCGGCGCCTTCTTCATCACCTGGTCAACGCCGGAGGTGTGCGGCTCCGACTTGATCAGGGGCTCGTCCACGGGTTCACGGGTGTTTGCCACTAGATCCTCTTCTCAGCCTCGATTGCCGCCTTCGCCGTCACCGCGCCCAGGGCAGCACCGGCGAGGGTGTCGGTTGGGTAATGCACGCCGAGCACGTTACGCGACAGCATCATCACCGGCACGAGCAGCCACGGCCACTTGCGTCCGGTGATGTCCGCCAGGTGCGCGGCGGCGGCGCCGGTGTTGGCGGCGTGCGACGAGGGAAACGACAGCTGCGAAGGCGTTTTCACGCCGATCTTCACGCGCGCATCGTTCGGACGCGGGCGGCGCACGATCCGCTTGAGCACCACGGTCGTGGCATGCGCGGCGAAGGTGCCGGCACCGAGCGCGAGCCACTTGGAGCGCTTTCGCTTATCGACGGCTCCGCCAAGCCCCGCCACCGCCAGCCAACCGAGGTCGTGCTCGCCGAAGTAGCTCAAGCACCGGGCGGCCTTCGCGGTTTCCGGGGTGTACAACTTGTCCTGGATGGCGACAAGCAGATCGACTTCTTTACTGGGCATCGAAGATCTTCCCCCAGTTCTCGTGGCTGGTCAGCTCTTCGCGCGCGTCGCGGTAGGTGCGCTTGAGTTCCGGCCAGCGCTGCTTGATCTGGGCGCGGAGTTCCTTCTGCTCGCGCATCAGGTCGTCGGCAAGTGCCTTGTCGCGCTTGCGGAAGGCCACGCCGGTGCCGCCGGCGGTGGACACGGTCGCCGAGTCCACGCGGGCAAGCGTGTACCAGCGCGCCTCGTCGGCGGTGAGGTTGAGCTGCGGCGCGTCCCAGTGCGCGCGGTCCTCGTCCTTGCGCAGGTGCAGCAGCGCCTTGACCGCCCACGGGATCTTCTTGATCTTGGCCAGGCGCCCGCCGACCTTGTTGGTGGGCACGCCCGGCGCGCCGGTCGGCGCGGGCAGGTCGGTCGCGGACGGCACCACCTGCGCGTCCGAGTACTCCTTACGGATCCCCTGAATCCGAGGTAACGAGGATTCAAGGATGTCGAAGAGCTGGTCCGGGCCCGCGAGGAAGTCGCGCATCGCCTCGTTTTGGATGGCGATGGTGGAGTACTCCATGCAGAAGTAGTGCTTCGCGGTGGATTTTTGCATGTTCTTCAGCATCGCCTCCGGGTTGTCCGGCCCGTAGATGCTGGCCACGATGAGGCGGTTGCGCATGTGGAAGTACGCCTGCCAATCAATCGCGTCGTCCTTGTCCGCCCACGCCATGTGCCAGATGGCTACGCCGGGCCAGGTCACCGTCGGGAAGCCTGCTTCCTTGGCGCGCAGGGCGTACTCGTTGTCGTCCCACTTGATAAACAGCGGCAGCGGCAGCCCCAACTTCTCCGCCACCACGCGCGGGAACAGGTTCATCCACCAGCCGTTGTAGTCCACGTCGATGCGGCGGTGCAGCGGGCGCGAGGTGGTCTTTTTCGGGTCCAGGTCCTCTTCGTCCGTGCCCACGTAACCCAGCGGGTACTTGGCAAAGTCGTGGTCGTAGACGGCGTGCTTGGCGGCGGAGAACATGAAGATCTCCGGGTCCACGGTCTCGCCGGTGGTGCGCAGCTGCGAGCGGTCCTGCAGGTTGAGCATCTGCCCGCCCACCAGGATCGGCTTAGCTGCGTAGCGGGCGGCCTGCACGGCGCGCACGATGGAGTCCGGTTCGATGGCGATGTCGTCGTCCATGTACAGGATGAACGGCGCGTCGGTGCGGTTCAGCGCCTCGTACATGATGCGGGAGTAGCCGCCGGAGCCGCCCAGGTTGCCCTGCTGGAAAATTTCCAGTTTGCCGCCCAGGTTCTTCTCGGCTTCGGCGAAGTCCGGCTCGTTCGCCGGGTGCTGGTTGCCTTGATCGGGCATGAGGACGTTGCTGATGCACGCTTCCACGTACGGGTCCTCCGCCAGCGCACGCAGCGCGTTGACGGCGTCGCGGGGGCGGTTGAACGTGGGGATGCCCACGGCCACCTGTTTGGGCTGGGGCGGGACCACGGTGCCGTCGTCAAGCACCTGCTCTTTGGGCTCCTGCGGCGAGCACCACGCGGCGTCGGCGATGCGCGTGTCGTCTTCGGCGGTGACGTCGAACCACAGCCAGCCGCCGTCCTCGAAGTTGCTCAGCTTCAGCGGGATTTCAACTGCGCCGGTTGCCTCGACGTTGGTGACGCTGACGCGCGTGCCATCGTGTTTCGAACGGTAGACGGAGATGGTGGCGCGGCCTTCGACCTCCATGGACAGGACGACAGAGTCCAGCTGCGACCAGCGGCGCCAGTAGCTCGCCGGAAACGCGTTGAAGTACGTCTCGAAGCTGACCTCGTTGCCCGCGGGCACCTCGAAGCTTGTGCGGTCGGACCAGCGCAGACGCTGCTTGTTGTGCTCCTGCTCGATCAGGTACAGCATGCGCACGTCGTGCGGCTCGCCCTTTTTGGGCATGAGGACGCGCTGCAGCGTGTCCACGGCGAGGGTCTTGCTCGTCTCCACAGCTCTCACTTTCTGTTGTGGGCAGTTGAAGCCAAGCGTAATCGTTCCAAAGGTGATTCCTTGGTGTGGCTCGCGGGCTGGCGCGGGTTAGGCGGAGAAGAGGAGACGCAGGCCTTCGCGAAGGTCTGCCACGATGCGGCTGGCTTCAGCTTCGGGAACCCGCAGGTTGTCTAGAGTGAGGCCGTTGATCAGCGCGGTAACGAGGCGTGCTTTGGGCTTTGCGTCCTCCTCACCGCCCAGCGCAGCGACAACGCTGCCCTGAAAGTCTTCAAGCACCTCGGTGTAGAGCTTCGCAATCCAGTCCCGGGTCGCAGAGGCGGAGCCGTACGTGACCCAGATCGCGGCATCTTCGGAACGCACCCCTCCGGTCGGGAGGAGCTCGGCAAGCCTCGCCACCCAGGTTTCGAGCTCGCCTTCCCTTTCAGGAACTGCCGCCACCCGCTCGCTCTGACGCTGGATGGAACGGATGAACGCGTGAGCCAGCAGGGTGTCCCTGTTCGGAGCGTGGTACTGCACAGAGCCGGCGGCGAACTCGGATTCCTTCGCCACCTCCCGCACGCTCACGGCATCGAGGCCGCGCGTCGCGATGATGCGAATGGTCGCGTCGGCGATGGTCGCGGCCGATTCTGAAAACTGATGGTCCAGGGAAAAGTCGTTCATGGTTGCACACCAGTCTAGATTCTCGTACGTTCGTAAGGCGTAATACGTTCGTACGAGAGAATCGGAGCGTGCCATGGGTTCAGTCATCGCCGTTGTTGGTTTGGCGCTGCTCGACAGCCTGAGTTTGGGCACCCTTGTCATCCCCCTTGCACTCATCGTCCACTGGCGCGCCGTTAAAGTTCCGGCGCTGACCGCGTATTTGATCACCGTTGCGGCGGTGTACTTCCTCCTCGGACTAGGGATCCTCCTCGGATTCGCCGGTCTGGGCTCAATTGCCGAACGGGTCACGCAGACCGACGTCTTCCCATGGATCACGTTGATACTGGGCGCGGTCCTCGCGCTTTTCGGCATCTTCGCGCCCAACCCCAAAAAGCCCGAACCCGGGCAGTTGCCGAAACGCGCAGCCGGAGCCACAAGCAGTGTGCCGAGCATGGTCGCCCTGGGCCTCGGCGCATCTCTCACCGAGGCGGCGACAATGCTGCCGTACATCGCAGCGATGGGAATCATCGGCAGCTGGGATATCCCATCCGTGGCCAAGGCCGGGGCCGTGGGTGTCTACTGCCTCGTCATGATTTTGCCGACAGTCATCCTCGCCACCGTGGCACTGCTCTTTGGCCAGAAGTTCTTCCCGCGGCTCGAACGCCTTATCCCCCGCCTCGAGTACGAGGCAAAGGTGACGCTTCTCTGGATCGCCGCCATCGTCGGCATCTACATGGTGGCGAACAGCGTTGCGACGATCCGCGGTGACCTCCCCGCCTCATAGTGAGGACCGGTTTCGCGCGACGGCCGCATTGGCGCTTGATGCGCATGACCGATACGGTAGCTACGTTTTCACGCCCTCACCTGCCCGAGGGGGCACTTTCCCGCGCATTCAGAACGGTAAATTCCATGGCTTTCGCTCACACCGAGATTTCTCACGAACCGCCCGCTCCGACGGGGGTTGTGGAGTCCTTCCGCTACGCATTTTCGTCGCCTACCCGCCTGCGCAAGGAGGTGCTGGCGGGACTTACCGTCGCGTTGGCTCTCATCCCTGAGGCCATCGCGTTTTCCATCCTCGCTGGCGTGGATCCGGCGCTCGGGCTGTTCGCCTCGGTGGTCATGGCCATCACCATCGCTTTTACCGGCGGGCGCCCCGCGATGATCTCGGCCGCCACGGGTGCGGTCGCCCTGGTCATCGCCCCGGTGGCCCGCGAGTACGGGGTGGACTACTTCATCGCAACCGTCTTGCTGGCGGGCATGCTGCAGATCGTGCTCGCGGCGCTCGGGGTGGCCAAGCTGCAGCGCTTCATCCCGCGGTCGGTGATGACCGGCTTCGTCAACGCGCTGGGTATTTTGATCTTCACCGCGCAGCTGGAGCATCTTATCGACGTACCAAAGGTCGTCTACGCCCTCGTCGCAGCTGGCATCGCGATCATGATCGGGTGGCCAAAGCTTACGGGCGCCATCCCCGCCCCGTTGATCACCATCATCGTCATCACCGCTGTCGTGGGGCTTGCCGGATTCCGCGTCCCCACTGTGTCGGATATGGGGCAGCTGCCGGATTCCCTGCCGCGCCTGTTCATCCCGGACGTGCCGCTGACGCTGGAGACGCTTCAGACTATTGCGCCGTATTCCCTGGCTATGGCAATCGTGGGCCTGCTGGAGTCGTTGATGACGGCCAAGCTTGTAGACGACATCACCGACACCCACTCCGACAAAACCCGCGAATCCTGGGGCCAAGGCGTGGCGAACATCGCCTCCGGCATCTTCGGCGGCATGGGCGGCTGCGCCATGATCGGCCAGACCATGATCAACGTCAAAGAATCCGGGGCGCGCACCCGCCTGTCGACGCTGCTGGCCGGCGTATTCCTGCTCATCCTGATTCTCGTGCTGGGCGATGTTGTGGGCACCATCCCGATGGCGGCGCTGGTGGCGATCATGATCATGGTGTCGGTGGGCACCATCGACTGGCACTCGGTGCACCCGCGCACCTTGAAATTCATGCCGTTGTCAGAGACCGTGGTGATGCTGGTGACCGTCGTAGCAACGCTTGCCACCAGCAACCTCGCCGTCGGCGTCGTGCTCGGCGTGATCACCGCGATGATCACCTTCGCCCGCCGCGTCGCACACCTCGCCTCCGTCGAGCAGGTTTCCGCCGAGGACACCACCAACGACGGGCTCGTGGACACCCGCACCTACCGCATCCACGGCCAGCTGTTCTGGGCCTCCAGCAACGACCTGGTGTACGCCTTCGACTACACCGACCCGGCAGACAACATCGTCCTCGACTTGAGCGCGGCCGAAGTATGGGACGCCTCCACCGTGGCCACGTTGGACTCCGTCACCCGCAAGTTCGAGGAACGAGGCAAGACCGTCACTATCGTCGGCCTCGACGGGCCGAGCAAGGACCGCCTGGACCGCCTGTCCGGAAAACTCAACAGCCAATAACGGCGCTTCTCCCGTAGGCTGCGAATCATGCAGTTCAAGGGATACAACGACGACGGTCTCCCCCACGACCCCGCAGGTGGACCACGCAACAGCTCCGGTTCGCCGGCGCGCAACTACGCCATCGGCGCAGCCTGCATCGTGGTGGCTGTGTTGTCGTTCGCGTTCCTCACCGGCTCCACCGCCGTGTTCATCGGCATCGCGGGCGCGGTGACCGGTGCGGTGTTTCTGATCATGGGGATCCAGGGCAGCGGCGACCAGCAGCCGGACGCCCTCGAGCAGGGAAACTTCGGCGCCCAGGCCCCGGGCGCGGACTACGACTGGGACGGCAACTTCCGCCGCGAGTTCGGCGACGGGCGGTAGCGCTAAAACCCCCTCAGCCCGCTCTCCTCGACTTATTCCGATTGCCGTCTCAGGTGATGTCCTTGAATACCCCGAATTCCTCCTCTCCTTCAACAGACACCGAGCCTTCGGAGCTTCCAACTCTTTCGCCCGACGAGCTCAAAGACACGTACTGCAGAGTCTGCGCAGGCACTTTCGACTTGTCCAGTTCAGGGGTGTTCCCCGAGCACTACTTCAATTTCCGGTCGCTCCGAAAGCTTTGCGGTGCCAGTCGTAAGCGCTACGCCTATGTGAAAGGGGATGCGAAGCGGGGTAGCGAGCTCAACGACGTTCAACAGCAGTCGACTATCCCATCCGGGGACGGTCGCAAGCCGAAGCGTAGAACCATCACTCTCCTCGAAGACGGAAGAGCAGAGTGTCCTGTATGCCGGCGCAGGTTGTCTCCAAACTGTCTCTTATACACATCTGACGCTGCCGACGAAGAGGATAGTGTAG
>ERZ1031327.151-NODE-151-length-10165-cov-5.742038_pt1 | contig 10165 bp, 9 predicted proteins | sample MGYA00518211_ERZ1031327 | MGnify/ENA primary metagenome ERZ1031327 (study PRJEB33718, sample SAMN03159839) | human skin metagenome | collected 2014-02-25 | study: EMG produced TPA metagenomics assembly of the PRJNA266117 data set (Human skin bacterial metagenome...
AGATTGCCTCTTGTCTCGTGGGCTCGGAGATGTGTATAAGAGACAGATATATATAGGTATCCAGCTGCTGCGGAGTGAACTCCGTCTGCGTCAGATCCGCGCGCATGGAGGCGAAAAATGCCTGCATATGCTCGGGATTCAGGTGGCACTCGCGGTAGGTGCGCGCCCACGCGTGCAGCACCGGATCCGTGTGAAAGCGGTGGGCCGGGGCGTGCAGCACCTGCTCCTCATACAGGTCGAGTGCGGTTTCCGGGCACTCGTTGGCCTGGGTGGTGGTGCCGTCCACGATCTCGTCCGCGATGCGCACCACCGCGTAGAGGTTCCGGATGTGGGTGCGCTCCGGGTTCGGCAGCGTCCGCACCGCAAGGGAAAAACTGGTGGAATACTGCGCAATCACCTGCGCCGCCGCCTTGTCCGCCATGGCGTCGAAGCGGGAGAGGAAGGTGTTCACGCCTGGCCAGCTTACCGTGCGTGCGTGGCGCTACCGCCTGCGATAGTGCTGGGAATCTATTGTTCCGGGATTCTCACTTTCGCACTTTGTCTACCTGCTATTTCGTAGTTTCATTCTGACTTTGGTAGTGGAAAGTGCGAAAGTCTTAGTAGTTCAACCGATACGTCGTGCCCCGGCGGCCTTGACCACCGAGCATGACCACGTGCCCGTGGTGGAGAAGGGGTTCAAGAGCATAACGCAGTTGCGCCGCCGAGAGCCCCGTCTGAGTCTGCAACTCCTTCAGCGTGACCTGTGCGCCAGGAGTAAAAGCCCGGTAGACGGCGGGAACGTTTTTACCAAGGGAAGCCAAATCATCAATGTGGAAAGCGGCGGTGATGTCCGGCCGCAGGGCCTCGAACCTCATTGTGTCGCTCTGGGTTCCAGGCAAGGCGTACTGGCCGTCAGTTTCTTGGAACACCCCTTTCTCCGTGAGTCTGCCCAGCATCCTCTTGCATGACTGCTCACTGTAAGGCGAGTAGCGCTGCACGATGCCGGAAAGCGTGGCGCCACCGTGGTTCCGCAGGTCCACCAGAATGTCCTCCTCAGTCGGGCTCAATCGCAGCCCGTCACGCTGCAAACCCTCCAACCAGTCATCCTCTTCCTCCGTGAAACGGGATCCGCGCGGAAAGAGGACCTTGAACTCGACACCGTTGTCTACGAACTTAGGTTTCGGCATGCGCGCCTCCCGGATTGCCGTCAGGATTTCCTGAATACCGCCACCTTCGCCCTCAATTACACGCTCCCCGTCGTCCGTGCGGAGGTAACGCGCGATCTCGTATAGACGCTTGTTTACCGGGGCTTTAGTCAAAGAAGGCGCCTCAAGCTGAGAAACGGATAGGCCACGCAAACCGCCTGGGCTGACAATTATGAGCATTCGCTCCGTGAGCCTGATCTCCACCTTCTTGCCCACGTCCACAGAGGGCCCCAGATCCCGGTGCACCAACGCGTTCGCTAGCACTTCTCGGATAGCGCTCGGGGGAAACTCCGGCTGATCCACTAAGTGGCCGGTTTCGGTGTAACGACTCACGGTATCCGCATTTCGCTGAATCCATTCCATCGCTTCCGCCAGCATCACGGGCAATGGGCCCTCAATCTCAGTCAGGTTCCTGTTTCGACCCGCTCCCTCCCCTCGAGCCAGCCGCACTGCCGCTGTCGCTCCGAGTGCTGGCTCAACCGATTGCGGGAGGTACCCGAGCGCGTACAAACCGCCAAAGCGCACGTTGCCCTGGTTGTCCGTAACGTTAGTGACCTGCAGTAGCTGATCGACGTTGTCGATTTTGGCTATGCGGCTCCGAGAAGCACGCACCGTTTTCACGTATGTGTCAAGCACGCTGGCGTCCAGCAAGGCGGAATCGGTTCCTGGCAAAGATGCAAAATCGAAGTGGGTCTGCTGGGCCTCAGCCAACGCCGACAGCGACAGCATTTTCAAGTCATTCGAATTCATCACGTAGTCGCCGTCTGCCTGGCGCAAAAATGGTTTGCCCTCGAACTTCGCCGGCTTCTCTGAAGCCAGAAGCGGCGTGACTTCCACAACGACTACGTTCTTCCCGTCAAGCACGTGGTGGAAAAATTCCAACTGTGGCGCCGGCGTCACCGCACTCCGGTTCACATTCACCACGGATTTCTCCATCTGCGCGGGCTCGGCAACGCCGGTGGCTTCGAACCCACGCCGTTCACTCACCCCGAGAATGATTGCGCCAGCTTGAGGCATGTTCGCAAACGCGCACAGCGTCTCGCCCAGCTGATCAGGGACTCCCCCACCTGCTGTTTTGCACTCAACCAGGGTCGTATCGTCTCCAAACGCACGCAACTGGGAAAGTGTTTCACGCAACCGCCGCTCAGTCCAGGACATAACTCGCACAATATTCGCACTTTCGCACTTTATCTACCTGCCATTTCGGAGTTTTATTCTGACTTTGGTAGGGAAAGTGCGAAGCTTACGTCGCAAAGCAAAAAGGCCCCCTCCAACTGGAGGGAGCCATTCTGTGGAGCATAGGAGAATCGAACTCCTGACATCCTGCTTGCAAAGCAGGTGCTCTACCAACTGAGCTAATGCCCCGCGTACCCGAGGGTACCGTGGGCCTAGCAAGAATCGAACTTGCGACCTCATCGTTATCAGCGATGCGCTCTAACCGACTGAGCTATAGGCCCTTGGAACGAATAGGAATATTACAGAGCACCTACAATAGCTCCAAATCGCCAGCGTACGGCCCATAAAAGAGCAATTGCTTATCGACGTTCCACACCCCGGCACGCAGGGGTAACAGGCGGGGGTAAGCGCGGCGGAAAATGGTGAACAATCCGGGTTTTCCTGGGGTTTTGCACGTCGCTGCTGGTGAGCGGGCCTCCCGGGCGTACGCGCAGTGCTTGGCAGGGGGCTGATTGGTGAACAATCCGGGCTCTCAGGGCTTGCCAAACGTTGAACAATCCGAACCAAGTGTTGAACGATCTTACCCCGGTTTACCTGCGCAAACTCCTTCAATAAAGTCATGGACATCGAAGCAGCCCATGTCCACCACAACGTCAAAGGAGCAACGAGATGCGCGCACAGACCAAGGCCCTCGCCGCCGCACTCGCAGCAGCACTCGCCTTCACCGGCCTCCAGCCGGCCGCCGCGGACACCACCGCACTCGTTGACCTCGAGGCGGCCGAATACGTCATCGACTCCGACAACGACGGCCTCCCCGACGACTGGGAAACCGAGGGCATCGTGCTTCACGACGGCACCGAGCTCGCCCTCCCCGACTGGGGCGTCGATCCCAACCGCCCCGACCTGTTCCTCCAGCTCAATTGGATGGAAGATGACAACGGCAAGTCCTTCGCGCCGTCCGCGGAGGCGCTGCAAGATATCGTCGACCTCTTCGACGACCACGGCATCGCACTGCACATCGACGCCGGCGAGACCTACACCAACATCCCCAACTACACCGAGTTCCACGGTGGCGAGACCGTGAACTACTCGCAGCACTACTTCGCCGACCAGATCTCCGGCGTACGCCTGCTGAAGGACATTGAGACCCACCTCGGCGACCGCTCCAACGCCTTCCGCCTAGGCATCATCGGCGACCAGATCGATCGCGGCGACTACACCTCCGGCGTCGCCCTGGTCGGCGACAGCGCCTTCTTCGTCGCCAACAACGACCAGATCGACAGCGATGAGCAGCTCCGCAACGCCATCCTCCACGAGTTCGGTCGCACCCTGGGCCTGCGCCACAACGGCGCCGCAGACGTCACCCGCAAGCTGCCCCGCACCCAGGCCACGCCGGTGGAGTACCTGTCCGTGATGAACTACGACCACCAGTTCACCCACTTCAACTACTCCGAGGAGCCCTACACCGCCGAAGGCCCGGACGGACCCGTCGAGGTGCCCGCCGACTGGGACGCCCTCGTTCTGGACACCCCGCGCATCGGCCGCGACGCCATCGAGCTCGGCGCCCGCACCGTCTCCCACGGTGCGATTCCGGTAGCACAGGCTCCTCAGGGTTCTGAGGGTTCGGAGGCCGCGACTGCGGAGGCCACGGATGTGAACGTCGCCGCGATCGTCGGCTCCGTCGTCGCTGCCCTGGCCGTCCTGGGCATCGCGGGTGCAGGTTTCGCCGCCATGAACGGCCTGCTCCCCTTCTAGGCCCGCCGAAACGTGCGCCCCGCTTCTGCCGGGGCGCTTTTTATTGGTGCGCACCAATAATTGGGATCACCGGGATTGTCCGCAATGCGGAGATTCGCCTACTTGGCCCGGTTGGACATGGTGAAGCTGACGCCGCCGACCAGGTCCGCGATGGCGTTGTACATGACCACCGTCAGCGGGGCCATGATCACTTGGAACAGGAATCCCACCAGGCCGAACAGGCCCGCGGCGGACATAGCCAGTTTCATGTCCACCACCTGGTCGCCGCCGACACCGCCGATCAGCGAGTTGATGGACTCGATGACCCCGGCGCGCTCCAGCCCGTAGTAGACCAGTAAGCACGCGGCCATCCAGGCGATAAAGCCCAAAAAGGCCAGCAGAGTTGCCACTTTGAAGGTGGAGCCGGCGCCGATGTGGCGCACGGTCACTTTGCGGACGGCCACGGGCTACTCCTTGTCCTCGCCGGCGTCGGAGCTGTCGTCGCTAAGCGCCTGCTCGATGGTCTTCTGCCCGGTGGCGACTGCGGTGGCTTCCTCCTCGCCTTCGTCCTCGACGTTGCGGTCGATGGCCAGAAGTTCCACGCCGTCGGCGAGGTCCACCAGTCGCACGCCCATGGTCGCGCGCGAGGACGGGCGGATCTGGTCGACCTCGGTGCGGATCACGCCGCCGGCGGAGGTGATGGCGAAGATCTGGTCGTCCTCGGCAACTGAAAGGGCGCCGATGAGCTTGCCGCGCTTCGGGCTGTACTTGAAGGTCATCACGCCCATGCCGCCGCGGCCCTGCGTGTTGTACTCCTCGATGGCGGTGCGCTTGCCGTAGCCGCCGGAGGTTGCCACGAGCAGGTATTCGCCGTCCTTGGCCACGGTCATGGCCAGCAGCTGGTCGTCGCCCTTGAAGCGCATGCCCTTCACGCCGGCGGTGGCGCGGCCCATGGGGCGCAGCTGCTCGTCGTCGGCGGAGAAGCGGATGGACTGGCCCTGCTCGGACACGAGCAGCAGGTCGCCGTCCTCACCGACGAGGGAGGCGCCGATGAGCGCGTCGCCTTCGTTGAGGTTGATGGCGATCAGGCCGGCGGAGCGGGCGGACTCGTAGTCGGTGAGGCGGGACTTCTTCACGCGGCCGTCGCGGGTGGCCAGCACCAGGTAGGGGGCGTCCTCGTAGGTCTGGATCTGGATGATCTGGGCGATCTTCTCTTCCGGCTGGAATTCCAACAGGTTGGCCACGTGCTGGCCGCGGGCGGTGCGGCCCGCTTCCGGCAGCTCGTAGGCCTTGAGGCGGTAGACGCGGCCGAAGTTGGTGAAGAACAGGATCCAGTCGTGGGTGGAGCAGATGAAGAAGTTCTTCACCACGTCGTCCTGCTTCAGCTCGGCGCCGCGTACGCCCTTGCCGCCGCGTTTCTGGCTCTTGTAGGCGTCCACCTTGGTGCGCTTGGCGTAGCCGGTGGAGGTGATGGTGACCACCACGTTTTCGCGGGCGATGAGGTCTTCCTCGGTGACGTCGCCGGTGGCGGCGACGATTTGGGTGCGGCGCTCGTCGCCATACTTATCGACGATCTCCTTGAGCTCGTTGCCGACAATCGCGCGCTGACGCTCCGGCTTGGCCAGGATGTCCTTGTAGTCCGCGATCTGCTTTTCGATGGCGGCCAGGTCGTCGACGATCTTCTGGCGCTCCAGGGCGGCCAGGCGGCGCAGCTGCATGGAGAGGATCTCGTTGGCCTGGATCTCGTCCACGTCGAGCAGGTCGATTAGCCCGGCGCGGGCCTCGTCCACGGTCGGCGAACGGCGGATCAGGGCAATGACCTCGTCCAGCATGTCCAGCGCCTTGACCAGGCCGCGGAGGATGTGGGCGCGCTTTTCGGCCTCGTCCAGGCGGTACTGGGTGCGGCGGACAATGACTTCGATCTGGTGCTTGACGTAGAAACGCAGCATCTGGTCCAGGCGCAGGGTGCGCGGGACGCCATCGACAATGCTGAGCATGTTGGCGGAGAAGTTCGTCTCCAGCGCGGAGTGCTTGTACAGGTTGTTCAGCACCACGCGCGGCACCGCGTCGCGCTTGAGCGTGACCACGATGCGCATGCCCACGCGGTCGGAGGACTCGTCCTCAATCTTGGAGATGCCCACCATCTTGCCGGCGGTGACCTGCTCGGCGATGTTGTGGATGAAGTTATCCGGGTTGACCTGGTACGGCAGCTCGGTGATCGTGATGACCTGGCGGTTGCCGATCTCCTCGATCTCCGTCACGCCGCGCATGCGGATGGAGCCGCGGCCGGTGGTGTAGGCGTCCTTAATACCCTGGTCGCCCACGATCAGGCCCGCCGTTGGGAAGTCTGGTCCCTTCACGCGCTCCATCGCAGCGTCGAGGGTCTCTTTCTCCTCGGCGTCGTGGTTTTCCAGGATCCACTGGATGGCGTCCGCCAGCTCGTTGAGGTTGTGCGGCGGGATGTTGGTTGCCATGCCCACCGCAATGCCGTTGGAGCCGTTCATCAGCAGGTTCGGCACACGAGACGGAAGGACCGTCGGCTCCTGGGTCTTGGAGTCGAAGTTGGGGGCGAAGTCCACGGAGTTTTCGCGGATGTCGCGGACCATCTCCATGGCGATCGGGGTGAGCTTGCACTCCGTGTAGCGCATAGCGGCCGGGCCGTCATTGCCCGGGGAACCGAAGTTGCCCTGGCCGTCCACAAGCGGGTAGCGCATGGACCACGGCTGGGCCATGCGCACCAGGGTGTCGTAGATGGCGCTGTCGCCGTGCGGGTGGTAGTTACTCATGGTCTCGCCGACGGCCTTCACGCTCTTGACGTAGGAGCGCTCGGGGCGGAAACCCGCGTCGTACATTGCGTAGATCACGCGGCGGTGCACCGGCTTCATGCCGTCGCGCACCTCGGGGAGCGCGCGACCCACGATCACGCTCATGGCGTAATCGATGTAGCTGGTCTGCATCTCCTCGTTGATGTCGATTGGTTGAATGCGGTCCAAGCCGCCAGTGGTGTCATCAGCCATGTGTATGGAGTCTAGCGGGGCTTCTGCTTGGAGCGAAGGAGCAACGTGGTATCACAATGGTATGGCTATGACGCTCCGGTTGACCGCAGACGAGGACAAGGCGCTCGTGTTACTCGCGTCCGCGTGGGGGTGCTCGAAGCAGGAGGCGGCGCGCCGTGCGGTAGTCGCGGCAGCATCGCGATTGCTTGACGACGCCCACGTCACCGACCTCGCCCGCTCCCTCATCCCCTCCTATTCCGGAATGGAATCGCGCATCCGGCAGGCGCGCGGATGAGGGGCTTTTCCCCCGAGCAGCTCCTGGCCATCGCGGACGAGTACTGCGCCTTCCACGGCTGCCAGGTCCGCTCGTTCGCTGCCTTGGCCGCCTGCGCCGCTGTGCCCGGCGCCCGTTTCCACGGCGTGGCCGTGTTCGACTCCGTGGACGCTGCCGCCGCGGCGCTTTCTGAGGCCGTGGTGGCGCTTTCGCCGCTGTCGGACTCCAACGAGGGGTTCGCTGCTGTCGTGGCGGAGGTGTATCGGAGGTGGGCGGATGCTCGTCGATAAGCATCTGCTCGCAAAAGTTGACAACCCGCTCGAAACTCGGGTGCGAACCCCCAGGTCAGATTTTGGGCTCGTCAACTTTTGTGAATCCGCGTTCCCTCAAGACCACCTCCAAGTGCCCGACCAGGCCGCTGAGCATGTTCGTGCCGTAGCGCAGCGGCCGCCAGTTGATAGAGGTCAGGTAGAGGTCGATGCTGGTGTCACGCAGGCGGGTCGTAATACAGCGCGATTCTCGCCTCGGGGAAAGCCAGGTCAGCGCGCGTAACTAGATTGCCGTTCGCCCAGAACTCCACCTGCTCCTCCAGTTTCAGCCCGAACTGACGGGCCACCTGTTGTTCACGCGGCCTTTGCCCGCGACGGCGATCGTTTCTGGGGTGAGGGCGTGGAAGCGGCGGGAGGCGTCGACAAGCTGGACGGCGCGCACAAACACCTCGTCGTCCTCACTGGCGATGACTGGCCACGCGCACTGCCGGGACCGAATGAGCTGTAGTGCTTGTACGACCGCAACGGGCGGCGCGGCGACCGTGATCAACTCGTCGCGGCACTCCATCTGCCCCAGTTCACCTGGTTCTAGCTGCTTTCTCACAAAGGCCGGCTCAAAGGTGCTGCCACGTTTCTTCGCGTGGAGGGTGGGTGAGATCAGGACAGTGTCGTGCGCGTCCACCAGGTGCGGCAGCCCGTACAAGGCCAGCGCACCGAAACCGGTGAGCGTGGTGCCCGGGTTTGCGAGCGCGTGAGCGGCCGCACGGTACTCGGCCGGCACCTGGTAGCGCACCCGGTGAGGGCGGCGGACGAAGTCGCGGATGACCAGGCTTTCCGGGCGCAGTACGGAGCGTGGCACGAGGAACTTCCCGCTCACGCTGGTCATACCCGGTAACAGACGCCCGGGGTTCGGGTAAAGCAGCGCGCCAGCGGTGGTGGACATGCCGTTGTAGAGGTGGGTCATGTGTCTTAGACGCTCGCAACTACCCGGCGGTTCCCTTTTCGGCCCACCTGAGCGCCTAACATGTTCCCCATGAAGAAAACTGTTGCGGCGCTGGCGGCCGCCGCCCTGCTCGCCGCCCCCTCCCCCGCCTTTGCGCAGGACACCGCTATTTCGCAGTTGTCCTCTACAAGCTCGAAGGGTTCGTCCAAGCCGAACTACCGCCCGGACTACGACAAGGACGTCAACCCGCCGGAGAAGCGTGCGCTGGAGGGGTCCTACACGGGCTCGGCTCCGATCTCCTTGGCTATTGCGGTTGCGGCGACGGCGGTTGCGGTGCAGCTCATCGTCGATTTTGTGCCGCAGGCGCGCGAGGCGGTGGACAACCTGGCGGAGCAGTTTAATCTGACGCACGTGCCGGGCTCGTCGGAAGGCAATCGCCTGATCCCGGCGAAGGAGATCACGGCGTTTGTGCAGTCCTACGCTGATCAGTACCTGCCCCAGCGTTAGCTCCGCCACACACCCTGTGTTACGGTTGTGCCCGTTGTGGTTGCAGTGATCCATGTGACTGATGTGAGGTCCGGGTGCTGCGGTGGAAGAGCTGCAACCGAGAACGGCCGGTCCCGCACCGGCCGTTTTTCCCGTTAGACTGACGGGCATGACTGATCTTTCCCAGCTGCTCGACGCAGCCAAGCGCCCCCAGGTTGTCCAGGAGATCACCTCTCTTGTCGACGACACCGTCGCCCGCCAATCCGGCCTCACCGGCATGGCCTTAAAGTCCGCTGTCGCCGCAGGTAAGAAGGCCGACGCGGACGCCATTTCCAAGGGTGTGAACAAGTTTCTCCCGCAGATCGTCGAGGAGCTCAACCCCTACTGGTCCGCCTATAAGGCCAGTGGCCAGGAAGGCTTCGGAGGGTTCCTCTCAGGCCGCGAGGATGACGTCGTTAAGGCGATGCTCGACGCAGGCGACAAGCAGGCGGATTCCATGCCCGGCGCCATCAAGAAGGTGTACTCCACACTGCGCGGCAAGGCTGCGAAGATCGTGGGCCCGTCGTTGCCGCAGCTCGGCGAGATCGTGGAGCGCTTTGCTTAACGACGTCTAAAGCGCCCCCGCGTAAAAGTTGACAAAACGCCCCGACGCGCTTTCCCTCACCTGGGAAAACGCCGGGGCGTTGTCAGATTTTACGAGCGCCTAGACGTCCAGGAAGCGCACGTCCTTCGCCCTGCGGGTGATGAAGCTGCGGCGGGCCGCAACGTCGTCGCCCATGAGGATGGAGAACAACTCGTCGGCACGCTGGGCGTCCTCGAGCTCGACCTTGCGCAGGATGCGGGTCTCCGGATCCAGGGTGGTCTCCCAGAGCTCCTTGGCGTTCATCTCGCCCAAGCCCTTGTAGCGCTGGATGCCGTCGTCGGTATTGATCTTGCGGCCGGCCTCCAGGCCTTCCGCCAGCAGCTCGTCGCGCTCGCGGTCGGAGAACGCGTAGCCCGGTTCGCCCTTGCCCCACTTCAGCTTGTACAGCGGCGGGTTGGCCAAGAAGACGTGGCCGTTTTCCACCAGCTCCGGCATGAAGCGGAACAGCAGGGTCAGCAGC
>ERZ1031327.153-NODE-153-length-10020-cov-10.486904_pt1 | contig 10020 bp, 8 predicted proteins | sample MGYA00518211_ERZ1031327 | MGnify/ENA primary metagenome ERZ1031327 (study PRJEB33718, sample SAMN03159839) | human skin metagenome | collected 2014-02-25 | study: EMG produced TPA metagenomics assembly of the PRJNA266117 data set (Human skin bacterial metagenome...
GACCCTGCATAGTGAGCACCGCTGAGCTAAATCAGTCCGTCGTGTGGAACACCGCTGACAAGTACCTGCGTTCCATCGTCGAGCCCGAGGACTACGGTGACTACATCTTGCCACTGACCGTCCTGCGCCGCCTCGAGTGCATCTTGGCTCCCACCAAGGACAAGGTTGTAGACCTTGCCACCAAGCTCAATGCCGAAGGGATGAGCGAGGCCTACTTGGACTGGGAGGTGCAGTCACAGTTCGGTTTGTCCTTCTACAACACCTCACAGCTGGACTTGACCCGAATCGCTGAGACCGACGACCACGTGTTCGACTCGCTGATGGATTACGTCGGCGCGTTCTCCCAAAGCGTGCGCGATATTTGGGACGCATTCGACTTCGCGGTCAAGATGCGCACCCTTGACCAGGCTGGCCGCTTGTGGCCGGTGGTCAAGCACTTCTCCACCATTGACATGTCTGTGGAGGCACTACCAGACGCACAGATGGGCGACCTGTTCGAGCACGTCATGTACCGCGCGTTTAACACCAAGGGCAAAGCCGCGGGTGCCTTCTACACCCCACGTGATGCCATCCGTCTTATGGTGGACATCCTCTTTGCCTCCGATGACCTTGGTCTAACCTCCCCCGGCGCGTCGCGCACCGTCTACGACCCCACCGCGGGCACGGGCGGCATGTTGCTCGTGGCCGAGCGCGCGTTGAAGGAGCTCAACCCAAACATTGAGGTCAATCTCGCTGGCTAAGAGCTTATGCCAACTGGCTATGCTATCGGCAAGGCTGACCTGCTCATTCAGGGCGGTGAACCGGACGCTATCCGCCACGGTGACACCCTATTGACAGACCTGTATGGGGGCGAGCAATTCGAGTACATCCTGTCCAACCCGCCGTTTGGCTCTGACTGGTCAGTGCAGCAATCCTCGGTCAAGGAACAGGCCAAGGTACCCGGTTCGCGCTTTAGCCACGGCTTGCCTAATAAAGGCGACGGCCAGATGCTGTTCTTATCCCACGTGGCTTCCAAGCTCATGCCCGCAGGCGAGAACGGGTCTGGGGGACGTGGCGCAGTGGTGTCCAACGGATCGCCGCTGTTTACTGGCGGGCCTGGCTCCGGCCCTGACCAGATCCGCGCCTGGCTGCTAGAAAACGACCTGGTGGACGCGATTATCCAGCTGCCCACCAACATGTTCTACGGCACGGGTATTTCCACCTACATCTGGATTCTGGACACCAATAAGGAAGACCACCGCAAGGGCTTTGTACAGCTTATTGATGCCTCCGAGTGCTGGTCTGTGCCCGATAAAGGCCTAGGAGATAAGCGCCGCGAGATGCGCGAGGCCGACCGCACCAAGGTGCTGGAGACCTACAGTGCTTTTGCCGATAGCGACATGTCCAAGGTGCTCACCCCAGACGAGCTGGGCTTCCGTGATGTGAAGGTGACCAAGCAAGCACGCCTAGGAGTCCACGTCACCGACGACGCAATTGCTGAGGTACTGGAGCACAAGCCGGCCGTGGATGCACACGCCGACGTGGTACGCGCGGTGGCTAACGCTTCCTACAACGATCTGCCGGACGCCCTCAAGGCTGCGGCCAAGGAATACGGCGTGAAGATGCCTGCTACGCTTATCGACGCCATCTCCAAGGCCATCGCCGTCCCCACCCCAGACGCAGAGCCAGCAGTTGACCGCAAGGGCAACCCGGTTCTCGATCCGTCGTTCACCATGACTGAGCGCGTACCGCTTACCGAAGACATTGACGAGCACATGCAGCGCGAAGTACTCCCCTTCGCACCCGATGTCACCTGGGACGCGACCAAGGCCGTCACCGGCTACGAGATCCCGTTTAAGCGCGTGTTCTACACCCCAGAGCCGGTTCGTCCCCTAGCCGAAATCGATGCCGACGTGGCCGAAGTCATGGGCCGACTCATGGACAAGTTCGGGCAGGTGAGGAAGTAATGCGGCTACAGGTAGCAATCACTGAGCTAAATGAGAGATTGGGATCATCCGATCCATCTCAGGTCACCAAATACAGCGTCAGCCAACGGTTTGGAGTAATCCCCTCTTCTGAGCTGGAAAATCGAACTATGCAGGCAAAGTCGCTGGAGAACTATAAAGTCGTCTCTCACGAAAATCTTGTTCTCAACCGTTTCAATGCGTATAAGGGGGCGCTTGGACTGGCCCCTGATCGGGGTGTAGTAAGCCCTGACTACTTTGTCGCTCAAATTAATGAGCGCATTGCGGATCCGTGCTTCATCCGATATTTTTTGCTCTCCCAGTCATCTGCAGATCTGATCAAAAGGGACATGGGTGGAATGGGAAGTGGAGACCCTGATTCATCAGCTTTCTCCCGTTTCGATGTACGCTCATTGATGTCAATGAAAATACCCATTGACGACGTTCATACCCAGCGCGCCATCGCTGACTACCTCGACCGCGAGACCGCCGAGATCGACGGTATGCGCGCCGATTTGGACGAGATGGAGCGACTGCTGACGGAGCGACGGACGGCGTTCATCGGCTCCGCAGTCCGTCAGGATAGTTCCCATGGAGAAAAGGTCTCCCTACAGTCAGTAGCTTCTATCCATGCTGGAGATACTATTACCAGCTCAGAAATAACGGAACATGGCGAATACCGTGTTTACGGTGGCAACGGAGTGCGAGGATACTGTGACCGCGCTAACCAACCGGAAGACAGAGTACTGATTGGTAGACAGGGAGCGCTTTGTGGAAATGTCCACCTCGCCCGTGGACCTTTTTACGCATCCGAACATGCTCTAGTTATCGAGCCAAGAATTGACGTTTGCTTAGACTGGCTGACGTTCGTTCTTCAAGACCAAAAATTAGGCCAGCTCTCGATGTCAGCAGCCCAGCCCGGAATTACTGCTTCGGCAGTCGGTCTGCAAAGAATCGAAATCCCGCCCCTCGCCGAACAGCGCCGCATTGCCGACGAGATCGACCGTGAAACCGCTGAGATTGATTCGATGTTGGAGGATATTACGAAGCTGCGGGATTTGCTGGCGGAGCGTCGTGCAGCGGTGATTTCGGCGGCGGTGACTGGCCAGATTGATATTCCTGTCTCCCCTACTTATAAGGACGAACCTCATGCCTAAACGTGACATTATGCGCGAAGAGCGCCTGGAAGAAACTATCTGCGAGTCGCTTCAAGCCAGCGGCTGGATCTATGAGCCGGGGATGAAGGACACCGGCTGGAATCCGCGTCTTGGCCTGTTTCCGGCTGACGTGCTGCACTGGCTGGAAACCCAGTACCCGGAGGACTACGCCAAGGCTGTGCCGCAAGACGCAACCGAAGCAACGCGGGAGAACGCGCAGAATTTGCTGCTGGAATACGTCGCCAAGCGGCTAGAGTCCGCAACGCGCAAGGACGCACAAACCGGGCGAATCCGCGGTGGACTGCTGGGAACGCTGCGCGAGGGTTTTAAGTACGCACAGACCAACGCGCGCTCGGCAACCTTTGGCCCCATGGTGGCATTCCCACCTGCCAACCCGCTCAGTGTGTCTGCTGCCAAGCGAGCACAGGACAACCGTCTGCGCATTATCCGACAGGTGCACTTTGATACCACCAGCGGCGAGACACTGGATCTGGTGGCTACGGTCAACGGCATTCCGGTAGCGACCTTTGAGTTAAAGACGGACAACACGCAGTCGGTGACTCGTGCGATAAAGCAGTACCGCGAGGATCGCGTACCCTCGAAGAATCGCCGCGTACTCCTACCGGGGCGCGCACTGGTTCACTTCGCGGTGTCGAATGACGAGGTGTACATGACCACCGCACTCAAAGGCAGCGACACGAGGTTCCTGCCGTTTAATCAGGGACATGACGGTGCTGGTGGCAACCCGCCAATTGCGGGCAAGTCTGCTACCTCGTATCTGTGGGAGAAGGTGCTCCGTCCTAGGCTCCTGCTGCGCATCTTGAGTGATTTCGCAGTGTGGGAGCCGGATTCTAAGTCGACGCGTGGAACTCAAGGCAAGCTTATTTTCCCGCGCTTCCACCAGCTGCGCGCGGTGGAGAAAGTCACCACCGATGTCGCTGAGCGCGGTGCTGGCGGGCGCTACCTCATCGAGCACTCCGCAGGCTCCGGCAAGACCAAGACGATTGCGTGGCTTGCGCACCGCCTTATTAGGCAGGTGGCCGAGGACGGCACCAAGACCTTTGATTCCGTCATCGTCGTTACTGACCGTACTGCGCTGGATACCAATATCCGCCAGGACATGCAGGCACTAGCTGCATCGCGCGGCTTGGTGGTGTCAGTTGGTGAAAACTCTGGTGCGAAGTCGCCACAGTTGCAGCAGGCTCTGGTTGAGGGCGGGCACATCATCACCTGTACGTTGCAGATATTCCCGTATGTGCTCTCACTGCTGGATGACGACCCAGATATTCAGGGCCGCAACTGGTGCGTGATTGCTGATGAGGCGCACTCCTCACAAACTGGTTCGTCCGCCTCGGCGCTGCGCGAGCTGCTTGCTGAGGTGGAGCTAGACGAGTCGGAAGACTACACCGCCGACGACCTGCTGGAGCTGCGACAGGAAGCAGTAGCTACCGCGTCAAACATGACGTTTGTAGCGCTTACGGCCACGCCGAAGGGCAAAACCCTGCGCCTGTTCGGTTCGCAGACCCCGGACGGGCACTACATCGCTTTTGATACGTACCCGATGGGCCAGGCTATTGCCGAGGGCTTCATCATGGACGTTCTCACCAACTATTCCACCTACACCATGTGGGCGGAAGTCCGCGACGAGTTGGGACGAACCGAGGAAGTGGATGAATCCGCAGCCGTGACGGACATGGTGCGCTTTGTCCGCCTGCACCCCACGTCGATTGCCCAAAAGGTTGAGGTCGTTGTAGAGCACTACCGCCGCAATGTGGCGCACCACCTCGACGGCCAGGCGCGTGCCATGGTGGTGACCTCCTCGCGCAAGGCAGCAGTGCACTGGGCACGTGAGATGAACCGCTACATCACAGAGAAAGGCTACGAGTTTCACTCGCTCGTCGCGTTCTCCGACAAGGTGCGCATGGAGGACGAACCAGAGCCGGTCACCGAAGTCAGCATGAACGGCGAATCCGATGTAGAGCGCGCCTTCAAAGACGACGATCTGGACTACCGCGTGCTCATTGTGGCCAACAAGTTCCAGACGGGATTCAACGAGCCGCGACTGTGCGCAATGTATGTGGACAAGCACCTCTCCGGGGTAGCCACAGTGCAAACACTCTCCCGGCTTAACCGCATCCACCCTAACAAGCCCGCCCCGATGGTGGTGGACTTCATCAACGATCCCGAACTTATTGAGGCGGATTTCAAGCGCTACTACCAGGGCGCGGTCATTGACACCGACATTGACCCTAACTCCCTGCATACGCTGGCAGACGAGTTGGACACCGCTGGCTACTATGACCCAGACGAGATGAATAAGGTTGCCGAAGCCTACATGGCAGGCGAGGACTCAGAAAAGCTACGCGGTACCGCCAATACGATTCTTGACCGCTGGCGCACAGACCGAAACTCCACCGATAAGGACACCCGCGAGCGCGCCAAGGATTTCAGGGCACACGTCCTCAAATACCGCCACGCCTACGAATTCCTCTCCCAGATCATTGCCTACGCAGATGCCGACGTGTCACGCCGTGCGATGCTATGTAGCGTGCTGGAGCCGAACCTGCACATCACCGAGCTAGACGACGATGAAGACTTCCTGACAGGTGTCACCCTGGCCGGTGTCGCCATTGCCCAGAGCGGCGTAGAGGAAGACTATAGCGTGAGGGACAGTGAACTAGAACCGTTGAATGTCCCTGAGTTCACGGTTCGTCTTGGTGAGCCGAAAACCCCACTACGCGCGGCTTTTGACGAAGCCGTTGAAAAAGTCAACGACATCTTCTCCATGGCAGGTGTAGATGTCAACAGTGATGAAACCGCGCAGATGATTGTCGCTGCCTGGGGAACATTGTCCTCCAGTCCAGAAGCGGTGCGGCTGGGCAAAGAGAACAACCGCGACCAGCTCAAACGCTCGCGCAAGTTCCAGCAGGAAGCCACCAGCGCCATCTTCGACGGCATCGAACAGCGCAAGCAGCGCGACGCGCTGCTGACCACCGACCGCGACGTGCTGCGCAACGTGATTTCCACCTTGGCTGAAATCATGGCCGCGGCGAATGAGACTGGCGAACTGGAGTAGTCATGGTCAGCTAGACTTGCGGCCGAACATTTCAAAAGCGTCTATGCAAGTCAGAAACTAGCTTTTATTCGATAACGCGGAGTTTCCTGGAGGGTCACCGTCCGTAAAAATGGGAATGGGAGAGGAATGTCATCGGAATTTTGGAATAACCTTGAAGTTATCAACAGTAACTATATGAATAGCTTTACAAGGGAACAAGCCTATATAGATTTACCGTGTGGGCACTGCTCTGCCACTCCCACGATCAAAATTGCAGAACTAACCAGACTCGATGCAACAGCAAGGGAGCGTCGAAGCGCCGCAGTTTATTGTCCTCATTGCTCTCTTCCATCGGTCTACTGGAAAGACGCAGAAATAACAGGACAAGCACCGCAGGGAACGCCTGATCTTGAACCCGAGGGAACTCCTCCCCACATTGGGGAGGCATGGATCGAGGGAGAACGATGCTTCCATGCCGAAGCCTTTAACGCGGCTGCATTGATGTACCGGAAGATCGTCTTTCTCGTCGCCGTCGAGCGCGGCATGCAACCCAAAAACAAAAGTGGCTTTGCACCAAATTTCCAGCAGTGCATAACGTATTTGCTGGAGCAGGATTACCTTACTGAACGGCAACGAACGATCTGGGCAGAATCCATCCGACGCATTGGTAACGATGCAACTCATGAGATTGAATCAATTTCCCAAGAGCAGGCCGAAGGAAGCAAAAAGTTTACTCGTCTGCTTCTAGAGAACGTTTACGAGCATGAATCAGTGGCCCACCGAATTCTCGCTAGCGAAAACTGAAGCACCCCCAATCTCCTCCGACTGTACTCAACGAAACGAGTGAGATGAACTAGCCAATGGAGGGGACGAACCTCCTGATGTGACACCACCTGCCACCGCCGCGGTCCACCAGCCGACGGAACCGAGAACGGAAACCGACGGAAACCACCGCTGTGGTTAGTGCCGGTGCAGGTGGATGGGTAGTTTCGCGAAAGACTCGAAGTCTCGGGATGTCGTTCCGCTTGGTGTCTCGAGACTTTTGCTCTTCGAATGGTGGGAGTGGCAAGAATTTCGTAATCTAGGCCCATGAAACTTCTTCTCGCTTCATTCCTGCACCCAGACATCGGCGACTACATTTCGGGGCGAGTGCTATACATCGATGATGCCGCTTCAGAGATGCGCCAGGCACCATTTGCACAGGCAGAACTGATGGCAATTGGGGAGACAGCAGAGACCTTAGTCCCTCTCACTCTATCGCAATCAAACTCAAGCGATCTTCAAAATGAAATTGCATCAGCCAACTGCATTTATGTCGCGAGCGGCGAGGTGTTCCGCCTTCTTAATGCACTGAGGTCAACGGGTGCCGATCGTCTGCTAACTGATGCGGTAAATCAAGGAAAGCTTTACGCTGGAAGTTCTGCAGGAGCAATTATTGCCGGCCCGTCAATTGAGCCGGCATCAATCATGGACGATCCCAAAACTGCACCGCAGCTCACCGACTACACTGGGCTAAACCTCACTCCTCATGTCATTGTTCCTCATGCACAAGGCACCACTGGGCCCTATTCAATAGAGGTCATCAGTAAGACTGTCGAGACCTACGGCCGAGAATGGAACCTGCTGCTTTTGAGAGATGGGCAAGCCCTCTTTATGGATGATGAAAAGTCCATTCTCATCTAATCTGCGATGACAAACACGCCAAGCCGACCAGGAAAGTTCATTTTTCGCTTCAACTACCAGCACTTTCCTCGTGACCGAGCAGTTCCCTTAAAAATACTATGTAAGGACCATGAGGGTCATTTGTTTTGGTGAGCTCCTATCTCGCAGAGCCGACGTTGTGGCGCTTTGAGACAGTCTCACTCATTGTTATTCACCTGCTGCCTGGGACTTAGCTTCTTGGGACTCACCGATGGCATTACCAAGCGCTGCGATGAATGCGATTAGGCCTACCGTGATGAGAATGTGTCCCAGACCAGCGATGCCAGAGATCATTGCAGAGGACTCCTCCCCCAGCACGGTCAAGCATCCGTTCCAGATCATGACGCCGACAGTGACGACCACGCCAACGTTATACAGCCAGAAAAATGCATTGAACTGACCGCGGTTGCGCGACAGACCAAAGACCTTCTCCAATAACAAGAAGATAAGGCTCATCATGAAACCGAGCGCTAGCAAGTGCGTGTGCGCCACGCTCAACTGAGTGAAATCGCCCTCGGGAAAATCATTGGCACGCGTGAATTCGCGGTAGAAGACCCCGGCTCCTAATCCCAAGACAAGGTAGAAAATGGATGCCCAATACAAAGCTTTCATGGTCATTCTCCTTCCCAACCGCTGCTGCGGTCGGATTAGCGATGAATCAAATACTCCAAGGACTCATCTTTCTACATTCGTCCCGTTTTGAATCACAGGGTTGGTCGAAGCTGGAATCAACCAGTTGGTTGACTATGAGGTCCGGTAGCCTAAAGTTCACAGTCCTGCCCTGGGAATAAAAGCGCTGATTGTCAGGCACCTTTGTTTCAGCAAAGACCCGAATCGTTGAAGCGGTTTCGGATAGCTCCAGCTAGTTTGAACAGGCCCACGCCTGAACCTTGTTCATATGTTCAACGAAGGCCGCTTCTGTCCTTTGCTCATGCAATTGAAGCCAAGCGTCCACGACATCATCTGGGAAGACGCCCGCCGCGCGCAATACCGCCGCGGTGAATGGCACTGGAGCCAATCCAGATGCCGTAATCACTCCACCATCAGAAACTGCGTCTTCTTCTTTGTAGCCGTCGATGTTGGCGTAGTTCACTGAGACAAGGAAGCCTTGCGCGTTTGAAGTGTGTTTGCAGTGGTCAAGCACCCCGGCACGAGCAAAGGCCAAAGTTCCACCACAGATTGCTGCCAAGAGCACTCCGTTCTCATTTAAGACCCTGATCGTTTCCAGCAACTGTTCGTGCCCGTTAAAGTATGTATCTGCCCCTGGCACCACGAACGCCGCAATATCAGTCCGATTCTGGATGTCCTGCAAGGTCAGACCTGGAACTACCTCGATTCCACCCTTGGAGCGGACGGCTTCTAGAGATTCGCCAACAAACAAAACCTTGAAGCGATCCGGCACTTGAGTCTCAGCTTCAGCTACTTGAGTTGTGAGGTAGGCATACTCCCAATCAGACATGGTTTCCGTCGCGTAAATAGCAATGATCTTCATGGAACTCACAATACGCAGACTTTCTAAATCACTACTAAACACGCGGATATTCCGATAAGTGAGTCCTTGGACCACTCGAACGAGCTGATCCCTCGCCTTAAACTGGCCACATGTCTGAAGTAACGAAGCAATACGCCGTAGACCTCACCCGCCTCGACACCGCTGTATACCGCGCTACCAATTCCGCCGGAGCCAGCATTGAGTTTGGCAGTGGTGAGGGGCTCCTCTCCCCCGTTGAACTTTTTCTTGCGGCCGTTGCGGGGTGCTCGGCGGTGGACGTGGATGTGGTGACGTCCCGACGCGCGGAGCCTGATTCCTTTGATGTGCATGTGGAAGGCGACCGCGTCAACGAGGATGGCGCATCACGCCTGTCGGAGGTTCGCGTGGGGTTCGATCTCTCATTCCCGGATACACCCGAGGGAAACCAAGCGCGCAAGCTGGTAGACAATCTGATTCGCATCTCCCATGAGAAGGACTGCACGGTATCGCGCACGGTTGAGAATCCCACACGAGTGTTGTTTAGCAACGACTCGAAATAGCGCTACTAAGTAAAAGCGCGACATGCGGTTGCGTTCCGGCTGGGGCGCTAGACCTCCTGCTATGGTGCAATTGTTAATTACTGTGACAAATGTGATTACTGCAGGAGCTCAACATGTCACCATCTTTCTCCCG
>ERZ1031327.156-NODE-156-length-9849-cov-7.986318_pt1 | contig 9849 bp, 16 predicted proteins | sample MGYA00518211_ERZ1031327 | MGnify/ENA primary metagenome ERZ1031327 (study PRJEB33718, sample SAMN03159839) | human skin metagenome | collected 2014-02-25 | study: EMG produced TPA metagenomics assembly of the PRJNA266117 data set (Human skin bacterial metagenome and...
GAGGCAGTCGACTTAAAATCGATTCAGTGTGGGTTCGAGTCCCACTGGGGGCACTACTACCAGCGGAAACGCCGGTAAACAGTGACAGGACAGTGAAAACTGTCCAAAAAGTGTCCAAATAAAATTCCATATCGACTTCGCTCAAAAAAGTCATAGACGGGGATATAAGGCCCCCAAAATAAAGCTGCCCCTCTAGCCTTAATGCCTGCTGTTAGGCCGTCAGAGGGCCGCACAGGCCCCAAAAATCACGAAACTGAACGGGGAGAGAGACGGGCTGACTCGAGTGGGGCCAAAGGGGGAGTCAGAAAGGGAAGCCGCCTAAGAAAACCGGTGGGGGATGAGAAAAGCTCCCACGCCGAAATGACGTGAGAGCCTAAGCGAACAACTGTAATTAGCGCACCCAGCCTTGGGGAGCGTCGTTGTTCTCCCAGTCTGGGGAACGACCGTGGCCGATTTCCACGCGAGGGATTTCTTGCCGCTGATTCATGGCCTTAACGGTTGAATCTGGGTCTTTGAGGTAGGACTCAATCCAGTCTTCTCGGTTTGTAGCCGAGACCTTCCCGATTCGTACTGCTTGGTTTACAACTTGTTCTGCAGCGAGTCGGTCGTCCTGGTCGCGTGCGGTCACGCCGCGGTGGATAGCGTCTTGCATCTCACGCCAGACGCGGCGGTCGACGGTGACCGGGGCGTCGGCGGCACGGTTGAGGATGTTTAGTGCCGCTTCTTCTTGGCCTTTTTGGGAGAGCTTTTTCGCTTCAGAGATGATCTCTTTGATGGTGTCGAGAACATCGTCAGCGGTGGTGGTTTCAGGCTCCAGTTTGAGAAGTGCGGTTAGTTCTGCCCACTGTTCCGTGGTGAATGAGCCTGGTGTGGGCGAGGGTTGTGTGTCTTCCTCGTTTCGAACGAGGTTGTCGAAGAATCCCATTTTTCGTCCCTTTCTTGTTGTGGGGATTTTTGGTGCTGGTGCATCATCGCGGCTTGCATAGCGATAGTTGTGTGCCATTGCGTAGACGATGCTGTCAGCGTGCGCGGCTGGCGCTGCCTGGTTGGCGAGTCCGTCGGCGAGTCCGGCGTCGATGGCTTCGCGGGCACTGAACCAGGTTTCTTCTCGCATGAGTGAGCGCCATTGGTTTACGGTTCCGCCGGCTTTTCCTGCATAGATTGATGCAATGTTTGCCGATATGCGGTTGAGGTCATCGGCCATTTTCTCCAGCTGTGTGGCGTTTCCGTTTGCGGCTCTGAATGCTTCATGAATCATGAGCTCACTGTTCGGTGCCATAAGCGCGGTGTCCGCGCCGCCGATTGCGATATAGCTGGCGGCGCTGGCGGCTACACCGTCGATGATGCAGGTGACGTGACTGGGATAGTTGCGCAATGTGTTCATGATTGCGACTCCCTGGTAAGCGTCGCCGCCTGGGCTGGAGATGCGGACGGTGACCTTGCCGGTCATGGTGGACAGTTGTTTGCGCACACTGTGCGCGGTGCTGTCACCTTCTCCGATGATGTCGTAGATAAGAATCTCGTTCATCTTGCCGTCCTGCCCCTTGTAACTAGTGAGCCAGGCTAATCAGGGCGTCGGCGCCCTGGTCGGCATCATCGACTGCCCAACCTACGGTCACACCTTCGGATGCTGGGGCGGCGTGGCCGTCGGCACCTACCTCGACTGCAGTGCCAGCAGTTAGCGGGGCGGCGGCGGTTACGGTGACAATGCGGCCCGCGCCGCGTGCTACCCCTACGAGGTCATTAGCTTGAGCGTTGTACTTGCACACGCCAGCGGTGGCGTCGCCGGGCTTGGCGGGTGCAACGGTGATAAGCCCGTTCTTCATCGCGCCGGCGTAGCGCAGGAAAGTCTTACCAGTGACGGCCTCGTCGACGTTGGCGGTGAGGTCGGTGCCGGGGTTGAATCGTTCGTGCATTTGATTGGCGTACATCGTTTCCTCCTTAAACGTTGTTGATGGTTGCGATGGCAGCGGGAAGGGTGATGCCCATAACTGGCATGGCGTAGCCCTGTACCCATGTCTGGCGGTGGTGTTCGTCGCGCCAGGTGGTAACAGTCAGTGGCTCTTCGTAGCGAACGAAACCAGCCTTGCCGGGGTCGACGAGGTAAGTCTTTTCCTTCGGTACGTAGTTGGAGGAAATGAGCTCCAGGCCGAAGGTGTCGAGCATGGCCTTCATGTTCGGGCCGTAGGCTGCGAGGATGCGCGACTTGGTGAGCGGGTTGACCAACATCTTGCTGTAGGTGATGCCCAGCTCCTTGGTCTCTGCGATAGCGAAGGCGTCAGCGATAGACGACGTTGGCCTATTGTTTGGCGCGGTGATAGCCGTCGGGTCGCCTTCGAGAATGAGCTCACTCCACTTGGTGCCGGTGTGGGCGATAGAGTTGGTTTCTCCAGATTCATCGGCGGCGGCGATGGTTTCCATTGCGCGCTGATTGAGTTTGCGGCGAATCGTGTTGGAAAGCGCGGTCACATCGTTATCGAAATCGACGGTGAGGTTTCGCTTACGTGCCTCGTCGGAGATGGCGAACTTGCCGCCATAGTCTTCTACTCGGGCTAGCTCTGCTTCGGGCCGCTCGCGATAGACGATGGTGTACTCGTCGCCGGGCTGGCGGGCAGTGACATCATTGTCAGTGTAGAAGTTCTTCTCGGTGGTCTTGGAGTAGATCACCGTGCCGCCTTCTACGGGGCCGGAATCGTTGGAGAAGATGGTGTCGACGAGAAGGTTTGACTGTGCAATCTCAGCGACGCGGGACTCGATTACCGTGGGGTTCGCGAGAGCTTCGTCGATGCTGATAATGCCGTCTTTGTAGTCAGCGCGTGCAGGGTAGAAACTCATTTACTTGTCTCCTTCCTTGTGGCTTTCAGCTTCTTCTTGGCCGGCCCAATATCCGAGAAGCCAGGTGGCGAGGTGAGAAGGGTCGGTATAGGCGGGAACTGAAGGCGAGTCCACGACGTTAGGGGCGAAGGTAAAGGTGATTTCTCGGTTCACACCTTCGGCCGGTTGAAGGTTTCGGTCGATAGGGCAGGTCTCCATGACTGAACGAATGCCCAGTGGAATTGCGTAAGACATGAGTCTCCTTTCTTATGCGTTGCTAGTGGCGAGCAGGTCACTTGTAGTCGCGGTAGACTTCCACATCGTCGCGGTTGAAGTACCAGCTTTTGCCGTTTTTGACCCCGGGAAGGCGGCGGCGTTCAGCCAGGCGGCGAACGTTGCGCTCGGTGCATCCCAGGATTTCAGCGGCGCGAGCTGTAGTGACTTGCTCATATTCGGCATTGTCTTCGAACGAGGGGCGGGCCGGTTCCGGATGTCCGGTTGCGGAATGGATCTGTGCCGCCAGGCGAAGAACCTTGGGGTTGATAGTGGCCCCGTGGCGGTGGGCGAGGTCTGCAGCGGAGAGAATGGCCCGGGAGAGAAGCTGAGCGTCGCTATGAGAGATGATGAGAAGATCACCGGATAGCGAGAGCGGTTCTTTCACTTTTGCTTTCTTTCAATCTCGAAGTTCTCGGCGGCGTCGACGATGGCGTCAGCCAGGCGGTAGATGTCTTTGTCTTGGACTTCGAAACTGACTTCTTGGCCCTTGCTGGTCATGAGAGAGACCGATAAGCGGTCGTGTCTTCCTACCCGGTCCACCCATTTGATGTGCAGTGTTCCATCGCGCCACCGGTTCCTTGGAAGGCGGATTCGGATTCTCATGCTGACTCCTTTACGGCTAGGAGGTATCCGCCTTTGACGTTGCGGATGATTACGCCCTGCTTCTCCATTTGGTCTAGTTCCTCTCCTGCGGTGGCTCCTGAGCCGGTGGCTTCCTTGACTTGGCGCATAATGGCTCCGAGTTTCATGGGGTGGGTGGTGCTAAGGGTGTTGATGATGGCGGCTTGGGTGTCGTTGGCGGCTGTTGGCCCCTTAGCCACGTGGGATGTTGGGATGTTGGGATGTTCACTGGTTGTGGGTGGTTTTTCAAGGTCCCGGCCGGGATGTTGATTGTTGTTCGGGATGTTGGTTTCAAGGTCCCGAGTGGTAGGGGAAGGTCCCGGCTGGGATGTTGATTTATGCCCCTTGACCTGTGAAGGTCCCAAGGTCCCAAGGTCCCGTGTGTATTGAGGGGGCTGGATTTCTCCTGGCTTATGCCCTTTGAGATACCAGTGCCACTTCTTATCAATCTTGGTTGTCTGCACTCCCCACTTGCCACGCTTATTCTGGGCGGTCTTCCAGGCCATGCCAGCGGCCTTAACTTCGGCCTGAACCTCAACAGCTGGAGCGCTTCCCCCGCATTGGTCTAGGAAGTCTAGGACTATCGTCTTAAGCTCTGCGGTGCTGTTTCCTTCGCCTTGGTCACGGAGGATTTCACCAACTGTTTGCTCTGATTCCCCAAGGAGTTCGAAGACTCCGAAGTCGTGGGATACGCCAGTGTCATGGGTGAGTGTGTTGGATGCGATGCGGTACTTCCATGCCGCGCCTTCTAGCCCGATGGAGTTCTTCTCAACACTCATGACGCGCTCGTCACTGTCGGGAAGTTTGGTGAAGCCTAGCGCGCAGCGGGTGACTTCTCCGAAGGCTGACGAGCCGGTGATGCCAGCTACTACGTCTCCGTTTCCTGATTTGTTGAGGTGTGTGATGGCTAGGACAACACCGTCGATTTCTTCGGCTAGTCGAGTCCAGGGCTTGAGTTTGTCGCGGACGTCGTTGTTCTTGTTGACGTCGATGCCGTTCATGAAGTGCATGATGGGGTCGACAACGACGAGCTTCACGTTGTTTTCGATGCACTGGTTGATGATGGCGCGCATGTCCCGTTCGGGAAGGAAGGTGATTTCTTCTGTGCTGCCGTCTGGGGTGGGGATGTTGACGCAGGGGTTTTTGATACGGTTCATATCAGCCCCGGATGCGATAAGACCGGGGACGACGTTGTATTTCAATGCTTCCTCGCCAGCGATATAGAGCACGTTGGCGGGTGTTCCGTAGAGTGCTCCGGGGAGAGTGCCGCGGGTTACCTGTGCGGCGATGCTGCGGGCGGAGGAGGATTTTCCGGCGGTGGGCCTGCCTGCAAACATTGACATGGCACCCACCGGCAAGATTCCGGTGGTTTGGCCTTCGAAGTCGAGTTCCCACATGAATGTTGGGATTTCCCATTTGATGTCTGCCAGTGATTTCAAAGTCACTTGTGGCCTGAAGGCTGCCGGGTTGTTGTAGTCGCTCATTTATGCAGCACCACCCTTCACGATGTGCATCGTCTTCGAGCTGAGCTTGGTCATGCGACCGTAGATTTCGAGAAGGTCTTGGCGGTCACGGTCCATTTGCGCGCATAGGTCTACAAGTGGGGCGGTCATGCTGTTGGCCCCGGCGTAGATTTCGGAGTGGCGAAGCCTAAAGAAGTCTTCGGTGATGCGGCGCGCTAGTTGTGGGAGCCGAGCTTTGTTTAGCTCTGGTGGGGTGTCTTGGGGGCTGATGAACTGGAGCCACGTGCGGCCCATACCGTCGTTGTCGAGGTCTCCGTTGTTGACGAGGACTTCGTTAACGTCGGTGGCGACGAGTGGGTCCAGGCCGTGGCCGTCGCGGGTTGCTATATCAGCGGCGGCGCGGATGGCGTGGTGAATGGTGCGTGCTTGCCAGTTGGCCCCATAATCGTCTTCGTCGACGAGGTTAAGGGCTTCGATGGCTTCATGTGCGGATAGCTTTCCGCTGATGAGGATTCGCAGATATTCATGGGCGTGTTGCTCATGCATCTGGGACGAGTGGGTCGTCAACTTGAGTACTCCTAAAACAGGTCTGGATTGTTTTGGTTATTCAGTTGTTTTTCTCGGGTCGCCCGCGCTGTTTGCCACCACTGTTTGCGTGGGCCTGGTGCCCTCCAGCGGCTCGAACGCTGGTGCCTGCCAGTAGGGCTAATGGGGGTTAGTAGTAGTGAGGGTCATACGGGAACTTGTTTAAGTCCGTATTCCGAAGCGCTTCTATCGCAGCGTTCGCCATGACTTCAGCGATTAGGTAAATGTTGAAGTCGTATTGGTCGATGTGTTCTGCCAGGATGTCGAAGAGATGGGATTGAAGGTTCGATTCGAGGTAGAGCGGATTCATCTCCATGTCGGAATATCCGTGGTCGCTGCGCATTGCGCAGTATTGGTCGAGGGTTTTCTTGCCGCTGTACGTCTCCTTAGTGATGGTCATGTCTGGGATGTATGCGGGCCTGTTTCGGCGTGTCATGCTGTCTCCTTATGCTGCGAGGGTGTTGGGGAGGTCGAGGTGTTGGAGTAGGTCTTCGGCGTCAGCAACGAGAAGAAGATCCGCTACTGAAAGAAGAGCGTCCGCATTAACTGGCATTACTCGTCACCTTCTCCCCAAGAGTTCAGGCCGGCGCGCTGTAGGTCGAGGTCGTCAATAGCCTTCATGGCATCAAGGACGGTCATGTAGTCGCCGCCTTCGCGGTAGCGCTCAACGAGCATGTACTGCAGGTCCATAGGTGACCAATCAGAATGCCCCGTGATACGAGTGATTTCTTCGCGCCTGCGGGCATCATGGCGGGCTTTTTCTTCCTCGTGCTGCTTGGCGGCGGCACGCTCCTGTTGCACCGTGGCGTGGCAATCTTCAACGAGGGTGCGAAGCTGCCTAGTCAGCGTCGTGTTAGCTTTCTGAACTTCTCCGAATTTCGCGTCGAGTTCCTGGAACTCAGCCGGGCTGGCAATGATGGCCTTCTCATTGATTTTTCGAAGGATGCGATTGTTGTCGGAGATAGCGGCCTGAACCTTGCCGATAGCGCGGCGAAGTTCACGGCTGCTATGATTACGGGTGTACGAGCCTTTACCAGTCTCGCCTGTTCCCTCGTTGGTGTTCCCAGCACCTGCGAGGGTTTTCTTATTAGGGGTGGTCAATTTCTTCTCCTTAAGCAACGATGTTTTGCGGCGGGACTGGGGCGTTCGGCGTTCCCGAAGGGTGCATCGTGGTGATGTTGTCCGGGCGGTAACGCACGCCATCGGGGTCTGTGATTGCTTGGCCCTTGTAGTGCAAGCGAACTGGAAGCCCGTTGCTGTAGTGAGTGGCGCGGTGCACGTTGTGGTGCATGGCTTCTTTGCGGACTGCTTCGCGGATGCCGTCGAGAATGTAGATAGCGTTCTGTAGGTTTTCGGGCAGCTCGTCGAACTCTGGGCAGTCGCCGTTGATGTCCTGGATTTCCTCGTTAGCAGCGTCGAGAGAAACGAGCACGCTATCAGCGAGATATGCGAGCGAGTCTTGGGGGAGGTATTTCTTCATTTCTGATTCCTTTACTGGTCTTGGGTGGCGGCGATGATGTCCTTTTTGGACAGGCCTTTAGTCACGATTCCTTGGGCTTCTGCGAACCTGCGCCATTCGGCGATGCTGGCTGCTTTAGCAGGGCGAGTGATGGTCTCGACAGGCTCGGCATCTTCCGTTGGGGCCGGTGCTGGTTCGGGAACTTGAATGCTCAAGCCGGCTGGCTGACGAGTAATGCGTTCGAAGGCTTCAGGGAAGCGATTGGCAGTTTCGGTGTCGATGGTTGCCGTGGTGCCAGCCGCGAGGATGTCGCCCTGGTCGCCAAGACGAATACTCTGCACAACCTTCACTTCAATGTCGCGACTCATGCCGCCTCCTTTGGTTGTTGGTTTAGGATTTCGAGAGCCTCTCCAGGGGTCATACCCATTGCCTCAATGAGGGGTCGAGTAGGAATTACGATTCGGTTATTGATTCGCAAAACTCGAGTCGGAAATGTGTTGTTGCGGATTGAGGTATAGATAGTGCTTTTGCTCGTGCCTCCGAAGAACGGAATTACTTGGGTTGCAGACAAAGATGGAGGAAGTGTGTCCATTTCGGTCTCCTAGTGTCAGTGGCGGTTAGAATGTCAACACAAGATGAAATAAACTATCATTCTGTGTTACACAATCTGACACTAGCACTACATGTCAGTCTGTGCAACACATTTTGATACTAGCCGGAAAGGTATGGTTCGATGATGGACGACTCTTACGCCGCGGTGAATCTAAAGGCACTGCGTACAGCGGCCAATATGTCCAGGCAAGCGCTAATTGACGGAATCAAAGAAAGTAATGGTCTAACTCTCCATTCGACTTCGCTAAGGCGAATTGAGGAAGGGGAGCAACCCATGAAGGTCAACGAGGCGATGCACTTTGCCAACTTCTTTGAAGTCCCCCTCGATGCCTTTATCGAAGCTCCAATCGGTCATTCGTATACCGAAATTCAAGCTGACCTGAAGACTTATGACTCCCGTCGCTACTCGCTCAGGATGGAGTTGGGGGCATGGGTGGCTTGGCATGAAATTTGCAAGGAAAAGTATCGCGAAGACTATATGGCAGAAGATGATGACAGTGAGGAATTGCAAGCAATTACTCGGTCGTCACATCGCTCTTTCCGTGCTCTCTTAAGACGAGATTCAGCATTCGTGGAAGATGCGCGAAACCTAGAGTCGAAGCTCGGCGACTCCTGGGAGTTCGAAGAAACGACGCGTGGCGATGGCTCGCGGTAGGCCGGCTACGCCGCTGGGAACGTGGGGTGAAATATCCTCCAAGCGGTTGGAGTCCGGGAAGTGGCAGTCTTCCACGCGGCTTCGCCTATGGAACGGTGAAACAGTTCGTGTTCGAGCGCGAGGAAATTCAAAATCCGGCTCCGTCAACGCTGTTAAGGAGAAATGCACGGAAAGGTTAGGCGCTTCGGATTCAGAGGTTTTAACGACGACGAGTCCAGTCTCCGATTTAATGGAACATTGGATAGAGACGAAAAATAAGATTCGCCCGCAAACCCGTGACCGCTACCGCAATTCAATCGACCGCCATATCGTCCCGGCGTTCGGAGAAATGAGGATTCGAGAGGTAAAACCCTCCTTCCTGAACAACTGGTTACAGTCGCTACCTTCGGGTGTTGCCCCGAATGTTCGTACTGTCCTTAAGGGCGCGTTCAAAATGGCGGCGAGGTACGGTCTGATTCCGTCCGACCCAATGCAAGTTGTGGAGCCTGTCAGCGTTGAGCAAAAAGAAGTCCGGGCGTTGACACTGGAGGAAATTCCCAAGTTTCGTGCTCAGATCGCTAAGTCAGGTAATGAGACGCTCCAGGACGTCGTGGACGTTAGCTTGGCTACCGGACTGCGCGCCGGTGAAGTCCTGGGAATTAGGTGGAGTGATATTAACTTAGAGGTTGAGCCGCCAATTCTTCGGGTAAGTGGATCAATGGTCTACTCGAAAGACACGGGCCTAATCCGACAAGATGGAGGAAAGACTGATAACGCGGCCCGCCCGATTCAATTGTCCCGAATGTGTGTTGAGATTCTGCAGCGTCGAAAAGAAAAGTACGGAGTCTTAGAGATGGTGTTCCCGTCCGGGGCGGGCACGTATCTTTGGGAGAACAATTTCAACCGTTGGCTTAGGCAGTGGCGCGGCGAAGAATTTAGTTGGGTGACGATACACACCCTTAGAAAGACCCTCGGGACTATCGTCTATGACGAATTAGGACCGGCTAAAGCTGCAGAGGTTTTGGGGCATTCGTCTAGCTTGTTGACGGAGCGGGTGTATGTCCAACGCAATGACAAAGGTGTCCCCATTGGTGACTTAGTTAATGCGGCCTTGGATGGTGTCCAAAAAGTGTCCAAAAAATAGATAGAAACGTCCGAATTTTTCAGCACTATTCGGAACTAATAACTTCGACACCTGCAATAACGGGAATATACGCCACTCATAAGTCCATGTATGACTTAGAGTTTAGTCCGATTCAGTGTGGGTTCGAGTCCCACTGGGGGCACCATGTGAAGTCTCGAGACATCGTTCCGGTCGATGTCTCGAGATTTTTCGTTTTCAGTGCAGCTCAAAGATGGTGATGTCGAAGGCATGTGCATTTTTC
>ERZ1031327.164-NODE-164-length-9434-cov-4.846252_pt1 | contig 9434 bp, 7 predicted proteins | sample MGYA00518211_ERZ1031327 | MGnify/ENA primary metagenome ERZ1031327 (study PRJEB33718, sample SAMN03159839) | human skin metagenome | collected 2014-02-25 | study: EMG produced TPA metagenomics assembly of the PRJNA266117 data set (Human skin bacterial metagenome and...
CCTGCAGACTGGCGACGCTACCGTCCGCGCCGGCCAAAAGGACGTCGGCGTGGTGCTCCCGGAGGGCGGCCTGAAGGCCGGCCAGAAGAACATCATCGAGCTGACATCCCTGAGCTACTCCTCCGAGGGCGAGGCGCAGGCTGAGACCGTCACCGCGAAGGTGGCCGAGGCAACGGCTACCGCCGACGTTGACAATGCTGTCACGGATGCTGACAACGGCTTCGGCGAGCAGGGCCGCGCAAAGGTCGAGCTGGAGATCCCGGCTGGCGTTTCTGGCGAGCAGACCCTGGAGATTACCACCGACGCAGGCACCAAGGTGTCCCTGCCGGTGACCGTCGCTCAGGCCGACGAGCCGGCTGAGGACAACGGCAAGGACAAGCCGGCAAAGGAGAACGGCTCCTCTGATGCTCCGATCGGTGTCATCCTCGGTGTGATCGCCGCTGTCCTGGCGCTGCTGCTCCCGCTGGCACTGGCATTCCCGATCGACTCCGTGCTCGGCCCGATCGCGCTGCTGAACAACAACAAGTAGGACGGGCACGATCCTGACCTGATAGAGGCTGCACGCGACAACGCCGCCGTTTCCTCGCAAGGGGGAGCGGCGGCGTCGTCGGTGCGGGCGTCGGGCTGGAACGAAAAAGAACCGGCTACCTAGAGCCGGTTACCAACGGAAATTTTCGCTGGTAGCCGGTAGCCGGTTGTGCTTTGCGCAGTGGCGCGAGTGTGCGCCGTGCGGGTGCGCGGCGCCTAGCGCGCGAACTTGGACGCGATGGAGAGCACCTGGGTGAGCATTCCGATGATCGCGGTCACCACGGCGATCCAGCTCTTCAGCTCCTCCGGGCTCATGTCTTCGATGGAGGAACCCTCTTCATTCGAGGAGGACAAGCTTTCCTTGATGGTCTTCTTGTCAGAGTCCTTATCGTTGTCCTTCGACTTGCTCTCTGCGGTGTCATTGACTGTCGGAGCAGCGTCGGCGACTGCGGCGCCGGAAACCAACACTGCGGTGGCGGTTGCGGCCGCTGCAAGGCTAGTGCGAAGTTTCATCGAATTTTCCTCACTCGTAAAAATGTGTGTGCTTCTCGGAATGCTATCGGGTGCGCTGGTAGAGCGCTACCTAGGACAGCAGCTCTGAGGCGTTTCCCAGAGCTACGTCGCTTCAACTTGCCACTGCGTTACAGCGCTACTTCACGGACGCCTTCTTGATGCGGACTTCCTCGGCCGGTGCGCCGTCCTGCTGGCCGCCCTCGACGCCAGCCTCGGCGATTTTGTCCAGGGTGGCGAGGCCCTCGTCGTCGATCTGGCCGAAGTAGGTGTACAGCGGCGGCAGCACGGAGTCCCCGTAGTTGAGGAAGAACTGGGAGCCGTTCGTGTCCACACCGGCGTGTGCCATGGCGATAGTGCCGCGGTCGTAGCGCTGCGGCTGGCTGCCCTGCTGAAGCATCATTGACTTGGCTTGCTTCTTCTCATCTTCTGAGGCGTCTTCCGGCAGTCCCATCGCGGACACGTCGACGTCCTCGAGAGCCTGGTCGGTGGGCAGCTCGTTGGCGAACTGGAAGCCCGGGCCGCCCGCGCCGCTGCCGGCGCGGTCGCCGCACTGCAGCACCTTCAGTCCGTCGCCGGTGGTCAGGCGGTGGCAGACGGTGTCGTTGTAGAAGCCTTCTTCGGTGAGGTACTCGATAGCGTTGACGGTGCAGGGGGATGCCGCGCGGTCTAGCTCCATGCCGATCGGGCCCTGGTTGGTGTCCAGCTCGACGGTGATGGTGCCTTCGGTGGACACGCCTTCGGTCTTCGGGGTGCCAACGCCGTCGCCGCCCTGCTCCTCAGCCTCGTTGTAGGTGCAGTTCACAGTCGCCGGCAGCGCCTGCTCGCGCTTGGTGGCGATCGGCTCGAATTGCGAGGCGTCGAACGGCTCCTGCTCTTCGGTGGTGGCCTCGGATGCGGCGGTGGTCTCGCTGGCAGCGAGGTCCTCGCCGCTGTCGTTGTTCGCCGCAAAGTAGATGCCGCCGCCGATCAGCGCGATTACGGCCGCGGAGATCGCCGCCACGGACCACGGGCGGGACTTCTCCTTGCGGTCGCGCGAATCCAGCTCGCTTTTTAGGTGGGACAGGGCTTCTTTGCCGCGCTGTTCGTTCGATGCCACTGGGGTATACACCTCGCCAATTTGTCGGGATGGGCGGAGCAGACGTCGATAAGCATCCGCCCTTGAACGGCTAGAAAGCCTATCAGCACCGATATAGTGGCCAGCATGAGAATCGCCGGTTTCGCCGCAGGACCTTTTCAAACCAACTGCTACGTCGTTTCCAACGGGGATCGCGCGTTTGTGATCGACCCCGGGCTCGGCGCGCACGAGGCGGTGAGCCAGCTGGTGCAGGAGCAGGGGCTGACCGTCGAGGCGGTGGTGCTCACGCACGGCCACATCGACCACATCCGCGACGCCGCGGCGTTCGGGGTGGAGACGTTCATCCACCCCGCCGATGCGTTCATGCTGCTGCGCGGCGAGGGGGTCAGCGAACAAGCACGCCAGCTTTACGACGCCTCCGCCATGCCCCCGATCGACAACCCCACGCACATCGAGGACGGTCAGACGCTGACAGTCGCGGGCGTGGAGCTGCGCGTCGTGCACGCCCCGGGGCACTCGCCGGGCTGTGTGATGCTTGTTGCCGACGGGGTGGTCTTCTCCGGCGACGTGCTGTTCCGCGGGTCCATCGGCCGCACGGACCTGCCGGATTCGGACCCGGAGCAGATGCGTCAGTCCCTGCGCGGTCCGGTGTGGGACCTGGACGATGAGCTGCAGGTGCTGCCCGGCCACGGCCCCGCAACCATGGTGGCGCAGGAGCGCGCAACCAACCCGTACCTGCGCCAGGCCAACGCAGACCGCTAAACGGGCACTCGCCCCGGGCACCGGTGGGCTGCACTAGACTTGCCCGGTGTGAGCGAGAACAAGAACGACCAGTTTCAGAAGCTTTCCGCCCCGAAGGGCGTGCCGGACTACACGCCGCCGGAGTCGGCGGCGTTTATCCATGTGCGCGACGAGTTCGCCCGCCAGGCGCGCATCGCCGGCTACCAACACATCGAGCTGCCGGTGTTCGAGGACACGACGCTCTTCGCCCGCGGCGTGGGTGAGTCCACGGACGTGGTGAGCAAGGAGATGTACACCTTCGAGGACCGCGGCGGCCGCTCCGTCACGCTGCGCCCGGAGGGCACTGCCGGCGTGATGCGCGCGTTCATCGAGCACAACATGGACCGCGGCTACCTGCCCGTGAAGCTGAACTACTACGGCCCGTTCTTCCGCTACGAGCGCCCCCAGGCCGGCCGCTACCGCCAGCTGCAGCAGGTGGGCGTGGAAGCCATCGGCATGGACGATCCGCTGCTGGACGCTGAGGTCATCGCGTTGGCGGACCGCAGCTACCGCGCCATCGGCCTGAGCGAGTTCCGCCTGGAGCTGACCAGCCTGGGCGACAGAAACTGCCGCCCGGCGTACCGCGAGAAGCTGCAACAGTTCCTCTTCGATCTGCCGTTGGACGAGGAAACCCGCAAGCGCGCGGAGATCAACCCGCTGCGCGTGCTGGACGACAAGCGCGAGGAAGTCCGCGAGATGACCGCGGATGCGCCGCTGATGCTGGACCACCTCTGCGACGATTGCCGCGCCCACTTCGACGCTGTCACCGCGGCTCTGGACAGCTTCGGTGTGCCGTACGTGATCAACCCCCGCATGGTGCGCGGGCTGGACTACTACACCAAGACCACTTTCGAGTTCGTCCACGACGGCTTGGGCGCGCAGTCCGGCATCGGCGGCGGCGGCCGCTACGACGGCTTGATGGCCCAGATCGGCGGCCCGGATCTGTCCGGCATCGGCTACGGCCTCGGCGTCGACCGCGCCGTCCTCGCCCTTGAGGCTGAGGGCGTCGAGCTGGAAGAGGCTTCGCACCGTGTGGACGTGTTTGGCATCGCCATCGGCGACGAGGCGCGTGTGAAGATGAGCAAGCTTATCGACGAGCTCCGCGCCGCCGGCGTTTCCGCCGACATGTCCTACGGGCAGCGCGGACTCAAGGGCTCGATGAAGGGCGCCGATCGCGCCGGTGCGAAGTACGCGCTCGTGCTCGGCGAGCGCGAGTTGGAGGCCGGCGAGGTGGCTGTGAAGGACCTCGCGCAGCACTCGCAGGAGTCCGTGGCGCTGTCAGTCCAGGCCGTGACCCAGGCGATCGCCAGCGGGGGAGCCGACATTTAGCACTCGGTGATGTTCACCGGCAGGCCCAGTTGCACTGCAAGGCCGCCCATGGACGTCTCCTTGTACTGCGTCATCATGTCGCGGCCGGTGGCGGCCATGGTCTCCACCACATCGTCGAGGGTGACGATGTTGGTGCCGTCGCCGAGCTTGGCCAGACGGGCTGCGTTGATGGCCTTCACACCGCCGATGGCGTTGCGCTCGATGCAGGGCACTTGCACAAGCCCGCCGACGGGGTCGCAGGTCAGGCCGAGGTTGTGCTCGAGGGCGATCTCCGCGGCGTTTTCCACCTGGGCAGGCGTGCCACCCAGCGCGGCGCACATGCCGGCGGCCGCCATGGATGAGGCAGAGCCGACCTCGCCCTGGCAGCCCACCTCAGCACCTGAGATGGATGCGTTGGTCTTGATAATGGAGCCGACTGCGCCCGCAGTGAGCAGGAAGTTGCGGGCGCGCTCGACGGTGAAGTCGTCGGTGAAGTCGCGGCAGTAGTGCATCACCGCGGGGATGATGCCGGCGGCGCCGTTCGTCGGCGCGGTGACCACCTGGCCGTGCGCGGCGTTTTCCTCGTTGACGGCCAGCGCGTAGAGGTTGACCCACTCCATCGCGTCCAGCCCGCGGGCGGTGGACGCTTCGTACTCGGCGGTGAGCAGGCGGTGGAGACGGTTCGCGCGCCGCCTGACGTTCAGCCCGCCGGGCAGGGTGCCCTCAGTCTTCAAACCGTGTGCGACGCATTCCTGCATCACGTTCCACACCGCGTCCAAGTGGGCGTCGAGTTTTTCACGGCCGTGGATGGACTCTTCGTTGGCGCGCATGATTTCGGCGATGGTCAAGCCGGTCTCGTCGCAAAGCTGCATGAGCTCCGCTGCGGTGTTGAAGGGATAGGGCACCGACGGAATCTCACGGGCGGAGGCCACGCCAGTTTCGTCGCGGTGCGCCTCCATCTCCCAGCGGTCCTGGATGAAGCCGCCGCCGACGGAGTAGTAATCCTCGCGCTCGGCAAGCACATTGCCGTTAGCGTCCCAGGCGTCGAAGATGAGGCAGTTCGGGTGCGCCGCCACAGGAGCGGGGTCGAACCGCAGCACGTACTCGACGGTGCCGGCCGGCCCGGAAATGTGGCCGGTGGCGGGAATCGGCTCTCCCGGCTTCGGCTCGACATCAGCCGACGTGGTGGTGGGGGTGTAGCCGACAAGACCCAGCAGCGCTGCGCGATCGGTGCCGTGGCCGACGCCGGTGGCCGCGAGAGATCCGCGCAGCTCCACCAGCACCTTGGCCGGGAAGCTGTCGAGTTTGCGTATGAACGTTTGGGCGGCGCGCATCGGACCGACGGTGTGGGAGGAAGACGGGCCGATGCCAATGCTGAACAGGTCGACAACGCTTACAAAGTTTGCAGACATGTCGCGGATACTACAGCACGAAAAGGTGTGCAGCGCCACAGCGAAACCGGGTTTATTAGGTTTCCTGCGCAAGGGCCGGAATGTCGGTCGCACCCAACACAGAGATAGGCTTCTGCGTCGGCTTTCCGTGTTCGGTGATGATGGCGAGGCGGGGAACCGCGCCAGACTCGAGCGGGGTGCTCAGCGCCTCTACGGCAGCCGCCGCGGTGACGTTGCGCGGCAGGAAAATCGGCTGGTCCAACTTGCCGCTGTGTTCAATCACGTCTGCCACGGTGCCTGCCGCGATCGTGTCGTCCTCACGCAGCTCTGCTGCCAGCCACCGCGCAATCGCATTGGTGGTGAGGAGGCCGACGCACTCGCCGCCTTCGTAGACCGGGAATTGGGCGAGGCCCTCAGAGGCGATAATCCCCAACGGCTCGTGGATGTCGGCGTCAGGGGAGAAGGTGACCACCCGCTGGTGCTCAACCACGTCCAGAGCCAGCGTCGGTGCGAGCAGGGAATCCCGGATCCGCTCGATCTCGACGACGGTTTCCGGCAGCGGCTCGGCGATCGGGCGCAAGTTGTCGTACTCGCCGTGGCTAATCGCGTTGCGCAGATCGGCGAACTCCTGCAGCGTCTCGGATTGCTCCAGTGCGACAATGCCCTTCTTCGCCGCGAGACGGGCCATCCACGAAAAAGAATCGGACCGTTTCGCATCGAGTTCGGTGCGCAAGAACTTCTCGATGGAGTTGAACGCAGCAAGAAACGGCACGGCGCGGTTGGGCTCAGCATTGCTCATGCCGGCCACTGTAGCGTCGTGCCGTTTCGAAGTGGATAGCAAGCGTTTCGGTGGGCTTTTGGCGTGGGCTCCATCCGCGAATCCAGCTATCACGGTCCAGCTAATCGGCCCAAGGGGGCGATAAACGAGGTGCCACTAGCTGGATCCAGCCCCGGCGGGGTAAAGGGGAGAGGGGGATGCGATAGATCTCGTGCGCGGTGAGTCGGCGGTTTAGCTCTTGTACACGCCGCGGTTGAGCGTGTCGCAAGCTGACATTTGGCCAGTTTCGTAGCCGGACTTGAACGCCTGCATGCGCTGTTCCGAAGAACCGTGGGTCCACGCGTCCGGGTCGACCTCGCCGCCGGAGCGCTTCTGGATGTTGTCGTCGCCGATGGATTGCGCCGCCTGCAGCGCCTGTTGCAGCTGCTCGTCGGTGATCGGCTCAAGTGCTGCGTTCTCACCCTTGGAGGCGTGGTGTGCCCACAGGCCCGCGTAGCAGTCGGCCTGCAGCTCGATAGCCACCGCGGCGGAATCCTGGCCCGGGTTCTTGTAGTCGCTTAAACCGAGGGTGCCCTCAAGGTTTTGGATGTGGTGGCCGTACTCGTGGGCGGTGGCGTACTCCTGCGCCAGCGGGCCGTTGGAGCCGCCGAGCTGGGACAGCTGGTCGAAGAAGCTAACGTCCAGGTACGCGGTGGTGTCCTGCGGGCAGTAGAACGGGCCGGTGTCAGAGCTTGCAAAGCCACAGCCGGAGTTCACGCTGCCTTTGAAGATGGTCATCTCCGGTTTGGTGAACTGGGTTTCGGACTGGGCAGGCAGCACGTCTGCCCAAACGGCGTTCAACGACCCCATCGTCGCAGCCGCGCGGCAATCGTCGTACTCGTTGGAAGAACCGGCTTCCTGGCAGTGCTCCAGCGAGTACTCGTCCTGGGACTGCGACTGGGAGTCGTTGCCTCCACCACCGAGAATGCCGTTGAACGCACCGCTGAAGTACAGCAGCGCCAGCAGGACCAAAATGATGGTTCCGCCGCCGCCTCCGCGCAAAAGGAGCGGCAGCAGCATCATCGCGCCGCCGCCCAGGCCGCCGCCTCCGCGGCCGCCGCCGGAACTGGTATTGACGTTGCCGCCTTGGCCCTGTGCGTAATCGCCTCTGAAAGTCATGGTCAGAATTGTGCCAAATATCTAGGGCACGTGTTGGATCTGGGTTGGTTTAGTCGGGGGCTAGTCCCGTACGAGGTACCCAGTTCTCTAGCGTGCTTCAGGGGGCCGGACGCGCGTCGCCTCAGCGCCGGGTAAACTTTGCCAGGTTAGATTCGCCATCACGTGGAAGGACGTGGAAACCGTGCTGCGCACTCACCTTGCGGGGAACCTGAATAAAGAACTCGAAGGCCAAACTGTCACTCTCACCGGCTGGGTGGCCCGCCGTCGCGACCATGGCGGCGTGATCTTTATCGACCTGCGCGACCGCTCTGGGCTGGCTCAGGTGGTCTTCCGTGAGTCCGCGGTCGCGGAGGCCGCGCATGACCTGCGCAGCGAGTTTGTCGTCCAGGTCACTGGCACGGTTGAGCCACGCCCGGAGGGCTCGGCGAACCCGAATCTCGCCTCCGGTGAGATCGAGGTCAACGTCACTGACCTGAAGGTGCTGAACAAGGCGGCGGCGCTGCCGTTCCAGATCGAGGACGCATCCTCCAGCGAGGTCGGCGAGGAAGCTCGCCTGCGCTACCGCTACCTGGATCTGCGCCGCGAGCGCCAGGCGAAAGCGATGCGTCTGCGCGCGAAGGCGAACCAGGCAGCGCGCCGCGTGCTGGACAACCACGACTTCACCGAGATTGAAACCCCGACGCTGACGCGCTCCACCCCGGAGGGCGCGCGTGACTTCCTCGTGCCGGCTCGTTTGAAGCCGGGCTCCTGGTACGCGCTGCCGCAGTCGCCGCAGCTGTTCAAGCAGCTACTCATGGTGGCCGGCATGGAGCGTTACTACCAGCTGGCACGCTGCTACCGCGACGAGGATTTCCGTGCGGACCGTCAGCCGGAGTTCACCCAGCTAGACGTTGAGGCCAGCTTCGTGGACCAGGACGACATCATCGAGCTCGCCGAAGAGATCCTGGTGGAGCTGTGGAAGCTGATCGGCTACGACATCCAGACTCCGATCCCGCGCATGACCTACAAGGAGGCGATGGAGAAGTACGGCTCTGACAAGCCGGACCTGCGCTTCGACATCCCGCTGGTGGAGTGCACCGAGTTCTTCAAGGACACCACCTTCCGCGTGTTCAAGGCCGAGTACGTCGGCGCCGTTGTCATGGAAGGCGGCGCCTCCCAGCCGCGTCGCCAGCTCGATGCGTGGCAGGAGTGGGCGAAGCAGCGCGGCGCCAAGGGTCTTGCCTACATCCTGGTCCAGGAGGACGGCGAGTTGACTGGCCCGGTGGCCAAGAACATCACCGACGAGGAGAAGGCCGGCATCGCCGAGCACGTCGGCGCGAAGCCGGGCGACTGCATCTTCTTCGCCGCCGGCGAAACGAAGGCGTCCCGTGCGCTGCTGGGTGCAGCCCGCGGCGAGATTGCCCGCAAGCTGGACCTGATCAAGGACGGCGACTGGGCGTTTACCTGGGTCGTCGACGCGCCGCTGTTTGAGCCGGCCGCCGATGCCACCGCTTCCGGAGACGTCGCGCTCGGCCATTCCAAGTGGACCGCCGTGCATCACGCCTTTACCTCCCCGAAGCCGGAGTTCCTGGACAACTTCGAAAAGAACCCGGGCGAGGCACTCGCCTACGCCTACGACATCGTGTGCAACGGCAACGAGATCGGCGGCGGCTCCATCCGTATCCACGAGCACGATGTGCAAAAGCGCGTGTTCGAAGTCATGGGTATCACCGACGAGGAAGCGGACGAGAAGTTCGGCTTCCTGCTGGATGCATTCCAGTACGGCGCCCCGCCGCACGGTGGCATCGCCTTCGGTTGGGACCGCATCGTGTCCCTGCTCGGTGGCTTCGATTCCATCCGCGATGTCATCGCCTTCCCGAAGTCGGGCGGCGGCGTGGATCCGTTGACCCTGTCTCTTATACAC
>ERZ1031327.168-NODE-168-length-9336-cov-5.398341_pt1 | contig 9336 bp, 5 predicted proteins | sample MGYA00518211_ERZ1031327 | MGnify/ENA primary metagenome ERZ1031327 (study PRJEB33718, sample SAMN03159839) | human skin metagenome | collected 2014-02-25 | study: EMG produced TPA metagenomics assembly of the PRJNA266117 data set (Human skin bacterial metagenome and...
AGATTGCCTCTTGTCTCGTGGGCTCGGAGATGTGTATAAGAGACAGCCGTTACACAAGACCAACGGCAAAGCATGTCCGGCAAGCAACGGCACTTTCGACTTCTTGCCCGGCAACCCATCGACCAAGAGCAGCGCCAAACCCCAATACGACATTCAGAAGTACCTGGATAAGTACAGGGTTCGATCGCCGGAGGAGCTCCGCAAGGAACGCGAGAAGGAAGAACGGAAGAAGCGCAAGAGCAAGAAGCGCACGAAACTCACCGCGACCCAACGTGCAGCACGCGCCCGCCAAAGGGAAGAAGCTCGAGAGCGACGCCGTCACCAAAGACTCTCTGATAGCTACGCGCTGGACTGCCACGACAGCTGGGGCCAGGACGACCAAAGTGTTGACCAAGGCGTGAGCGTCAGGACCTACCGTGGCGGATTGCCGGGTCAGGGGAAACGACGCTAAAACCCCACCTCGACTCACCACCCCTGACCTGCCCATTTTGCATTTCGAAACGGTTTTGCTTGCCGTTTTGAAAACGACCTACTTGGCATATTGAAAACAGATTGCTTGGCGTTTTGAAAACGGGGCGGGCCGGGGCTCGTCGATAGGCAAAAGCCCCTTACTTCGGCTCCCACAAGCTGCTCGGGCCGGTGAGGGCCTTACGGTCGCGCGCGAGGATCAGGCGATCCAGGTCGGCGAGCACCGCGTCGACATCGGACGGGTTGTAGCGGCGCTCGCGCCGAGCGCGCTGCAGCTCGCGGCTAGCGGCGCGAAGTGCGACCTCCTGCATCTGCATCGCCCCAGCATGGGCGCGCTTGAAGGCTTCCTTGCGCTCCTCGGACCCTTCCGGATCCTGCAAACGTTTCTCCGCAAACGAATTCAGCCACTCCTGCACCATCGCGTAGGCCTCGGGCTGGTACTCCTCGCCGTGCTCACGCACCGCCCTGCGCGCCGCATCGTAGGCGCGCTGGTTCAGCTCCTCGAGCGCCTGATCGGCGCCGGGTCCGTTTTGCAGATCAAGCTTATCGACGAGCCACGGCAGCAACAGCCCCGGCACCACCATCGTGCAGGTGAGCACGGTCAACGCGATGACTGAGAGTTCGTAGTGGTAGCTCGTCGCCGATGCCGGGATTGCCAGCACGAGCGCCAGCGTGACTAGCCCGCGCATGCCCGCCCACGCCATGAGCAGAACCTCCTGCAAACGCAGCGGGGAGACGTTCGTTCGGTGCTTTTTCTCGTTGAGCTTGTACAGCACCCACATCCACACGAAGCGCACCGCAAACGCGACGACGGACAGGACAACGCCCACCTGCACCGCCTGCCAGATGTTCGTGCCGGCAGTGTCGATAGCGTCGCGCACGCTCATGCCGATCAGGCCGAACGCCACGCCGGTAAACAGCAGCTCCACGGTTTCCCAGAAGGAGTGGCCGGTCAGCCGGTCCTCGGCGGTCATGGTGGAGCGCGAGGACATCTCCACCGCGGCGATAACAATCGCGATGACGCCGGAAGCGTGGATGGCCTCGCAGCCTGCGTAGATGGCGAACGGGAGCACCCAGGTAAACGCGGTGCGGATCACGGAATCCGGCACGGAGTTGGCGAAGATAGCCGCCAGCCTGCCCACGACAAGGCCGATCAACACCGCGGCGACGGCGGCGTAGAGGAACTGCAACACGCCCTTGCCAAAGTCGACCTCGCCGTGCGCGACCGCGGCCGCCATCGCGACGTTGAAGGTCACGATGGAGGCGGCGTCGTTGAAAAGCCCCTCAGTCTGCAGCGTGCCGGTGATGCGCTTCGGGATGCCGGCCGGGCCCGCCACCGCGTCCACCGCCACCGGGTCCGGCGGGGCAATCGCGGCGGCGAGCACCATCGCGGTGGCCAGGCTGAGCCCCGGCAGCATCCACATCGCCGTGACGGTCAGCGCGGCGATGGTGAGGAACACCAGGATGATCGACATGGTCAGCACCACGTTGAGCTGCGAGCCGATCTGGCCCCAGCTCGTGCGCCGGGCCAGCGACCACAACAGCGGCGGCAGGAAGATCGGCAGAATCAGGTGCGGATCAATGGACACCGTGTCGATGCCCGGGATGAAAATCACCGGCGCGACCACAACAGTGAGAAGCGCCGGCCACGGCAGGCCGGTGCGCTCACCTACCGCGGCGACAAGGACGGTGGCCAGCAGCAGGCCGATTAGTGCTATGAAAGTTCCCACGGTGGGTCAGTGTACGGGGCACCGCGGGCGGCAGCAGGTGTCGCCGAAGCTGATCCTCCATCTCAACCTTCGTCGCCCCGGCCCTGAGCGCCTAACCAACCCTTTTCGGAGTTGTTTGAAACAACTCCGAAACAACTCGCCGTAAAACTGACCAGAAATCAACCCATCTGAGCAGGTCAGGATAGTTGTTTGGAGTTGTTTAGAGGGAAACCCACCGAACACTCGGACCTCGAGTCGGGCTACCGTCGGCAATCTTCGCTTTACCCAAACCTCGAAGGTGGCGAAGGATTCGGCTCACTGATTCACGCTCTACGCCGAGTTCATTCGCAACCTCACGAGCGTTCAGGGACTTCCCCTCGCGCAACTGAGCAATGATCCAGTCCTCGGTAGTCACGGATGCAATCGCAGTAGATTCGTTCCCCTCAAAGGCCGTCCGAGCTCGAGCGGACAGTATCCACTCAGGAGCATCCCGCAAAGGTTCTAGGAAGCCCTGACTTGCGTACCACCCCAAGGTTTCTTGGGCCTGCGCTTCCGGGACTTGCATGAGTCGAGCTGCCGTGGACGTCATCAAAATCTGGTTGTTCGCTAGATGACGCGCAACCAAAAGCCCATCCACACTCTTGAAGATCGCTTCACCAAACTCAGTACGCAACAGGTACAGCGTCTTAATAAACGCCGAATCGACATTTCCGGCGGGCAACGTGACCTCAACAAACGGCCCATCGGCATGCAGACTGGGGGCTTGCCTACCACTAGCAAGCATGGAGACCCACATGCGATCGAAGCCTCGCGAAGATTCTTCAGCAAGTCCTAACTGTCGCAGTGCACCCATCAGAATCGGGTTGCGCGGAATCGATTGGGTGGTCAGAATCCGCTCCTCGGGCACGCCTACGGGGAGGCCACCAGGAGACCATACGGTCAGACTGGTCGGAGACTGATCAACGACGATTGCAGTGGTCGCTCCCCAGTCGCGGTGCGCGAATGCGTTAGAAACACTTTCATCTACAGCAGCCGCAGGAAACGCCGGAATGGGAAACTCTTGCCCGTTCGGGAGCTGCACTCGCGCAATCTCCTGCGACGTGTGAGCCTTAATCAACGCACGTAGCTGTTCTGACGCAGTAATCAACGGTGCGGAGATCTCGGTTACTTTCGGATCGCCACTGGGCACGTCGCGAAGCAAATGTCTCACGACCGTCCGGTTGTGCAGTGGCTGCATGAAGAGAATTTCTGCCGCAAATGTCAGCGCGCCATCGGCCGTAAGCAATCCCAACTCACTGCAGAGTTGAAGACTCGTCTGGGGTACAGGCGAGTCATCACCCAAGGCATGCTTCCGGTTGGCAAGGAGTGCTTTAGCCTGCTCGATTGCCTTAGGGTCGAGATCTTCAGGGCTTCGTCGAGACACAGTAGCGCTCAGGTCAGGGTTCGAACGGGACAGGTGAATACTGCGACGCTCATCCTCCCCCAACAGAACACAGTTTTTCCCGACGCGTTTACTGGCCTGGCCTTTGGATCGCTGATACAACGCCATCCCCCGCGGGATGCGCAACGCAATCAAACGCTTGCCACAGCGCTCGATTTCAGAAGCTTCGACCTGAATATGAGGCTGCGTCTTGCTGTAAATCTTTTCCACCAACCAATCGCATGAGCGATCAGTACCAGTGAACGCAGCAGGGCCTGCCTTCTTGTCATTGACGCCAAGGACAATGTAGGCGACTCCGCCGTCGGCGTTGGAGAAACAAATAACTTCGTCGATGAGAAACTCCACAAGACCCGCATCGGGGTTCTTGTTCATCGGGTGGACGGCGGGATCCTCCTTGAAATCCAGTACCTGGGATTCCCAGATATCAGCGCTATCTCCGGCCTCAATTGCCGACAGTGCTTCCTCCACACCCTCAAAACCCGAATCGAGCATGGGTTCAGAATAACAAAAGTTGTTTCAAAGTTGTTTGAAACAACTCCGAAACAACTTACCGCAAAAATCGCCCAAAATCAGTCCATCGACGCAGGTCAGAATAGTTGATTGAAGTTGTTTCGAGTTGTCTATAACTCGACCGGAGCTACCATTCTCGTTATAATCCGTTCATCAGCTGGCTAGGAGGCGTGGTTATTTTCCACAACCTGGTCGGCGTTTTAATTGGTCGGCCGGGCAGCGGTGCCGGGCGACCCCGGCACCGCGCCGCCGTGGCCGCTACACCGCGTCGAAGAACTCCACCGTGGTGACGTCGACAAGCTCCGCGTCGCCGAAGCTGTTCGGGCTGTCGTTGTACTCGGCGATGACGCCCGTGCAGTCCGGACAGTCGGGGTGAACGAAAATCTCTTGAATTGCCATGCCGCCCCCTAGTGCCCGCGCGGCTGGCTCAGCGGCTCGCCGGACTCGAAGAACGGGCGCAGCTGGTTGTCAAACAGGGTCAGCGCGGCGGCGATGGCCATGTGCATGTCCAGGTACTGGTAGGTGCCCAACCGGCCGCCGAACAGGACGTTGTTCTGCTCGGATTCTTCTGCCGCGAGGCGTCGATAGGCTTCGAGCTTTTCGCGGTCCTCCGGGGTGTTGATCGGGTAGTAGACCTCGTCGTCGTCGGAGGCGAAGCGGGAGTACTCCTTCACAATCACCGTCTTGTCGGACGGGTACTCGGAGCGCTCCGGGTGGAAGTGGCGGAACTCGTGGATGCGGGTGTACGGCACGTCCGCGTCGTTGTAGTTCATCACCGGGGTGCCCTGGAAGTCGCCGACCTCGAGCACTTCCTGCTCGAAGTCGAGGGTGCGCCAGCCCAGGCGGCCCTCGGCGTAGTCGAAGTACTGATCCAGCGGCCCGGTGTAGACCACGGGCGCGTCCGGGTTTTCGGCGCGGATCTCGTCAGCGACGGCGAACCAGTCGGTGTTCGTGCGGACGTCGATAAGCTCATGCTCCGCCATCTTCTCCAGCCAGGCGGCGTAGCCGTCGACGGGCAGGCCCTCGTAGGTGTCGTTGAAGTAGCGGTTGTTGAAGGTGTAGCGCACCGGCAGGCGCGAGATGATCTCCGGTGGCAGGTCGGTGGGGGCGGTCTGCCACTGCTTGGCGGTGTAGTGCTTCACAAACGCGTCGTAGAGCGGCTTGCCAATGAGTGCGATGCCGCGCTCCTCCAGGTTCGTCGCGGCCGCGGGGTCGAGGCCTTCGCGCTGCTCCTCGATGAGCTTTTTCGCATCTTCCGGCGAGTAATACCGGCCGAAGAACTGGTTGATCAGGCCGAGCCCCATGGGGAACTGGTAGGCGGTGCCGTCGTGCATCGCGAAGACGCGGTGCTGGTAATCCGTGAAGTCTGTAAACCGGTTGACGTATTCCCACACCCGCTCGTTGGAGGTGTGGAACAGGTGCGCACCGTACTTGTGCACCTCAATGCCGGTTTCCGGCTCGTTTTCGCTGTACGCGTTGCCGCCGATGTGGCTGCGCTTTTCCACCACCAGCACGCGTTTGCCCAGCTCGCTCGCCGCCTGCTCGGCCACGGTGAGGCCGAAAAAACCCGATCCAACAACAATGAGGTCGTATGCCATGAGGTCTATTTTCGCACAGTTGCCTATCGACGGAGCTCCGCCGCGACACGCCCCAGAAGTCTCAAGTCTTTCTTGAGACTTGAACTTGCACTACACTTCGTTTCTGTCACATTTGCCACTGCTTTCGCAGTGACCCCAAGAACCCCAGGAGTATTACTGTGCAGCAACGTCGCAGCATTCAGGGCGGCGCGGCCCGACCCGCCCGGGCCGCGATCATGCCCGTGATCGTGTCCGTCCTCCTCGTCACAGCACTCGTTGCCGCCAACGCGTTCAGCGGCAACCGCATCCTGCAGGTGCAGTCCCTCGGCGCAGGCGCCCCGGAGGTCTACACCACCACCTCGTCGCTCGCGGCCGGCGACAACATCACCGTCGACGACGCCGCCATCCGCACCCAGGGCGGCGAAGAAGATCACGCGCGCCGCGTGGTCAAGGAATTCTCCAACGACCGCGAGTTCTCCATCGTGGGCCTGACCTGGACCGGCGAACGCGACGTCGCCGCGTACGTACGCTCCCAGAAGGCCGACGGCACCTGGTCCGAGTGGTTCGAGATGGACCCGGCAGACCCGCAGGCGGGCTCCGACAAGTTCGGCACCGAGCCGATCTACGTCGGCCGCACTAAGCGCATCCAGGTCTCCACCGGCAACGTGGACCTGCTTGAAGGCGGCCGCGCCGTCTCCGACGCCCCCACCACCGCCAACGACATCGAAGCCGTGTTCCTGGACGGCGGCACCGGCACCGTGCAAGGCGGCATCCAGCCGGTCGCCGATTCCTACACCCGCGGCATGCCCGAGGTAGTCACCCGCGCGCAGTGGGGCGCCGGCCGCAGCAGCACCCCGTACTACTCCGAGCCCACCACCGCCGCCACCGTGCACCACACGGCCGGTTCCAACAACTACTCCGAGGCCGAGGCACCGGGCATCGTGCGCGGCATCTGGAACTACCACACCAACAACCTGGGCTGGGGCGACATCGGCTACCACGCGCTCGTCGATAAGTACGGCAACATCTACGAAGGCCGCGCCGGCGGCATGGACCGCGGCCCGCAGGGCGCCCACGTCGGCTCCTTCAACCAAAACACCTGGGGCGTGTCCATGCTGGGCGACTACCAGACCGCCGAACCCACCTCGGCCGCCCTTCGCGCCATGGGCGAGATCATCGGCTGGAAGGCCGCCGTCGCGGGCTTCGACCCCACCGGCTCCAGCTACCACGTCGCCGAGGGCAACTTCCGCGGCTCCAAGTACGCAGCCGGCCAGGGCGCAATGTTCAGCAACATCAACGCCCACCGCGACTTCCACTACAACACCTGCCCGGGCGATAACCTGTACTCCAAGCTGCCCGTGGTCCGCGCAACTGCGGCCACAAAGTACCGCTCCTTGGGCGGAAGCCGCTCCGGCCTCGGCTCCATCCTGGACCGCTTGAGCGGCAACGACAAAACGTCCACCACGGCGACCACGACTGCGACCGCGACGGATGCTGCCCCGGCAAATCCGAACTCCCGCGCCACCGAAACCGCGCCGACGCCAACGCCGACGCGCCAGGGCAGCCCGAGCAACGGCACCCCCGACGGCACCCTGGCCGCGCTGTCCTCCGGCGACCCGAACGCCATCGCCACCGTGGCTGGCACCGCCATCGGCCTGGTGCTGCTGTTCCTGGCGGCCCAGGACAAGCTACCCACCGTCTCCACCGCCGGCGACACCCAGGTCTTCGAAGGTTTGACGCTGGCACAAGCAGCCGGTTTAGCAAAGCAGATCAGCCCGGCCGTCGCGCCTACCCTCAACGCCTTCGGCTCCAGCGACGCCGCCCAGGTCTGGACCGCACTCGAGCCCACCTTGGGCAAGCTCGTCGCCGGCGTCGGCGGCCCCACCGGCCCGGCCGTGGCGCTGTACTCCAACGGCATCGGCGCCCGCAACAACGAAGGCGAAATCATCGCCCTGGTAGGCAAGATCGCCGAGGCCTGGCTGCAGCAGGGCCTCGACGCCGGCCCGCTGGGCATGCCGGTAACGCAGCAGTTCAACCCCACCGCCGACACCGTCCGCGTGGACTTCGAAGGCGGCTTCATCACCTACAACCCGTCCGCCAACACGGTGGACATCAACACCAACTAGGCCCTCGCAAGCTCGGGCCTAGCGGTTATGCCAAATTGAGGCAGCGCGACACCGCGTCCTCCCAGGCGGCGACAAGCCGGTCCCTTTCGGGGCCGGCCATTTCGTTTTCCCAGGTAGTTGAGGGGCCGAGCGTCAGCGGTTCGTCGATAAGCGAAATGCCCATGCCCGCCGCCGACGCCGCGCCCATCACCGTGGTCTCCGTGTTCGCGGGGCGCTCCACTGTCAGGCCCAGGATGTCGGCCTGCATCTGCATGAGCAGGTCGTTCGTGGTCATCCCGCCGTCGACCTTCAGCGCCTTCGGCTCCCCGCCCATCGCGCACACCACCTCGCGCGCCTGCAAACAGGTCGCCTCGAGCGCCGCCCGGGCGATATGCCGCCTATCGACGAACCGGGTCAACCCCACGATCACCCCACGCGCATCGGGGCGCCACCGCGGCGCAAACAGGCCCGAAAACGCCGGCACGATCACCACTCCCCCGCTGTCTTCGACCTGGCTGGCCAACGTCTCGGACTCCGCAGCGGTGGCGAGGATGCCCAGCTGGTCGCGCAGCCACTGAATCAGCGAACCGCCCACCGCCACCGAGCCTTCCTGCGCGTAAACGGGTGACTGTCCCTGGATCTGGTACGCCACGGTGGTGAGCAGCCCGCGGTCGCTGAACCTCGGCGTGCCACCCGTGTTGAGCAGCATGAACAGGCCCGTGCCGTAGGTCATCTTCGCGTCGTTTTCGCGAATCCCGCCCTGACCGAACAGCGCGGCCTGCTGGTCGCCCAACACGCCAGTGATGGGCACGCCCGCCAGCGGGCCGCGGGGGCGGATCTTGCCGAAATTGCCCACCGACGGGCGGATGTCGGGGAGGATTTGCGGCGGGATGCGGAGCTCGTCGCAAAGCTGCATGTCCCACTGGAGCGTCTCCAAATCCATGAGCAGGGTGCGCGAGGCGTTAGTCACATCCGTCAGGTGCAGCGCGCGATCCAGGTCCTTCGCGCCGCCGGTGAGGTTCCAGATCAGCCAAGTGTCGATCGTCCCCGCGAGCAGCTCGCCCTTTTCCGCGCGCTCGCGGGCGCCGGGCACGTTATCCAGGATCCACGCCCACTTCGGCGCCGCCGGGTACGAGTTGTGCAACAGCCCCGTCTTACGCAGGAACTTCTCGGCGTCACCGTTGTGGTTCGTGCGTGTGTCCTGCCACACGATGGCGTTATAAATCGGCTTGCCGGTCTCCTTTTCCCAGATCACGGCCGTTTCGCGCTGGTTGGTCAAGCCGAGCGCGTCGATGTCCTGCTCGCTGATGTCCTCGTCCGCGAGCGCCTCGCTCAACGCCCGGCGCGTGTTGCGCCAGATCTCCATCGGGTCGTGCTCCACCCAGCCTTTTTGCGGCATGTGCTGGGCGTGCTCGAACTGCGACTGAGCGACGACCTTGCCGTCGGTGCCTGTGATGCACACGCGTGTCGACGTCGTGCCCTGGTCAATCGCCGCAATCAAAGCCATGCGCGTGATTCTACGGGCG
>ERZ1031327.177-NODE-177-length-8963-cov-4.238662_pt1 | contig 8963 bp, 9 predicted proteins | sample MGYA00518211_ERZ1031327 | MGnify/ENA primary metagenome ERZ1031327 (study PRJEB33718, sample SAMN03159839) | human skin metagenome | collected 2014-02-25 | study: EMG produced TPA metagenomics assembly of the PRJNA266117 data set (Human skin bacterial metagenome and...
CCGCCGGCAACCCGGACATCGAGCTGCTTGGCCTGACCACCGTCGGCGGCAACCACACCATCGACCACGTCACCCGCAACGCGCAGCAGGTGCTTACGGTCGCCGGTTTGCGCGATGTCCCCGTCTTTCGTGGGGTGACGCGGCCTTTGCTTAACGACGTCGTCACGGCCGAAGACATCCACGGCAACACCGGCATGGAAATCCACGGCTTCGACCTGCCGGAACCTGCAGTTCGGGTGGAGGAGATCGGGGCGGTGCAGTGGATCGTCGATACGCTGATGCGCGAAGAGCCAGGGACCGTGACCCTGGTGCCCACCGGGCCGCTGACCAACATCGCGCTGGCTGCGCGCCTGGAGCCGCGCATTGTCTCGCGGGTGCGCGAGGTTGTGCTGATGGGCGGCGCGTACGGGGCCGGCAACTTCTCGCCGTCGGCGGAGTTCAACATCGCCGTCGACCCGGAGGCCGCCGCGATCGTGTTCGGCGAGGACTGGCCCGTGGTCATGGTTGGGCTGGACCTGACGCACCAAGCCTTGGCGACGCCCGCAGTGCAGGAACGTTTTCGGGATTTGGGCACGCCGAGCGGCGACTTCCTGGCCGCGCTTGTGGACGCGTTCCGTTCCAACTACAGAAACGCCCAGGGCTTTGACAACCCGCCGGTCCACGACCCGTGCGCGGTGGCGTACGTCATCGACCCGACCGTGGTCGAGACCGTTTCCGTGCCGGTGTCGGTGGAGCTCGCGGGCACGTTGACGCGCGGGCGGACCGTGGCGGACCTGCGCGCGTTCGGCGCGGCGCTGGCCTCGGGCGCTGCGCCGGCGGCCTCGGCCGCGGATGCCTCCTGCACCACCTCCGTGGCCACCCGACTCGACGTGGACCGGTTCTGGGACCTCGTCGTCGACGCCGTCGAGCGCCTGGGCTGAGGCGCGGCGGCTCCGACCGCTCCGTCCGCGGTGCCAGATGGTGAATGGTCGATGGTGAATTTCTGCCCTGAAAGCGGAAATTCACCATCGACCATTCACCATCTGTACGAAACCCGCGTGACGGCGAGCGAACCCCAACGCCCGTCCAGACGCCGCCCCCACGCGAAAGCTAGCCTTGGCGGCCATGGACTTCTCTGATGACGTGGGCACTCTCTACTTTGTCCTCGAATACACCGGCGTGTTGTTGGCGGCCACGATCGGCGGGACCGTGGCCAAGCGGATGAACTTCGACATTGTGGGGTTTGCGTTTGTGGCGCTGATTTCGTCGCTAAGCGGCGGCCTCATGCGCGACGCCATACTTAACGACGGCCCCGCCGCCGCCATGACCAACCCCGGCTACCTGATCACCGCCACGATCGGCGGGCTGATCGCGTACTTTGCGCCCCTGCGCGGCAAACTCTGGGAGAACTTCCGGTTCTACGCGGACGTGGTCACCATCGGCGTGTGGGCGGTCGGCGGCACGATCAAGGGGCTCAACGCGGAGCTGAGCTGGGTGCCGTGCGTGCTGCTGGCCGTGATCACCGCAACCGGCGGCACGCTCGCCCGAGACGTTGTGCTGCGGCAGATCCCGGCGCTGTTTACCAGCGAGAAGATGACGGTGTTCCCGGCGATCATTGCGTCGGTGATCATGTTGGTGCTCAACCGCTTCGACCTGGTGTGGGAGGGCATGCTGGCCGCCGCGATTGCCGCGCCGCTGTTTGCGTTGGCGGTGTACTTCGGCGGCGACAAGCTCTTGGGGCTCCAGACCAAGCGCATCGAGCGCCCGCTCGAGGAGAAGATCGGCGAGGCGTTGGGCGTGGACACCGACTCGCGACGCCCGGCCGAGTCCGGCAAGGAGGTGCGCGACGCGCTGGAGAGCGCCTCGGACGAACAGCTGGTCCAGGCGCTGCGGGTGATGCTGCACAACGAGGTGCAGGAAAGCACCGAGGCGAAAGCCTAAACCAGAAACCCGCCCCGAAGCTGCGCCAACCCCTTTACGATGGCGCGCATGTACTTCGACAACGTGCTCACCCCTGTGGGTTTCTCGTTTGCCGTGATGGATCTGATCGGCGTGTTCCTCAACGCGTTGATGGGCGGGCTTGTGGCCAGGCGGATGCGTTTCGACGCCGTCGGGTTCATGGTCATCTCCATCATCTCCGGCATGGCCGGCGGCATGATCCGCGACGCCCTGATCGGCTCAACCCCGGCGGGCGCACTGCAGAACCCGTGGTATATCGGCACGGCGCTGGTGGGTTCACTGGTCGCGTTCGCGCTGTCCATCGAAGGCCACGCTTGGGAGTTGTTCCGCTTCCACGGCGATATGGTCATCGTTGGCGTGTGGGCGGTCACCGGCACGGTCACGGCGCTGCGTGCGGACGTGACGTGGTTCGGCTGCATCCTCATGGGCGTGCTCACCGCCACCGGCGGGATGGTCATCCGCGAGATGATGATCGGGCAGATCCCGTCCATTCTTGTGGACCGGCAGCTCTATGTGGTGCCGGCCATGGTGGCGTCGATAAGCGTGCAGCTCTTCTACGACCTCGGCTGGCAGTCGGTGGGCCTGGCCGTTTCCGCGCTACTCGGTATTGCGCTGGGTGTGGCCGCGTACTGGCTGGATTGGTCGGTGCCGGGCGTGGAGGCGCTCGCGCCTGTGGACAGCTATTTCACCCGGGTGAAGCACCAGGTCGGCAGCAAGCTTCCGTCCGTTTCGTACCGGCAGCGCGCCGACAACCCCACCCTGATTTCCGCCCCGACGCGCAAGGACGTGCGCGACGAGCTCGCCGCCATCGATGGCGACATCACCCACGAGGAGTTCATTGCCGCGCTGTACCGCGCCTACGGGCTGAAGTAGTTACCGGGCGAGTGTGAAACCATAGGCCCGTGCTTCTTCTCATTGCGCTCGCGGTAGGCGGGCTGATCCCGATCCAGACCGCGGCCAACTCGCGACTCCGCCTGAGCGTGGGCAACAAGCCGGTGGTCTCGGCGCTGATCTCGTTTACCGTGGCGCTGTTTTTCGCGGTAGTAGCGACGACGGTGCTGCGGGGCAACCCGGTGCCGCAGTTTTCTGCCGACGTGCCCTGGTGGGGCTGGCTTGGCGGGGTCATGGGCGTGTGCTTCGTGCTCGGCAACATCCTGCTGTTTCCCCGCCTGGGTGCGCTGGAGACCGTGGTCCTGCCGATTCTGGGGCAGGTGGTGATGGGGCTGCTCGTGGACCGGTTCGGGCTGCTGGGCGCGCCGGTGCTTGAGGTGACGTTCATGCGCGTGCTCGGCGCGGTGGTGGTGCTAGCCGGGATCGTGATGGTGCTGCGCGCCGGGAAGCGTCCAGCCGTGGAAGGCGACGCGGAGGGGCTCGAGCTGGCAATCTTCCGCGTGCTCGGCGTGCTCGTTGGCGTGTGTACCGCCATCCAAACCTCCGTGAACGGCTACATGGGCGGCATCGCGGGCTCCTCCATGCACGCCGGCGAGATCAACCTGGCCGTCGGGGCGGTGTTGCTGCTGGTGGCGGCGCTGGTGACCAGCCCTCGCCAGCTCGCGCGGCGGCCGGAGCGCGGGCCGTGGTGGATGTGGCTCGGCGGCCTGGTCGGCGCGACGTTCGTGATCTCGGGCGCGACCCTGGCGCCGCTGCTTGGCACAGCCACGACCGTGATCGCGTTCAACGCGGGCACCATCGCGGCAGGCCAGGCGCTGGAGGCGCGCGGGGCGTTCGGGGCGCGGAAGAACCCTTTAACCGCGACACGCTTGGCGGGCCTGGTGGTGATCTTCCTCGGCGTGCTGGCGGTGCGGCTGCTGTAGGGCGGGTGCTAAATGACGATATCGGCATTTACCCGTAGCGGCTCCGCAAAAGCCCAGGTCGCCGCATCTCGGATGGTGTAAATGCCGATATCGGCGCTTACGGTGGGGGGGCGGCAAAAGGGACGCGAGGCATGGCCGCGCCCGCGGTCCCCTCAACCTCAACCAAAGCTCGAGCAAACAGGGGGATCAACCAGCGGTTGAGGGTTGCTCGAGTCAACTGGTGTGAAGCAATATCGGCCGAGAGAAATCAGAGGCCGTTGGGGAAGACGAACCTCTCGTCTCGCACTCCGCCGCGCGGACTAGTCACCCGCCGCGGCACTCCCGCCTAGTCACCGGGGTTGGAGTGTGCCGCCATCGATGCGGGCACGCCGAAAAGGCGCCCGCAAGAAGGGTCCCCACCAATGACGACAACACTGGCCGCACCCACCTGCCGCGCCCCGCGCACCCGACTCGCGTGGACATTCTGCGTTGAGGGGATGCCGGTGCGGGAGCGACGGAGCGTCGAGAAGCAGATGCTTTTGCTTCCCGACGGCGCACCCGGCGAAATCTGGTTCACCCGCTGGCAGTGGCGCGCGGACCGCACGTACTCCTGCCGCGAAACGATCCTGGCCACGCGCGAGGAGATCGAGCCGTTTGCGCAGGCCATGGACCGGCTTTCACGCGAGAAGAATTTTGTGGCGAGCCTCACGCCACGCTCCTACGATGGGCCGCATGTCTACTAAATACCGCGTACAAAACCCGAAGAACAACGAGATCGTCGAGTCCTTCGACTTCATCACCGACGACGAGCTCGAAACCGCGCTGGCCACCGCAAACGACACGTTCAAGCAGTGGCGCGAGAAGAGCTTCGAGGAGCGCGCCGAGGTCCTTCGCAAGGTTGCGAAGCTTTTCGACGAGCAACGCGCCGAGCTCACCCGCATCATCGCAGAAGAGATGGGCAAATCGGTCAAGGAGGGCGACGGCGAGATCAACGACGTCGTCGAGATCTTCAACTACTACGCCGACAACGGCGCGGAGTTCGGCGCCGACGAGGAGATCCCGAACCAGCGCGGCGGCACCTCCGTCATGCGCAAGGTCCCCCTCGGCGTGATCCTGGGCATCATGCCGTGGAACTTCCCGTACTACCAGGTTGCGCGCTTCGCAGCACCGGCGCTGATGGCCGGCAACGTGGTGATGGTCAAGCACGCCGAGATCTGCCCCCGCTCCGCCGCCGCGATTGCCAAGATTTTCGACGAGGCGGGCGCGCCGAAGGGCCTGTACACGAACCTGTACGCCAAGCACTCGCAGGTCTCCACGCTGATCAACGACGACCGCGTCCAGGGCGTGTCCCTAACCGGCTCCGAGCGCGCCGGCCGCACCATCGCCTCCCAGGCCGGCCAGGCGCTGAAGAAGTGCGTGCTCGAGCTCGGCGGCACCGACGCGTACGTGGTGCTGGACGCCTCCGACGTCAAGGCCGCCGCGGAGACCGCGTGGAACAAGCGCATCGGCAACGTGGGCCAGGCCTGCACGTCGAACAAGCGCATGATCGTCATGGAGGACATTTACGACGAGTTTGTGCAGGCGTTGGTGGACCTTGCGTCGTCGTATAGCGAAGGCGACCCGCTCAACCCCGGCGACGGCAAGGAGTTCTACCCGCTGTCCTCCCGCGACGCCGCGGAGCTACTCGCGCAGCAGCTGCGCCTGGCCGTCGAGGAGGGTGCGAACCTGCGCGTCGGCGGCGAAGTCACCGGCAAGGGCGCCTACATCACCCCGGCCGTGATCACCGACATTCCGGTCGGCTCCGACTCCTACTACGAGGAGTTCTTCGGGCCCGTGGCCGAGGTGTACAAGGTTTCCTCCGAGGAGGAGGCGATCGAGCTGGCCAACGATTCCCGCTACGGCCTGGGCGGCGCGGTGATGTCCGAGGACGCCGAGCGCGCCAAGAAGGTCGCGGCGAAGGTCGACACCGGCATGATCCACGTGAACATCCCGCAGGCGCGCGGCGCCGAGCTGCCGTTCGGCGGCGTGAAGGCATCCGGCCTGGGTCGCGAGCTTGGGCCCCTGGGCATGGACGAGTTCGTGAACAAGCAGCGCTTCTACGTCGCGGGGTCCGACTCCGCGGTGTAACTCGAGGCCTGGTGGCCCGGGGCCTGCTCGGCCGTGTCAGTTTTGACGCAGCTGTTTCAAAAATGGCACACGCGTGTCAAAATTGACACTATGAAGCTCCAAAACCCGTTTACTGCCATCTGCTCCGACGCAGATGCAGCGGTGCTGCTCGCACTCGGCCGGGCGCCGGTGGAGCTCACTGCCCAGCAGGTTTACGGTCTAGCGGCGGGTCCGTCGCTTTCCAGCGTTCGCCGTAGTTTGGATCGGCTCGCTCAGGGTGGGGTCATTCACGAGCGGGTGTTGGGGCAGGCGAGGGGCTACTCCTTGAACCAACAGCACCTGCTTGCTGGCCCGATCCAGAAAATCGCTCACGCGACCGAGGAGCTGTACTCCCGCATCGCGCAGTCCCTGGATGCTTGGCCAGTGAGCGTGGCGGGGTGCGTACTTTTCGGCTCGGCGGCTCGGGGCGAGATGGGGGATTCCAGCGACATTGACTTGCTCATTTTAGTGGACGGTGAGTCGGCGGCAGTGCAAGCGGAAAGCGGAGCGTATGAGCTATCCCGGCAGGTAGAAGCCTGGACAGGGGTGCCCGCCAACGTCGTCGTGTGGACGCGCGGCCAGGAAAACCCGGGCGCGATTCTTGAGAACATAGCGGGCGAGGGCAAAACCATATACGGTGACCCGCAACATGTACGGGGGATTCTGAGGGGGATTGGTGACACCGCGAGCGGGCAAAGGAAAGACCGCACAGGCTAGTGATGCAGTTCTTCGCAAGCGGATGCTTCGGGTCGAAGAGCATTTGGAACTGGCGCAGTTCGCCGAAGGCGAGTTCGGGGCAAACGCCGTGGTCTCGAGCTACATCAACGCAGCGATCGGGGCTGGAGACGTTATTTGCGGAGCGCTGACCGGTGAATACAACCGTTCTGGTGATCACTTCGAAGCGGTGCGCATGCTCGAATTGGCTGGAGAAAAGGACGCCGCGAAGGCACTCAACACGGTGCTACAAAACAAGACGATGGCCAATTACAGCGACGTCGGCCTAAGCGAAGTGCAGGTTAAACAGACTTCGCGGCTGTCAGTGAAGCTCGTTAATAGGGCGCGCCAACTCGCGCCGTAGACTGCGATTACTTGCTGCCGCTTTCGGTGTAAAACCCGTCGCCGAACGGGTCCCAGATCCGCTCCACCAGGTCCGCCACGGAATCCAGCACCGCGGTGGGGCGGAAGGGGTATTTGGCTATCTCGGAGTCGTCGGCAATGCCCGAGCGCACGAGCACGGTGCGCATGCCCGCCTCGAGGCCGGCCTTGACGTCGGTGTCCATGCGGTCGCCGATCATCACCGTGTTCTCGGAGTGGGCGCCGATGTTGTTGAGCGCCGAGCGCATCATCACCGGGTTCGGTTTGCCCACGTAGTAGGGTTCCATGCCGGTCACGGCGGTGATCATGGCCGCCACGGAGCCGGTCGCCGGCACCACGCCCGCGGGCCCCGGGCCGGTCAGATCCGGGTTGGTGGCGATGAACCGCGAGCCGTTGCGGATCAGGTTCGACGCGGTGGTCAACGCCTCAAACGAGTAGGTGCGCGTTTCGCCCAGCACGACGAAGTCGGGGTCCGCGTCGGTGAGGATCCAGCCGATTTCGTGCAGCGCCGTCGTCAAGCCAGCTTCCCCGATGACGTATGCGGAGGCATCGCCCGCCTGCTGCGACAAAAACTTCGCGGTCGCCGTGGCGGAGGTCCAGATGCGCTCCGGCTCGATGTCCAGGCCCATGCGCATAAGCTTCGCAGACAGGTCGCGTGGGGTCTGGATCGAGTTGTTGGTCAGCACCATAAAATCGATGTCTTCGCTGCGCAGCGCGCTGATGAACTCCTTTGCGCCGGGGATGATCTCGCCCTCGCGGTGTAGCACGCCATCCATGTCGGTCAAATACGAAATCATTGGTGTTCCTCCACATAGTCGGTGAGGTCTTGGGCGGTGGCGCATTGGGCGTAGACGTGCTCGTCGATAGGCACTGCGAACTCCTCCTCGATGCGAACAGCGAGCTCAATACGGCTTAACGACGAAATCCCGCTCCCGTCAATCGTTGTTTCCGGTTCAAGCTCGACGCCGGAGACATCCTCCACGAGCTCCGCAATGCGCGCGAACGTGCCCCGCGCCTCCGTCTGCTCTTGGGCGTCCGAGTCGTCGGCGAGCAAGCCGCCAAGGTCCAACCGCTGCGAAAGTTCCATGCCGTTATGATAAGCGCATGCAACGCTTCGCACTCCCGGGCGTGGTCGTCGTCGCCGCCGGCCTGCTCGCGCCCGCCGCCTCCGCCGCAATGGCCGACGAGTACGCGCCCCACTTCGATCCGGAGGCTCGGCACGTAAACGTTGTGCCGAGCGACGGGTACAGCACGTCGGTGGAGTACGAGCTGCTCGGCCTGCCGGAGGGCGCGACCTGGAAGTTGACCGGTCGGGACACCTCGAGGGAACTGATGCAGCTTGAAAAGCGCGGCGACAAGCTACGCGTGCAGCTTAACCACAACGACGCGAACCCGCCGCAGCCTGGGGAAAACACGCAGCCAATCGACGTTCGCGTGACGTATCCGGACAACTCGACCGACCTGTACTCCCCGAAGATCACCCTCATCCCCGACGAGGCATTCCTGTACGAGCCCATGTACAAAAGCGCAGTCGGCGACGGAGGGCAGACCATCACGCTGAAGCCGTTCAACCGGTGGCAGCTCGACCTGCCCACGGACGCCAAGTGGGACGTCACCGGCGGCGGCAGCGGCTGGGATTGGAGCCACGACGAAAAAACCGGCGTGATCACGGCGAAGGTGCCCACCGATTCCTACGCGGACGCAGGCTTTTCCGTGGCGACCACGTTCGCGGACGGGTCCAAGCGCAGCTCCAACGCCAAAATCGAGAACTCGGGCAAGGGCGTGACGCTGCCCGAGGACCCGGCGCCGCAGCCGGCTCCTGCACAGGACGGGTCTGGCGGCTCGTCGACGGGGCAAAAGCTCGGCCTCATCTTCGGCGTCCTCGCGCTTCTGGTTGGCGCCGCGGCCTTCGCGTGGCCGCAGCTGCAGCAGTTCCTGCCCAAGATCTGTCTCTTATACACATCTCCGAGCCCACGAGACAAGAGGCAATCT
>ERZ1031327.183-NODE-183-length-8750-cov-4.730765_pt1 | contig 8750 bp, 7 predicted proteins | sample MGYA00518211_ERZ1031327 | MGnify/ENA primary metagenome ERZ1031327 (study PRJEB33718, sample SAMN03159839) | human skin metagenome | collected 2014-02-25 | study: EMG produced TPA metagenomics assembly of the PRJNA266117 data set (Human skin bacterial metagenome and...
CTACACTATCCTCTTCGTCGGCAGCGTCAGATGTGTATAAGAGACAGACCTACGACAAGCTGGGCATCCCCGAGGCGGAGAAGCAGCGCCTCGTCGCAGGTGTTGCTGCGCAGTACGAGTCCGAGGTGGTCTACCACCAGATCCGCGAGGACCTGGAGGAAAAGGGCGTTATCTTCGTCGACACCGACACCGCCCTGCGCGAGCACGAGGATCTGTTCAAGGAGTACTTCGGCTCCGTCATTCCGGCCGGCGACAACAAGTTCTCCGCACTGAACACCGCCGTGTGGTCCGGCGGCTCCTTCATTTACGTCCCGCCGGGGGTCCACGTGGACATCCCGCTGCAGGCATACTTCCGTATCAACACGGAGAACATGGGCCAGTTCGAGCGCACCCTCATCATCGTCGACGAGGACGCGTACGTGCACTACGTCGAGGGCTGCACCGCGCCTATCTACAAGTCGGACTCCCTGCACTCCGCCGTGGTGGAGATCATCGTGAAGAAGGGCGGCCGCTGCCGCTACACCACCATCCAGAACTGGTCCAACAACGTCTACAACCTGGTGACCAAGCGCGCGAAGGCTGAAGAGGGCGCGACCATGGAGTGGGTCGACGGCAACATCGGCTCCAAGGTCACCATGAAGTACCCGGCCGTGTGGATGACCGGCGAGCACGCTCGCGGCGAGGTGCTCTCCGTCGCGTTCGCAGGCGAGGGCCAGTTCCAGGACACCGGCGCAAAGATGACGCACATGGCGCCGCACACCTCCTCGTCCATCGTGTCCAAGTCCGTGGCCCGCGGCGGCGGCCGCGCCGCCTACCGCGGCCTGGTGCAGATCAACGCCAACGCCCACGATTCCGCCTCGAACGTGGAGTGCGACGCGTTGTTGGTGGACGACATCTCGCGCTCGGATACATACCCGTACAACGACATCCGCAACGACCGCGTGACCCTGGGCCACGAGGCGAAGGTGTCCAAGGTCTCCGAGGACCAGCTGTTCTACCTGATGTCCCGTGGCATCGCCGAGGAAGAGGCTATGGCCATGATCGTGCGCGGCTTCGTCGAGCCGATCGCCAAGGAGCTGCCCATGGAGTACGCCCTCGAGCTGAACCGCCTCATCGAGCTGCAAATGGAAGGATCGGTGGGCTAAATGGCTGAAACCGTCAAAAACGCCACCACGCACAACAACAAGGGCGACCTGTTTTCCTCCTTCAACGTGGAGGACTTCGAGGTCCCGGGCGGCCGCGACGAGGTCTGGCGCTTCATCTCCCTGCGCCGCCTTCGCGGCCTGCACAACGGCAAGTTCGCCCCGCAGGCCGAGGCCCAGATTGCGGTCGAGGGCCCCAGCGAGGTCGCAGTCGAGCAAGTTTCGCTTGACGACGAGCGCGTGACCGCCGCCGGCGCCCCCGTCGACCGCATCGCCGCTCAGGCGTGGACCTCCTCCGAAAACGCCACCCTGATTTCGGTGCCGGCGAACGCGGAGCTGACTGAGCCGATCACCGTGACCATCACCGGCGCGGGCGCGGACAAGACCACCTTCGGCACCGTCGTGTTCGAATCCGGCGCGAACTCCGAGGCCACCGTTGTGGTGCGCTATGCCGGCTCCGGCACCCACGCCGACAACGTCAACTGGGTCATCGGCGAAGGCTCCCGCGTCAACGCCGTGGTGGACGCCGACTGGGACCTGGATGCGGTGCACGTTGGCCAGCAGTCGATCGTCGTGAAGCGCGATGCGACCGTGCGCCACCACGTGGCCACCTTCGGCGGTGAGATTGTCCGCATCACCCCGCGCCTCGCCTTCGAGGCGCCGGGCGGCGACGCCGAGCTGACCGGCGTGTACTTCGCCGACGCGGGCCAGTACATCGAGAACCGCCTCTTGGTGGACCACGCGGTGCCGAACTGCCGTTCCAACGTGCTGTACAAGGGCGCGCTGCAGGGCGACAAGGCATCCAAGCTGCCGGAGGCGCGCACCTGCTGGGTGGGCGACGTGCTCATCCGTGCCGAAGCGAAGGGCACCGACACCTACGAGACCAACCGCAACCTGGTGCTCACCGACGGCGCACGCGCCGACGCCATCCCGAACCTGGAGATCGAAACCGGCGAGATCGCCGGCGCGGGCCACGCCGCAACCGTCGGCCGCTTCGACGACGACCAGCTGTTCTACCTGCGCTCCCGCGGCATCCGCGAGGAAGACGCCACCCGCCTGATCATCCGCGGCTTCTTCAACGAGGTCCTCAACCAGATCCCCGTCGAGTCGATCCGCGAAGAACTCATCGCCCGCGTCGCCGGCGAGCTCGAGCGCAACGAAAACTAAAAGGAGCAATACATGTCCACCCTGGAAATTAAGAACCTGCACGCCAACGTCCTGCCCACCGAGGAAGGCCAGGAGCCGAAGCCGATCCTCAAGGGCGTCAACCTGACCATCAACGGCGGTGAGACCCACGCGATCATGGGCCCGAACGGCTCCGGCAAGTCCACCCTCGCCTACACCCTGGCGGGCCACCCGAAGTACGAGGTGACCGAGGGCGAGATGCTTCTCGACGGCGAGAACGTGCTCGACATGGAAATCGACGAGCGCGCCCGCGCCGGCCTCTTCCTGGCCATGCAGTACCCGGTGGAGGTGCCGGGCGTGTCCTCGTCGAACTTCATGCGCTCCGCGGTCACCGCCGTGCGCGGCGAGGCCCCGAAGCTGCGTGAGTGGGTCGGCGAGCTCAACGCCGCCCGCGAGGCGCTGCAGATGGATGCCTCCTTCTCCGAGCGCTCCGTCAACGAGGGCTTCTCCGGCGGCGAGAAGAAGCGCCACGAGGTCATGCAGCTGGCCCTGATGAAGCCGAAGTTCGCGGTCATGGACGAGACCGACTCCGGCCTGGACGTCGACGCGCTGCGCATCGTCTCCGAGGGCATCAACCGCTACCAGGAGGAAACCGGCGGCGGCGTGCTCATGATCACGCACTACAAGCGCATCTTGAACTACGTCAAGCCCGACTACATCCACGTCTTCGCCGACGGCAAGATCGTGCAGACCGGCGACGCATCCATCGCCGACCAGCTCGAGGCCGAGGGCTACGAGAAGTTCATCTGATGGCGCTCGACGTAACAGCCATCCGCAAGGAGTTCCCGATCCTGTCTCGCACCGTGCGCGGCGGCAAACCGCTGGTGTACCTGGATTCGGGGGCGACGTCGCAGCGCCCGCAGCGGGTGTGGGACGCTGAGCGTGACTTCGTGCTCGGCTGCAACGCGCCCGTGCACCGCGGCTCCTACGAGCTGGCGGAGGAGGCCACCGACGCGTACGAGTCCGCCCGCGAGGCCATCGCGGCCTTCGTCGGCGCGGACAACGACGAGATCGCGTTCACCAAAAACGCCACCGAGGCGTTGAACCTGGTCGCGTACGTGCTGGGCGATTCCCGCGCAGGCGAGTTCGCGGTGGGCGAGGGCGACACCATCGTGATCACGGAGCTCGAGCACCACGCCAACCTCGTGCCGTGGCAGGAGCTGGCGCGCCGCACCGGAGCGACGTTGAAGTGGTATGCGATGACGGAGGACGGCCGCATCGACCTCGACTCGCTCGAGCTCGACGACACGGTCAAGGTTGTGGCGTTTACCCACCAGTCTAACGTCACCGGCGCGCACGCGGACGTGGCCGAGATGGTGCGCCGCGCAAAGGCCGTCGGCGCGCTCACTGTGCTCGACGCCTGCCAGTCGGTGCCCCACATGCCGGTGGACTTCCACGCCCTCGACGTCGACTTCGCGGCGTTTTCCGGGCACAAGATGTGCGGCCCGTCCGGCGTGGGCGCGCTGTACTCGAAGCACCTCAACGAGCTGCCGCCGTTCCTCACGGGCGGCTCGATGATCGAGGTTGTGCGCATGGAGGGCTCCACCTACGCCCCGGCACCGCAGCGTTTCGAGGCGGGCACCCAGATGACCTCCCAGGTCGTTGGCCTCGGCGAGGCGGTGCGCTTCCTCACCGAGGTCGGCATGGAGGACATCCAGGCGCACGAGCGCGAGCTCACCGCGTACGCCCTGGAGCAGATGCAGCGTATCGACGGCCTCCGGATCGCCGGGCCGCTTACCGCCGACAACCGCGGCGGCGCGATCGCCTTTACGGTCGAGGGCGTGCACCCGCACGACCTGGGCCAGGTGCTCGACTCCGAGGGCGTTGCCATCCGCACCGGCCACCACTGCGCGTGGCCGCTGCACCGGGGGCTGGACATGCAGTCCACGTCCCGGGCGAGCTTCTACCTGTACAACACGCTGGATGAGGTTGATACCTTGGTGTCGTCGATTAGCAAAGCGAAGGAGTTTTTCGTGCGATGAACCTCGAATCCATGTACCAGGAAGTCATCCTGGACCACTACAAGAACCCGCAGCATGCGGGGCTGCGCGAGCCGTTCGAGGCGGAGGTGCACCACGTCAACCCGTCGTGCGGCGACGAGCTGACCTTGCGCGTGCACCTGTCGGAGGACGGCTCGACTGTCGAGGACGTCTCCTACGACGCTGAAGGCTGCTCGATCTCGCAGGCCTCCACGTCGGTGATGGCCGAGGAGATCATCGGGCTGCCGGTGGCCGAGGCGATGGAGAAGCTCGACGCGTTCGACGAGATGATCACCTCGCGCGGCACCGTCGAGGGCGATGCCGAGATGATCGGCGACGGCGTGGCGTTCGCCGGTGTAGCCAAGTTCCCGGCACGCGTGAAGTGCGCGCTGATGGGGTGGAAGGCGTTCCAGGCGGCGACGTCGGACGCCCTGGGAGAGAAGGAGTAGCTATGACTGAACCGGACAAGCAGGCGGAGCGCCCGCAGCAGACCGAAGAGCAGCTCAAGCTCATCGGCGAGGTGGAGGAGTACCTCCACGACGTGATCGACCCGGAGCTGGGCATCAACGTCGTCGACCTCGGCTTGGTCTACGACACCTGGATTGAGGAGCGCGAGCGCAAAACCGTCGCGGTGCTCAACATGACGCTGACCTCGCCGGCGTGCCCGCTCACTGACGTGATCGAGGAGCAGGCGACCCTGTCGGTCGTGAACAACACTGCGGTCGACGAGCTGGAGCTCAACTGGGTCTGGATGCCGCCGTGGGGCCCGCAGTTCATCACCGAGGAGGGCCGCGAGCAGCTCCGCGCCCTCGGTTTCGCGGTCTAAAAGATCTCTTGAAATCCCCCCCAGGTTGTTAACCTGTGGGGGATTTTCGCGTTGTGAGGGAGGATTGTTGTGAACCTTGGGCTTGCTGAAATTTTGGTCCTGCTCGGTACCACCAGCCTGGTTGCGATGATCGTCGCGCTGATCATTTGGATCGTGCGCGCAGTCTCGAAGAAGTAGATCCCGATTTGGGGGCTGTTGATACAGTTTCCCCGTGATTGTCACCAATGATCTCGAGGTCCGCGTCGGCGCGCGCACGCTTCTCGACGCCCCCGGCCAGCACCTCCGCGTCCAACCCGGCGACCGCATCGGCCTAGTCGGCCGCAACGGCGCCGGCAAGACCACCACGATGCGCATCCTGGCGGGGGAGACCGAACCCTACGGCGGCTCGGTGACCCGCTCGGGCGAGATCGGCTACCTCCCACAGGACTCCAAAGAGGGCGACATCGAACAGACCGCCCGCGACCGTGTGCTCTCGGCCCGCGGCCTGGACCAGATCCAGCGCTCGATGGCCAAGCAGCAGAAGCTGATGGAGGAAACGGACGGCGAAGAGCGCGACAAGGCCATCGCGAAATTTTCCCGCCTTGAGGAGCGTTACCAGGCGCTCGGCGGCTACGAGGCCAACGCGGAGGCGGCCCAGATCTGCGACAACCTGGGGCTGCCGGAGCGCATCCTGGACCAGCAGCTGAAGACACTGTCGGGCGGCCAGCGCCGCCGCGTGGAGCTCGCCCAGATCCTGTTCGCCTCGCGCCAGGGCTCGGGCAAGTCCCAGACCACCCTGCTTCTCGACGAGCCGACCAACCACCTCGACGCCGACTCCATCTCCTGGCTGCGCAACTTCCTGTCCAAGCACGAGGGCGGGCTGATCATGATCTCCCACGACGTCGAGTTGCTTGACGCGGTGTGCAACAAGGTCTGGTTCCTGGACGCGGTGCGCGCCGAAGCTGACGTGTACAACATGGGCTTTTCCAAGTACAAGGATGCCCGCGCCCTCGACGAGGCCCGGCGCCGCCGCGAGCGCGCCAACGCCGAGAAGAAGGCCTCAGCCCTGCAAAAGCAGGCCGCAAAGCTTGGCGCGAAGGCCACGAAGGCCTCGGCCGCGAAGCAGATGATGGCGCGCGCCGAGCGCATGATGGGGGAGCTCGACGAGGTCCGGGTGGCCGACAAGGTCGCCTCCATCTCCTTCCCGGAGCCGGCGCCGTGCGGCAAAACCCCGCTGTTTGGCAAGGGCTTGACCAAGATGTACGGCTCCCTTGAGGTCTTCGCGGGAGTGGACTTGGCGGTGGACAAGGGCTCGCGCGTGGTCGTGCTGGGCACGAACGGTGCCGGCAAGACCACCCTGCTCAAGCTGCTCGCCGGGGTGGAGCGCACCGACGGCGAGGGCGGCGTGGTCTCGGGCCACGGGCTGAAGATCGGCTACTTCGCCCAGGAGCACGACACCATCGACGGCGACAAGAGCGTCTGGGAGAACACCATCGAGGCATGCCCCGACGCCGGCCAGCAGGACCTGCGCGGCCTGCTCGGCGCCTTCATGTTCTCGGGCGACAAGCTCGAGCAGCCCGCCGGCACGCTCTCGGGCGGGGAGAAGACCCGCCTCGCGCTGGCCACCCTCGTCTCCTCGCGCGCGAACGTGCTGCTTCTCGACGAGCCCACCAACAACCTCGACCCCCAATCCCGCGAGCAGGTTCTCGACGCGCTGAAGACCTACACGGGTGCCGTCGTCCTGGTCACCCACGACCCGGGCGCGGTGCGCGCGCTTGAGCCGGAGCGGGTCATCATCATGCCCGAGGGCGACGAGGACATGTGGAGCGACGAGTACATGGAGATCGTCGAGCTCGCCTAAACTTCCCGACCTGATCGGGGCGCATCTAGAACGGCGGGTACGGGTCTTGCCCCTTCGCCCATGGCGGGGGCTCCACCGGCCCGCGCGGGGGCGGAGGATCCGGTGGGTTTGGTGGTACAGGTGATTCCGGTGGTATTCGGGTTTCCGGTGGGGAGACACCGCCACCCGGATCGGGCACGGTCGCTCGATCTCGCTGCCGGTGCCGCTTTCGCAGGCGATTCACCGCCGAATGTTCGGCCGCATCCGCATGGTTGAACTGCAACGTTGCACACCCGGGTTCCTTTACTCCGGCTCGACCCGTTGTCGGGTCCACATCCATGTGACTGGTGTTGTTTCTGTGGTCTTTGAAGTCGTTGTTGCAGCGGTGGTGAGTCCGGCACAGCGCTGTGAGGTTGTCGATGTTGGTGTCGCCGCCCTGCAGCCACGACGTGATGTGGTGGATCTCCGTCTCTGTGAGTGGGGCGGTGCAGCCGGTCCAGGCACACACGCCCTGGACCGCAAGCAACGTAATCCGCTGCGCCAGTGACGCCAATCGTCGCGTCCGGTACAGGTTTAACGGCATCGACGTTACGTCGTCGACAGTAAGCACGAAGTCTGATGTTCCGTCCATGCCCAATCGCACGAGGTCGAACGCGTCGAGCTCGATGCCGGTGTTGGTGGCGAACTTCGTGGTCGGATCGGCCTCCGCCAGTTCGTCTAATGTCACCGACACAACCACGGACGCGCAACCGCCGCCGGTCGGTTTCTCGCAGGCGTCGTAATGCTTGAGTATCTCCGAGAACTGGTCGTACAAGCGTTGCGAGGGCGTGCGGTAATCCTCCACGCCCTCGGGCAGGTTCGAGTTGGGCGACAACCCCTTGTCGGTCAGCGCCTTAAACAGGGCCGAATCGGAGGCCACAGCATCGATGGTTATCCGGCACGTCCCGTCCGCGCGCTGACCACCGATGTGCAGGCCACGGTTTTCCATCCCGGCGTTCGGGTTCGTGGGCTCGACGTGCTTGCGGTTCTCCTGCTCCACCCAGCGTCGCACGGTGGCGCGCAGATCCTTCACTGTCCGTTTAGGCGCCTCCGCGAGCGCGTCCGCCTGGAGACGGGCACGCGCTCCCTTCGCATCCCCGACAAGCTTGTCCAGCTCTTGACGGATCACGCGCTGCTTTTCGGCGTTCACGCGCTCGGCGGCACGGCGGGCCTCCTCTTGCTTGCGCCGCGCCTCCGCACGGGCAGCCTCGCGGGCAGCCGCCCGTGCCGCCTCCTCCCGCGCGGCCTCAGCCGCAGAATCCTCGGGCGTGTCATCAGCCCCATAATCGAACAGATCGGTTGCAGGATCATCCTCGACCTCGGGCTCGCCGTAGTAATCCCGGCCCCGGGCGAGACGGTCGTATGCGTCTTTAGGTTCAAGCCCCAGCTTCTTCTGCAAGTACTGATTGGCGTGCGTCGAGCCGACGACGCGGCCAGCGTCGTCACGCTCGCACACGTAGGCGAACAGTGCATCCAGTGTCGCCTTGACATTAAACGCAGCTTCGAGACGCTCGAAGTCCGCGCGGACCTCCTCGAACGAAACCGCTTCAGGTTCCGCACAAAGGTCTTTTATGGCCAGGAGGGCATGGGTGATCGTGTCGACGTGCTTCCGCAGGTCAGTCGCCATTTCACCCTCCTTTACAACCCTTTAATCGAATACGTTTACGATCAATATACAAATCGCGTCGACATAAACTCTCTCTATGTCCAGTGGGGCTGTCTCTTATACACATCTGAGCTGCCGACGAAGAGGATAGTGT
>ERZ1031327.184-NODE-184-length-8658-cov-27.462164_pt1 | contig 8658 bp, 9 predicted proteins | sample MGYA00518211_ERZ1031327 | MGnify/ENA primary metagenome ERZ1031327 (study PRJEB33718, sample SAMN03159839) | human skin metagenome | collected 2014-02-25 | study: EMG produced TPA metagenomics assembly of the PRJNA266117 data set (Human skin bacterial metagenome and...
GCCGCAATCGCCTTATAGGCATCATGCTGTGAGGTGGGCGAAAAGCCCTCGCGTGCACCTAGACCGTGGCACACCATTTTCAAGCGGCGCTTTTTCACCTCGGCGGGATCCTTCATACGCAGTCCGCCTGCCGCGGCGTTGCGTGGGTTGGCGAATTTATCCTTGCCGTCGGCCGCGCGCTCCTCATTGATCTCCTCGAAGTCCTCGGGGCGCATGTATACCTCGCCACGGATCTCAATAAGCTCCGGAACTGGGTATTCATCAGTCCCCGTCAGCTCGTGCGGAATATCCTCGATAACACGAGCATTAGCAGTGATTTCCTCGCCCACCGTGCCATCGCCTCGGGTACCGGCAGTGCTCAGGCGTCCGTTGCGATAGACCAGATCGATAGACAGCCCATCGATCTTAAGCTCGGTGAGATAGGTCTTTGCCGGAGTTCTATCTAGCCAATCCTGCATCTCACCAGCGCTAAAGACGTTATCCAAGCTCATCATGCGCTCAAGGTGCTCAATGTCCTCTCCGGCGCTTGGGGCAGCACCTACCTGCTGGGTGGGTGAATCGGGCACGGCAAGCTCTGGGTGCTCCTCTTCGAGCGCAAGAAGGCGCTGGAAGAGGGCATCAAAGTCGGCGTCGGGAATAGCCGGCTCACCGTTGTAGTACAGGTTGCGGTGGCGGCGCACTTCCTGCGCGAGGTCATTCCATTCACGGTGCAGATCAACTGGATTAGTCACGCTGCCCAAGTGTAGCCATCCCTCGTGTCGGGGCTAGCTACTAAGGTATGGATCATGAATTTCGACGCCTCCCGCATGCTCGCCTTCGACCTTGAGACCACCTCGGCCAATCCAAAAGAAGCCCGTATTGTCACCTCTGCCCTAGTCCGCATTGACGGCCGCGATGTGCAAAAAGTAGAGCACCTTGCCGATCCCGGGATTGAGATTCCACAGGAAGCAACCAACGTGCATGGCATCACCACGGAAAAGGCCCGCGCCGAGGGCTGCCCGCATGAGGATGTTCTAAAAGATACGGTCGAAGCCATCAAGGCCGCGTGGGAGGACGGCCTGACGCTGATCGTCTACAACGCAGCATTTGATCTCACCGTATTGCGCAGCCTGACCGGAGATTTTACGGTAACCGGCCCAGTCTACGACCCTTATGTGATCGACCGCGTCAGCGATAAGTGGCGCAAGGGCAAGCGCACCCTTGGCGCAGTGTGCGAGCACTACGGCGTTGAGTTAGGCAATGCCCACGAAGCTACTGCCGACGCCCTCGCGGCCGCCCGCGTGGCATGGAAGCAGGTACGCCAGCACTACCCCAACCTGGCACAGATGGATGAAAATGAACTCATGGAGTTCCAGGCAGTCAAGTGGTACGAGGACCGCGTCGCGTTCAAGAAATACCTAGAGGGCAAAGGCCGCGATGCGTCGGATGTCTCGACGGCGTGGCCACTAGTTTCCTAAAGCCGTTGCGATAATTCTAGAATTATGGAATTTTTAGAATCGCGAGTCTCAGACCTCGAGGAGCGCGTCGCCAAGCTCGAACAACCCACACCAACCCCGATAGAAGCCTCCGCTGACGAGTCCACTATGTGGCTTGCGAATGCCCTCGAGCCTTCTGAAGAGCTTCCCGAGGGGTCCGTAATCTTTGGTGGCAACCTCACTATCGGTGAGAGTTCCTATATCTACCAATGGCAGCGGCCTACAGAAGCAGTGACACATGGCGACTGGTCCGAGAACCTCAACCGCCTTGCCGCTCTGGCCCACCCGATTCGTGGCGACATCCTGCGCCGGCTCCTTACTGCACCGGCCAGCGCCACAGAACTTGTCGAAGAAGAAATCGTCACGTCTACCGGCACGGCCTATCACCACCTCAGCGCCCTCACGAGCGCGGGCTGGACCACCAAGGCAGGTGGAAAATACGCACTTCGCCCTGCCCGAGTGGTTCCCCTCCTGACAATCATTACCGCAAGCGAGGCTCACTAATGCGCAAATTAGTCCTCGCCGCCGTCGTAGCCGTGGTATCGGCCACCTTCTTAATCATCGTTGGACCCCAGCGAATCTCGATGGCCGATTCCACAAACGGAGATCCGGAACTCTCTACACACCTACGGGAACGCCCGGAAGCTGGTTTCAACAACCTCACTACCTTCACGCTTGATCAGGGAAAAGCCACCTTCGCCGGACTCGGCGCCAATGAACACACCGAAGTAGAGATCGGTTCTGTAACCAAGATGTTCACCGGAGAAATTGCCCACCAACTAGTAGAAGAGGGAAAGATTCGTCTCGACACCACGATGGGCGAAGTCCTCGAGGTCGGTGACTCACCAGTCTCCGACGTAACAGTTCGTGAGCTACTCGATCACACCTCGGGATTGCCCAGACAGGCAAAAGCCATGACTTTCTCTTCTGCCGTCTTTAGCATCACCGGTTCAAACCCGTACGCAGGTGTATCTACAGAAGATATCGTCGATTCAGCAACCGAACCGGAGCTTGCAGATCGTGGCACAGAATCCTATTCCAATTTGGGCTACGCACTGCTCGGCCACGCCTTAGAAACCGCTGCCGAAACGCCATACGAACAATTGCTCCACGAGAGAATCCTTAAGCCCGCCGGCATGAAGGAAACCTACCTTATGACACCAGGTTCCGTCCCTGACGATGCCCCTCGTGGGCTCACGGCCGCAGGCCGAGAAGCTGAGCCTTGGGAGATGGAAGGATGCCCTGCGGCAGCTGGAGCCGTTCGGTCCACCGCCCATGACATGGCAGCTTTCGCTGCATGGTTTATGGAACATGGCGACACTAGCTATGGATGGCAGAAGAATGATGACGGCAAGAGTTTCTGGCACAACGGCGGTACCTCTGGCTATTCCACAATGCTCATCATTGACCCGAAGGAAAATCGCGCTGCCTTCGCAAATAATGACTCGCCAGCGGGAACTGAAGACCTCACAGAAGCGCTTTTCGAGAGGATTTAGAAAACCACAATGCTCTTCACATTAATCCCTGCTGCTATCACTGCGTTCGAGCTCTGGTCTGCATGGAAGACCCTAAAGAAGCCAGTTTCTTCCCCTATGCTGGTTATCGACGCAATCTTCACGATCACCATCATTACGCTTGTCGGCATTGCAATGCCGTGGTACAGAGCAGTAGATTTTGGATGGTGGTACGCATTCGTAGCCGCTGGCTCTCTTCATATCGGTGCCATCGCTTGGCGCCTAGGCTCTCTCCACGGTAAGAAACCTATAAAGTCTCCCAAATCTCCACATTGAGCCGAAAGTCTCCCGAATCTCCGTCAAAATGGGTTACACTAGCCGCATGGACAACCCATTCCGCCCGACATTCGGCGCCCCTCCCCTGTTCTGGGTCGGCCGCGGCGTCGTGCTCGATAGTTTCCGCACTGCCCTCGATGGTTCAGCAGGCAACGCCTCCCGTTCCATGGTGCTAAGCGGCGCTAGGGGCATCGGCAAAACGGTCCTTATCAACGAGTTGGAAGATATTGCTGAAGCGCGCGGTTGGGTAACGCTACGCGCCTCCGGGCGCTCCACCATGGTGGAGGAACTGGTCAACACCACGATTCCGAGGCTTCTTGAGCGGCTTTCGCCCAGCGATAGGAAGAAGGTCAGCCGCATCGGCATCGGCGGCGTAGGATCGATTGGCTTCGACCACCAGAAGGAAGACCGCTTCACCCCCACGTTGAATACTCGCCTACGCGAGCTTTCCTCCGAGCTGGAAGGCACCGGCATCCTCCTTACCATCGACGAGATCCAAGACGCCGACGTCGAAGAACTCACCACCATTGCTGTGGCCTACCAAGACTTGGTGCGCGATGAAATCGATATCGCCTTGGTGGCCGCTGGCCTGCCGCAGGGGGTCAACCACTTGCTGGACCTGCCCGGGGTAACCTTCCTGCGCCGGGCCCAGAAATTCGTGCTCGGTCCCTTGTCGCCGGCCAATGCGGAGCAGGCCCTAGAGCACACGGCCTCGGGGTCGGGGCTGGAGTTTAGCCACGAAGCGATTACGGACGCCGCCGCGCTCACCCGCGGCTACCCCTACCTCGTGCAATTGGTCGGCTCACTGGCATGGGAGCGCAGTCGCCGCAACCAAGAAGGCGGCATTTTCCAGCAGACAATCGCCTCTATCACCCCAGATGCAATATCGATCATGGGCGCGCAGGTGCACCAGCCTGCGACGCTAACCCTGCCGCCGGCGCAGCGGGAGTTCCTGGAAGCGATGGCCGCAGTCGAAGTCGATGGGATCGCCACCATCGGAGACATCGCGGGCCACATGGACCGCACCGTGCGCTCCTTGTCGGCCACCCGCCAGCGGCTTATCGACGCCGACCTCATCGAACCCACCGCACACGGCAAGCTGCGCTACGTCATCCCCTATATGGGCGAATACTTCACCACCACGGATAGCCGCGGGCGCGTCGATTAAAGATCGCCGGCGTCGCAGATGAGGATGCCCGCCACCTCAGCGGCAAAAGAATAGCTGGGCGCGGCCTTTTCCACCGGCCACGGGAAGATATCAACCTGTTCTGGAATTCGCTCCCGCGACAATCCCATGCGGTCGAAGTGCTGTGCAATAGAAATAGCCTCCGTGCGAGCATCTTGCCCTGCCACGCCCAATCCGACGCGAGCGTCGCCATCAATCCACTGCCCCAAGCCATCGAGATGCTCGGGCGAGGCTAGACAAGCAAAATCGAGCAGCACCGTCTTCGCTGCCACTTCCCATAATGGCTCGCGAAGCCGAAGGTAGTCCCCGCCAAACTCCGCCAGTGTCGCATTGACCTGGTCCGCGGGAAAAGCCCTGATCGTATCGAAATCGGTGGTGCCTGGAAGGGTGCCCGAAAGGACGTCGGCAAGCAGGGGCTCGTCCAGCTGCACTCGCACTTCTGCCCCAAAGCGCTGTGCCACCTGTGCTTTGTGTTCCTGAATTCCGGCCAATAGTGCACCACACAGGTCCCGGAAAGCACCCGAATCAGTAATCGCGCGGTGCCCGTTTCCTAGCTCCACAGCGGCCGCCAAACTCCACGGGCCTACCGCTTGGACCTTGATACGGGGAACTGACTCGCCCCACACCTCCTGAATCTCGTCCAGGTCGCGGCTCATCTGGTCAACAATCCGATGCGAAATGAGCTGCGGCCGATCGCTGAGCACCCATGAGCGCGGTCCGCGGTCAATGGAGACTGCTTCCAGCAAGCCCGCTGTGCGTCCAATGGTCCCAGCATAAATCCCGCGGTCCGGTAACTGCGGAAGGTGCGGGAGACCACCCGTCTCACCCATCACGATGTCTGCCGCCTCACTCATGGAGTATCCCGGCATAGGGCCTAAGCCAAAAGCGTCCATATTCACCTCGGCGCTAGTATTATTTCTCAGAATTATCTATCCGATACGCGACGTATCACTTCGAAAGGAACTTTACTATGGGCGTGGAAAGATACTCCGGCTGGACCTTCTACAACGAGTGCGAAATTCCCCAGGACATTTCCACTGTTTTGGCCGAACAGGAATATCCCGTCTGCGCTTTCAAGACAGTCCGCGATGCCGCCGTATTTACCAATAGGCGCCTCATCATCCGCGACGCTCAAGGCCTAACAGGCAAAAAGGTAGAGATGTACTCCCTGCCCTATTCCTCCATCAACATGTGGTCTACAGAAAACGCGGGAAAGCTCCTTGACTTCAATGCGGAGCTGCAGCTGTGGACTAGGGCTGGCGAATTCAAAATCAACATTGGCCCCAATATCGATGTCCGAGCGCTAGATCGGCTCATTGCTAACTGCGTGCTTAATTAGTTCCACAGATGGTGCCGGAGCCGATGACGATGTCTCCCAGCTCGTCCGGCGAAGACAAGTACAGCACCGCCGCTTGGCCGCGGGCGACACCAGATAGCGGTTCCTTGAGTTCGAGGTACATTTCGTCTGCCTCGCGGTCAACGTGGGCGGTACATGGCACCACGGAGCCGTGTGCGCGCACCTGAACCTCGCACTCGAAATCCCCATCCATGCCCGGGTGAAGGTACTTCAGGCGATCGGCCTGAATCGAGGTTACGGCCAAGTCCTCGCGGGCGCCGACGGTAACCGTGCCGGTAGCAGCATCAATATCGGTGACGTAGCGGGGGCGGCCGTCGGCAGCCGGCGCCTTGATGTCCAGGCCCTTGCGCTGGCCGATGGTGTAGTTCCACGCACCATCGTGCTCCTTGAGCTCCGTGCCCTCTTGATCCACGATCATGCCGGGGCGAAGCCCAATGCGTGCACCCAGAAACGCCTGCGTATTGCCGTCGGGAATGAAGCAAATGTCATAGGAATCCGGCTTCTTCGCGGTGGAAAATCCGTGTGCTGCGGCTTCCTCGCGGATCTGTGGTTTGGGGGTGTCGCCGATGGGGAAAAAGCAGTGCTCCAACTCCTCAGCCGAAATCACGCCGAGCACATAAGATTGATCCTTATTTTCGTCCAAAGACCGGCGCATGTAGCCGTCTTCATCGATGGTTGCGTAGTGGCCCGTCGCAACCGCATCGAAGCCAAGCGCCATGCCCTTTTGCAGCAGCGCTCGGAACTTAATCTTCTCGTTGCAGCGCAGGCAGGGATTGGGGGTCTCGCCGCGGGCGTAGGAATCCACGAAGTCCGTAATGACCTCTTCTTTGAATTCCTCCGAAAAGTCCCACACATAAAAGGGAATGCCCAGCTTATCGCAGATGCGGCGGGCGTCGGCCGAATCCTCCAACGAACAGCAACCGCGGGCCTTCTCCCTAGTCTGCTGCGCGTCTTTGTGCAGGGCAAGATGTACGCCAATCACCTCGTGGCCAGCTTCTACTGCGCGGGCGGCGGCAACCGATGAGTCCACGCCGCCGGACATGGCAACCAATACTCGCATTGTGCTCCCCATTTCACCTTGACTACAGGCCCGAAAGTCTACTCCCTAGCCCCAACGCGGTTTAAATCGAATCCATTCCCTAAGCTTGTGTCACATGGGCAGAAAGCGAGCTTCCACCGATTCGGGAATCACCGGCACATACGACATTTCTACCGGCACAGCCGAGGTTGTGCCGGATGAGTTTCGCGACGGCGCCTATATTCTCAACGTTAATGGCGTGCCGAGCAGCCACATTGTGCTCGGTGAGCCGGAGGAGCTGGAGTTTGAGTATATGCGCTGGATTGCGGCAGCGGTAGAGCATCTCAATTCTCGGCCCGCGAATAAGCTCCGCGTGACCCACCTAGGCGGCGCGGGATGCTCCCTTCCGCGCTATTTTGCCAGCAAGCTTCCGGGAAGCCGCCACACGGTGGTCGAACTCGACGCCAAGTTGGGCGAGTTGGTGCGTACGCTTTTCGACGTCCCCCGTTCCCCCACCGTCAAAATTCGTGCCGGCGAAGCTCGCAAAGAAACCGAGGGATTTCTACCGTCCAGCCGCGACATCATCATCCGCGATGTCTTTGCTGGCGACAAGACACCAGCCAACCTCACAACCGTGGAATTCTTTCAGGCTGCAAAGCAGTCGCTGGCGCCGGGTGGCCTCTACGTAGCCAACTGCGGCGACCATTCCGATCTACAGCTGGCAAAGAGCGAGCTGGCGGGCCTCGATCGAGTTTTTGACCACCTCGCCGTCATCGCGGACCCACCGATGCTCAAGGGTCGGCGCTACGGGAACATCATCCTGGTAGCCTCAGATACAGAAATGCCAGCCGAGGGCTCCGTCGAAGCCGCCCAGCTGGCAAAGGCACTCCTTGGCGGGGCCGTGCCCGCCCATTACAAAGACGAGGCCTGGACCCGCGCGTTTTTCACCGGTGCTACTGCAGTACGCGATTAAGCAGCGTAGCCACCTGACCCGCATCAAAATCGGGTACGTCAGCGCCGGCGTTCTTGGCGGCATTCTTAGCTTCCGATACCTCCGACTCGGAGACATTGCCTGACTTAACGTTGTTCACGTGACCGGCATTGTCCAGCAGGATAGCTAGGTCGCTGACGGAGAAGTTGCCCTTGGCCATATCGCCCAAGTCCTCCACTGGAAGGGCATCCTTGTCTTGCAGGGTCTTTACAAAGCCAGCCAAGCCCTGCGCAGCTTGGGGATCGAGGCCGGACTTTTCTGCGGCGTCGGCAAGCTGCGGCAATGCAATCAGACCAGCGGCAAGCGCCAAGATCGCACCAATGAGTGGCGTGCTATCGGAGCTCAGGTCAAGGCCATCGCTCACGACCAGCTGCTCGAGCGCGCCGCCCACGTCTACGTAGTTGCCGTCGCTGAAGGACTGCAGTTGCTGCTTAGAACCATTAAACAGGTTCATGTCGACGTCGGTAGGAATGCCTGCCACCTTGCCGGAGCCAGAGCGCTGCCAGAAGGATAGCTTGTTCCAACCGCCTACGGTATCGGGCGCTTGATCCTGGTAGGCCGCGAGCCACAGTGGCAAATCCGAGAACTTCTGGGAGTTATTCATTTGCCCCATCCAGAAGTACTTGTAGGTGTAGATCATGGGCGTACGGCCGGTAAGACGTTTGAGCTCGCTAGTAAATTCTTCAATCCATTGCTCCAGCTGTGCCGCAGACTTTCCTTCCGCCACCTCGATATCAAGTGCAGGAGGCAATGTCTGATCCGGGGCTAGGGCGATCTGCGCGGCAAAATTGGCCGCCTGAGTCTTGGCGTCGCCCGCCGGACGTGCGTAGTGGTACGCACC
>ERZ1031327.187-NODE-187-length-8576-cov-14.433869_pt1 | contig 8576 bp, 6 predicted proteins | sample MGYA00518211_ERZ1031327 | MGnify/ENA primary metagenome ERZ1031327 (study PRJEB33718, sample SAMN03159839) | human skin metagenome | collected 2014-02-25 | study: EMG produced TPA metagenomics assembly of the PRJNA266117 data set (Human skin bacterial metagenome and...
CTACACTATCCTCTTCGTCGGCAGCGTCAGATGTGTATAAGAGACAGTTGCTGGTGTCTTGCCTACACCAAAAATTGGAATCATAAGCGCTAAAATGGCAAGTGTTGGTACCGTTTGAAGTACACCTGCAATAGTCAATACAACATTCGCCGTACGTTTTGTTTTTGATAATAAAATACCAAGTGGTACAGCTACGACAATAGCAATAAGTAACGAAATAATAGAAATATAGAAATGTTCTATCGTTTTCGATACGAGTTCTTCTCCGTATTGTGCAAAAAAGTCTCTCATTAACGATCCACTCCCGTATCATCCGTATGATGGGTATGTTCTCTATCTGTTCCGTTCATAATATCTTCATGATAACGTTGTGTACCTTGCGATGTTAAACGTTGTTGCGTTTCATTTTGACGTTCATTCTCTCGCTCAACTTCATTTGAATAGGTTTTAGAAGAGTGACTCGTTTCATTCTCTTCACCCCAAATGGAGTCATACACAATATCTACTAAGTTTGCTCGTGTAATCAGTCCAATTAATGTATGATGATCATCTACTACAGGCACATTACGTACATTACGCTTTAAAATAGTTCGTACTGAATCTTGTAGTTTTGAATCGATATGTACTTTATAAACATCACGCTGCATCGTATCAATTAATTCTTTACCTTGACGTAATCCTTGATTTATATCTTCAATATCTAAAAAACCTAAAAGACGATGTTTATTATTCACTACAAAAATAGTGTCTATACGATGGTTTCTCATAATATTGACTGCATCATTAAGAGAATCGTCAGCTTGAATCGTAATGGGTTTGATCATTGCATCTTCAACCGTTCTCATGTTTGGTCGATCTTGAATCAGTCTATTTTGTCCAATAAATTCTCTAACAAAATCATTTGCTGGATATCTTAAAACATTGTCCGGTGTATCATATTGAACGATCTGGCCTTTCGACATAATACAAATTTTGTCTGCTAGCTTAATCGCTTCATCCATATCATGAGTTACAAAAATAAACGTTTTTCCTAACTTTTTTTGTAAATCTTTAACTAAATCTTGTAACGTATCTCTAGTTATAGGATCTAATGCACCGAACGGTTCGTCCATCAAAATAATGTCTTGTTCTGCTGCAAGCGCTCTAACTACACCAATACGTTGTTGTTGTCCACCCGACAGTTCAGACGGATAACGATCTAAATAATCCTCAGGTAAATCGACTAATTTAATCAACTCTTTTGCTTTAGCATCTTTCTTTTCTTTAGACCATTTTAAAAGTTTTGGAACGAGCACAATATTTTCTCTGATAGTCATATGTGGCATTAATCCAATTTGTTGAATCACGTATCCAATACTACGACGTAATTCTACTGGATTCATGCTACGTACATCTTTACCATTCATTTCAATTGAACCCTCTGTAGGTTCAATCATGCGATTAATCATTCTTAATGCTGTTGTTTTACCACTACCACTTGTTCCAATAAATGCAACAAATTCTCCAGCTTCAATATTTAAAGAAATATTATCGACTGCTTTCTTATTTCCAGAATAAATTTTAGTAAGGTTCTTTATACTAAGCGTCATAGGATGTCCCCTTCTATCGTATTAATGATGGAAAATTTTAAATACAAAAAAGCCAAAGTATTCTATTTTTGATTGTCTCAATCAAGAACCATATGGCCATTGCGTAATAAAGTTTTAAAAAATTGAATTTTAATAGAAATCGTTAAAATTCCACCACCTATACTTATATACCCTTTATAATTTTTTGAAACATTATTTATACGTAATAATTAATTTTTTTACCTAATTATTTTTTTAAGTTTTTAATTTTAATATTCCTTATATACAACTATTCATTGTAGACAGTACATTCTAACCTTTTTATATTGCCTACAATTAAAATTCGCAAAATTGTCAAATTATTCTAAAGTGTGTAACAATTCGTTTATATATATTTGAATTTCTGAGTTACTCGTATTAATCTATAATTGTAAAGTGTTTTTATTATGAAAGGGATGTTATATATCATGAAAGCAGCAGTATGGTATGGTCAAAAAGATGTTCGCGTTGAAGATCGTGAACCAAAAGAATTAAAAGATAACGAGGTAAAAGTTAAAGTATCTTGGGCTGGTATTTGTGGTACTGACTTACACGAATATTTAGAAGGTCCAGTATTTATTTCAACTGACAAACCTGATCCATTCTTAGGTCAAAAAGCACCTGTAACTTTAGGACATGAATTCTCAGGTATCGTTGAAGAAGTGGGGAAAGACGTTACAAAATATAAAAAAGGCGACCGTGTCGTTGTAAACCCAACTGTTTCTGCACGTGAAAAAGAAGAAAATTTAGATTTATATGATGGGTATACATTCATCGGATTGGGTTCAGATGGTGGTTTCGCTGAATTTACTAATGCACCTGAAGACAATGTGTATCACTTACCTGAAAATGTGTCTGCTCAAGAAGGTGCATTAGTTGAACCAACAGCAGTAGCAGTGCAAGCTGTTAAAGAAGGTAACTTATTATTTGGTGATACAGTGGCTATCTTTGGTGCAGGTCCAATTGGTTTATTAACAGTCGTTGCAGCTAAAGCAGCTGGTGCTAGTAAAATCTTTGTATTTGATTTATCAGAAGAACGTTTAGCTAAAGCTAAAGAGGTGGGCGCAACTCACGTTGTAAACTCTGGTCATACTGATCCACTAGAATTCGTAAACGAACATACTGAAAACGGTGTAGATGTAACATTTGAAGTAGCTGGTGTTGGCGTAACATTAGCACAATCAGTAAAAGTAACACGCCCAAGAGGTAGTGTTGTCATTGTTTCAATCTTTGCACACGAAGTTAACTTTGATCCAATGTTATTGACAAACTCTGGTGTTAAATTAACGTCTACTATTGCTTATACACCAACAACATTCCAACAAACAATTGATTTAATCGCAAATGGTAGCTTAGATGTTAAGAGCGTTGTAACAGATAAAATTGAATTAGCTGACATCGTTGAATCAGGATTCAATCAATTAGTTAATGATAAATCACAAGCTAAAATCCTAGTTAAATTAAATGGTGACCAAAAATATTAATTAAATGTTTTAACCCTGTAAAGAAGTTTTCTTTACAGGGTTTTTTGTATTATTTCAAATCATACGATTCTATGCCTATCATCTCTATTTTTATTTATCATTTATTCTCTTTCTACATCGGTTTCACTACATACTTTTTCATAACATTATCATCATTATATTATAGAAAAAATTTAATAAACTCCTTTTAATAATATTTTGAAATCTATTAAATATTTAGTTTGACTAATTAAATGATAAGCGTATAATTATATCGTGTTTTTTTATAAAAAATAAAATAAATTAAAAGGAGTATTTATGGGAAAGAATAAAAGCGATAATAAAATTAGCCTAACGCAGCTTGTGTTACTCGGTTTAGGTTCGTTAATTGGTTCTGGTTGGCTCTTTGGAGCATGGGAAGCATCTTCAGTAGCTGGACCAGCAGCCATTATCTCATGGGTCATAGGCTTCATAGTTATTGGAACGATTTCTTATAACTATATTGAAATAGGAACAATGTTTCCACAATCCGGTGGAATGAGTAACTATGCTCAATATACACATGGGTCATTACTTGGCTTCATTGCTGCATGGGCAAATTGGGTATCACTCGTAACGATTATTCCAATTGAAGCAGTATCTGCAGTCCAATATATAAGCTCTTGGCCTTGGGACTGGGCTAAGCCAACTCAGGCATTGATGCATAATGGTTCTGTAAGTACAATTGGTTTATTTGTTGTTTACATTATCATCATTGTCTTTTCATTATTAAATTATTGGTCTGTAAAATTATTAACATCATTTACAAGTTTAATTTCTGTATTTAAATTAGGTGTGCCACTCCTAACAATTATTATGTTAACGATCTCAGGGTTTGATGCAGGAAACTATGGTCATTCCTTGAATACATTTATGCCATATGGTAGTGCACCTATCTTTGCAGCAACAACAACATCAGGTATTATCTTCTCATTTAATGCATTCCAAACGATCATTAATATGGGCTCAGAAATTAAAAATCCTGAGAAAAACATTGCACGTGGTATCGGCATTTCACTAACATTAAGTGCAATTTTATATATTATCTTACAAAGTACATTTATCACTTCAATGCCACAATCAATGATTCATTCACATGGTTGGCACGGTATTAACTTTAATTCACCATTTGCAGACATGGCAATTTTATTAAGTATTAATTGGTTAGCCATTTTACTTTATATTGAAGCCGTAGTATCTCCATTTGGTACTGGTGTATCATTTGTAGCCATTACTGGTCGCGTATTAAGCGCTATGGAAAAAAATGGTCATATTCCTAAATTCTTAGGAAAAATTAATTCAAAATATAATATTCCACGTGTTGCGATTGCATTTAATGCTGTCATGAGTATTATCATGGTAACGTTATTCCGCGATTGGGGGGTACTTGCAGCTGTTATTTCAACTGCAACATTAGTAGCCTATCTTACAGGTCCTACTACCGTTATTGCGTTACGTAAAATGGGACCTAAATTGCATCGTCCCTTCCGTGGTAAATTATTAAAAATCATGGCACCTTTATCATTCGTATTAGCATCACTGGCCATTTATTGGGCAATGTGGCCTACTACAGCAGAAGTTATTTTAATTATTATTTTAGGTTTACCAATTTACTTCTTCTATGAATATAAAATGAATTGGAAAAATACTAAAAAGCAAATTGGCGGTAGCTTATGGATTATTGTCTATCTTATTTTATTAGCTGCTATGTCATTTATAGGTAGTAAAGAATTTAAAGGTATGAACTGGATTCACTACCCATATGACTTTATTGCTATTATTGTGTTGTCCCTCATTTTTTATAAAATTGGTTCTTCAAGTCACTTCAATAGTATTTACTTCAAACGTGCTAAGAAAATCAATAAAAAAATGAAAAATGGCTCACCAGAAGAAGCTGAAGCAGCTGCTAAAGGTAACGAATAATCATTCAAACGTCTGAAACAAGTTAGAGAATAGTCTCATCTTGCTTCAGACGTTTTTTTTAATGTTATATTAGATATAAGATAAGTATGGAGATGATACTGTTGACTTTAATTAAAACACATGGCGGAGATATTAAAGGCTATACTAAAGGGAAAATTAATTACTTTCTCGGGATTCCTTATGCTAATCAACCCATCAATGAACATCGATTTAAACACTCGAAATGCTTAAAAACTTGGGAAAAGACCATTGAAGCAACATCATTTAAATCTATACCACCACAACCACATAACAAACTCGAAACCTTCTTCTCATCACATGCTCAATTATTTAATCAAAGTGAAGACTGTTTATATTTAAATATTTGGTGTCAAAATAATCAATATAAAAATAAGCCTGTCATTATCTATTTTTATGGTGGTGGCTTTGTGAACGGACATGGTTCTCAGGAACTTTATACACCAGAACATATAGTTGCACAACATGATGTCATTGTCATTACGTTTAATTATCGTTTAGGTGCTTTAGGGTTTTTAGACTGGTCTTACTTCAATAGCGATTATAATAAAAACAATGGTTTGTCTGATCAAATTAATGCACTCAAATGGGTACATACGTTTATTAACTATTTCGGTGGAGATTCAAACAATATAACATTAATGGGACAGTCTGCTGGCAGTATGAGTATTATGGCATTAATGCAACGACCAGAATTAGATAAATACTATCATCAAGTGATGTTATTAAGTGGAACGCTACGTCTTGATTCTCATTTATTAGGACAAAAGAAAGCAGCCCATTTTGCCTATCTGAAAGATGCTTATTTTCCTAAAAAAAGAATGACTCACTTAACAACTTTAGATATATTATCATTAATGGCTTATGATGAAGCATCACGCGGAAAATCAAAAGGTCTTGAATTGATTTATGCACCTATTCAAGAGTCAAACATGTCTCGTCCTCTTTCTCAATTTACTAAACCGGTTGTTATAGGTACTACGAAAGAAGAAGGCAATATCTATATTCGTAATGAATCTAGAAAACTATCATCTGAGCGCTTTGTGGAAGTCATGAAATTAAATGATATACACCTTCACATTTCCCAAGCTCAAACTGGTAAAGACCAAGCCCGTATGGTGACAACTCATTATTTCGAAACACCTGCAATTTCATTTTTAAATCAACTTGACAACAATCCCCATTGTTGGAAATTACGTTTTGATTGGTGCCTTTCTAATGCATCACCGTTTCAATCTGCTTATCATATTTTAGATTTAGTGTTTTGGTTTGGAAAATTAGAGATTTTAAAAGCGCATGGTGTGAACTCATTAGAACATGAACGTCATCTCAGTAAACACATGATAGATGATTTAATCTATTTTGCGACATACCACACTATGCCGTGGCCATCTTATTCTCCTCAAACACCTTATTGTTATATATATAAATAAAAAGAAGCGGAACAATGAATTCAAAATGAATTCTGTTCCACTTCCTCCTTAATTTCTCATATAAGACATATTTTTTAAACTTAAGACAATAATAAGACCCATAGCTCCAACCATCGCGCTCACAATCGTGACTGCTTGAACAGAGATATTTGAAACAACGAGTCCTCCAATAATGCCTCCAAATCCTATTCCCGCATTCAGACTCGACATATTCCAACTCATCACTTGACTCGTATCACCTTCAACATGTTCAATCATACCACTTTGAATTGCTGGATTGGTACTCCACTGTACAATATTCCATATAAACAATCCAATTAATAATAGAGTAACAGTATGCAAAATAAGATTCATTATCAACATCATAACTATAAAAATAGAAAAGGCAATGATTAGCCAACGTTTACTGCTAAGTTTATCTGCTAATATGCCACCTAACGACGTACCAATCACCCCTGCAATCCCATTCACTAATAACGCCAATGATACAAATCCCATTTGATGACCATGATTCAAAATAAGAGGATTAATATATACAAATGTCACAGAATTTGCTACTAAAATTAAAAAAGTAATCGTTAAATATTTGACTACCTCCGCTGGTCTTAAAATTTTAGATGTATTTAGCTGTTTATTTGAAGTTGAACCCCATTGACGTTGAACTTGATTTAATTCTGATGTTGATGGTAAATACACCATCATCAGTACACCGGCTATCACACTCACAATAATAATAAATAAGAACGTAAATCTCCAACCTATTGTATCCCCAATCATCGTACCGATTGGGACGCCAAATACGTTAGCCCCACTAAATCCAGTATAAACGACACCAATCATTTTCCCTCTATTTTTAGGTATCGTTAACATCGCTGTTAAAGCTAAGACTTTAACAATAATGAGTGACGCTGCTGCTGAAGATAAGATACGTCCAATCACTAAAATAGTAAAGTTAGGCGCCATCGCAATCATGGCATTTCCGATAATAAATGCAACGAGTGTCCATAATAAGACCGGTCGTACTGCAAAGCGATTCGTAAGCTTAACAAGTATGGGTCCACAAATAGCGAAGGTTAATGCATATAAAGTCACAAGCTGACCAATAATCGCTTCAGAGACACCGAGATCTCCACTCATTAAATTCATAATTCCTGCAACCATCATCTCAACCATACCGACGATAAACACACTAATAATGAAGGTTGCCACTCGCATGACAGACATGCATAGAACTCCTTTCTTTCTATATTTTGGTATAAAAAAACAGTTACGCAATGGTAACCTTTATCATTCGTAACTGTTTCATTATATAATAATTTCTTAAACTTTTGTGCGAAAAAATGTGTCATTGAGATTTAGTTATTGTCTTTTATATTCGTTGTACGTGCTACGAGTTGATGACGTGCATTAAAGAATTGACCATAACTTAAATACGTTGCAATCAATGCAGACATAATCGTTGCAGTAGTATGAATAAATACAACAAGTAATTGGAATTTGATGGCTTGTAATGGTGCCATACCTCCAATAATTAATCCTGTCATCATACCCGGAATAGACACTAACCCATATGTTTTTACAGAATCGATTGTTGGAACAATCGCCAAACGAATACTTTCACGAATCGCCCCTTTAGATGCAAGCTTTGGCGTTGCTGCTAATGTTAACTTAGATTCAATATCATCTACATCTCGAACGAACGCACGATCTAAATTTTGATATGCCAAATTAATGGCAATTAAACCATTATTTGCAAGCATACCACCGATAGGAATGACATCATTTGCTTTAAAATCGATGGCACCAGCAAGCACTGTACATGCTAATGGAATTGCTGTTGATATAAATATAGAAACAAAAGAAATCCAAAACACATGATGCATAACAGGCGATGCACGATGAATTGTATTCCAAGAAGCGTTAATAATAATGACTAATACTGCAATCAATAATATCCATACTTGATCAATTTTAAAAATATATTCTAATATCAATCCTAAAATTAATAATTGAACCACCGCTCTAATCGAAGCGACGACTAAATCTTTGATCTGTCTCTTATACACATCTCCGAGCCCACGAGACAAGAGGCA
>ERZ1031327.191-NODE-191-length-8507-cov-12.987695_pt1 | contig 8507 bp, 10 predicted proteins | sample MGYA00518211_ERZ1031327 | MGnify/ENA primary metagenome ERZ1031327 (study PRJEB33718, sample SAMN03159839) | human skin metagenome | collected 2014-02-25 | study: EMG produced TPA metagenomics assembly of the PRJNA266117 data set (Human skin bacterial metagenome...
TCTTGTCTCGTGGGCTCGGAGATGTGTATAAGAGACAGCGTGAAAACTAATAATTTAATTGTACAATATTTTTAAATTTAAAAGTAATATTTCCTAAGTAAATATTAATCAAAAAAATAAAGATAAGAGCATCCTTCACCACAAAAGTGAAGAATGCTTTAATTTTAATGTACATTTCATTTTATTAAATAGTGATCAATAATATTTTGAAAATCATTGTTAAGTACCGTTGTGATAGAGTCATCCTTCATAAAATCGTTATAAATCTTATTAAGAATTTCTTCATCTTCGATAGCTGTGAAATGATGCACTAATCCTTTTACAATTGAAGTGTAATTATGTGATGCTAAACAACTAGCAACTGTTTGCCAGTCTGATTGTTTAGTTTCACGGTTCATAGATAATCCTCCTTTATTTCAATGTCCACTTTTGTCTCGCTTTAGGGTTGAGTGGATGCATGATCTCATTCGTTGCTGGATTAATGAGCTTTTTTACTTTCTTTTTATGAGGTTTTAACATTTCCATCACTTGTTCAACACGTTTTTCGACACCAGGACGTTTAGCATAAGCACCATATGCTAGAATAACTTTTTCACTTTCAGATACTGCTTTCATAATATGAATATCTGTATGCTTATCATAAGGTTCTTTTATATGTTTAAGATTTTCAGATGTTTTAATGTTCGAAAATAAATTAACAAGATAAACTGAACCATAATCGTTTTCAGTTGATAATTGATTTAGAATTAGTACAGTTGTTAAATCAAGAGATAATATTCCATCTAAATGAGGATACATCGTTATCACTGTACAAGTTGGCAATTTTCTATCCCATGTTTTTTTAAGTAAATAACGATGTTTTTCATCATCACTGAAGATAGCTTTAGTTTCTATAATACTTGTAATTGCGTTCATACTCTCGTCGCTCCTTTTTAGTATTCTTCTGGCAAAAGCATCACATAATAAAAAGCGTCTATATCATCTTCACGAATGACGTAGACTTTCTTAGGTAATGCATTTTGATTTTTTACATAGTTTGTATAGTGATATTCCAATTTGTATGCGGGTTGTTCTTGTTCATGTGTGACTGAGAGCATATTATTATCTTCTTGCAATCTAAAAATGTGTAAGTAGTCTGTCTGAGGTTGATTCTCTCTTTCTTTTACCATATTCCAAAGTAATATTTGAAGGTCTAGAGAAAGTTGTTCGCTAATGCCTCTTGTAATATATCGATTGATTTTCATATTATTTTACCTCATCCTGAATTTCTTTCATGATGATAATCGCTTGGCTAATAATCGTAACAGATATTTGTGCCACTTTGACCCAATTATTCATGGCAATTACCTCCTTCTTTTAATAAATAACGTTCATCGATAAGTGTGTTTTTAGTATCAGTGAGGTACAGAAAATCCATATCAAAATGATCTAAATAACCAATACTGATAAGTTGGTTGTTTGCATACATCAGAAAAGGATAGATACTTAATTCGTGTAGCTCATTATTATAGTAGGTATAAGTTTCAAGTGTAAGATGCGCAAGGGGAGAATTATCAACGAAACGAGCAGGAAGTATATTTTCTGCTGCTTCATCTAGTGTTTCACATTCCCATTCCTCTGTATTAGATAATCGAAATAAGTGAGTCATATATTGTTTGAGTTCCTGAGTTATTGTTTTCATCATATTACCTCCAAGATATTTATAATGTGATGTAGTTGATGAACTACATCATTGAGATAATATATATTTGAAGGGTGACTTGTTACGTTAGAAATAGTGACAGAAGTGACAATAGTGATACAGAAAAAAATAGTTTATAGACTAAATTCGAGGAAGAATGTTTCAGAAGATATTTGAGATAAAAAAGAAGACGAACAATTGAGTAATTGTTCGTCTGGGTTAATATTATCTAATAAGGTTGCTACGATATCTTTGTTGAATTTAAAAGTAATGTAAAATTGCTTTTTATTATCTCTATCTGCTTCAACATAGATATGATCGATGACTAAGTGATAAATGTTTTTTAAAGAAGTGTTATTTGTGCTTTCTAGATTTTTAAATAAAACAGCAAAAATATCAATTACTGTATTTGTATCTATCTTTGGATGTTCCACTAGTTGTTTACGTTCTAAGTGTGTAATACTGTTTTCTAATTCACGTATTTGTTGAGTATATTTAAGTAACGCAGGCTGGATCGATTCGATAATGCTGTTATCTTGTTCAGTAGCTTCAATTAAGTTATCGTATTTAGATCGCAATTCTTCTATTTGAAATTGTTTATTAGCAATTTCATGTTTAATTTGGGTAGTGTCTGGTGTTCTTTTTGAATTAACAGCATCGACCACTTTTTTAATTAAATCAGGTTTACGAATCAAATTTTTAATATTTTGAAATACATAGTCTTCTATGAAATCAGCACGAATATTTGGAGCTTCTTTACAATCAGAGCTTTTTTGTTTACGCGTTCGACAGATATAGTAACGGAAATGTCGTTTACTTCCATCCTTAAGCGTATTTACAGTATTTGAAATGACGTAGTTCGCATTACAACTTTTACATTTTAATAAACCAGTAAGAAGGTTGTCAGTTTTGTTATTACCACGTTTATAACACTTTCTTGCTTTGTGTTGTGCTTGAACTTTATTCCATAATTCTTGAGACACAATGGCTTCATGTTTGCCTTCAGTAATAATAGGTTTATCATTATACCCTTTACGACCTTTTTTCTTCCAGTCAACATATTGATTATAAACAACTAAGCCACGATATACTTTATTTTTAAGGATATAAGATATAGAATCTTTGGAATGTGGCTTACCTAATTTTGTGACTTCGTGTCTGTCATTTAATATTTTAGCAATTGCAGTATAATTCATGCCCTGACTATACATTTGATATATCTCTTTTACAATTCTACTTTCATGTTGATTAATAATTAAGTTACCATCAATACGATCATATCCATAAGGTGTTTGGCCACCAACTGATTTTCCTTCGTTAGCCGCCTTATTAGAAGAGGCGAGACGAATATTATCTCTTAATATAGCACGCTCGTATTCACCAAGAGACCCCATGATATTCAGCATTAATTTATGCATATCACTGTCTATACCGAGGTGTTCACTTACTGAATAAAAAGATACATTGTTTTTTTCGCATTCTTCAACAATTTGAAGTATGTCCTTCATACTTCGCCCAAGACGAGAAAGTTTCCACACGACTATTTTATCAAACTTATTCATTTTTAAATCTTTAAGCATTTGTTGTAAAGCAGGTCGGTTATTCATTTCGGCACCACTTATCCCGTTATCTATATAAGGAGATGTCATTTCATAATCATGTAATGTGCAATACTTTTCTACTTCAGCAAGTTGAGCGGCAATAGAATAATTATCAACTTGTTTCAAAGAACTTACTCTAGCATAAGCGGCTACTCTAATTTTATTTGTGACTGTGTTCATTTTATCAAACCCTTATTTATTAATATTTTAACTATTTATCAAACTTTGAAAGTGGGAAGCGTATCAATATGTGAGTAATAATTCAGTTGTGATTGTTCTAAACTTGGATAATCTGAAATGTGACCCCATACTATGATGGGTATATTAGCAACGATTTCACATTTTATGTCGTTAATTAAGTGATCTACAGTAGTGTAAGATTTAGTAACTTTAATATTTAAATTTTGACACTCTTCTTTTAACATATCGATATTATCGTCAGGCATTAGTTGTCTTTCATCTATTTCATTTTCATGAGCTAAAATAAGTACTTCACTTGGTTTTTGATACAACATTTATATCATCCTTTTCTTTTAACAGGTTAATTGGGTGGTCTTTTAGAAAGACACCTGTGATATTTTTATCTTGATCTACGGTTACTCGAGTAATCATTTCAGTTAGTTGATCAAGATACAATGTATAATTATTTAAAATATTTTTTGTGATTTTGTGAACGTTTATATCAGCATTAGATTGTTGATAGTAGTTCATTTTATATTGCCAGATTTCCAACTCGTTGATTTTCATTTTATAGTCCTCAATGCTGATTTGTTTTTTAGACAATTCTTCAATAAGGGTAGCTTTACTAAAATTAGGCTTACTTCGATGAATTTTAGTAGCCAATCTCTTTTGAACCATAGATTCTAAACATTGTAGTGTAGGCTTAGTTAGAATGTTATCTTCAATAATGTCAATCGTTTGTTGATCTATCTCAGAGGCTACAAGATATCCCATATCACACTTTTTATAACCTACATTTTCATTCAGAGGACAAATGTAATACGTAATAGGATGCGTCATATGCTTTCTCTTCATACGTATAGGTGTCATTGTTGTGCCACAAATGCATTTGATTTTCTTACGAAGCAAAACCATAGGGTGTTGATGTTTTAGTGTTTGTTTAGAAACGCGTATCGTTTCAGCTTGACGAAATATTGCCTCATCGATAATAGGTTTAAAGGTTCCTTTATATTCACCAAATTGATTGCGTATTAGCCCAGCATACTTTGCATTAGTAAGAATACGCTTAACCTGTTTAGGTGTTCTATCAAACAATTCGATATGGTTATTAAGTTCTTGGGATATTTTTTTATAACCCCAACCTTGTTGAATATAGGAATTAAAAACAAATTTAATTGTAGTAACCTTAGATGAATCGATATAAAAGGACTTATTTTTATATATATAACCAAATGGCGCGTTTGTACCTAATAATTGATGATTCTTAGCTTTCAGTGCATTAGCTGAACGGACGTTCTCTGAGATGATTTTACTTTCTGTTTCTCCAAGAATTGCTAAAAATCTTGTCTTGAAAGCTTGGGTTTTATCAGATAAATCAAAATGACCATCGCATAACGAGGTAATTAAAACTTGGTGCGTTTCACATAATTCCTGGAATTTTAAAAAGTCATGATAATTTCGATTCAAACGATTGATACGAAAAACAATAATATGTTGGCATTCATTATTTTGTATCATTTCTAACATAGACTGATAGCCATCACGTGTAGTAGTACGACCACTTTTTACATCGCTTAGAAATGTAACATCTTGAAGATGATGTTTATTTGTATAGGTTTGGATTGCTTTTATTTGAGACTTCACAGAATTTTCTATCTTCTTTTTATCTACGGATTGACGTGCATAACCAATAATTTTACCCATTGCAGGGCCTCCTTTCTAATATGATAATATACATTTAAATTTACATTTAATGAGCTCTAACTCCTGCTAAGGGAGTTAGAGCGACAATTTATTCATAATGTTCGTCGAGATATTCAATTATAATATCTGCTAACATATTTATAAGTTCTTCCACTTTTATCACCTTTCTTAGTTAGTCATTTTTAACGTCACTATCATCACTACTGTCACTTTTGAACTTAATACCTTTAACGACTGTTTTACCAGAAGATTTAGTTTTAGTATAATTAATACCTAGTTTTTGCATTTCAACACTAAATTCACGCCAGAATGCAATAGGTGATAATAAATGAGTTACATTATAGTTATGCATCTCTGACCACGATTTGAAAGTGGCTATTAATTCGTTGCCCAATATATTACTATTATTAGAATTAATGTCTAAGCAATTTCTTATGAAGTCCATCATAGGTGAAATTGCGTTAAAATATTTTTGCTTAATTACATTCATACTTTTAGAAGTTGTAAATTGATAATCGTTTTGATCTAAGCGACGTAACCCGTCTAAAGCCCAATTCAATATACCTGATAACTCTTTTTCAAGCTGCTGAGGTAAATTTTTATTTTGCGAACTTAGAGGTATCGGTTTAGTCATGGGTAAGATTAGAAGTCTACGTTGGAGTCCATTGCTTTTATCTTTAAATACTGGTAAGTCATTTAATAGGAATGTCATTTTAGCAGAGATTACAGTTTCGATTTCTTTAAGTCCTTTGCGATTAACCGTTATTTTTTCACCAGCTGTAATAGCTTTGAGTTTATCTGTACTAAATTCAGTGTTTGATGATTCAGTAGCTAAATTAAGTTTTTTGTGTAATAAAGGCTCAAGTCCAAAACTTTGATTGAAGTTGCTCAATGAAATGGCAGTCGTGTTAGGTATACCAACAATATGTTCTAATAAACTAAATAATGTCGATTTACCTTCTCCTCCCTGGCTATATACTAACAAGAAAGCATTAGCTTTAAACTCATTGGAAAGTACATAGCCAAACCATTCTTGGACAAATGCAATATCATCTTTATCATCAAACCACTCACGCAAAGACTGTTGAAATACTGGAGCTTTAGCCTTTGGATTATATTTTACATGTGATTTGATGGTTGAAAGGTGCAGGGGCGATCTAGGTTCTATTTTTAATGTATTATAATTAAAAGCACCATTTTCTAAAGTGAGTGCTTCCTGATTAAACTCACTAGGCTCGTAGACCTTAATACGTCGTTTAATTTGGTCTAATAAAGCAGTTTCAAGGTTTTTCGACCAACTTGTCTCTAATGTGTGGCAAAGTTCATAGATAAATCTTTGCAAGGGAAGATCGGTAATTTCCCACACGCCTTTTTCATAATTGTAAATCCTCACTTCATTTGGATCATCGGAAGTACTAACAATGTTAAAACAAGAATCAATAAATTTCGCTGTTATACCCTTTTTAATACGTATTTCACCCTTTTGCGTTTCGTAAGTGAGATCCTCTTTTAATACATTTTGAAGAGTGTTACCAAAATTATAACCTTTTTGTGATAACGCTATCTTCGGAGTTGATGGTACATTGTGACTTTGGCTTGCATGATGCATGTAAAATGGCTTATTTAAGGTATGGCGCAATATCCATTCCCGATCTTGACCATTAAGGTCTGATAAATGATAAATAGGAGAAGACGCAGTAGTAGCGTCTTCCAATTTGTTAATTAAGGTGGTTTTATCTGGTTGTTGCTTGATAAATGGATTAACAATGTTTAAATTTTCAGTTGACTTTACGTTAATCAAGTTAATCATCCTCCTCTGCATCAGCCCATGGATCAAAAGAATCCGCTTGAGGTTGACTAGAGGTAGTTTGTTGACTATTAATATACTCTTGAATCATCTGCTCGCTTTGATTAAGCGGTATGATGAATTTCCAATTGGTTAGGACAGGATAGCCTTTATTATTAATATAGTAATTTGCTGTGCCATTTAAATTCTTTAAATCAATAGAGTCAAAGTCAGTTTTTCTTAGAGCATTAGCTACTGACTTAACAAATTGCCCGTATATTGAGTTTGTATTTGTGTCAACAAAGATAAGATGAGAAAGTAAATTTTTAGAATTATGATTACTATCTTTTATAGTTACATCTAGCTTAATAACATCTGCTTCTCCATTGGATGTAGGGATTTTATCATCTATTGCATTATTAATTGTTATTGAGACCATACCTTGCATTACTTCATCTGTTAAATAATTTACACTGTGTTTAACCATAGTTACTATTCTCCTTTTAATTGATTAAATTTTAAAATATTATTCAATGGGAACCCATTATGATAACTATTGATTGTTTTTTCGAAATTTTGTTGCAATAATTCTTGCCAATTTGAATAACTTGGATTTACTTCAATCCATAGCTCATCGTGAATGATATGAACAATATCTAAATCAAGTTTGCATGCTTCTAACATGAGTATCTTGATCGCAGTTGCTACTGATGATTGAAGTGCAAAGTTACGTTTAGTACTTTTTTTCATTTCGACAAGTGGCATGACCCTTCCAAAGAAGGTTTGCACTTCGTTTTGACTTGAGCATAGATTTAAATAATTAACTGCTTTTGGCACCTTTAGCTCTAATTTCTTCAATATAAGTTTTAAATCTACGGAAGTAAGATAAACTTCTTTTTTCCTTAACTGTTCTATCAACGTGTTAGTACTTGCGCCATAAAGCCAAGCAAGTAAGAAAGTTTTACATATATTACGCCAGTATTTAGGTTTTACATTGCGATTGTAGGGGGTAATTAGGCTACCAATATAGCTATACATATCATGATCGGTACTAAAATGATTTAGTAAAAACTGATCATTAGCATAATATGCTAAAAATCGTAATTCAGCTTGGTTTAGGTCTATTGACCACAACTCTTTGTGTGAACTACTTGCTATAGCATGCTTTCGCATAGACTTAGGTATAGAAGTTAATGGCATCTTCTTAGCAGTCATACGCCCACTATATGAAGAATAAAGGTTCCATTCACCTTGAATTTTGAAGATAGAAGCTGATTTATTTGAAGTCATTTCAAGAGGAATTATCCATTTTTTAATATGGGATAATTCTTTATCAACAATACTGTTACCTTTTCTTTTTTTCGAATTTAAGAAAGTAATTAGTGAATTTAATTCGTGTGAAGTATCAAATAAGTTGTTTAGACGACTTATTTCACTTTCCATCCAACTAGAACTTATAAACACCCCCTTATTTTCGATAAAACTAATAATGGGTGATATCTTTTCTTCTAATAAATACCTGTCTCTTATACACATCTCCGAGCCCACGAGACAA